>Ga0114951_10000735_pt1 | contig 44171 bp, 42 predicted proteins | sample AM7aDNAmetaG_FD_88677 | JGI IMG/M metagenome (GOLD analysis project Ga0114951, IMG submission 88677) | Freshwater microbial communities from Finland to study Microbial Dark Matter (Phase II) - AM7a DNA metaG | ecosystem: Environmental > Aquatic > Freshwater > Lake | place: Finland: Lake Alinen...
GCCCGCCGGGCACGCTGCCGGCTATGCGCCCGCCGGGCACGCTGCCGGCTATGCGCCCGCCGGGCACGCTGCCGGCTATGCGCCCGCCGGGCACGCTGCCGGCTGTGCACCCGCCGGGTGCCCCATTCGTGGCTCACCGGTGCCTGAGCGACGGGGATGGTCATGCGGAGTCTTCGCTGCCGCACCGCGTCGCGGCGTCCGCCGGACCCGTCCTACGCCGGTGAGAGGGCTGACGAGCGTGCGCCCGCCGCACCATGTGCGGCAGCGGCTTCGTTCGACGCCGCGACCGACGCGAATGGGGCAGTGATGTGAGCGCCGACATCGCACTGCTGTCCTGGGCGGCCCGGCCGGCGCTTCTGGAGGCCGCCCGCGAACCGGACCTGCTCATGGCCCTGCTGCCGGCCTACAGAAGCTCCGGCGCGGCCGCTCGCCGCGCCGCCGCCTTCTCGAGCAGCGGCACGCCGAAGCAGAGCAGCAGGGCGAGCCCGCAGGCGACCGCCCCGACCATGTACGCAGCGCTGAACCCCGGCAGCCACCATCCTGTGGTGGCCGCGCTCCCGGCCGCGCCCGCCCCGGCCGCCCCCAACGTCGCCTGCGAGTAGACGGTCTCGAACACGTTCACCCCCAGGAGGAGGCTCAGGGTGTAGAGCGTCCCGAACACGGCCGAGGCGGCGCCCTTGTGCTCCGCCGGCGCCGACTCCAGCACCTGCTTGGCGTTGGCGGCCATGAAGAGCGCGTACACCAGTGCCAGGGCCGTGAGGAAGACGACCGCAGCGGCAAGCCCTGGGGAACCGAGCAGCAGGGCGTAGGCGACGCAGGCCGCTGCCCCCACGCCCATGCCGGTCGCGCAGAGGCGCCCGGGAGCGTAGCGGTCGGCCAGCCGACCGGTGAACGGCGAGAGCACCATGAAGGTGGCGGCGTACACAAGCAGCACCAGCCCCGCACGCCCGGAGCTGAGCCCCTTGGCCAGCTCCAGGTAGAACGGCATGAGGAAGCTGTTGCCGCCCATGAGGATCAGCCCGCAGACGGTGATGGCGTTGGCCAGCAGAAAGCGCCGCTCGCGCAGCAGCGAGCGCGCCACCAGGGGGTCTTTGGCGCGCCGCTGGCGGAGAAGGAAGAGTGCGGTGGCGACCACGCAGAGGCCAAGTAGCGCCACGACCGGCGCCGAGTCCCACCCGGCCTCCTCGCCTAAGGAGAGCGCCGTGATGAACGCGGCCACGGCGAGGAAGCCCAGGGCGGCGCCGCCGTAGTCGAGGCCGCCCAGGCGCCGCTCGCCGCCGCCCTGCGCCGGCACCGAGCGCCAGGCCAGCACCATGGCGACGACGCCGATCGGCAGGTTCACGAAGAAGACCCAGTGCCAGGAGAGCTGCTCGGTGAGGAAGCCGCCCAGCGGCGAGCCCACGGCGATCCCCAGCGCCCCGGCCGTGGCCAGGAGCCCCATGGCGCCGCCGAGGCTGGCGGCGGGCAGGAAGCGGGCGATGACGGTGTACGTCACGATCACGAGGACGGCTCCGCCAACGCCCTGCAGGCAGCGGCAGGCGATGAGCATGCCGAGGCTGGTCGAGAGGCCGCAGAGGAGCGACCCGGTGATGAAGATCGCATACCCGGCGAGGAACAACGTGCGGGCACTGACGCTGTCGGCGATGCGCCCCACGAGCAACATGGAGCCGCAGTTGAAGAGCAGGTAGCCCATGGCCACCCAGGAGGCGGCACTCGTGCCGGCGTGGAAGTGCCGGGCGATGGTGGGCAGGGAGATGCTCACGATGTAGATGTCGAGCCGTGCCATGAAGACGGCCACGGCGACGCTGCCGATGAGCAGCAGGCGGCCGCGCCGGTCGCTGATCGTGCCAGCGGTCACCGGGCGTCGATGACGAACGTGGGGACGATGCTGCCCCCGAGGGCCACGTTCGTGATCTCGGCGGTGCTGATCCTGGTCATGACCGCCGAGTACCCGCCCGGGAAGTGGAAGGGGTCGGTGTCCTCGAAGAAGTTGCGCAGGGGGAAGCCCTCCTCCAGGAGCGGGTACTCTTCGCGAGCCACGTCGATCCTCTCCTGGACCACCCACTCCGCGCCGGCGGCCGCGGCCACGACGCCGTCCCAGGCGGCCTGGTCGCAGGACCACCCGAGCTGCACACCGGCGCCGCCGGCCTCGTGGGCCGGCTTCAGCACCAGGTCGTCCCTATGACTGGAGACGAACTCGAGCAGGTCGATCGACCTGCCTTGCGGATCGCTTGAAGGGCCGTCCCGCAGCACCCGGCCCCACGGCACGTGCGCGCGGATGGCGGCCTGCTCGGCGTGCGTGAAGCCGAAGTCGTGACGCTCGTCGGTGAGGAGGGCGAACAGGTATTTGTGGCTGAGCACCGCGCTGCGGAAGGGGTTCACAAGACAGACCGCGCCCTGCTTCACCGCCTGCAGCAACGGGGCGATCTCGTCGGCGCGGCGCAGGCAATCGCCCAGGTGCATGATCCGGTAGACGAGGTCCACCACGCGGCCGTGGGCGTGGAGCTTGCCGCCGCGGAAGTCCAGATCCTCCGGATGAGCGGCCGTGATCTCGAAACCGACCCGGCCCAGGTCGCCGGCGTTGAGCTCCGTGAAGACGTCCTCGATGCCACCAGGGAAGCTCAGCACGCACATCCGGGGCGTGCCGTGACCACCCTCGCCCTGCCAGACGTGGAGGAAGGTCTGGATCATGCCGAGCTGCACCAGATCGGGGCGCACGTCGTAGTGGTCCTCGAAGTCCGCGTAGAACCCCAGCGTGCGGAAGACCGCCATCAGCCCGTCGTTGACGACGCTCCCCATGGGGATGTCGCCGTTCAGCTCCACAAAGCGCAGGCCGCTCGGGGTGGTGAAGGAGTCGAAGCGCAGGATCGACCGCGGCGCATGGGCGCGAGGCTCCAGGGCGGCGATGCTCGCGAGCCATTCGTCGAAGCCCGCCAGGTGATCGGCGCGCAGCCGCTCGTCCGCCAGCACCGCGTCACGGACCTTGCGGACCGCCGTGGAGAGGTGGGTCACGGCGCGCTGTTCCTGCCCCATCTCGACGGCGGTCACGAAGCGCGGCCGGGCAACTCCGCAGAAGGGCCGGCCCTCGTGCATCAAGCCCCGCTCCTGCTGCAGGCCGAGGAGCGTGTAGGTCACCGCCCCCGGGTCTGAGCACGCGGCGAGCAGGTCGTTCCAGCGCAGGATCGCTTGGCGGCGCTGGTCGTTTTCGCGAAGCTCCTCGTTCATTCGGGCACCTCTCGCTTGAGGCTCGGAGTGGGTCTGATCGAGCTCGACCGGCGCCGCAGCCGCCGGTCAGGGATCTCCCTGGCTGGTGTGCGTTGCGAGGCTCTCTCTGTCAGTCAACGTCGATCGCATCACCTGCGGCCGAAAAGAGGCTGTCTGGCGGACGCGGGCGTTCTGGATTCCGAGGCCCCTCACGCGTCCGCATGAGCAGCCGGGTCCTCCAATGGTGGCAACTTCTGGGGCGGCACCAGGTGCGTGATCCCCAATGAAGACGTTGAGGAGGTGGCCTTCTACCCCTCGTCCTCCAGCGACTCGACAAGATCAGCCTTTCGGCCCTCAAGGGCTTTCAGCTTCTTCTTCAGAGCGGATATCTCCTTCTTGACCCTGCGCAGCTCCGCTTGATTCTTGACCTTCACCAGGTAGGCCTCTCCAAGCTCCTCACCTATGTACTTCTCGAGTTGGCTCCTCACGAGTCTGAGATACGGATTGCCCCATATCGCCCCATCGCGGTACTCGAGCCTGGCCGTCTGAATGCCTTTGATGATGAAGGCCCTGGTTACACCGTATTCGGCCTCGGCCGCCACGTCGCTGAGGGTCGCCCCTTTGCGATTCCATTCGCCGTGCTTCGCCATACGAATCCTTTGTTCACCGCCCGCTCGCGACAGACGAGGGTCGCCCGCGAACAGTTCCAAGACACTACCTCAGCGGGCGCCCTGTCTGGTCGACGCGCCCGTTCGCAGCGCGCTACTCGCGCCCGCTCCGATAGAACGGCCGCCGACGATCATGCGCGACGACGAGCACGCGAATCCGCTCGTCGACCACGGAGTAGAGAACCGCATGCGGGAACCTGTGAACGCGCATCGTGCGGACGCGACCCCGAAGTATCGGACGCGACGCGGGATACTCACGGACGTGCGCGACAGCGCACTCGACCTCATGGACGAAGGCAACGCCGAGTCCGGCACGCTCCATGTTGTAGAAGCCGGCGGCCTCATCGAACTCGGCTCGCGCGTCCTCGTGGAATGTGACGGCCGGGTTCACCCGAGGCGCGCCCTCGCGGAGGAGAAGACCTCGTCCGCCGGGATCGCTCTGGCCGTACCGTTGTCGAGGGCCGCATCGCGGCGCTCGGCCTCCTCGAGCCACAACCTCTCGATCTCGGGCTCGCTGAGGTCATCGAGGCTCACCAGGAGCTCAGAGGCAAGCTCCGCACGCTCCTCAGGCGAGAGTCGGAGCGCCTCCGCCTTGAGCTCATCGCTGGTCATGAGAACACCTCACCCGTGGCGTGACCTTGAGGCCCATTGTACGCTGCGGCGGTGACACCAACCTGGTACGTGTTCCGCTGCGCTGGTGCGAACCAACGCGTTAGGTATCTCCTGCGAGCGCAGCGAGTCTGCCGGATACCTTTGTTGGAACATGACCATCCCCTTCCCTCCGGTTGCGCGTTCAGCCTCCGGATCGACGAGCGGCGAGAAGGCGGCCGCGGCGCGGGCGCCGCGGCCGCCGCGGCCGTGCCACCCGCCGCGGTGGGGTAGTGCTGTGAGGGAAGATAAGAAAAGTCGGCGGATCCTTGTCTTCCCCCCGGCAACCGAGCCTGTGGACGGCCGCGGGCGAGGCGACAGTCAAGGAATCCTTGTCTTCCCCTTTCGCACTACCTCGCGCCGGGGCCGCCGGGCAGCGAGATGTGGGCTAATCTCCCCTCAGGAATCGACCTTTCCTTGCCTTCCCCCCCGGCAACGGAGCCTGCGGACGGCCGTGCACCCGTCGGGCGCCCCATTCGTGGCTCACCGGCGCCTGAGCGACGGGGATGGTCCGGTGTTGGAAATGCCGCTCGCTACCTCGGGTTGGCGCAGACGGCCGCGAGAAGCTCGGCGGGATCGAACACGGGAAGCGCCGACCGTGCGAAGTCCTTGCCATTGCGCGTCACGATCGCGGCCGCGCCGACGTTGCATGCCGCCTCATGCAGGACGGCATCCTCGAAGTCCGGGAAGTCCAGGTCGAGCGCGCCCTGGACCACTCCTCGATCCACGCCTGCCACAGCGAAGATCGCGAGGAGCTTACGGAGGTGGTCCATGGCCGCCCGGGTCCCTGCTGCCTTGGATGCCAGGTGGTTGATGGTCGTGGCTGTTGTCGAACCGCACCTTCACCGGTACTTCTCCTCGAGGTGACGCCGATAGTCGCTCTCATCCAAACCGGAGCCGGCGAGCATGCCACGAAGCGAGCGGACCCGGGGCGTGATGGCGACGTCTCTGTCCTGAGCGTCGATCAACGCGAAGAAGTCGGAGACCAGCCGCGAGACCGACTTGCCGGACTCCGCTGAGTGGCGTTTGGCGCTTGCGATGAGCTTGTCATCGAGGCGCAGGCTCGCGGTCCCTCATCAGCACCCACACGGCCCCCGCCGTGGCCACCATGATGCCGGCGCAGAGAAGCATCGAGCCGTGAAAGGCGCCGCTGAACGACGACATCGCGTGGCCGATGGCATCCGGGAGATCGTGCAGACCGGGCTTATGTCCGGTGGTCAGGTAGTTGTCGAGCGCGGTGAGGGTGGCATGGGCGTCGGCCGCGCTCACGCCCTCGGTGCGCAGCCCGCGGACGACGCCGCCGGCCGTCATGCGGTCGAGAAAGAGGATCGTGAGGATCATGCCCAGGGCCGACCCGAGCTGGCCGATGCTGGTCTTGGACGAGGTCACGGCGCCGTAGGCGTCGGCGGGCGCCACGCGCACGATGACCTGCGCCTGCGCGGTCATCATCGCCGCCAGCCCCAGGCCCGCCACCACGGTCCCGGGCAGGATCGCCCAGTACGACGACCCATGGTGGAGAGGTATGAGAGCGGCGTAGCCGACGGCCGCGAGCAGCGGCCCTACCGTCATGACCACGCGCGGGGAGACGCCGGTGGAGAGCCAGCGCCCGGCGAGGAGCCCGCCGGCCGCCAGCCCGCCGAGCCCGCCGATGATGTACGACGGTTGCAAGCCGATCGTGGCGACCAGCACCGAATCCCGCGCGATGTACTGGAGGTGGTCGTTCATGCCCAGCACCATGGCCGCGGCGGTGATGTTGCCGGTGAGGCCCACGAGCACGGCAGCGAGGTAGGGACGCGATCTGAAGATGCGCACGGGGAAGGACGGGTGCCCGCCTCGCAGTTCGATCGCGACCCACCCCGCGAGGAGCGCGACCCCCGCCAGCACGAACAGCCACGTCAGAGGATGGGTGGGCTGACTGGTGGCCTGCGTGAGCCCGGAGATCAGCAGCATCATCCCGGCGCCCAGCACGATCAGGCCTTTGAGGTCGGCGGGACCGGAGCCCACGCGCGGCATCGCCGGGAGCATCCGGGGGACCAGCACGGCGCTCACCAGGCACATCGCCGGGACGACGAGGAACAGCCAGCGCCAGTCCGCGTCCGCCAGCGAGCCGCCGGCGAAGATCGTGACCGTGCAGATGAGCGTCGTGAAGACGCCGAAGAGGCCCAGTGCCCAGCCGAGGCTCTTGCCCGGCGCCAAGGCCTTGACGTAGGCGTACGACCCGGTCGCCATGGCTCCGTAGGCGACCCCGGCGACGATGTGTCCGCCGAGATACGCCGCCCCCGCCGGAGCGAGAAAGATGACTATATTGGCGGCGCCCGCCACCACGAAGGATCCCATGAGGACGCGGCGGCGGCCGAGCCGGTCGGCGGCGACGCCGGCGGCGATCGCGGTCGCCGCGATGGCCAGGCTGATCGCGCTCGCGCAGGCGCCGCGCATGAAGGGGCTGAGCCCGAGATTCGTCGTCGCGTCCACAAGAGCCGACGTGGAGAGGGCGGCGCCGGTGGCCTTGATGGCCCCGATCCAGCCGAGCAGAAGGATGGCCAGCGGGCTCGAGATGGCGATGGAGGCGCCCGCCTCGCCCGTCGTCCCGCCGGCGGCGTGCGCGTGCGGGCTGCTGATGGCCTCTCCTCCTCTCGTGCCGTAGGGCGCCGGGCGGGTCCGACCGGCGCTGGACGCATCCTACGCGCGCGTCAGTTGCGCTGCGCGTGCCACCTCCGCGACGTCGACCCAGCGAGGAGCTCGCCGCCGGCTGCCGGCCGAGCCTACCGGGCCGTCTCGAGCAGCGCCCGCAGCGCATGCCGCAGCGAGCGCATCGTCAGCAGCACCGCCGTAGGCTCGAATCCGCTGTGCCCTAGACATTCGCGGCAGGCGGCGTCGCCGGAGGCGTGCCCATACCGCGACCAGTCGGTCGTCTCGACGAGCTCGCGGTACGTGGGGAGGTAGCCGTCGGCGCGCAGGTAGCAGGGTCGTTGCCAGCCGAGGACAGAGTAGCAGGGGATGGCCCACGTGGTGCAGTCGAAGTCGGCGCGGCCCTCGAGCAGGTCCAGAAACAGCGGGGAGTGATTGATGCGCCAGTGCTTCCTGCGGCCGTCCGCGAAGAGGTCACGGAACAGCTCGCGGGCGTGGCCGGCGCTCAGGAAGTCCTCGCTGCTCCCGGCCGCCTCGTGGGCGAAGGCCGGGGCCAGCATCATCGCGTCGACGTGAATCTCGTCGTTGAGCAGGTCGAGGACGGCGCGCAGCGACTCGACCGGTTGCCGCGCATACACGGTCGTGTTGGTCATGACGCTGAAGCCCGCGGCCTTGGCCGCGGCGATGGCGTGGACGGCCGCGTCGAAGACGCCCTCACGGCGCACCGAGGCGTCGTGCTCTTCACGCAGCCCGTCGACGTGCACCACCCACGAGAAATACGGGGATGGCTCGAAGCGGTCCAGGCGCTCCTCGAGCAGAAGCCCGTTGGTGCAGAGATACACGAACCGTCTGCGCCGGAGGAGGGCGCGGACCAGGCGGTCGATCTCGGGATGGAGCAGCGGCTCGCCTCCGGCGATCGAGACCATGGGGGTGCCGCACTCGTCGGCCGCGGCGAGGGCCGTCTCGACCGGCATGAGCTGCCGCCGCACCTCCGCCGGGTGCTGCCGCTTGCCGCACCCGGCGCAGCTCAGGTTGCAGGCGAACAGGGGCTCAAGCTGCATGATGAGGGGGAAGTGCCGGCGCCGGCGCAGCTTCTGCGCGAGCAGATAGGCACCGATCCGGGACTGCTGGCGCAGGGAGACGGGCACGTCAGTCCACTCTTTCGCCCCGCCCGGGGGCGCGAGACAGCTCTGGGGGCAGCGTGAAATGGAACGCCTCCGTCCCCACGCACCGCTCTTCGACCTCCACGCGCCCCAGCCCCGCAAGCGCGGCCACGACCTCGTCTACTAGGCGCTGCGGGGCGGATGCGCCGGCGGTCACCCCGATCCTGGACCGGCCGGCGAGCCAGACGGGGTCGATGGCGGTGTCGTCGTCTATGAGCCTCGCCTCACAACCCTCGCGCTCGGCGATCTCGACAAGCCGGCGCGAGTTGGAGGAGTTGGACGAGCCGATCACGAGCACCAGGTCCGCATCGCGGGCGATCGCCCTGACCGCGTCCTGGCGGTTGGACGTCGCGTAGCAGATGTCGTTGGACGCCGGTCCTTCGAGCTGGGGGAACCGGCCGCGCAGCCGCTCGACGACCTCTCGGACCTCGTCGACGGCCAAGGTCGTCTGCGTGAGGTAGGCGACCGAACAGCGGTCGGGTACGTCCAGACCGTTGACCTCGGCGGGCTCCGTCACCACGACGATCGCGCCCGGGGCCTCGCCGACGGTGCCCACGACCTCGTCGTGTCCCCGGTGGCCGATCAGGACGATCCGGTGCCCTGACGCCGCGAAGCGCCGCGCCTCCTTGTGGACCTTGGCCACCAGCGGGCACGTCGCGTCGATGACCCTGAGACCGAGCTCGTTCGCCTCCTGCCGTACAGCCGGCGAGACGCCGTGGGCTGAGAAGATGCAGAGAGAACCGGGTGGTATCTCCTGAAGGGAGTCGACAAATCGCGCGCCGCGTCCCTGCAGATCGCGGACGACGTGGATGTTGTGGACGATCTGCTTGCGCACGTAGACCGGCGATCCGTACAGGTCAAGGGCACGCTCGACGATCTCGATGGCGCGCTGGGCGCCGGCGCAGAACGAGCGCGGGGACGCGACCAGCACGTGGCGGTCGCCGGCGGCGCGTGCCCAGTCCGTCAACGCTGGCACCGCCCGCCTCAGCGAGCGCCGCGCTTCAAGCAGGCCGCGCGCCGCTGCCAGGGGGTGCCGAAGCCGTGTGGACGGCGTGTCGCCCACGACGCGGAGCACCGCCAAAGGGCGGCCCCCTGCCGCTCCGCTCAGCCAGGCCGACTCCATGTCGACGGCGATCGCGCCGCGGGCCGCAAGACGAACCCGTTGGGAGCCGTGCACGATCCGCGTGGATGAGACGACGTGGCCGGCGTGCACGCGCCTGAGGCCGTGCGTTCGCAGGGCCGCGATGAGCGGCCCGCTCGAGAGGGTGATCGTCTCTCTCGGGCCGCGGCCGTCAGCAGTCACGGCAGTCGCCACCACGACGTCGCCGGGGAGCAGGTCGCGGGTCAGGCCTCCGCAGAGACCCGCGATGGCCACGGCCGCCGCCGGGGTCCGCCTGCCTCGTTCGGCGGCCGCGAGCGCGCGCCGACGCCCCACGCCGGTCGTGGCGATGGTCGCACCGGTCGCGGCGCCGGCGATCGCGGCGCGCTCGACCAGCATCGGGACCAAGAGCAGGAGAGCCGGCCGCGGCCCGCCCGGGCGGCTCACGCCGGCGCCCGGGCGTCGTCCGAGGCACCCCGGCGCCGCACCGAGGCGCCGGAGACGCCCCAGCGAGGGTGATGCCCGTGCACGTACCGGCCGAGCGCCTGGATGGGGAACACCAACCGGTAGAGGTGGTAGTTGATGGAGAAATCGCCGGGGAAGCCCGTACCGGTGTGCTCGGGCTCCTCCCACGTCCCCTCGACGGTCTGCGTGCGGACCAGAAAGTCGATGCCTCGCCGCACCGACGGCCGGCCTTCGGGCTCGGCGGAAAGGAGGGCCAGCAGAGCCCAGGCGGTCTGGGACGCCGTGCTCGTGCCGCGGCCGCTCCAGTGGTCCGGATCGGTGTAGGAACGCATGTCCTCGCCCCAGCCCCCGTCGCGGTTCTGGTGGGCCTCCAGCCACGCGACGGCACGCCGGATGCGCGGGTCGGACGGCGGCACGCCGGCCGCGACGGCGGCGGGGACGACGGCGCCGGTGCCGTAGACGTAGTTCGCTCCCCAGCGTCCGAACCAGCTGCCGTCGGGCTCCTGCGCCGCCTCCAGCCAGTCCAGGGCGCGCCTCACAGACGGTGCAGCGACCCTTCCCTCTCCAGCGAGCATCTCGACGATGTGCGCGGTGACGTCCGCCGATGGTGGATCGATCACTTCGCCGAAGTCGCAGAACGGGAGCTTGGTGACGAGCTCCCGCGTGTTGTCTGCGTCGAAGGCTCCCCAACCGCCGTCCCGGCACTGCAGCGCGAGGACCCACTCCACGCCGCGCCGCGCCGCCGCGCGCAGCTTCGAGCGTTCGCGCGTGTCAAAGCGGCGGAGCGCCATGATGACTTCGGCCGTGTCGTCGATGTCCGGGTAGTTGTCGTTGGCGTGCTCAAAGGCCCAGCCGGCGGCGGGGACACCCGGCCGCCTCACGGCCCAGTCGCCGGCGACCCGCACCTCTTCGCGGAGGAGGAACGCGCCCGCGCGCTCCAGCGCGGGGTGGGGCTCCGGCAGCTCTGCGTCGGAGAGCGCGATGACGGCCAGGGCGGTGTCCCACACCGGCGACTGGCAGGCCTCGAGGCGACGAAAGCCGCCCTCTCGCACGGCGAACCCCTCCAGCCCGTCCAGCGCGGCCTTGACGACCGGGTGGTCCACGCGGAAGCCGGCGGCGGTCAGCGCCATGATCGAGTACACCCAGGGGGGCTGGATGCCGCCCCACCCGCCGTCGGCCTCCTGGCGCTGCAGGATCCAGTCGACGCAGCGTGCGATGGCTCGGCGGCGAAGCGGTTGCAGGGGACTCCGCTCGTAGACATGGAGGACGCGGTCGAGCCGCTCGAATGCGCGCGACCAGGTGCTCGCATCACCCGAGCCGCGTACCTCGCGTCCCGTGCACAGCTCGTCGAGACCGAAGCCGAGATCGCGCCGCGGCCGGTGCGCGGCAATGACCGTGAGCGGCACCAGGGTCTGGCGCGCCCAGCACGCCCAGTCGTACACGTTGAAGGGGAACCAGCGGGGCAGGTAGATGATCTCCGGAGGTAGCGCCGGCACGTCTTCCCAGGAGCAGACCCCGAAAAGCGCCAGCCACAGCCGCGTGAAAACGCGCGCCTTCTCCACGCCGCCCGCGCCCAGGATGACCTCACGCGCGCGTCGCATGTGCGCGGCGTCGCGCGGGTCGCCGGCGAGGCGCAGCGCCGCATACGCCTCCACGGTCGTGGAGAGGTCTCCGGGTCCGCCGAAGAAGGTGGCCCACGACCCGGTGTCAGACTGGCGCGAACGGATCCAGGCGGCCGTCGGGGCCACGACGTCGTCGTCCATCAGGCAGAGGAAGGCCCGCATGAGGAGGTCCTCGGCCTCCATGGTCACATTCGTCTCGAGCTCCCCCTTCCACCAGCCCTCCGGCTGCTGGAGCGAGAGGAGGTGCTCCACGGCGCGGTCGAGGGCGGTGGCCGCGCCCTTGGACGTGGCAGAGTCGCCGGACGTCATCAGAACCCTCTCTCCACAAGGAAGCGGGCGATGGCGGTCAGATCCGCAGTCGGCCCCGGTCTCAGGTCGCCGCCTGCGAGCACTTCGAGGGCACGCTCGAGGTGACGGCGCGCGAAGGCGTCGCACCACTCACGGCTGCCGGCGGCGTCGAGGGCGGCCATGGCCGCGGCGCTCGCCTTTTCATCGAGGTCCCCGGCGAGGGCCTCCGAGAGGCGGTCGCCCTCGGGTGACCCGAGGGCATACACCACCGGGAGACTCATCTTGCCCTCGCGCAGGTCGCTGGCGGCCGGCTTGCCGGTCATCGCGGGGTCTCCCCAGATGCCGAGCACGTCGTCGACCGCCTGGAAGCAGAGACCCAGGTCGAGCCCGAACGCGCGCAACGCCGCGATCTGGGTCTCCCCGGCACCGCCGAGGAGGGCGCCGAGGGCGCAGGCGCAGGCGAACAGGGCGCCGGTCTTGTGGGCCTCCATGGTGACGGTGCGGTCCACGACGGCCTCACCGCTCTCCGCCAGGCTCATGTCCTCGAGCTGTCCTTCGATCATGAGAGCGGTCGCGCGCGCCATCTCCGCCGCCGCGGCCGTTCCTCCGGCGTGCTCGTCTTCGAGCAGCAGCCGCTGCGCGTGTGCGTGCAGGGCGTCGCCTACGATGACCGCGTGCGCGACGCCCCACTGCGCCCAGACCGTCGTCCTGTGCCGCCTCTGGGTGTCGCCGTCCATGATGTCGTCGTGGATGAGCGAGAAGTTGTGGACGAGCTCGAGCGCGACGGCGCCGGGCAGCGCCGTCTCGGGTGCGGCGCCCACCGCCTCCGCTGCGAGCAGCGTCATGGCCGGGCGGATCACCTTGCCGCCGTGCCCGTGGAGCTCCCGGCCGTCCGCGTCGCGCCAGCCGAGGTGGTAGGCCACCGCCGGCACGCAGCCCGGCGGCAGGCGGTCGACCTCGGCGCGTAGGGCACTCTCGATCAGGGCGCGGTGGCGCAGGAGCGCCTCTGGCTCCGCGCCTGACGCCCCCGACTGGTTGCACGCGGCGCTCACGCCGCGCCTCTCGCGCCCTCATGCGCTTGTGCGCCCAAGGCTTGCCCGGCCGCGCGCAGCCCGCTGCGGACCGCGCTCTCCATCGTGTCCGGCCAGCCCGTGTCGGTGTAGGCGCCGGCCAGGAATAGGCCGGGCAGGGCGGTGCGCGGGCCGGGGCGATGGCGTGCGCTCCCGGGAGCCTGGCGGAACGTCGCGGCCCGGACGCGCGTCACGAGGAACCGCTCGACGCGCGCCTCGCGGGCGGCGGGGAGGAGCTGTGCGAGAGCCGGAAGCAGCAGGTCGCGGAGCTCGGCCACCGGCTCGCGGAGCAGGTCGTTCGCGTCCGAGATCGTCACCGTCAAGTAGCGGCCGCGCTCGAGCCCCGCGTAGCGGCTGCGGTCGAAGGCCCACTGCACTGGAGAATCGAGGGCGGCGACGAACGCGCACGGCATCACTGGCCGGTCGTACACGACGTGCGCGCTGACAATCGCCGAGGCGCCGAGGGCGGTCAGGTCTACGCCGCCAGGGAGAGCGCCCGGCGGAAGCAGGCGAGCGGCCCGGGCCGGCGGGACGGCGAGGATCACAGCGTCTGCACGCGCCGAGCGGTGCCGAGTCGCCACGCGGCAGCCCGAGGCTTCGCCGGCGAGGCTCTGGACCGGCGCCCCCAGGTTCACCGCGACGCCGGCCTCTCTCAAGGCGGTCATGGCCGGCGCCGCGTGGAGTCTGGCCAGAGGCACCGTGGAGGCGCCGATGTCGGCCGCCGCGGTACGGGCGAGCAGGCCGGTCTGAAAGACGCGGGCCGCGAGCAGCAGGCTCGCCTGATCGGCGCGAAGGTTGAGGGTCGACTGACCGATGAGGTTCCACAGCGAGGCGATGGCGCCGGTCGTCTGGCCGTGCGCGGCGAGCCAGGAACCGAACGTCTGGCTGTCGAGCCGCCTGTCCTCGGTCTCGAGACCGCCGAGCTCCACGGCGGTGAGCGCGGCCCGGCCGCGCTCGCTCGGGGTCAGGAACGGGTAGGTCGCCAGCGAGCGCGCGAGGTGGAGGGGCGCCGGCAGACCGTTGCGCCGGAGTCGGCCGCGCCGGCCGTCGCGATGGAGGACGACGATGTCCATGCGCTCCTGCAGTTCCGTGAGGTGGTCCGATCTGAGGCGGCGCAGGAGCCGGCGATAGGCCGAGCAGCAGCGCAAGAACACGTGCTGGCCCGCATCGACCTCGAGGCCGCCGAGGCGTACCGACGAGGCCGCGCCGCCCAGCGAGCGCCGCGATTCGTACAGCGTGACCTCGGCGCCGGCGTCGGCGCAGGCCAGCGCGCTCGTGATGCCGGCAAGGCCGCCGCCGACCACGATCACTGTGCGCGGCAGGCGGCTCGTTTGCGGCACGGGCGGCAGCACCGCTCGTCACACTCCTGCGCCGACGAGCGCGCGCGCCGCCACGAGGAGCTTCTCGGCGGCGGGCAACGAGACTCGACCGCGGAAGATCTCATCCGGGTGGCGTTCGATGCGGTGCAGGAGCCGGTGGTAGATCGCGGCCATGGCGCCGACGCAAGCGGCGCTGCGGCGGTCGAGACGGGGTAGCAGGCGCAGGCCGCGTTCGAACCACTCGTCGGCTCTCGCGGCCTCGAAGCGGATGAGCGCCGCGGCCGCCTCCGACGGCACCCTCAGCCCGTCGGCCGTGAGGCCGAAGCGGTCGAGGTCGGCGGCCGGCAGGTACACGCGACCCATCTCCAAGTCCTCGCGCACGTCACGCACGATGTTCGTGAGCTGGAGTGCGACGCCGAGGTCATCGGCCAGCCGTGCCTCCGCGGTCGTGTCCCGGTCCTCGCCGATCATGAAGACGGCGAGCGACAGGCGCCCGACCGACCCGGCGACGCAACGGCAGTACGGCACGAGATCGTCGACGGTCTGGTAGGTCGCCTCGTCGACGTCCATGCGCACCCCTTGCACAAGACTGTCGAACGCGTCGAGCGGGAGGCGGCAGACGCGCTGGACCTGGCCCAGGGCGGCGGTCACGGGATCGCTCGCCGAGGCGTCGAGCGTCCGCAACGAGTCGCTGACCTCATCGAGCTTCGCCGCCTTCTCGCCGGAGGGCAGTGCTCCGTCGCCGATGTCGTCGATCCGCCGCGCCATAGCGTACACGGCGGCAAGGGCGCGCCGCTTCGTGGTCGGCAGCAGGCGGATTCCGTACCAGAAGTTGCTTGCCTCGCGGCGGGTCACGTCTTCGCAGTAACGGATCGCCGCGGTCTCGGGCAACACGTGACCACCTTGTGCAAGATCCCGCCGCCCCACAGCGATCACCTCCCCTGCGTCGCACTCACGTGCGCAGCAGTTCTCGCGCCGCGGACAACCACCTACGCCCCCGTCCAGCGTGCGCCGACGAGTCGAACGTGGCGTACCCCCTTTGCCGCAGGTCGTCCAGCGCTGCCGAGCCGCCGGCCGCGTAGAGGCGTATCGCGAATCCCAGACGGCCGGGGATGGTCCGATGGAGCGCCCGGCCGCTCTCGAGAAGCCGCCGCGTGCGCGCCGCCTCGAAGGTCATGAGGCGCCTGAAACGGTCGTCGACCACTCCCGTGAGGAGGTCGTCATCGCCGTAGCCGAAGCGGCGCATGTCCTCCGCCGGGAGGTAGATGCGCCCCTTGGCGGCGTCCTCGCCTAAGTCCTGCCAGAGCTCGACCAGCTGGAGGCCGCTGCACACGCGATCGGAGAGTGCGAGGCGCTCCGGCGTGCAGAGCTCCGCCACGCGGAGCACGAGCTCGCCCACCGGCTGCGCGGACAGGCGGCAATAGGCGAGCAGGTCGGCGAACGTCTCGTAGCGGTCGACGACCTGGTCCTGGACGTTGGCCTGTACCAGGCGGTCTAGCGGCGATCTGGGGATGTCGAAACAGCGGACGGTGTACGCCAGGCGCCGCAGGAGCACGTGGGAAGGCGTAGCCCCGGCGTAGATCGTGTCCAGCTGGGCCGACACCGCGGCGAGGAGGCTGAGGCGGTCTCCCGGCGCCTCGTCGCCGATGTCGTCCACCAGGCGGGCGAAGCCATAGATGGCCAGGAGGTGAGGCCTGAGGGCACGCGGGAACAGGCGCGATGCCACGGGAAAGTTCTCAGTCGCGGCCTGCGCCATGATGCCCTGGGCGTCGGTTGACGCGCCGACCAGGAGAAGTTCGCCAGTATCGCTCAGTCCCTGAGGAGGTGTCTCTGCGAGCATGTGCGGCCATCCTATCGTACCGCCGTTCTCCCGGAGCCTCCGTCAGGTGGTCCGCAGCCGCGAGGCCCCACAGGAGGCCGCCGCGGAGGTGCTAGAATCGGTAGCCTAGATGACCGCCGATTTCGTCCATCTCCACGTCCACAGCGAGTACTCGCTGCTCGACGGCGCCTGCCGTGTGAAGAGCCTCGTCCAGAGGGCCAAAGAGCTGGGCATGCCGGCCGTGGCGCTCACCGACCACGGCACGCTGGGCGGCGTCGTCAAGTTCTATCGCGCCGCCCATGACGAGGGCATCAAGCCCATCATCGGCCTCGAGCTCTACATGGCCACCGACCGCAGCTCGCGGACCGGGGTCAAAGAGAAGAACGCGCACCTCACGCTGCTGGCCCGCGACCAGACCGGCTACAAGAACCTCGTCAAGCTCAGCACGCGGGCCTATCTCGAGGGGTACTACTACAAGCCGCGCGCCGACTGGGAGCTGCTCACCGAGCATCACGAGGGCCTGATCGCGCTCACCGGCTGCATGAGCGGGCGCGCCGCCCTGCTCCTCCGCGACGGCGATGATGCGGCCGCCCTGGCCGAGGTGCGGCGCCTCGCCGATCTGCTCGGCCCCGAGAACGTCTACGTCGAGCTCCAGGACGCCGGCCTGGCCGAGCAGCGCGAGCTGCTCCCCAAGCTCGCGCTGCTCGCCGAAAAGGCCGGCCTGCGCACCGTCGCCACTAACGACGTGCACTACCTGCGTCACGACGACAACTTCGCCCACGATGCGCTGCTGTGCATCCAGACGCAGAGCAACCTCGCCGACGAGCACCGCATGCGCTACAGGAGCGACGAGTTCTACCTCAAGTCCGGCGAGGAGATGGAGGAGCGCTTCAGGGACTACCCGGGCGCCTGCGCGGCCACTGTCGAGATCGCCGCGCGCTGCGACGTGAGCCTCGACTTCGGCACGTACCTGCTACCCTCGTACCCTGTACCTGAGGGTAAGACTGAGGGTTCCTATCTGCGCGAGCTCTGCGAGACGGGCATCGTGCGCCGCTACGGCGCCGAGCCGTCCGCCGAGGCGCGCGAGCGCCTCGAGTTCGAGCTCGGCGTCATCGGCGACATGGGCTTCGACGCCTACTTCCTCATCGTCTGGGACTACGTCAAGTTCGCCAAGGACAACGGCATCGGTGTCGGGCCCGGGCGCGGCTCGGCGGCCGGCTCCATCGTGAGCTACTCCCTCGGCATCACCGACATCGACCCGCTCAAGTACGACCTCCTCTTCGAGCGCTTTCTCAACCCGGGGCGCAAGAGCATGCCCGATATCGACATGGATTTCAGCGTGGCCGGCCGCGGGAAGGTCATCGACTACGTCGCCGACAAGTACGGCCGCGACCACGTCGCGCAGATCATCACCTTCGGCACGATGGCGGCGCGGGCGGCCGTGCGCGACGCCGCCCGCGTCATGGGCAAGGCCTACGCCGTCGGCGACAAGATCGCCAAGATGATCCCCGAGCAGGCGCCACCGGCCACGTTCAGTCAGGCGCTGCTCCCCGGCGGCGAGCTCAAGGTCGCCTACGACGCCGACGCGGAGGTCAAGGATGTCGTCGACCTGGCCATGAGCCTTGAGGGCCTCATCCGCAACGACTCCATCCACGCTGCGGCGGTGGTGATCAGCGACCAGCCGCTCACCGAGTACCTGCCGCTGCAGAAGAAGGGCGACGCCGAGCTCGTCACGCAGTTCGACATGAACGACGTCGCCAAGCTCGGCCTCCTCAAGATGGACTTCCTCGGGCTGCGCAACCTGGACGTGATCGAGGACGCGCTCGACATCATCGAGCGGACCGACGGCATCTGCATCGAGATCGACCGGCTGCCGCTCGACGACGAGAAGACGTACAAGATGCTGGCGCGCGGCGACTCCACCGGCGTGTTCCAGTTCGAGAGCCCGGGCATGCGCGACGCGCTGCGCGACGTGCGGCCCACTCAGTTCGAGGACCTTATCGCCATCGTCGCCCTCTACCGCCCGGGGCCGATGCAGTACATCCCCACGTATGCGCGCAACAAGAAGGATCCGGCGTCGGTCGTCTACGACCACGAGGCCCTTCGCCCGATCCTGGAGCCCACGCACGGCGTGACCATCTACCAGGAGCAGTACATGGCCATCGCCCGGCGCGTCGGCGGGTTCACGCCGGCGCAGGCCGACGATCTGCGCAAGGCCATCAGCAAGAAAGACCGCAAGCTTATGGCCACGCTCAAAGAGCCGCTCATGGAGGGCCTCGGCGCCAGCGGCGTGCCGCCGGCCGTGGCCAACAAGCTGTGGGCCAACTTCGAGGCCACCGGCGACTACTCGTTCAACAAGAGCCACGCCGCCTGCTACGCGCTGATCAGCTACCGCACGGCGTGGCTGAAGGCCAACTACCCGGTGGAGTACATGGCGGCGCTCATCAGCAGCGTCATGAACACCAAGGACAAGGTGCCGTTCTACGTGAACCAGTGCCACGAGCTCGGCATCGAGATCTTGCCGCCGGACGTCAACGAGAGCGACGTGGGCTTCACCGTCATCGAGGGCAAGATCCGTTTCGGGCTCAACGCCGTAAAGGGCGTCGGCGTCGGCGCCATCGAGGCGATCATCGCGGCGCGCGCCTCCGGCCCCTTCACCTCCATCTTCGATTTCTGCGCGCGGGTCGACTCGCAGCAGGCCAACAAGCGCGTCCTCGAGGCGCTCATCCGCAGCGGCGCGTTCGACGGCTCCGGCGATCCGCGCCGTGGCATGCTCGAGGCCTTGCCGGTGGCCATGGCCGACGGCGAGCGCCGCCGCAAGGACGCGGCCCAGGGCCAGGGCGGCCTGTTCGACATGGCCGGCGCCGCGGAGCCCGCCGCTCACGAGCCGCAAGTGTCGCGCCGCGAGTTCGACCAGGCGACGCTGCTCAGGCAGGAGAAAGAGGCGCTGGGCCTCTACGTCTCCTCGCACCCGCTCAGAGATCTGCGCGAGCAGCTTCGCGACGAGATCGAGGTGGCGGTGGGCGGGCTCGACGACGCCGTCGACGGAGGCATGCTCTGGACCGGCGGTATCGTTGCCAACGCGCAGAAGAAGGTCAGCAAGAACGGGGGCGTGTGGCTGGCGTTCCGCCTCGAGGACATCGACGGCGGCGTCGAGTGTCGCGCCTGGCCGGCGACCTACGAGCAGTACCGGGATCTGCTCGTCGAAGACGGCATTGTCAAGGTGAAGGGGCGCGTGGAGCGCAAGTCCGAGGGCGAGACCACGCTGATCGCCATCGAGGTCCTGCCGTTCAGCGGCGTCAGCGAGTACCGCCCCCTGACGGTCACCATCGACGCCCGCAGGGTGCGGCCCACGGTGCTCGCCGATCTCAAGCGCATCCTCGGCGACTTTCCCGGCCGGGTTCCGGTGGTATTGCAGATGGTGCGCGACGACGAACGCAAGAAGCTGCGCGTCGGCGACGGTTGGCGGGTCGAGCCCGTGGCCGGCCTGTACGCGGAGCTCAAGGCACTGCTCGGCGAGAGCTGCGTCGGCGTCGGCTGAGGCCGGCGGCGCGGATCCGCGAGAAAGGCGGCCATGATCCCCGAAGGTATGCGCGACGTGCTGCCCCCCGAGTCGGGCGAGCTGCGGGCCATCGAGGCCGCGCTCTGCCGCCGCTTCGAGGCCTATGGCTACGGCGAGGTGCGCACCCCGTGGCTCGAGTACGCCGAGACGCTCGAGGCGGTGGAGGACGACACCCTGGAGGCCGGGTACAGGCTCCGCGACCAGCAGGGTCACGAGCTCATGGCTCGCACGGACATGACGGTGCCGGTGGCGCGGCTGGCGGCCGCCCGGTTCCACGAGAAGCCGCTTCCTCTGCGCCTTTTCTACGTGGCGCCTTCGATCCGTCCCTGGGCGCCGCAGCGCAGCCAGGACGGCGAGTTCGTGCAGGCCGGCGCCGAGCTCCTCGGCCTGCGCTCGGCGGCCGCCGACGCCGAGTGCGTGGTCCTGCTCTGCGACTGTCTCGCCGCGCTCGGGCTGCGCGGGTTCCGCGTGGCTCTGGGGACGGTGGCCTTCTACACGGCGCTGGTCGACTCGCTGGGCCTCGACGATGACCGCGAGAAGTTCCTCGAGGCGCTGGCCGGCCGCGACTACCCCATGCTCGAGAGCATCGCCGGCAACGCCGGCGTGGATCAGAATGCTCTCAAGGTCCTGTGGCGTACTCTTGAGCTCAGCGGTACCCGCGATGCGCTCAGCCAGGTCCGCAAGATGGCCAGCAGCGACGCTATGGACGAGGCCATCCGGCACCTCGTGGAGGTCAGGGACCTTGTCGCGAACGCCGGCTTCGAGGATTCGCTCGCCCTCGATTTCGGCCTCTACCAGGACCTTACCTACTATAGCGGCGTCATCTTCGAGGCCTACGCCCCGGGCGTCGGCCTGCCCATCGCCTCCGGCGGGCGCTACGACGGCCTGCTCGCGCGCTTCGCGTGGGACATCCCCGGGGTCGGCTTCGCCATCGCCCTGGACAGGCTGCACGAGGCGCTCGAGGAGGCCGGCGCCGTGCCCGCTGCCGCTCCGGCCTGTATCGCCTTTGCCGGCGGGCTCGACGAGCCGGCGCGGGCCATGGAACTGCGTCGCGCCGGCTGGGCGGTCGCCGCTCTTCCCGCGGGCGCGCCGGCGCCGCCGCGCCCGCGCCTGCAGCGCAGCGGCGGCTCCTACATCCTCGAGCTCGCCGACGGCAGCGAGGTGAGCGGCAGCTGGCGCGACGTGCTGCGCGCCCTGGGGATCGCGTGAAACTCGGCCTCGCCTACCACGGTGGGCCGCCGCCGGCGCAGCTGCTCGATCTTCTCGAACGGGCCGGCCTGCCCGCGGGCGCCTTGCGCGCCGCGGTCGGCCCGGCGCTGGTGGACGTCGGTGAAGTCACCTGGCTGCTGGCGCCGGGCGCCGACGTGCTCGAGGCCTGCGTCCGCGGAGCCCTCGACGCGGGGATCGCCGGCAAGGACCTGCTTCTCGAGCTGGCTCCCCCGGTGCACGAGCTCCTCGATCTGCGCGTCTGCAACGACGTCCTCGTGTACGCGACGCCGGAGCCGGCCGCCGGAGCCTCCCACCGCGGCCGGCCGCGCGTGGCCACGCGCTACCCCCGCGTGACGCGGCGCCACTTCTCCGTCACCGGGCGGCAGGTCGAGCTCGTGGCCTTCGACGCGGCCGCCCTGGCGCCCGGCCTCGGCATCGCCGACGGCGTCGTCGAGTTGCGCAGCCGGCTCCTCGGCGACGACGGGGGCGCCTCCGCCGGCCGTCCCGCGGGGCTCCATGTGCGCGAGGACGTCGCCGCCTGCAGCGCCCGTCTCGTCGCGGGGCGCGCCGCCCGCGCCCTCGGCGGCGAACGCCTGGCTGAGCTCCTGGACCGCCTGCGGGCGTCCCTGGAAGAGCGATGACGGCCCCGGCGACCGTCGCCCGGGATAGTGTAGGGGCCGTGCAGTTCAATCCCGAGAAGATGTCCGTTGCGGGCCTCAGCCTCCCGGCCGACCTCGTCGCCCGCGCCGGCGAGGCGGTGGGCACCCCATGATCGTCTTCCCGGCAATCGACATCCAGGGCGGCAACGCCGTGCGCCTGCGGCGCGGCGACTTCGACGACGTCACCGTGTTCGGCGACGATCCCGTCTCGCTGGCGCGGCTCTGGCAGGACCAGGGAGCGGAGGCGCTTCACGTCGTCGACCTCGATGCCGCGCGCACCGGCGAGCTCGTCAACGTCGGCGTCGTGGAGCGCATCGTCAAGTCCCTCGACATACCGGTGCAGTACGGCGGCGGCATCCGCAGTGCCAGGAACCTCGCCCTCGTCGCGGGCATCGGCGTCCATTGGGTGGTCATGGGCACGGCGGCCGTGACGGCGCTCGATCTGCTCGACGACTCCTTGAAGTGGCTCGGCGAGCGCCTCGTCGTGGGCCTCGACTGCAGCGACGGCATGGTGACCACGCACGGCTGGCAGCAGCGCTCGCAGATGAGCGCCCTCCACTTTTCCAAGATCCTTGTCGAGCACGGTGTCAAGCGCGTCGTGTACACCGACACGGCCCGCGACGGCATGCTCGGAGGGCCGAACCTCAGCGGCTTGCGCGACCTCGCCGACGCTACAGCGCTCGAGATCGTCCTCTCAGGCGGCATCGGGCTGCTCGACGACCTGCGGCGCCTCAAGAAGCTGGACCTGCCCACTGTTGTCGGGGTGATCATTGGGCGCTCGCTCTACGAGAACGCCTTCACGCTCGCCGACGCGCTGGCCGTGTACGCCGGCTGAGCGTGCGGGGCGGGAGAAGCCGGTGCTCGTGAAGCGCCTCAGCCCGTGCCTCGACGTGCGCGTCGGGCGCGTCGTCAAAGGGACGAGCTGCGTCGCGCTCCGCGAGGCCGGCGATTCGGGCGCCGGGCCGGGCGCCGCAGACGGCCCGGCTTTTCGCTGACGGCCGGCAACGCCGTGGCCCACCCCGCTCTGATCGATCTCGCCGCGCTCGGCGCGGCCGAGGCGAGCGCTGTGGAGCAGCGCATCGCTGCCGCGCGCCTCGTCTGCTTCCCGACCGACACGGTCTACGGCATCGGCGGGGCACTCACGCCGGCGGTCGCCGGCGCGCTGGTAGCGGCCAAGGGTCGCGACCCCGGCAAGCCGCTGCAGGTCGTCTTCGCGTCGCTCGAAGCTCTGGAGACCGCAGTGGCGCTGGCGCCGGAGCTGCGCGCCGCCTGCCGGCGCTTGCTCCCCGGGCCGGTGACACTTCTGGTGCCGTATCCGCGCGACTGGGACTTCCCGCCGCCGGGGGAGGCCGGCGAGGCCTTCGGCCGGCCGGCCGCCGCCACGCTGGGGCTGCGCGTGCCGCAGTGGCCGCCGGCCGCGCGCGTCCTCGCCGGCCTGCGACGGCCGCTGGTCGCCTCCAGCGCCAATCCCGGCGGCGCGCCGCCGCCCGCGTGTCTGGACGAGGTGGACGCGTCTGTGCTGGCGCGCTGCGATCTGGCGCTGGACGCCGGCGCGGTGAGCGGCCGTGCCTCGACCGTCGTAGACTTGAGCCGGTATGCAGAGACCGGCCGCTGGCGCCTGGTGCGCGCCGGCGTGTGGGGGGAAGCCGAGGTCGCCGCAAGGCTGGCCGGCACGCGGAAGGAGCCGCCGTCGCCATGAGAACGCTGCCGTTCTACCAGGTGGACGTGTTCACCGACCGGCCGTTCGCCGGCAACCCGCTGGCCATCTTCCCCGGGGCCGACGGCCTCACGGCCGCGCAGATGCAGGCCATCGCCAGCGAGATGAATCTCTCTGAGACCGCGTTCGTGATGGAGGCGGAGCGCGACGGGGACGTCCGCGTGCGTATCTTCACGCCGGCGCTCGAGCTGCCTTTCGCCGGGCACCCCAGTGTGGGCACCGCCTGGGAGCTCGTGCGGCTGGGGATCGTCGCGGCCGTGGAGCCGGTCACCCGGGTGGTGCTCGAGCTCGGCGTCGGGCCCACCCTGGTCGAGGTCGAGGTGCGCGACGGCGTGCCGCTGGCGGCCACGGTGCACCAGGGGCCGCCGACGTTCGGCGCCCCGGCGCCGCGCGCGCGCGTCGCCGCGCTGCTCGGTCTCTCGGAGGACGATCTCCACCCCGACCTCGAGCCCACCCCTGTGGGTACCGGCCTCACGTATACCATCATCCCGCTGCGCAGCCAGCGCGCCTTGGCTCACCTGGCGCCCAACCTCTCGCTGTTCGACGCCTTCGAGCGCGAGCTCGGCGAGGCCTACCCCTGCGCCTTCACCCGGCAGGAGACTCCGTGGATCGAGGCCCGCGGCCTCTTCCCGCTCTCGGGCATCCCCGAGGATCCGGCCACCGGCAGCGCCGCGGGGCCGCTGGCGGCCTACATGGCGCGCGCCGGGCTGCTCGCGCCGGGCGCGCGGCGCGTCGTGCTCCAGGGGGCAGCCATCAACCGGCCCAGCCTGCTCACGGTCGCCGTCACGGGGGCCGCCGACCACATCGAAGATGTGCTGGTCGGCGGCCCCGTGCAGCCCATCCTGCGGGGGGAGCTGACCCTCGCGGACTGATAGAATCGGAGGTCCGTGACCGCGGCAACCGCCGAGCGAAAGGGAGACTACCGTGAAGATCGCTGCAGGCGCCGACCACGGCGGATACGCCATCAAGGAGGCCGTGGTGCGCGGTCTGCGCTCCCAGGGCCACGAGGTCATCGACGTGGGCACCGATTCGGCCGAGACCTCCGTCGACTATCCCACGTTCGCGCATCGCGTGGCCGCCATGGTGGCCGCCGGCGAGGTCGAGCGCGGCCTGCTGGCCTGCGGCACCGGCCTCGGCGTCTGCATGGCAGCCAACCGTCACGCCGGGGTGCGCGCCGCCGACTGCTTCACGCCTCATCTGGCCGAGATGGCCCGCCGGCACAACGACTCCAACATCCTCTGCCTGGGCGGTCGCCTGCTCAGCGAGGACGAGGCGTGGGCGATCGCCGAGGTGTGGATGAGCACGCCGTTCGAGGGCGGCCGTCATCAGCGGCGCATCGAGCTCATCGAACTGCCGGAAGGCCGGGCGTGAGCCCAGTCGGTCGCGAGTGGCGCCGCGAGCCGCTCTATCACCTCGACCCTGAGCTCAACGAGCTGCTGCGCAGCGAGCTCATCCGACAGCAGGAGACGCTCGAGCTCATCGCCAGCGAGAACTTCGCCAGCCGCGCGGTCCTGGAGGCCACGGGCTCGGTGCTCACCAACAAGTACGCCGAGGGCCTGCCTGGAGCGCGGTACTACGGTGGCTGCGAGATCGTCGACCGTGTCGAGCAGCTCGCCATCGACCGCTGCAAGGCGGTGTTCGGCGCCGAGCACGTCAACGTGCAGCCTCATTCGGGCTCCTCGGCCAACCTTGCCGCCCTGTTCGCCCTCCTCGACCCGGGCGATACGCTCATGGGCATGGAGATGACGCACGGCGGTCATCTTACGCACGGGCTCGCGATCAACTACTCGGGACGCACCTACGACGTGGTCCAGTACCACGTCCGTCGCGACACCGAGACCATCGACTACGACGAGGTCAGGGAGCTCGCCCTGGCGCGCCGCCCCAAGCTCATCATCTGCGGCTACAGCTCGTACCCCAGGACCGTCGACTGGGCCGCCTTCCGCGCGATCGCCGACGAGTGCGGCGCGCTGCTGCTCGCCGATATCGCCCATATCGCCGGCCTCATCGCGGCCGGCGTCCATCCGAACCCTGTGCCCTACTGCGACGTGGTCACGAGCACCACGCACAAGACCCTCACCGGCCCGCGCGCCGGCCTCATCATGTGCCGCCAGGAGCACGCCAGGGCGATCGACCGGGCCGTCTTCCCGGGCATGCAGGGCGGGCCGCTCATGCACGTCATCGCCGCCAAGGCGGCCTGCCTCAAGATCGCCCAGAGCGAGCCGTTCCGCCGCTTGCAGCGTCAGGTCGTCGCCAACTGCGCCGCCCTCGCCGAGACGCTCGCCGAGGGCGGCATACGTCTCGTGTCGGGGGGCACCGACGTGCACCTGGCGTTGCTCGATCTGCGCAGCACGGGCCTCAACGGGCTGGAGTGCCAGGAGCTCCTCGAGAGCGTCGGCATCACCGCCAACCGCAACGTCGTGCCGTTCGAGGAAGGCTCCTTCAACGTCGCCAGCGGGCTGCGCGTCGGCTCGCCGGCGGTCACCACCCGCGGGTTCATGGAACCCGACATGCGGCAGACCGGCGAGCTCATGCTCCGGGCGCTCGAGGCGCGCGACAACGACGCGGCTCTGGCCGAGATCCACCATGAGGTCCTCGACCTTCTGGAGCGCTTCCCGCTGTACGAGTTCCTGTGAGCGGGAGCGCCGCAGGCAGCCCCGAGCCGCCGCGCTCGCGGCCGAGCTGGCACGAGTACTTCCTGCAGCTCGCCCGGCAGGCGGCGACTCGCTCCACCTGCCTGCGCCGCCAGGTCGGCGCCGTGCTGGTGCGCGACAAGCGCCTTCTCGCCACCGGCTACAACGGCGCTCCGCGTGGCACGGCTCACTGTCTCGACGTCGGCTGCCTGCGCGCACAGCTCGGCATTCCCTCCGGCGAGCGCCAGGAGCTGTGCCGCGCCATTCACGCGGAACAGAACGCGATCATCCAGGCGGCCGTGCACGGAGTCGCCATCGAGGGCGCCACGCTCTACACGACGCTTCACCCCTGCATCCTCTGTGCCAAGATGCTCATCAACTGCGGAGTCCGCGAGATCCACTATCTCGAGGGGTACCCGGACGAGCTCTCTCGAGAGATGCTCGCCGAGGCAGGCGTCTCGGTGCATCAGGAGACGCTGCCATAGACGGACCACTCCTCTTGGAGAGCCCTTTGCGCACGGCGGTGCTGGGGTTTCTGATCGCCGCCGTCATCGTGTACGTTCTCACCCCGCTCATGGGGCGCCTGGCCCAGCGCACCGGCGCCGTCGACACGCCCAGCGACGACCGCCGCATGCACGTGCTGGCCACGCCCCTGCTCGGCGGGCTGGGCATGTACCTGGGCTGGATGATCCCCGTGCTGATCCTGGTCGACGTCGACCGTTCGGTATGGGGCATCATCGGCGGCGCCACGATCGTCGTGGCCGTCGGCCTGTTCGACGACCTCTACGAGCTCGAACCGATCGTCAAGTTCATCGGCCAGCTTCTGGCCATCAGCGTGGCCATCTACTTCGACATCCGCATCAACCGCATGGGCGTGCCGTTCACCGAGATCATGATCCACTTCCCGACGGTGGTCGCGGTCCTCGTCACGGCGTTCTGGATGGCGATGATCATCAACATGGTGAACTTCATCGACGGCCTCGATGGGCTCGCCGCCGGCGTTTGCGGCATCTCGGCGCTCACTTTCTGCATCATCTCGCTGAGCACCAACTTCCCGGCCGCGGGGGTGATCGCCGCGGTGCTCGCCGGCGCGACCTTCGCCTTCCTGCGCTTCAACTTTCATCCGGCCAGCATCTTCATGGGCGACGCCGGTTCGATGCTGCTCGGGTTCGTCCTCGCCTGCCTCAGCGTGCAGAGCGTGATGAAGGGCACTGCGGCCATCGCCCTCCTCCTGCCGCTGCTGGTGCTCGGCGTGCCGTTCGTCGACCTGTCTCTCATCGTCTGGCGCCGCTGGCGCCGCGGCGTGCCGTTCTACTCGCCCGGTCAGGACCACGTGCACCACGACCTCGTGCTCGTGCACGGGTTCTCGCAGCGCAAGAGCGTCTTGCTGCTCTATAGCTGGTGCATCCTTCTTAGCGGCCTCGCGATCGCCGTGCAGCGCAACAATCTTCCCGCCATGGTCGTGCTCGGCGTCGCCGCCGGCGTGGCTACGGTGTACATGGCGCAGCTGCTCAGCCGCTACCGCTCGCGGCGTCGCGGGCTGCCAGACCCGCTGGCCGCCGGCGTGGGCAACAACCCTGCGGGCGACGGCGACGGCGTTGCAGGCCCCCGGGACGGCAGGTAGAGTGTGACCTTGCAATCACCGGAGGACAGGCGCAGCGACGACAAGAAGGGCTCGTCCACCTCGGCCGAGTCGGTCGCCTTTCTGCTGCTCGGCGGCGTCGTCACCGGCCTCGGCGTCGGAGCCGGCGTCGACTGGCTCGTGAAGACCTTTCCGCTGTTCACGGTGATCGGCGTGTTCGCCGGGTTCGCCCTGGCGCTGTACGCCATCTATCTGGAGACGAAATGAACGCGACGAGGAGGGTCCCATCCCCAGGCAGGCCATAGCACCCTTGGCGCTCGTCGCGGCGACCGTGGTCTGCGTCGTCGTCGCCGCGCTGGCCGGCCGGCCGCTGTGGGCTGCCGCCCTGGGGGCCGGCCTCGTCCTCGTCTACTGGGCCATAGAGGCTCTCACGTGGCGCCGCGCCCGCCGGCGCCGCGATCTCGCGCTGGGCCTCGCCGTCGGCGGCATGGCCTTGCGGCTCGCCGTGGTGCTCGCCGTGCTGGTCGTGGTCGGCGTCCTGGCGCGGCCGGCGTTTGCCACCGCCGCGTTGTCGTTCCTCGCCGGCTTCACCATCTACCTCGGCCTGCGGCCGCTCACGTATGCCGCGCCGCCGCGACCCCCTCACGGGGTGAGAGTCAGATGAAGAAGGGCCTCAAGTGGGTCTGGCTCGTTGTCGTGCTCATCGCTCTCGTCGGGCTCTTCCTCTTGCCGGGCGGCGCCAAGGAGACTGTCAACGTCGCCGGGGAGTTCGACCTCACGCCCATCCTCAAGCTGCCGTCCATAGGCCCTGTCGACCTGTCCATCAACAAGGCCGTCATCTACCTGTGGATCGCGACGGCCGTCATCGTCATCATGGCCATCGTCATCGCCCGCAATCTCAAGCCCGTGCCCGGGCGCTTCCAGGCCGCCGTCGAGGGGCTCTACTCGCTGGCCCGCGACGGTATCGCCCGGTCCGTGATGAAGAGCGGCGTCGACACCTGGTTCCCGTACATCGGCGCCGTGTTCTTCTTCGTCCTCATCAACAACCTCATCGGGCTCATCCCGCTGCCGCTCGGCGAGCACCATCAGCTCAGCTTCTACACCGCCACCGCGAACCTGTATGTCACGATCACGCTCGCCCTGTTCACCTTCGTGTTCACCCACTACGCGGGCATCAACAAGTACGGGGTGCGCAAGTACGTGGGGAGCTGGATGCCTTCCGGCGCGCCACCCGTGCTCAAGCAGTTCATCTTCGTGATCCACGCGGTCAGCGAATTCTTTCGGCTGGTGTCGCTCTCCGTGCGACTCTTCGCCAACATGGTGGCGGGTCACGCCATCCTCGCGGTCTTCTTCGCCATGGCGCTCATCTTTCAGAGCTACCTCATCGCCGCCGCCCTCCAGGGCGCCTCAGTGCTCATTTACCTGTTCGAGATCTTCGTGGCCGTCATCCAGGCCTTCATCTTCGCCATCCTCTCCGCCGTGTACATCGGCGGGGCGCTGGACTCGGAACATTGAACCCTTCATGAAGCATCTCACCCCCCAGGAGGACACGGAATGAATCCCCACGCTTACGCGGAACTTGGCGCCGGTCTGGCCATGGGCCTGGGCGCCATCGGCCCGGGCATCGGCCTCGGCATCCTCATCGGCAAGGCGCTCGAGAGCATTGCCCGGCAGCCGGAAGTGGCGGGCGACATTCGCACCAACATGTTCATCGGCATCGGCGTCACCGAGGCCGTGGCTCTCTACGCGTTCGTCGTGGCGCTCATCCTCGTCTTCGTGGCCAAGTGACCCACTCGAGGCCTGACCGCATGGAAGGACTGAGAACGCCATGCTGAACACCGAATGGGGTCTGATGGTCTGGACCCTCATCACGTTCTCGATCGCCGTGTACGTGCTCGTGCGCTTTGCTTTCCGGCCCATCCAGCGACTCCTCGACGCACGCCGCCAGACGGTGCAGGAGAGCATCGACGTGGCCGAGGAGACGCGCGCCGAGGCGCATCGCCTTCTCGATGAGTACAAGGCGACGCTCGCCAAGGTGCGCAGCGAGGCCGAGGAGATCCTCGAGCGCTCGCGCACCACCGGCGAGCACGCCAAGGCCGAGATCATGGCCGAAGCCAAGGCCCAGTCCGCGCGCGTGCTCGCCGAGGCTCACGAGCAGATCGAGCGCGACACGCGCGCCGCCGTCCGCGAGCTCAAGGGCCAGATCGCCGAGCTCACGGCGCTGGCCACCGAGAAGGTCGCCGCCGGCAGCCTCACCGCCGCCGATCAGCAGCGCCTCATCGACGAAGCGCTCGCGGAGCTCAACGTCGATCAGCTGGGGATGGAGAACTAGCTTTGGCCGAAGAGAACGTCGCGCGCGTATATGCGCGGGCCCTGTTCGGCGCGGCCCAGGATGCTCGGGCCGTCGCGCCGGTGGGCCGCGACCTGGGCGACTTCGTCGCCGCCCTCGCGGCCTCGGCGTCGCTGCGCGACGTGCTCGCCGACCCTCAGGTCGACACCTCCGCGAAGCAGCGCATCCTCGTCGAGATCACGCGCGGCGGCCAGCCGCTGGTGGCCAACACCCTCCAGCTCCTGCTCGAACGCGGCCGCTTCGGCCTCGTCGCCGAGCTGCGCGAGGCTTATGAAGCGCTGGCCGCCTCCGAGGCGGACCTCGTCAAGGTCGAGGTCACGTCCGCGATCGTCCTCAGCGCGGCCGTCCGCGAGAAGATCACCGCGCGGGTCGCGGAGGCCGCCGGCCGCCGGGTCGAGCTCGCGGCGCGCGTCGACCCGGACATCATCGGCGGCCTCGTGCTGCGCGTCGGCGACGTGATCGTCGACGGCAGCGTGAAGGCCCGCATCCGCCAGCTGCGCCGCCGGCTGGCTTCCGCAGAACTGAGAGGTGACGTGCAGTGAAGCTGCGCCCGGAAGAGATCGCCTCGGTCCTCAAGTCGCAGATCGAGAACTATCAGGCAGAAGTAGAGGTCGACGAGGTCGGGACCGTCCTCGAAGTCGGCGACGGCATCGCCCGCATCTACGGCCTGCGCAATTGTCTGGCCATGGAGATGCTCGAGCTGCCCCACAACGTCACCGGGCTGGCCCTCAACCTCGAAGAAGAGAATGTCGGCGCCGTGCTGCTCGGCGAGGACACCCTCATCAAGGAGGGCGACCTGGTCAAGCGCACCGGCCGCGTGCTGCAGGTGCCGGTCGGCGAGGCCATGGTCGGCCGCGTGGTCGACCCACTGGGCCGCCCGCTCGACGACAAGGGTCCCATCGAGACCACCGCGTTCCGCCCGGTCGAGTTCAAGGCCCCGGGCGTGGTCGAGCGGCAGCCGGTCAAGGAGCCGCTGCAGACCGGCCTCAAGGCCATCGACGCGATGATCCCTATCGGCCGCGGCCAGCGCGAGCTCATCATCGGCGACCGCCAGACCGGCAAGACATCGATCATCGTCGACACCATCATCAACCAGAAGGGTCAGGACGAGATCTGCATCTATGTGGCCATCGGCCAGAAGGCCTCCACGGTGATGCAGGTCCTGCGCAAGCTCGAAGAATACGGCGCCATGGAGTACACCATCATCGTGGCCGCCACCGCCTCGGCCTCGGCGCCCCTCAAGTTCCTGGCGCCCTATGCGGGCGCGGCCATGGGTGAGTTCTTCCTCTACAGCGGCCGCCACGCCGTATGCTTCTATGACGACCTCTCCAAGCAGGCCGACGCCTACCGCCAGATGTCGCTCCTGCTGCGCCGGCCGCCGGGCCGCGAAGCGTTTCCCGGCGACGTCTTTTATCTGCACTCGCGCCTGCTCGAGCGCGCCGTCAAGCTGAGCGACGAGCTCGGCGGCGGATCGCTCACCGCCATCCCGGTCATCGAGACCCAGGCGGGCGACGTGTCGGCGTACATCCCCACCAACGTCATCTCCATCACCGACGGGCAGATCTTCCTGCAGAGCGACCTGTTCTACAGCGGCGTGCGGCCGGCGGTGAACATCGGCATCTCGGTGAGCCGCGTGGGCGGCAACGCCCAGATCAAGGCCATGAAGCAGGTCGCCGGCCGTCTGCGCATCGACCTCGCCCAGTACCGCGAGCTGCAGGCCTTTGCCCAGTTCGGCTCCGACCTCGACGAGTCCACGAAGCGCACGCTCGCCCGCGGCGAGCGCATGATCGAGGTCCTCAACCAGGGGCGCTTCGATCCCATGCCGGTCGAGGAGCAGGTCGCCGTGATCTTCGCCGGCAACCAGGGCTACATCGACGACCTCGAGGTGCCTCGCGTCGCGGCGTTCTGCGAAGGCCTGCGCGAGTACCTGCGCAGCCAGAACGCCGAGCTGCTCGCGGCGATCCACAGCGAGAAGGTCCTGTCGCCCGAGAACGAGGCGCTGCTCCGCGGCGCGATCTCCGCGTATCACAACTCCTTCGCCCCCGAATCGGCCGCCGCCGATCTGGCGCTCGCGGAGGCGGAGGCCTGACGTGGCCAGTCTGCGCGATATCCGCCGGCGCATCGCGTCGGTCCACAACACGCGCAAGATCACCAAGGCCATGGAGATGGTGGCCGCCGCGAAGCTGCGCCGCAACCAGTCGCGCATCGAAGCGTTTCGGCCGTACGCCGCCGACATGATCGAGATGATGGTCGACCTCGCCACGTACTCCGAAGAGACCCGCCGGTTCGCGCTCATGCAAGAGCGCGCCGAGATCCGCACGGTCGCCGTGGTCGCCATGACCGGCGACCGTGGCCTGGCCGGCGCCTTCAACGCCAACGTGGTGCGCAAGGCCATGGAGATCGAGCGCGGCCTGCGCGAGGACGGCGTCGAGACGCGGCTCATCGTCGTGGGCCGCAAGGGCATCGGCACCCTCACCTTCCGCGGGTGCCGCCTCGAACGCAGCTGGCAGGGTCTCAGCGACCGGCCCGAGTACCACGACGCGCGGGCCATCGCCAAGTACCTCATCGACCTGTACGTGGGCGGCAAGGTCGACCGCGTGCGGCTCGTCTACAACCATTTCACCTCGCCGATCGAGCAGACGCTCCTCGACGACGTCATCCTCCCGGTGCCGCGCGAGGCCGTCACCGGCGAGGCCCGGAACTTCGGACCCGTCACCTATCTGTTCGAGCCCGAAGCCAACGTCATCCTGGAAAGCCTGCTGCCGGCATACGTGGAGATCGCCGTCTACCGCTCGCTGCTCGAATCGAGCGCCAGCGAGCAGGGAGCGCGGATGACGGCTATGCGCAATGCCAGCGACAGCGCCGAGGAGATGCTCGAATCACTCACGCTGGCGCTCAATCGCGCCCGCCAGGCGGCCATCACGCAAGAGATCCTCGAGGTCGTGGCCGGCGCCGAGGCCCTCGGGTGACCGGGGCCACGCGGCCGCCGCACACCACCCACGCAGAGCGGAGTTGAGGCAATGAACAAAGGCAAAGTCGTCCAGGTCATCGGGCCGGTCATCGACGTCCGCTTCCCGGACGAGATCCCGGCCATCTACAACGCCCTCACGGTCGGCATCGACAGCGGTGACGGCCAGCTCAAGCAGGTCGTGTGCGAGGTGCAGCAGCACCTCGGCGACGACAAGGTCCGGGCCGTCGCCATGGATTCCACCGACGGTCTCGCGCGCGGCACCGAGGTCATCGACACCGGCGTGGCCATGACCGTGCCCGTCGGCGAGCAGACGCTCGGCCGCCTTATCAACGTGACCGGCGACACCATCGACCACGGCGAGCCACTCGTCGACGTGGAGCGCTGGCCGATCCATCGGCCGGCTCCCGATTTCGAGTCGCTCGACCCGACCGACGAGGTCTTCGAGACCGGCATCAAGGTCGTCGACCTCGTCGCGCCGTACGTGAAGGGCGGCAAGATCGGCCTCTTCGGCGGCGCCGGCGTGGGCAAGACCGTGATCGTGCAGGAGCTCATCCGCAACATCGCCGCGGAGCACGGTGGCCTCTCCGTGTTCTGCGGGGTCGGCGAGCGCACCCGCGAGGGCAACGACCTGTGGCTCGACATGAAGGAGTCGGGGGTCATCGAAAAGACGGCGCTCATCTTCGGCCAGATGAACGAGCCGCCGGGGGCGCGCCTGCGCGTCGGCCTGGCCGGGCTCACCGTGGCGGAGTATTTCCGCGAGATGGGCGGCCAGGACGTGCTGCTCTTCATCGACAACATCTTCCGTTTCGTGCAGGCAGGCTCCGAGGTCTCCGCTCTCCTCGGGCGCATGCCGAGCGCCGTGGGCTACCAGCCCACCCTGGCCAACGAGATGGGCGAGCTGCAGGAGCGCATCACCTCCACCAAGCGCGGCTCGGTCACCTCGGTGCAGGCCATCTACGTGCCGGCCGACGACCTCACCGACCCGGCGCCGGCGGCCACCTTCGCCCATCTCGACGCTACCACGGTGCTCTCCCGTGACATCGTCGAGAAAGGCATCTACCCCGCCGTCGACCCGCTCGATTCGAGCTCCCGCATCCTGACGCGCGACGCCGTCGGCAACGAGCACTACGAGGTCGCCACGCGCGTTCAGGAGATCCTGCAGCGCTACCGGGAGCTGCAGGACATCATCGCCATCCTCGGCATGGACGAGCTCTCCGACGAGGATAAGGTCATCGTGCAGCGCGCCCGCAAGATCGAGCGCTTCCTGTCGCAGCCGTTCCACGTGGCCGAGCAGTTCACCGGTATCCCCGGCAAGTACGTGCCGCTGGCCGACACGGTGCGCGGCTTCAAGGACCTCGTCGACGGCAAGTGCGACGACCTGCCCGAACAGGCCTTCTTCATGGTCGGCGGCATCGAGGAAGCCGCCGAGCAGGCGCGGCAGCTCGCCGGCCGCGACGCGGCCGGCTGAGAGGGCTCCCGTGGCTGACGAACGCGTGCTGCACGTTGAGGTCGTCACACCGGACGGCGAGGTGTTCTCCCAGGACGTCGCCATGGTCGTGCTGCCCGGCATCGAGGGCGAGCTCGGCATCCTGGCTCGCCATCAGCCCCTGGTCACGCTCCTCGGCGTCGGCGAGACGCGCATCCGCGCCCTCGACGGCACCTGGGAGTACATCGCCACCGGCATCGGCTACGCCCAGGTCCTGTTCGACAAGGTGCTTGTCGTGACCGACCACGGTGAGCCTGCCGGCAGGATCGACGTGAGCCGCGCCGAGGTGGCGCAGCGGCGCGCCCGCGAGCGCATGCAGGAGCGTCACGATCCCGGCGCGCAGGCCGAGGTCGACTATTTCCGCGCCGAGCAGGCGCTGAGGCGCGCCGAGAACCGGTTGCACGTGGCCGGGCACTCCCGCTGAGCGCCGCCCTCGTTCGCCGACACGCGCTATACTCATGACGGTCTGATGGACGGTCCAATCGCACACGACGCGCGCCTGAGGCTGCGCGGCGGCCGCCGTCTGGAGGGGACAATCGTGCTCTCGGGCGCCAAGAACTCGGCGCTCAAGCTGCTCGCCGCCAGTCTGCTCACCGACGAGCCCTGCACCATCCGCCGCGTGCCCCGCATCACCGACGTCGCCACCATGGTGGCGATGTTGCGCGCCCTCGGCGCGGACGTGGAGCACGCCGGCGACGCGCTGCGCGTGCACGCCGGCGCCGCGCTGAACGGCTGCGCGCCCTACGAGCTCGTGCGCACCATGCGCGCCAGCATCATCGTCATGGGCCCTCTGGTGGCGCGTCTCGGCGAAGCCACCATCGCCATGCCCGGCGGCTGCAACATCGGGCCGCGGCGCATCGACTTTCACATCCGCGGCCTCGAGAAGCTCGGGGCGACCGTCGAGATCAACCACGGCTTCATCAAGATCCACAGCTCGCAGCTCAAGGCCGCGGTCGTCCCGCTCGACTACCCCAGCGTGGGCGCCACCGAGAACCTCCTCATGGCCGCCACGGCGGCCGACGGTGAGACGGTCATCGAGAATGCCGCGCGAGAGCCCGAGATCATCGATCTCTGCGACTTTCTGCGGGGCATGGGGGCCGTGATCGAGGGCGCGGGCAGCAGTACCATCCACATCGAAGGTGGTCACGCGCTGCACGGCGTCGACCACGAGGTCGTGGCTGATCGCATCGAGGCGGGCACGTACCTCATCATGGGCGTGGCCACGGGCGGGGAGGTCACCACGAAGGGCCTCGACCCCATGCACCTCGAGCTCTTCCTGGGCAAACTGAGAGGCATGGGCGTAGACGTGCGCGTGGCCGACCGGTCGATCACCGTGCGCCGCGACGGTCCGCTCGCCCCCATTGATATCTCGACCCTGCCTCATCCGGGCTTCGCCACCGACCTGCAGGCGCAGATGATGGCGCTCCTGTCGCTGGCGGAAGGGACATCGATCGTCACCGAGAACGTGTTCGAGAACCGCTTCGTGGTGGTCGACGAGCTCAACCGTCTGGGCGCCGGCATCAGCACCAGCGGTCACCATGCCATCGTCGAAGGGCCGCGCGCTCTGAGCGGCTCGGTCGTGGAGGCGCCCGATCTGCGCGGGGGCGCCGCGCTGGTCACGGCGGGCCTGGTGGCCGAGGGCGTCACCGACGTCGGCGCGGTGCATCACATCGACCGCGGCTACGAGGATCTCGCGGGCAAGCTGGCGGCGCTCGGCGCGGACGTGACGCGCGTCGGCGAGGGCCCGCGAACCGGCGAAGGGCCGCCGTCGTCTCTCAGCTCGTACGATGAGGCGTCGCCCGGCGTCCGGGCGGGCGCCGGCGGCGGAGGGACATGAGCGAGTATCGCGTCTACAAGACCGGCGAGCCCGAGCCGCTCAGGGTGGCGGGCGCCGCGGCGCCCGAGTCATTGGCCGCGCCGCGCCGCTCCGCGCGCCCGGAGACGTCTGGGTCCGGCGCCGGGCTCCGCACCCTCGTCATCTGGGCGGCCGTCGCCGTAGCCGCCGCGATCGCGGCGGCGCTCTTCTGGTTCTACGGCCGTGACATGCTCGGCAACTCCCGCGCCGCCTTCGACCTCGCGAGGCTATCGGGCAAGGTCCCGGGCTGGGCCATGGTCGGCGCCCCCGTGATCGCGGTGGCCGTCGTCGCGGCCGTGACCGCGTATCTCGCCTTCGGTCGCCACCTCGCCGTGAAGCTCATCGGCGTCGCGGTGGTGGTGGCCGCTCTCGCGGCTCCCGGTCTCGCCCTGGGGTGGGCCAACGGCACTGTGAACACGGTCAGCCACCGCAGCGCCGCAGTGCAGGCGACCGTCACCCAGACGCAGAAAGAGCTCCGCCCGGCCTTGCCCGGCAAGCCGATGAACATCCTGCTCATCGGCTCCGACAAGTCCGGCCCCGACGACCCGGGGCGTTCGGACACGCAGATCCTCGTACGCCTGGACCCCCAGACGAAGAGCATCTCGATGTTCTCCGTGCCGCGTGACCTGCGCGTGCTGATCCCGGACCACGGCTACGACAAGATGAACACGGCGTACGCCTACGGCGGGCCGGCGCTCGCCGTCAAGACGTTCAGCGCGCTTACGGGCCTGCCCATCAACCACTTCGTCGAGATCAACTTCGCCGGCTTCTGGCACGTCGTCAACATCCTCGGCGGCGTCTACATCCCCATCGACCACCGCTACTACGTGCCCGAGAGCGCCGACTACAAGTCGATCGACATCCAGCCCGGCTACCAGCTCATTCGCGGCCACGACGCCCTCGATTTCGTGCGCTACCGCCACGACCAGCTCGGCGACTTCACGCGCATGCAGCGTCAACAGCTCTTCCTCAAGGAGATGCAGCGTCAGTCGGGCCGCTGGAGCAAGGACTGGAGCAAGGTCCTCAAGCTCATCAAGGCCATCACCAGCCAGACGACCTCCGACATCGATTCGCTCAAGCGCCTGCAGCCGCTCGTCGAGCTCATCTTCCAGGTGAACACCTCCAAGGTGTACACGGTGCACCTTGAGGGGTCCACGCCGATGATCGGCGGCGTCTCCTATGTGGTCCCGACGCAGGCCGAGATCGACCAGGCCGTGGCCGAGTTCACGCATCCCACGCAGGCGCCCATTGCGGTCACGGGGCTCAAGCTGGGCAAGAAGATGTACCCGGTGACGGTGTATAACGGCAGCGGGATCCCAGGGCTGTCCACGAGCGCGGCCAGCCAGCTTGCCGCCCTCGGCTACCGCGCCGAGGCCGGCGCCGACGCCCCCGAGTTCCCCGGCAAGGTCACGATCGTCTACGCGCCCAAGAGCCTGTCGGCTCCGGCCCAGCTCATCGGCGAGATGTTCTGGCCTTCCGACGTGCGCCTCGTCGACCGCGCCCCCGGCGTCGCCGACGGCATCAGTGTCTTCGTCACCTCGTCGTTCGGGGGCACGCTCGCCGTGCCGCAGGACGCGCAGCAGCCGCAGCAGACGCTGCAGAAGGACCAGCGCTACGACGCCGCCGCCTGGAAGGCCTTTGCCGCGAAGACGCCGCTGCACCTCGAGATGCCCACGGCGTGGTCGCCGGGGTTCACGTACGATGAGTTCCGCGCCTACGGCATCAAGACCACGGACGGCAAGCGTAGCGCGGCGGCCGTGGCCGTGGTCGCCACGCCGATGGGCGGCTACTGGAGCATCCAGGCGATGCGCTGGATGGACCCTCCGGCGATCCAGAATCCCAACAGCACCCAGGTCGTCGCCGGCCAGGAGTACATGCTCTTCTACCAGGCCGATCACCTCCACATGGTGGCCTGGAAGCGCCACGGCACGCTCTACTGGGTGCTCAACACGCTCGACAATCAGCTGTCAAACGACCTCATGATGGGTCTCGCGACCTCGTTCAAGCCCGTGAAGTGAAGCTCCTGCGCGCAGTGTTCGGGCGCCTCGACCCGTGGGCCGCCCTGCTGCTCGGCGTGCTTCTCGCCCTGGGCGTCATCATCTTGCTTGCCACGCCCGGGCCCTGGCACAAGGTCGTGGGCCGGGCCTCGCCGGCGCCGCTGGTGCCCGCCGAGCCGACCGACGTCGCGGTGTTCGCCCTCGGCGGCGGCGGCGGCACCTGCAGCGCCATCGCGTGGCTGCACGTCGACCATGCTCGTCCGGCTCTCACCGCCGTGGTCCTCGCGCCCGAGACACAGGGGTTCGTCCCCGGGGCTGGGTTCACGCCGCTGCGGCGCATCGTGGACGAGGTCGGGCCGGGCGTCGCCGCGGCGGCCGCGGGGGAGGCTCTGGACGTTCACATGGACGCCTGGATCGCCCTCGACAAACAAGCCCTGAGCCTTGCCCTGGCGCCGCACGCGCCGGCCGGCGCGGCGCGCGGTGCCCTGCTGCAGTACACGCGCGCTCAGGCGGCCTGGGAGGGACGCGGAACGGCCCGTCGCGTGTGGGCCACCCAGTACCAGGCGCTGGGCTCCACGCTCGCGCGTCTGCCGTTCGAGAACATCAACGTTGTGGCCTTCTCCAACTACGTGCTCGGCTGGGGACATGTGCAGAGCGATCTCAACCTGCAGGGCGCCACCTCGCTGGCCGCGACGCTCGGGGAGCTGCTGCCCACGGATGTCGACGTGCGCGGGCTGGCGGCCATCGTCGAGACTTGCCGCCGCGCCGAAGCGTGGCGCGTCGATCGCAGCGCTCTGGAGCCGCTGCGCCAGTCGCTGGCCTTCGGGCTCACTCCGCCGGTCACCGGCACGAGCGTCACGCGGCGGCCGCGACCGGCCCGCGTGCTGGTCGTGCTGCCGGGGCCGAGCTACCGCTCCGCCTCCGCGTACGTGAACGAGGTGCGCCGGCGCCTGCGGCGCTCGGCCGGCGCGCCCGTGGCCGTGCGCGCCGTCAGGGCTCCGCGCTGGGACGGTCTCGTGGCGCGGACCACCGCCGCGGCCGAGTCGTGGCGTCCGCTGGCCGTGCTCGTCGCTCCGCCCGCCGGGATCGGGTACGCGGAGACGGCGACTGCCGCGGCCGCCGCGCTGCGCCGCCTCGGGGAGACGCTGCGCAAGGCCGGTCAGCCGGCGGTGCTGAGCGGCCCGCTGCCCGTGGAGACCACGACGACGGCCGCGCCGGCGACGCCGCCCGCCAGCGCCGCGCCCGCCACGGACGTGCTCGCCGTGGCGATCCGCGCGGCCGGCCAGCCGATCTCACCGCTGGACGCTGCCGGCGAACCGCCGGCGGGCGTGCAGGGCGCGGCGTGGAACCTCGCTGCCAGGCTGACGACGGCGGCCAGAGCCAACGTGGCGACGCTCGTCCGCGCCTGCTGGCCCGCGGCGCTGGCGCCGCGCCTCGCCTCCACGCGCCTCGGCTTCTCGTTTGCGGCTCGGCGCCGCACCACGGTCGGCGTCGCGGCTGCGACGCAGGGCGCGGCGGCGACGGGCGCGGTGCTCGCGCATCTGCACACGTGGGGGTACCTGACGAAGAGTATGCCGGCGACCGGCTGGACGCCGCTGCGCCCTGGTCGCGGCGTGTACTACCGCGCAGGGATGCATCGCGCCGCGCTGGCGCTCGCCGGCGACCTCGGCCTGCCGGCGGCCGCCGTGCTGCAAGACGAGAGCGCGCCTGCGGCGCTCACCTTCAGCTTCGACTGATGAACAAGAGCGTTGACGGCGGCGCCGGGCGTGCTTCGCCGCCGCCTCGCCGCCCGCCCGCAGCGCAGCCGGGTCGGCACGTCCTCTGGTCAGCCGCCGCCTTCCTGCTCGCGCGCCCAGAGGTACTGGCCCATTGAGCAGTGCTCGCGAAAGCCGAGCCGGCGGTACAACGGGAGCCCGGCCGCGGTGGCGTGCAGAATGCCGACGCGGTAGCCGTCGCGCGCCGCATCTCGCAGCGGCCGCACGGTCATGACGGCGCCGATGCCCCGGCGCCGCGCCGCGGGGACTGTCGCGACGTCGTAGATGCCGGCGACCCCAGCGCCCAGAAACAGCGTGGCGGTCGCCACCGGCTCGCCCTCGAGGCGGCCCAGGTAGTGGCGCAGCGGCGCCCGCGGTTCGAGGCCGAGGCTGATCACGCAGTCGTAGTAGGTCTCGCCGAACGAAGCCGGCATCTCGTAGCCGGCGCACATCGCAGCGCACCATTGCCGCAGCGTCTCAGGGTCTGTGACCTGCTCGACGACCAGGCCCGGTGCCGACGGCGCGCCGTCGGGCACCTCGCGCAGGTCGGCGGCCATGCCGGGCACGTCCTCGACGTGCGTGAAGCCGCCGGCGGTCAAGCGCTCGCCGAGGTCGGCGGGCCGGGTCGCGGGGCCGGTCCACCAGAGGAGCGGGACATCTCTGGACCGGCCCCGCGCGATGACGGCCGCAATGGCGGCTTCGACCTCACCAGGGGCCAGGTCCGCGCGCATGACGCTGTTGAACAGCGGGATGGGGAAGCCGGTCAGCGACCACAGCAGGTCGGGGCCGTCGTGGATCTCGGCCGCCGGCCAGCGGCGCCACAGCGGCAGGAAGGCGAAGAGGTTCGCCTCGATGGCGTTCACCAGGGCGGGGGTCGAGGGCTCCTTCAGGACGTCGGCCATGCGTGCTCCTTTCGCGCCCGAGGCGCGTTCGTCCGACCCTACATGAGATCCGCGTCGCCCGCGCGCTGCCCACCTGGGCGCGGCACGCATCGGGGTACCGGCGCGCGCCGCGGGGTAGGGTAGGGACGGAGCAGATGAAGGCAAACGCAGGCACATCCGGTCAGGTCCCGGGCAGGCGCCCCGTTGCGGCCCTCGCCGCGGCGACGACGGATGACGACCGCCGCCTCTACCGCCTCATGCTCTGGGGCTACTTCAGCCTCTTCCCGTTCACTGTGATGTTCATCGTGATGGCGGCGCTCGCGAACTCGTCGGCGGTGGTCGTCTACACGGTGCAGAGCGCGATCTCCATCACCGTGCAGACGTTCTCGATCTATGCCATCCGCCAGGTGATGGGCGGTAACCAGTTCCGCTTCCCCTACGGAGCCGGCAAGCTCGAGGACTTCTCCGCCTTCCTGTGCGGAGTGCTGTACGTGCCGTCCGGCCTCTACATGGCCTACGACGCCGCCATGCGGCTCGTCCACCCGCAGCACGTGGGCTACGTCCTCAGCCTGATCCCCATCTGCCTCTCGGCGATTCGCATGGTGGTCCTCTACCTGCTGGTGCGGCGCCTGGCGCGCCAGGTCAGGGCGCCCTCGCCGCTGCTGCGCGCCTACCTGCTTGACTACCGGGTCGGCCTGCTCAGCGACGTGGGCGTGATCAGCGCCTTCGCCGTCGGCTGGCTCCTGGTGCACCAAGGTCTGGTGACGATGGGCGACAGGGTCGACCCGCTGGTCGGCCTCACGATCTCCCTCTACATGGTCTGGGTGGGCGTGTCGCTGGTGCGCAGCAACTTCAGCGCCCTCATGGACCTGCCGCTGCCCGAGAGCGAGCAGCTGCGGGTGATGAAGGTGCTGGCGCGGCATTACGCCGACTACGAGACCATCGGGACGCTCTACACGCGCGCCAGCGGCAAGCGGCGCTTCGTGGAGATCGAGCTGGTCTTTCCCGGCGAGCGCACTCTCGACGAGATCGCCGCACTGAGCACGGCCATGGAAGAAGGCCTGGCGGCCGAGATGCCGGGCCTCACCTTCAGGATCATCCCTGTGGGACCCGGGGCCTGAACGGCGCACTCGTCGCGCGGGCGCATGTCAGTGTCGTCGGCGCCCCCCCTGTGCGCGGCTGGCCGCGGGTCTTCAGAGGAGCTCTTCCAGCGCCTTCGTGCCCTCGACCGCCGCGCTCCACTGCCCACCGCACGTGGCTCCCCCGTCCACGACGAGCGCCAGGCCGTTGACGAACGACGACTCATCCGCGGCCAGCCAGAGCGCCGCATTGGCGATGTCCCGCGGCAGCCCAGCCCGGCGGATCGGCTGGATGGCGGCGAACGACGTCTCGAGCGCCGCCATCACCCTCGCGGCCTCATCCGGATGCCCGACAGCGTTGGCGAAGATGGGCGTGATGATCCCGCCGGGGCAGATGCAGTTGACTCGCACACCGCTCTCACCGAGCTCGGTGGCGGCCACTCTGGTGAGACCGATGACCGCCGACTTGGTGGCCGAGTAGATGTGACCGCCATGGCCCGCGAGGATCCCCGCGACGCTTGCCGTGTTGATGATGCTGCCGCCGCCCTGGCGCTTCATGACGGGGGCCGCATGCTTCATGCCGAGAAAGACGCCGCCGAGGTTGATCGCCACGATGCGCTGGTAGTCGGCCATCGCCACGTCTTCCAGCGGGATGAAGTCCTGGCCGATGCCGGCATTGTTGAAGATGCAGTCGAGCCTTCCGAAGGCGGAGACGGCGGTCTCGACTGCCGCCTTGACATCATCCTCCGAGGAGACATCCGTGTGTGCGTAGACGGCGGCTTCGCCCAGCGACCTGGCCAGCTCCTCGCCCTTTTCGTTCTGGCGGTCCGCGATGACGACCTTGCAGCCCTCCTCGACGAAAAGCCTGACCGCCGCCTCGCCAATGCCGCTCGCGCCGCCCGTGATCACTGCTACCTTGCCGACAAGCCTGTTCATCTGGATACCTCCGGTCTCAGAGTGAATCGTGAGCAGAAGCTATCACGGGACCGTGGGGCCATCGGCGCCGGCGGAGGTCATGCGCCGATGGCCGCGAGCCCACCGCACGTACGCCCAACGGGGCCTGTTGGAGTCAGCGCTGCTTCGACGCCCGACGGGCTGCGTCCGCGTTTGCGCCGGCGCGCAATCACGGCGCTGCGCGCAGCACCTCGAGCGCGCGCAACGTGATCCAGCGGCTGGGCTCGCCCTTGGTCTCAATGGGGACGATGAAGCGGTCGTTGAAGGTTTGCTGGAGCTTCCAGCGGCCCTGCGCGTCGGCCTTGGAGGCGACGAGGTCCAGCGCTTCGCGCAGGCGCTCGTCGCCCAGGACGGGCGCGCCGCCCGCCGCCACGGCGCCCTCGCGCCCGAGGCGCGTGAGCACGAGCAGGATCTCGAGCGCGTCCGTCTGATACATCAGCGGGAAGCCGAAGCGCCGCCAGCCGGGCTTGGAGTCGCGCGAGAGGTCGTGGCTGCGCCGGTGCACGTGGTGGCGCAGCAGATACTCGGCGCCGGCGCTGATGGTGGCATGCGCCGCCGGTGTGCGGCGCTCGGGCGGGATCTCCGCGAGCGCCTTGAGCGCCTTCACCGCGCCCATGTGGCAGGTGTGCCTGCCCCAGCACATCTCCAGCCTGTCGTAGGGCCAGCCCATGGGCGCCTCGCCCTCGGCGTCATCGAAGCGCTGGAATGTGGTGATCCAGTCGACGGCCCGCCGCACGCGCGGGTCGTCCAGCATCCCGAGGCGGATGAGGCTGAAGACGAGGTTCCCGGTGAGGCACGGGATGACCGTGCTGTGGAGGCCGCCGCCGGCCTTCCTGCTGCGCTCCGTGGAGAAGCCGCCTGAGTCCGGGTCTTGCGCGTCGCGCAAGACCGCCTCGCAGGCGGCCCGCACCCGCGCGTCGGCGCCGTCGGCGCCAAGCTCGGCGAGGATGACGAGCTGCCAGACGGTGCCGCGGTACTTTGCCGTGTAGAAGCGGTCGCGCTCGCAGAAGTGCCCGTCCTCCTGCTGCTCGGCGAGGACGCGCGGCACCGGGCCCTCAGTCATGATCGTGCGCCGCGCCTCCTGCGCCTGCGGCGCATCCGGCGCGGCTCCCAGCAGCCCGGTGAGCGTGAAGAGGCGCACCGACGGGTCGCCCTCGAGAAGCCAGGGGATGGGGTCGGGCGCGGTTGTCAGCGGCTGGTCGCTCATTCCATTGCCATGCTACCGCAGAGCCGTCGCTGACGTGCGCTCGGCGCTTCCCGATGCCGCGCACATCGAAGCGTCTCCCGACCTCGTCGGCCTCACCGACGTGGCGTCGCTCCTCGGGGTCACGCGGCAGAACGTGCGCAAGCTCATCGTCGCTTGCGCCGCGCCCGAGCCCGTGCCCGTGCACGCGGGCAGGCCCACGATCTGGCGGCTCGCCGGCGTGCTGCGGTGGCTCGCCCGGGAGAAGCGCTACCCCATCCCACCCGAGTTGCTCGAGGTGGCCGA
>Ga0114951_10000737_pt1 | contig 44100 bp, 35 predicted proteins | sample AM7aDNAmetaG_FD_88677 | JGI IMG/M metagenome (GOLD analysis project Ga0114951, IMG submission 88677) | Freshwater microbial communities from Finland to study Microbial Dark Matter (Phase II) - AM7a DNA metaG | ecosystem: Environmental > Aquatic > Freshwater > Lake | place: Finland: Lake Alinen...
GCGTCGCCTCCGCTTCGGCCGCCTCCAGTTCCGGCGGAACGACTTCCTGCGCGCGCTCGAAGAGCAGCGGGGCGCTCTTGCCGCAGCGCGGGCAGTCCAGGCGCATCTCGCGAGTGGAGATCGCCGCGGGCCCCAGATCCGCCGTGCAGAAGGGGCACGCCGCCCGGCGCGGCACTTCGCGGCGCGGGATGATCAGCGCACCGGGCTGATTGTTCGACCGGTCCAGGAAGTCGTTGATGACGCCGGCCACCGTGCTTCGCCGCTCCGGCGCGACCATCGCTCCAAATCCCAGCGAGCCGCCGTTGCGCGAGCGCAGTTCCATCGGCGGACGGAGCGCCGGCTTCTGCCCCATGCGGGCGTTGCTCGCGTTGGTGATGACCGGGAACTCATGCCAATGGCAGATCGTTGTTTCATCCAGCATGGCCCCGCGGGTGTACCCGAACGGCCCGACCGACCAGCGCCGCTCCGCCTTCGCCGGCTCGATGATCACCTTGACGCGCCCGAACAGGATGAACAGCGCGAGCGATAGTTCCAATATCCCCACGACCCAGAAGGGGAGGCTGAACAGCAGACTGAAGAGCCGGAAGAAGCCGTGTTCTCCGCTTCTGCCGAAATCGAAGTAGATCAGGAAGCCCCACCAGACGGCGGCAAAGATGAGCAGAAAGATGCCGATAGGGGCGGTCTGCTTCGAGCGAACCGAGTACTTCAGCGTCAGGCGGCTTTCCTCCACGCTCAGCGAATAGCCTTGGGGCGGGGAATCGGAGGGCAACTGGGGGCCGGCGGCGCGTTCAGGCGCGGGCAAGCAGCGCCAGAGCGTTCCGCAACTCTGGCAGCAGGCCACGCCGGAGTCGGGGTTGATCCGCTCCTCGGAGATCGGATTGTCGCAGGCGCGGCAGGTGAGTGGCATTAGTCGGCCAATGTCTTCTGAATTCCCGCGCTATGTCAACGTGGGCGCGGGCTTTGGCCCATGCTGGGGGAGGTGGAGTGAAGTGGGGACACAAAACTTTCCTTCGGAAAGTATTGTGTCCCCACTTTCCTGTGTCCCCACTTTCCTACGCTGCGCTTTCGCCGGCGCGCGGCTTGCGCACTTTGTTGCGCAGCGGGAGGAAGTTCGTGAGCAGGTCCTTCTCGCCGCGGACGACTTCGGGGGTGACCACGAACTTCCCGGTCTTGCTCAGCGAGGGCAACTGGAACATGGATTCCAGCATCAGTGATTCGAAGATGGCGCGCAGGGCGCGCGCGCCGGTGTCCCGCTTCAACGCTTTCTCGGCGATCAGCGTCAGCGCCTCGGGGGTGAACTCCAGTTCGCAATCCTCCAGCCGGAAGTACTCCTGGTACTGCTGGATCAGGGCGTTGCGCGGCTCGGTGATAATGCGCACCAGGTCGCTGGCCGTCAGCGGCATGAGCGGGGCGATGATCGGCAGGCGCCCGACGAACTCCGGGATCATCCCGAACTCGATCAGGTCATCCTCGCTCACCTGAGCCAGGAGGTCGGCGAGTTGCTGCTGGTCATCCTTGCCGATGGCGTGCGGGTCGAAGCCCACGGCTTTGCGCCCGGTGCGATTGGCGACGATCTGATCGATGCCCGTGAAGGTCCCGCCGCAGATGAAGAGGATGTGCGTGGTGTTCACCTGGATGTAGGACTGCTCGGGGTGCTTGCGTCCGCCCTTGGGAGGGACATTCGCGACGGTTCCCTCCAGCATCTTCAGCAGCGCCTGTTGCACGCCCTCGCCGGAGACGTCGCGCGTGATCGAGACGTTCATCATCGTCTTGCCGATCTTGTCGATCTCGTCAATGTAGATGATCCCCTGCTCGGCGCGCGGGACGCTCATGTCGGCGTTCTGCAGGAGCTTGAGGATCACATTCTCCACATCCTCGCCCACGTAGCCGGCCTCGGTGAGGGTGGTGGCGTCGGCGATGGCGAAGGGGACGTGCAGCACTTTGGCCAGGATGCGCGCCAGGAGCGTCTTGCCGCAGCCGGTGGGGCCCATCAGGAGGATGTTGGACTTCTCCAACTCCACCCCGCCCTTTTCGATGTCGCGCTGGATGCGCTTGTAGTGGTTGTGGACCGCGACGGCCAGGACGCGCTTGGCTTTTTCCTGCCCGATGACGTACTCGTCAAGCTGGCGCTTGATCTCGACCGGCGGGGGAACTTCGCGCACGATGGGCGCGCCATCCGTGCGGCGGCGCGACTCGGCGGTGAGCACTTCCTGGCAGCGGTCGACGCAGTCGTTGCAGATGAACAGCCCGTCCGGTCCGCGGACGAGCCCCATCACCATGGCCGGTCCGCGGCCGCAGAAGGAACAGACGTCCGTGCCGGACTTGCGGCTCTTACCTTTGTCGGTCATTGTTTGTTTCACCACAAAGTCGAGGAACAGCCGGGAGAAACCGTCGCTTCAGAAGGTAAGGGCCGCGCCGCGTCCCGACTTACGGCAACTGGCGCACCTTCAGGGAGGTCAGCACTTCGTCCACGAGTCCGTACTGGCGCGCTTCTTCGGCTCCCATGAAGAAGTCCCGGTCGCTGTCCGCCTCGACGCGCTCGATGGGCTGCCCGGTATGCTTGGCAAGCACCTCGTTGAGCTCGTGCTTCAGGCGAACAATCTCTTCGGCCTGGATGCTGATGTCGGCGGCGGTGCCGCGGGTGCCGCCTGAGGGCTGGTGCAGGAGCACGCGGCAGTGGGGGAGGGCGTAGCGCTTCCCCTTGGTCCCGGCGGCCAGCAGAATCGCCGCCATGCTGGCGGCCTGCCCGATGGCGTAGGTGGCCACGTCGCACTGGACGAACTGCATCGTGTCATAGATGGCCAGACCGGCGGTCACCGAGCCGCCGCCGCTGTTGAGGTAGAAGCTGATCTCGGCGTTCTTGTTCTCGTTCTGAAGGAACAGCATCTGGGCGATGATCAGGTTCGCGTCGATATCGTCGATCACCGACCCGATGAAGATAATGCGGTCCTTCAGCAGCCGGCTGAAAATGTCGTACATGCGCTCGCCGCGTCCGGTGCGCTCCACCACGGTCGGCACCAGGCCGCCCAGGGCGGTCTCGCGCTCGGCGCGTTCGTTGAGGATCCGTTCGATGTTCATTACTTCTCCTGCTTCACATTCACATTTTTCAGAAGGAACTCGGTGACCTTGTCCTCGCGCATCCCGGCGCGCAACTCGGAAAGCGAATTCTCTTCTTCCATCTGTGCGCGCATCTTCTCCACGCTGACGCGGTGCTGCGCGGCCAGGGCCGCGATGCGGGCGTCCACCTCGGTCTCGGTCACGAAGATCTTCTCCTTCTCCCCGATCTTCTTGAGGATGAAGTAGGTCTTCAGGTTCCGGCCGGCCGCCTCTTCCGAGGCGTTGCGAAGCTCTTCGAGGTGCTTCTCGATCTCTTCCTCGGGGATGCCGCGCTGGCGCAGCCGGTACTGCTGGCGCATCATGATGTTGCGCGCCTGGGCCTTCAGCACTCCCTGCGGCAGTTCGAAGGGCATCAACTCCACCAGCTTGTCGAACAACTGCTGCTCGACTTCCAGCTGCACCTCGCGCTCCTTGTTGGCCGCCATGCTCTGTTCGACCGCCTTGTTCAGCGCCTCGACCGAGTCGAAGTCCAGCGACTTGGCGAACTCCTCGTTCACCGCGGGCGGGACGGGGCGGCGGATCTCCTTGACCTTGACCGTCACGGTCGCATCCTTGCCGCGCCACTTCTCGATGGGGTAGTTATCCAGCACCTTCCCCTTGAGCTCGCGCGCGTCGCCGAATTTGGCGCCCTTGAGCGCCTCGGCGAGGTCCTGCTCGAACTCGAGGCCGCCGGAGCGCTTGCCGAACACGAACAACTCCGCGTCCTTCTGATCGGCCACGGTCTCGCTCTCGGCTTTCACTTCCCAATCGCAAACGATCAGGTCGCCCGCGTCGATGGCGGTCTTTTGGTCCATCAACTCCAGCTTCGCGCGCTGGCGGGAAAGATTCTCAAGCCCCTTGGCCAGCTCGTCGGCGGTCACGGCGGCGGATTTCTTCGTCAGCGAGATTCCCTTGGTGTCGACCAGATCGAACTCCGGCTCGACCTCCAGGGTCACCTCGAATTCGCAGTCCTTGTTCTCTTCGAACGCGACATTGTCGAAGGAGGGCTCCCCGATCGGCTTGAGCCCCTTCTCCTCGATCGCCTTCTCGGAGGCGTCGGCCAGAAGATTCTGCTTCACCTCTTCGAGGACTTCCTCGCCGAAGCGGCGCACCAGGAGCTTGCGCGGAACGTGCCCCTTGCGGAAGCCGGAGATGACGGCGGAAGCGCCGAGCTTGGCGTACCCTTCCTCCACCTTGGCCTGCACGTCCGCCTGCGGGATGATGATCTTAAGGTGTTTCTTGCACGGTCCCACATCTTCAACGGTGACGTTGACCAACTGAACTCTCCTTCGGGAAAATCACGCGGGTTTTGGAGAAAAAATGGAGCGGGCGATGGGACTCGAACCCACGGCAGCCACGTTGGCAACGTGACGCTCTACCACTGAGCTACGCCCGCTCGTTGCGCCAGTTCCATATTATGGCGGCGCAGGGCGATTTAAGCAAGTCACCTTCCAGTCCGCCAGCCCGGCCGCCGACGAAAAGGGCCGGCCTGACGGTCCGTTGTGAAGGAAGATGGAAAATAATCGGAACGGAGGAAAAAGTCAAGGAGAGCGCTGGGCGCTCGAATCAGGAAGAATTCGTTCCAGCAGTTTGATCAATGGGGGAAGGTCAAGCGAGATGGTTTTCCAGACCACATCAAGGTTGACATCGAAATAGCCATGAATAAGGCGGTCGCGCATGGCGGACATCTCCCGCCAGGGAATCTGAGGATGCTGCCGCGAAACTCCGGCGAAATGCCCCGGGCGGCCTCCCCAATGATCTCCAGCAGGCGAGTGAGACCGAGGACGAGCAAGCGGTCCTTATCCAAATCGGCGCGTGGTCGGCTTCGCGTGAGCGCAACCGCTTCGCGGGCCGCGTCCGGGATGTGGCTTGCTCGCACTTGGTCAGCCAGAGGCATACTGCACCTCTGCGCTGGCGACCACCTCATCGCGGAAATAGCGGCTGAGGTCTTGTGGTGTGCGCAGGTCTACCTTGCGGCCCCCCAGGAGCGCGGACAATTCCTGTTCCATGTCGTAGAGCGCGAAGAAGCCGGGGGTGTCCTCCGGGGGGAATTCGACCAGGACGTCCACGTCGCTATCGGGCCGGAAATCGTTGCGCAAGACCGACCCAAACAACGCCAGCCTACGGATATGGTGACGCCGACAGAAATCGGCGAGGTCGGGGCGGCTGAATGAAATCTGCGTTACCATTTTCGCTGCCTTTCTGATGGATTACGCTTACGGCACTATACCCCTTCGACCGCTGTAAGGCAATCAGTTGTCGGGCTAAGACGGTCGCTCAATTCGCCGCAGACAGTTGCAGCCCGGACGATTCCCGACTCCGGTCTCACAATTTCGCTTGGCGGCCCTGACCCGATAATATGCTTATCGCGTTCGAGCAGTGCGGCGACAAGGCCCGTGAGGGGCATGGGTGACGGATTCATCGGCCAAGTATCATGGGAGAGGGCCTATGAGGATGGCAAGAGCCGTTGCGGGCGCGGTGTTCCTGACCGTGGCTGTGCTGGCGGCGTTCCCCTCCTCGCTCACAGCACGGACTGAGTTGACATCCATGCGCAACTCGCCGACAATGTTAGTGGGCTGTTAGCCTGTGTGGGACGGAGCATGGAGAACGTTCGAGACATATTCCACGTGGATGTGGACGCCTTCTTCGCGTCGGTGGAGCAGGTGCTTCATCCGGAGTTGCGCGGGAAGCCGGTGATTGTAGGGGGGAACCCGGAGGACCGCAGCGTCGTCGCCGCCGCCAGTTACGAGGCGCGCCGCTACGGCGTCCACAGCGCCATGCCGATCACGCAGGCCCGGCGGCTCTGCCCACAGGCTGTCTTCGTCCGCGGCCACTTCGCCGATTACATCGAGTACTCGCGGCGCATCGAGGAGATTCTGAACCGATACGCGCCGCGCGTCGAGGCGACTTCGCTCGACGATTTCTACATGGACCTGACCGGCTGCCGCCCGCTCCATGGCGCGCCGATCGAGGCGGCGGAGAAACTCAAGCGCGAGGTCAAGGAGCGGACCGGACTCAACGTCACCGTCGGCATCGCGGGCAACTCCACCGTCGCCAAGATCGCCTCGGAACTGGGGAAGCCGAACGGCATCCTGGAGGTCTGGCGCGGAAGCGAGGAGGCGTTCCTGCGCAACCTGCCGGTCGAGCGCCTGCCCGGCGTCGGCCCCAGCACCGCCGAGACGCTGCACAAGTACAACATTCAGACCATCGGCGATATCGCCCGCCTGACCCCCGAGATGCTGCGCCAGCAGTTCGGCGTCTGGGGGACCTCCCTCTCGGAGCATGCCCGCGGGCGTGACGATTCCGAAGTTTCCATCGAGCGCGCCGCGCCCAAGTCCATCGGACGGGAGACCACTTTCCGCGCCGACACGGCGGACCGCGCCGAGTTGCGCGCCACGCTCTATGACCTCACGGAGCACGTCGCGCGGTCGCTGCGCGAGGAGCGCCTGGCGGCGCGCCGCGTCACCGTCAAGGTGCGTTACGCCGACTTCAGCACCGTGACCTCGGCGCGGACGCTCGCCGAGCCGACCGACCGGGATGACGATTTCTTCGAGGCCGCCGCCGGGAAGCTGGAGGAACTTCTTCAGAAACGCCGGATGCAAGTGCGGCTGATCGGTGTTACACTATCGGCATTGGGTCCCGCCGGCGAACGGCAGGGAAAACTGTTCGACGAGGGGAAGCCCCAGCGCCGCCGCAGGTTCTACGAGGGGCTCGACAAGCTGCGCGAGAAGTTCGGACATGACATCGCGCGCGTCGGGCCGTCGCTGCGCCTGCCGCGCGAAGATCAGGCAGAGGAACCGAAGAAGAAGGAGAAGAAAGATGTGCGCGAAGGAATTCGGTAATCGTTTCCCGCTGAGCAAACTCAACCGCAAGGAAGACTTCAAACGCAATTTCCCGCAGGGGAAGGATATGGCGCAGCAACGCACCGGGCGCAATAATCTCGGCGTCACCCGGCGAGGGCAAGGGAAGTAGTTTTCACCACGGAGACAGAGTACGAACGATTTGCGATTACTGAATACTGATTTGCGATTTGAACAGCACCGTGCGAAGGGGGCTTGAACGTCGCGGCAGCGTGATTTGGAAATCAGTAATCAGTAATCAGTATTCAGTAATCAGTAATCGTCCGTGGCTCGTTCATCCGCCGCGCCTTCCAGCCGCAGCATCTCCTCGCGCAGTTTCTCGCCCAGCGCGGCCATCGCCGCTTCGTCTGCATCCGGCGGAACATGAATCGGTTCGCCCGCCATGAACACCGCGCGCGAGAAAGGTTTCGGGATGCGGAACCGGTCCCAACTGGGCAGTTCCCAGAAGCGGGACAAGCCGAAGGCGAAGGGGGTCACGGGGCGCCCCGTTGCGCGTGCCATCGCCAGGACGCCGGGGCCGATCGAGTAGCGCGGCCCGCGCGGACCGTCCGGGGTGATCCCTCCCTCGCCGCCGGATTCGACGAACCGGATCAATTCCATCAGCGCCGTCGCCCCGCCCCGGCTGGAGGAGCCGCGGATCGGGAGGAACCCCAGCGACTGCGCCACTCGCGCGATGTACTCTCCATCCCGCGACGCGCTGATGATAATCCCCGACCCCCGCCGCCGCAGGTGCCAGACCGCCGTGAGTTGGTGGCTGTGCCAGAAGGGGTAAATCCCCGGCGTCGGGACGTTGGTTATGAATTGGCTCGCGGAGGCATCGTTGCGGACGCGGATGGTCAGGTAATAGAGGCCGATCAGCAGCCCGCCGATCGCGCCGGTCAGCCAAAAGAGCAGCCGCTGCCATATGGAATGTCGTGCCACGCGGTTCATTCCTGAAAAACGAAGCAATAGCGAATTGAGAATAGCGAATGGCCAATGGCCAATGAAACGGCAAGCGGCGCGAAGGGGTTTCTCGCACAGCGGTCGTCGCCGTCACTTCGCAAATCGCGAATCGCTATTCGGCAATCGCAAATCATCCGTTACATCCTTCCACCGCCGCCAGGAACCCGCACTGGTCGCACGTCCCTTGTCCGCTTTCGCAATAATCATGGAAGAGTTGCAGCAACCCCTGCTGGCGGCGCATGGAGTTGACCACGCAGTCGGCGGACTCGGGGCTTTCGAAAATACGCGACTTCATGTACTCCGTCAGCGAGTTCTCCGGCAGCGGACGCAGGGCGCAATAGAGGTGATGCAACTTCATTTCGATCCGCTCCTGGTCTCCCCGCCGCGCGAGCGCCAGGAGCAGCGGGACCGCGACGTTCACGATGATCTCCGTCGTCCGCGCCGCGCCGATCAACGCCGTGGGGCGCGGCAAACGGGCCGGGCCGAAGCCGGTCCGGCGCGCCCAGAAGGGCTGAGGCTCCGCTTCGATCAACTGGCGGAATTTCTCCAGCGCCTCGCGTCGCGCGCGGGGGGAGCCGCCGACGGGCATCCCTTCCGCAGCCATCATCATAGCGCGGCAGAGCCCCTCATGCATGTGCGCGGCGAGGAAAGCGCTGATGCCCGCAATGCGCCGAAGCGGGTGGTTGGTCGGGCGCGTGCGCCCGAGGTTCCAGACAATCGGTTCGCGCGGGGCGAGGCCGCGGTCCCCTTGCGCCACCCGCCAGCGCCTGTTCAGTTCCGCGTGATACGCCGCGCTCGCGGCGTCTCCGGCCGGCTTGGCGGCATCCAGGAATCCGCCCGCCCCCAGCAGTATGCCCTGCGTCCAGAGCAGCTTCTCCTCCGTCGCTGCATCCAGCGGAACGCATCGGCGCAGCGCCTCCAGCCCCGCGGCGTCGGCAAGCTGGCGAAAGCCGCGGCGGTTGGCGCTGTACCCCATCGCGTCCAGCAGCGACTCATACATGGCGTCATCCGGCGTTCCGGAGTTCAGGCGCGTTGCGAAGTGCTCCGCCTTGCGCAGCATCCGCTCGTCGCCGGCGATATCCAGGAAGCGCCCGAGCCATGCCGCGTCGCGCCCCGCCGCGCGGATCGAGCGCGCGCAGTTCCCCTCGCGCCCGCAGCCGATGCGCGGGTAGCCGTCCGGGTCCAGGCCCGAGAGAATTTCGTCGAGGTCGGCGCTCAGCCGCCCCTCCAGCGCCAACTGCGGCACCTCGCGCCCGCGCTGGAGGATCGTCGGCCCGCCGCTGTCGTTATGGAGCACGACGTGCAGCAGCACCTTGTCGTACGCGGCATCCTCCGCGTGGCCGTGCGCGCGCCACTCGGAGGCGTTCACGTGCACCTCCACGTCCCCGCGCCGGCGCGGCCCGCCGTCGACGGCAAACTCCGCGTTGCGGAAATCCGGCCCCGCCCCCTCGCTCCAATAGCCGGGGGAGAAGACGGAGAGTTTTCGCCCATCCTCAAGCTCCAGCAGGCCGGGGTCGAGGAACTGGTCGAACCAGAGGCAGCGGACGATCTTTTCACGCAGCACGCGCTGATGGGTGGTCGTCTCGGCGATGGCGCACGGCGCGCCGGTCAGTTGGGGATAGAGGCGCGAAAAACTTCCTGCCGGGGACTCGGGCAGTTCCGGGACGGCGCGCGGTTCCATGGATGAGCGCTCCCCTTTCAGCAGGTTCCTCAGTGAACAACGACGATAGTGTGCGGAAATGGGGGGGATTTTGCAAGGGGGGCGACTGCCGCGACAGGGCAAACGCATCTCAAAAGCGCCGCAGAATGTGGAGTGCGCCGCCGCCGGCGGCGCTTTGGCTATGACGGAGCGTACGACTCACGGGGCTGCACCCTGAGGGCGCCGGACTCCACGCCATCCAAAGCGGCGTCGTTGCCGCCGCACTCCACAAACCATCGCGCGCAGCGCGACCCTTGACGCCACAGCCTGCGGCGCTCTTGAGATGCGTTTGCCCTGCTGCCGCGACGGAAAATGCCAAAGACCCGGGGCAAAGCCTGTCGGACTTTCGGCCAAAGAAGTATAATGTCCCTGGAGTAATTTCAGAGGATTAGGGTGGACCCGGATGGAGAATCAACCCGTCTCTTCCAAAGCGCGCCGCTGGATCGTCAGGGGGGTGGTGCTGTTCGCCCTGCTGATGTTCTCCTGCCTGGGGTACTTCGTCATCTATCGGAACTGGCAGAATACGGAGTGCGAAGCGCAGTACGCCAAGGCCGAGGCTCTTGCGAAGGGGGGGGATGCCGAGCAGGGACTGGCCGAGTACCGCGCCATCGCGGAACGCATGCCCGGCAGGCCGCTCGGGTTGCGCGCCGCAAGCGAGGCGGAGCGGCTCGCCCCGTACGTCGCCTCCGCGCTGGCGCTCAAGCAGAAGGCGGACGCTCTCCTGCGCCAGTCCGAATTCGAGAAGGCCATTCCGGTCTACCAGGATGTGCAGAAACAATTCCCGCTCAGCCGCATGGCCGCCGTGAGCAAAGAAGAGGAGGCGGTCTGCCGCGGCCTGGTCTGCAAGACCGGCCTGGGCCTGGCTCAGAAAGCCGCCTCCGAAAAGCGCTGGCGCGACGTGCTCGGTTTCGCTCAGAAGATGGAGGAGATCGATCCGAGTTTCACCGCTGCGAAGGAAGCGCGCCGCGACGCGCAGTCGCACGTGGACGCGTTCGACGCCTTGATGAAGCAGGCGAAGGCCGCCGCAGGGGCGGGGGACTGGCCCGGCTCCCGCGCTTTCTGTGAGCAGGCGCTGGTCATCATGCCCTCCGACCCCGCCGCGTTCGATGGGCGCGTTGCCGCGATCAGGAACGGCCCCTGTCCCGCGGGGATGGTGCTGATCCTCCCCGGCTCGTTCACCGTCGGCTCGGCGGAGAGCGACGCCTCCGGCAATTCCGTGCGCGCGCTGGAAAGCCCCGGCTTCTACCTGGATGCCGCGGAAGTGACCAACGAGCAATACGCCCGTTTCATCGCTGCCGCCAAGCACAAGAGGCCGCCGCAATGGACGGGGAGCGAACTCACGCCCGAGCGGGCCAAACTGCCGGTCTGCTGCGTCTCATGGAACGACGCCGCCGCTTACGCCGCCTGGGCGGGAAAGCGACTGCCGACGGAAGTGGAATGGGAGCGCGCGGCGCGCGGCCGCACGGGGCGCATTTACCCCTGGGGGAACGAGTGCACCGGCGCGGAGGCGGTCTTCTCGCGCGGGCCCGCCCCGGCGGGGAGCGTGGCGTCGGACCGCACCGAGGAAGGCTGCATGGACCTGGGAGGGAACCTCGCCGAGTGGGTCGCCTTCGAACAGGAGCCGCCTCCCTCGGACAAGGATACCGGCGCGTCGGTCGTTCCGCGTCCGATCCGCGGCGCCTCATGGGCCGGGGTCGAGACGGGCCGCCCGCAGCGCATCGCGCCGGAGTGCGTCGCCGACAAGCAGTCGAACCCCGCGCACGTCATCCTCACCGACTCGCCGGGCGTCTTCCTGGAGATACAGGCCCCGGTCGAGGAGGAGTTCTTCTTCAAGGGCATGTCGAGCGAGGTGGCGGTCTTCGAGCTTCGCAAATGGTTTCCGGAGTACGGGCGCGTGGTGAGTTGCAGCGTGCTGATCAAGGAAGGGCAGGCGATTGCCGGCTCGCGCACGATTCCCTCCGGCGCCTCCCCGGCGAGCCCCGCCGTCAAGGTGACGCTGGACAGCGGCTGCCGGCTGCTGCGCGTGACGTATGCGGAGAACCAGCGCCCGCGCGTGGTCTATGCCGATCGCTCCGGGCAGGAGCACGAAATGGCCATTAGCGAACATCCGGAACTGACTCCCCCTCGGAATATGGGACCGGATAGTCCCGCCGCGCAGCACGGCGCAGGTTCGTTCGGCCAGTTGCTGCGCACGCTCATGGCGGAGCCGCTGTCGGTGGCCGCCCGCGCGTCGAACCGCCGCACCGCGCCGGGGGATATGCTCTTCTGCAACGTCGGGTTCCGGTGCGCGAAGGACCTGCCGTGAGGGACGCTGAATCCGTTAGCCCCGAAGGATTTTCCCCGGCCGCGCGCTTGTCACCTTGCCGCCTTCAATCACCGGCGTTCCGTTGACCAGCAGATGCCGCACGCCGCGCGATAATTGGAATGGCGCGTCGTAGGTGGCTGCGTCGGCAATCTCCTTCGGGTCGAACACGACGATGTCCGCGTGGCAACCGGGGCGCAGCAGACCGCGCTCCTTGAGGCCGAAGCGTTGCGCCGGCAGGCTCGTCAGCCGCGCGATCCCCTCCGCCAGCGGCATCACCTTCCGGTTGAGCACGTACTCCCTCAGGAATCGCGCGCTGGAGCCGAACGCGCGCGGGTGCGGCTTTCCCTCCGCCGTCGGCCCGGTCAGGCTGCGCGCCGAGGAATCCGACCCGATGCTGACGAACGGCCAGCCCAGGATGCGCGCGAGGTTGTCCTCCGACATTTCGAAGAAGATCGCGGAGACATCCATCTTCGCCCGCCGTAGTAACTCCGCGGCCGCCTCGAACGGCTCCACCCCCAGCCGTTCCCCCGCCTGCGCCAGATTCAGCCCCTCGAATTCCTTCGCCCCTCCGGTCGCCACCGAAATGACGATCTTGTCCCAAAGCAGCCTGCGCTGCGAGCGCAGCGCCTCGGCTTTCAATTGCGCCAGCGTGCGGCGGTTGCGCAGCCGCTTCAGCGCCGCCTCGCCGCCGCCGGCCATCAGCCGGTCGGGGAAGATGGTGTACAGCTCCGTCATTGCGGCGGTGTAGGGGTAGCGGTCGGCGGTGACATCCATTCCACTGCGGCGCGCCTCGAACAGCCTGCGCTCCAGCGCGTCGATCTTCCACCAGTTCGACCGCCCGAAGGTCTTGACGTGGCTGACATGCAGCGGCGCGCGGCCGCGGCGGCAGATGGAGAGCGCCTCTTCGAGCGATTGCAGCAGGCGGCGTCCCTCGTTTCGCATGTGGGTGCAGTAGGGGCGGTCCTTCAGGTGGCGGCAGAGGCCGGCCAGTTCCGCCGTTCCCGCGAAGCAGCCCGGTGGGTAGCAGAGCCCGCTGCTCAAGCCCAGCGCGCCTTGTTCGAGCGATTCCTGAAGCAGCCGCTCCATGCGCTGCTGCTCATGGGCGGTGGCGGGACGCGGCTCATAACCGACCACCGCGCCTCGGAGCGCGCCGTGCCCGACCAGGAAGCCGCGGTTGATTGCGCTGCCATCCCTCTCGACGCGCGCGAAATAGCCGGCCGCATCGGTCCAATCCGCCTTGATCCGCCGCGCCGCAAGTTCCCTGCGGTGCGCCTCGCCCACCGCGCCGATCAGCGGGAAGAGAGAGAGTCCGCAGGTGCCGTTGACCTCGCTGGTCACGCCGTCGCGCAGGCGTCCCTCGGCGCGACTGTCCAGCAGGGCGTTGGTGTCGCTGTGGGAGTGCGCGTCGATGAACCCCGGCGTCACCATCATGCCGTCCGCGTCCAGAATGCGCGCACCCGGCGCCTTCAGCCCCGCGCCGATGCGCGCGATGCGCCCGCGCTCGACCAGCAGGTCCGCGCGGACCGCCTTTGACCTGGGGGAGCCGTCCAGCACCATCCCGTTTCGTATCAGCAGAGCGGCCATGCGGTGATCCTCTTGGCGGAGAACGTTTGTTGCGATGGAAGGATTATATCCGGGAGGGGAGGGAGGGGCAAAAGGGAGATTGGGAAATTAGGAGATTAGGTAATTGGGGTCGTTGTTAATCTCCCAATCTCCTAATTTCCCAATTACCCAATCTCCCCTCCTTGACATCCCGGCGCGCTCCGTTAGACTAGAAGCGGTTCAAGGCCACGCGGCACTCACACGAACGAGGGACAGGCATGAGCGACGACATTTTTGAAACGATTTCGCGGCTGGAGAAACGCGCCGGGGAGACCGTGGAACGCGCCAAGCAGCAGGCGCGGCAGATGCGCGCCGAGGTGGAGCGCAAGCTCATGGCGCTCGCCGACGAACTCGAGCGCGAACACGGCATGAAGCGCGCCGATATCGAGCGCGAACTGACCCGCCGCCGCGCGCAGATTCTCCGCGAGTTCGAAACCCGCATGAGCGCCAGCCTGGCCCGTCTGGACGACGTCAAGCGCAAGGAAGTGGGCCCCGTCGTTGCGCACGTTATCCGCGCCTTCATGGAATACACGCACGGCGATTGAACTTCAATCTATTCCGAGTCGCCGGCATTCGTGCGCTACGAAGCGCCGTTCCAATCCCACATCGCCAATCGGTAATCAGTAATCTGCAATCGCCGTCCCCCGCCGTCCCCTTGACTCGCCCGCCAACCTGGGCTGAAATGAATTGAAATAGTCTGCGTCAACCTATGGTTGAAAGGAGGTGGAGCCGGGGGGATGCCGTTGGCTGCGTCTGTCACTGTTCTGAACCGATTTGCCGCCGTTGGGCAGGCGGGGAGCGCCGGCGTTGGGGCCGCGCGCTTTGAAAGCCTCTGGTGACTGAAAGGAAAGACATGAAGAAGCGCATGCTGAAGAAGACTCTCGCGGGCGTGAGCATTGCGGGCCTGGTTCTGACCGGCGCGCTGGGCATGGGCGGCTGCAAGAGCAGTTGCGGCGGCTCCTGCAAGGGCGGTTCCTGCAAGGGAAGTTCCTCCTGCACGGGGAGCTCGCAGTCGCAGCCCAAGACGGATGATTCCAAGAGCACGATGCAGAAGTGATCCGGCTCTCGACGCGGGACGGCTCGGCCTAGCCGGGCCGTCCCGAGGTCGTTTCTGGAGGCGCATTGAACCTGAACGAAATCTACCCGACGTGCCGCGCTCTCCTGGATTCGGGAGAATGGCGGCGCGCGAGCGCGGCTCTGGCGAAGGAGACCGGCCCCGAGGGGGTGGCCGGCATACCGGAGTTGCCGGAATTCCTCCCCGATCTGGCGAGGTTGGAATGGACGATGCACCGCGTCGCGACGGAGGCCGCGCCGTTCGGCGAGGTGGTTGCGCTGGAGGCCAACCCCACCCTGGAGGCGCTGCACCTTTCATGGAAACTCTGCGCGACGGTCGCCTCGCGCGGGAAAGTTCCGCCGGAGCGCGGCGAAGAATGGGCGCTCGTCTGGCGTGACCCCGTGACCGGCGAAACTTCCCTGTCCGCCGCCACCGGCGACGACCTGCTGGCGATCAAGGTGGTGGTGGAGGATATCCCGTATGCGCAGGCGGCCGTCGCGGGGCGCATCCCCACGGCGGCGGTGGACATGGCCGTTCGCCGCGCCGCGGCGCGGGGGCTGCTGCTGGCCCCGCCATCGCGCATCCGCCGCGACACGGCGTTGCTCCCGCAGGGGAAGCGCACGCCGGAGGAGTTCGTCGCCGCGCGCAGCTTCGTCTTGCAATGGCACATCACCCACGCCTGCGATCTGCACTGCCGGCACTGTTACGACCGCAGCAACCGCGCCGCCGTGACCGTGGAGCAGGCCCGGCGGGTGCTCGACCAGTTGGGCGATTTCTGCGCCAGGCGCGGCGTGGCCGGGCATGTCTGCCTCACCGGCGGCAACCCGCTGCTGCACCCCGGCTTTCTCGATATCTACCGCGAGTCGGCGCAGCGCGGTTTCACCCTTTCCATCCTCGGAAACGCCGCGCCGCGCGAACGGGTCGAGCCGCTTTGCGGCATCCTCCGCCCCGACATGTACCAGGTGAGTCTGGAGGGGCTGCGCGAGCACAACGACCATATTCGCGGCGCGGGGTACTTCGACCGCGTGATGCTCTTTCTGGACGTGCTGCGCGAGTTGGGAATCCCGTCCGCCGTGATGCTCACCCTGACTCGCGACAACCTCGACCAGGTCCTCCCGCTGGCGGAACTGCTGCGCGGCAAGACGGACTTCTTCACGTACAACCGGCTCTCCCCGGTGGGGGAGGGGGCGGCGCTGCAACTTCCCTCGCGGGAGGAATATGCCGGCTTTGTGCAGCAGTACGTGGAGGCGGCGCAGAAGAACCCGATCATGGGTTACAAGGACAACTTGATCGGCATCGAGCTGCGGCGGCGGGGGCTGGAGCCGTTCGGGGGGTGCTGCGGCTTCGGCTGCGGGGCGGGGTTCAACTTCCTGGCGCTGCTGCCCGACGGCGAGGCGCATGCCTGCCGCAAGTTCCCCTCCCCCATCGGCAACGTGCTGACGCAGGGGATCGCTGCGGTGTACGACGGCGAGGAGGCGGCGCGCTATCGCGCCGGGGCGGCCGCCTGCGCCGCGTGCGACCTGCGCGCCGTCTGCGGCGGATGCCTCGCGATCACGCGCGGCCACGGACTCGACCCCTTCCGCGACCGCGACCCGCATTGTTCCCTGGTCGGGACGGCGTGAAGGGGACGCCCGCAGCGGCTTTCACCACGGCTGAAGTGGCATTGCTTCTTTTGCCTTTGGCCCGCCGCCCCGTGTAAAATCACACCCAGTGTGGGCGCTGAAAGCGAGAGAGTCCTCGACTATGTCCCCGAACGTTGTGACCACTACGGAAAAAATGCGCCGCCTGCCCTGGTTCGTCACCATGCAGGCGTTCAACAGCATTTTCTGTTACCTCACGGTCTTCGGGCCGCTGTTCGTGTTGTTCCTGGGGGAGATGGGGCTGCCCAAGGGGCGGATCGGTTTCCTGACCGCTCTCTTCCCATTCTGCGGACTGCTGGCGCTGTTCGTCGCTCCGATGACCGAACGGATGGGGGTCAAGCGCGCTTTCCTCACCTTCTATGCTTTGCGGAAATTCATCACCGCGTTGCTCCTGTTCACCCCCCTGGTCCTCGCCACGTACGACCTGAATACGGCGTTCTATTATGTCGCGGTCGTGATCGCATTGTTCGCGGTCTGCCGCTCCATCGCCGAGACGGCCTTCTGCCCGTGGAGCCAGGAGTTCATCCCGGACACGGTGCGCGGCAAGTACAACGCCACCGTCAGTATCATTGCCACCCTCGCCACGGGTGCGGCGATCGTGGGCGCCAGCTTCTACATGGCGCGCAAGTCGGGACTGAGCGCGTACATGGGGCCGATGGCGGTCGGCGTGTTATTCGGATTCATCGGGGTGGCTGCCGGTTGCATGGTGCCCGGCGGGGCGCCGGTCGCGCGCAGTGAATCGCACTGGAACTTCCTGCGGCGCATGTTCGGCGCCTTCCGCGACCGCAAGTTCCGCCTCTACCTTGTCGGCATCGCGCTGGTGAGCCTCGGCTGGGCGGCGACCGCCAGTTTCCTTCCGCTGTACCTGCGCGAGCAGGTGGGACTCTCCTCCGGCATGGTGTTCATGCTGACCAACGGCGCGCTGCTGGGGACGCTGCTGTCCAGCTACGCCTGGGGCTGGGCGGCGGACCGTTACGGCAGCAAGCCGGTGATGCTCACCTCGGTGAACCTGCTGCTCCTGCTGCCGATCTGCTGGTGGCTGCTGCCGCGCGGCGGCGCGTTCACCATCCCACTCATCCTGTTCTTCAACGGGGTCAGCGGCGCGGCGCTGACCGGATGGGGAATTGCCTCCGACCGCCACCTGTACGTGGACGTGGTGCCGCCGGAGAAGAAGATGCACTACCTGGCGCTGTTCTATGCCTACAGCGGCGTGGTGGGGGGGATCGGCCCGCTGGCGGCGGGCTATGCGCTGGAGCATTTCAGCCACCTCAGCGGGAACTTCGGCCCGGCGCGCCTGGATCAGTACACGCCGCTCTTTGCGGCCGGTTTCCTTCTGCTGCTGGCGGGGTTCCTGGTGCTCAGCCGCACGCGCGCGGGGGGAAGCATGCCCTCGGGGCGGTTCGTCGGGATGTTCCTCCAGGGGAATCCCTTCATGGCGCTGGAGTCCATGGTGCGCTACAACTTTGCGGGGGATGAGGACTCGCGCGTCTCGGTCGCGGAGCGGCTGGGGGAGGCGCGCAGCCCGCTCAACGTCAACGAGTTGATCGAAGCGCTGTCCGACCCCAGCTTCAACGTCCGGTATGAGGCGGTGATCTCCATGGCGCGCACCCGCAACGACCGGCGTTTCGTCCACGCTCTGGCGGGTGTGGTACACGGGGGGGAACCGGAACTGGCCGCTGCCGCCGCCTGGGCGCTGGGGCGCATGGGGAACCGGGCCGCCATTCCTGCGTTGCGCCGCGGCCTGCAAGCGGAGACGCCGCTGTTGCGGGCGCGTTGCGCGCGGGCGCTGGGGATGCTGGAGGATGCCGATTCCATCCCCGCGATCATGCAGTTGTTCCGCCTCGAACGGAACAGCGGCATTCGCATGGCCTACGCTTCGGCTCTGGGGGTGCTGCGCGCGCGTGAGACCGTGCCGGAACTGCTCGATTTCCTGCGCAGCCTCGATGCGCCGATGCAGCGAATGGAACTGGCGCTGGCCGCCGCGCAGATGGTGGGGGATGAGGAGTACTTCGTCCGCCTTCAGCGCGACGCGGCCCTCAGCCCCGGCATGGTGTACAACCAGGCGCTGGAGGTGATCCGGCGCAAGATCATCCGCCATTCCTGGGCGGAAGGGGCTTCGGAGGCGCTGGGGAAAGTGGCCGACATCATGGCCCAGGAGCAGGTCGAGAAGGGGGCCCGCGTGCTGGCGGAGGTAATTGGCGATCTGCAACTTTCCGCCGTCGCGCCCGCGCGCGCCTCCGTCCTGCGCGAATGCATCGAGATGCTGCGCCTCGCGCCTCAGCGGCGGGAATACATCTTCCTCGCCCTCCACGCTCTCGACGCGGCGGCGGAGGAGGAGGAATGAGTGCAGAGCGCAGAATTCAGAATGAAGAATTCAGAACAAACAAAACAGAACAACGGCGGACGCCTGCCAGTCCGTCCCATTGCCGCCGCGCCGCCTCTCTGGTATCCTTCCACGCATGATTATCTTTCCAGCTATAGACCTGAAGGACGGTCGTTGTGTGCGCCTCGTGCAGGGTGAGGCGAGCCGGGAGACGGTGTTTTCGACCGACCCCCTTGAAGTGGCCGCCGGATTCCGCGAGGCGGGGGCGGAGCATCTGCACATGGTGGACCTGGATGGCGCGTTCGAAGGGGAGCCGCGGCACCTGGGGATCGTGGCGGAGGTGGCGCGCGAGACGGGGCTGAAGGTGGAGATCGGCGGCGGCATCCGCACGCGCGACACGGTGCTGCGTTACCTCAACGCAGGGGTGGATCGCGTGATCATCGGCACGCGCGCGCTGGAGTCCCCGGACTGGCTGGCGAAGCTGTGCGAGGAGTTCCCCGGCCGAATCGCCGCCGGCGTGGACGTGCGCGACGGCAAGGTGGCGGTGCGCGGTTGGGTGGAGGTGTCGCAGATGACGGCGCTCGACCTCGCGGACCGATTGAAGGGGATTGCGCTGCGCGCGGTGATCTTCACCGATATCTCCGTGGATGGCACGCTGGCGGGGCCGGCCGTCGAGAGCACGCGCGCCTTCGCCGAGCGCGTGAAGCACCCGGTGGTCGCCTCCGGCGGAGTGGGGAGCCTCGAGCATGTCCGCGCCCTCGCGCAACTTCCCATCGAGGGCATCATCATCGGGCGGGCGCTGTACACCGGGGCGGTGGCGCTGCGGGAGGCGCTTGAGGTGGTCCGCAACTGATCCGACGGATCAGTTGGGTCTGTCCGATCTACCGTAATTCCATGATAATCTTCGCCAGCTTGTTCGGGTCATGCCGCAGCAGATCCTGCTTTTCCCAGAGGACGCGCTGCTGGTCGAGGTCCTCCACGAGATCCTCCTCGATGATCTGTGGCCCCAGGGTGCGCAGTTCGGGGGTGGCCAGGACCAGTTGCGCGCCGGATTCCTCGTACCTGCCCAGCATCTCCTTGGGAGGGAGATGGTTGTTCACCAGCACGTAATCCAGCACGCCATCCCCCAGGTATTTCTGCACCGCGCGGACATGGTCGGCGGCGGTGTAGCCGTCGGTCTGGCCCGGCTGCGTGACGATGTTGCAGATGTAGACCACGCGCGCGTTCGAGGTGCGTATGGCGCGCGCGATGCCGCGCACCAGCAGGTTCGTGATGACGCTGGTGTACAGGCTCCCCGGCCCGATGACGATGGTGTCGGCGCGCTCGATCTCCTGCAACGCCTCCTCGGTCGCGCTGGCGGTCTCCGGTTCGAGGAAGAGGTGCTCGATGGGGGCCTTGTTCAGGCCGCGCACGTTGACCTCCTGCCGGACGATGGTCCCGTCGGTCAGCACGGCGCAGACGTGGCAGTCGCTCAGGGTGCTGGCGATCACCTTCCCCTGAATTGCGAGAATCTCGCTGGCGGCGCGCAGGGCGGACTCGAATGATCCGGTGATCTTGGTCAGCGCGGCCAGGAAGAGATTGCCGAAACTCACCCCCGTCAGATCGCCATCCTCGAAGCGGTACTGAAACAACTCATGGAGCTGGCGGCCGGTCTTCTCGCTGCTGGAGAGGGCGACCAGGCAGTTGCGCGCATCGCCGGGGGCGGGCATGCCCAGGTCGCGGCGCAGCTTGCCGGAGTGCCGGCCCGAATCGGTGACGGTGACGATGGCGGTGAGGTTGCGCGTGAACGCCTTGAGCCCCTGGAGCACCATGGGCAGGCCGGTGCCCCCGCCGATGGCCAGCACGCGCGCCTGCTCGCGGTGGCGCTGCTTGTTGGCGGATGCCAGCACCTCGCAGAGCTCGCCGATGCGCGCGATCTTGTACCCCGGCTCCTCGAACTCATCCTTCGGTTGCAGGCTGGCGTACCGCCCGTGCTGCATCTGGACGGTGGTCATGCGCAGGTAGTTGGCCACGCGGATTTCCGCGTCGATGCGGTCTCCCACCACCATGCACTCCTGCGGCGTCAGGCCGTGGCGCGTCATCAGCTCGATGTAGCAGTCATCCAGGTCGGTGCCGATCTCCGAATCGTTGATGAGCGTCTCGTCGAAATAGGAGGCCAGGCCGAGCATCTGGATCTTGCGTTCCTGGCGGAGGTGGACGCCGTTGGTGACCAGGAACAGAAGGTACCCCTGCGCGCGCAGGTTGCGCAGCAGGCTGACGGCATCCGGGAAGGGCTGGATGGTCTCGACTTCATCCTGGTTGTACGCCTTCATCGCGGCGGCGACGATCTCCTTGCCCATGCCGTAGCGCTCGGCGATGTCGTCGAACACCTTGTAACGCGGGCCGTAGCGCGCGTTCAACTGCACCTGGAGGTCGTAGATTTCTTCTTCGGAGCAGGGGAGGCCGCTGGCGATCATCGCCTTGGCGGCGCGGCGGCGCGCGGCGTCCACCAGGGAGCCGGAGCAATCGTAGAGCGTGTCGTCGAGGTCGAAGATAACCGCTTTGATTCGAGCCATAAGCCTCTACCAATGGGCAATGGTCAATGGGCAATTGCCAGGGGACAACGGGCCGCGGACAACGCCCAGGTTTCAATGTGCAGCGGGGAGGCTCATTCGCGCAGCACTTCGTACAGCCCGGATTCCTCCGGCGAGACTTCCGGCAGCCGCCGGGCGCCCGAGCCGCCGAGCATCTTGCGGATCTCTTCGATCTGCTTGCCGTAGAACATGATCAGACTCAGTTGAGAGCGCATGGCGCTCATGATTTTGAGTTGCACGATAAAGACGATGACGAAAGAGACAGGCACCATCCACTGCATGAATTTCTCGGTCCAATGGATCCACTCTGACATCTTCGTTTCCTTGTCTTGTTAGAAGCTGAACGTCATGTACATTTTCTTGCCCGGATTATAGGGGTCCGGGATGACATACTTCTTCCCCGGTTCGGGGATTGTGTAGGTTTGCGACTTGATGCCGGTTTCGGTCTGCCACTCGATCACGAAGGTGATCGGCTTCTTCTTCTCTTCGACCAGCGACGGGGGGGCGGCGTGGCCGCGCACCACGCGGTCCACCAGCATGAGCGGGGTGATGCCGTAATCGGTGATCACTTTCGGGCCGACGCGGCCCATGAGGTAGATTTCCGTCTCCGGGGGGAGGGGGGTGTTGAAGAAGTCCTGCGCCTCCTTGTTATCGCGCGAGACGAAGCACATCACGTTGGAGCCGGAAGCGCGATGGGTGGTGAAGCCGAAGTACCCCCGGGAGGTGATTCCATTGCGCGTCGCCTCGCCCGGGAACTTGTTGTTGTCCACCCGCTCGCCGAAGTAGTCGGGCACCTGAACGTAATGCCCCTCGAAATCCTGGGGGAAACGGTTCAGCTTGTCGGGACCGACGGGGATATAGACCTTCGGCTCCTCGGTCGCCGTCTCGGTCTTCGCCTCGGGGGCGGCGGTCTTGGCGGCTGCGCCGGCGCCGGCCGTCTGGGCGCGAGCGCTCCAGACGGCGACGAGCCCCAGCGCGGCGATCAACGCCATGGACGCAATGAGAATCTTGCGCATATCTGCTCTCCTGCACGGCCGAAAGGACACTCCTCCGCGGCGCATGGCCGTTGCCTGACATTCTATATAGCCTACTTCGCAGGATTATTCAATCCATTTTTGCCGCGTGGCGCGGAAGAAATGAGCGTTCCCCGCGGGGCGGATCACCCGCGCCACTCGTTTCTTCCGAGCCACGCGCGCAGGGCGTCGGCGGTTGCGCCCCGCAGGACGGGGCGACCGTTTGACCTCTTTGCGCCGTAGGAATACAATAAGCTCTCAGCGTTCCTGGCGGCGGAAATTTCCACCGTGTTGCGAGAGAGTCAAGTGCCCTCAAAGGAATTCCTCGACCTCTTCGGCCCCGGTCCCATCTCCATCGCGCGCGCGCCGGGGCGCGTCAATCTGATCGGCGATCATACCGACTACAACGGCGGCTACGTGCTGCCCGCGGCGATTGACCGCGAAGTGCGCATCGCCTTCCGCCCCGCCGACGACGCGCGCGTCGAGATCGCCGCGCTCGATTTCTCCGAGAAAGCCGCCTCCGACCTGAAAAGCCTGGACGCCGCGTCCGTTCCCGCCTGGGCGCGCTACCCGATGGGGGTGGCCTCCATCCTCCAGAAGGAGGGGCACGTTCTGCGCGGCATGCGCATGGCGCTGCGAAGCAATGTGCCGATCGGGGCGGGACTGAGCTCCTCCGCCGCCGTCGAGGCGGCCTCGGCGCTGGCGTTCTGCCACGCCGCCAAACTGCGGATCGCGCCGGAGGAGTTGGCGCGCATCTGCCAGCGCGCGGAGAACGAATTCGTCGGGATGCGCTGCGGCATCATGGATCAGTTCGTCTCGCTGCTGGGGAAGAGCGGCTGCGCGCTCTTCATCGACTGCCAGACGCTTCAGCACGCGCTGGCGCCGCTGGATGACTCCAAGGCGCAGATGGTCATTTGCGACACGCGCGTCAAGCGCGAACTCACCCGCAGCCCGTACAACCAGCGCCGCGAGGAGTGCGAGAAGGCGCTGGCGATCATCCGTCAACACCTCCCGTCGGCCGCCACCTACCATGACTTGAACGTCACTCTCTTCAAGGCGCAGGAGCACCACCTGCCCGATCTGCTGCTCAAGCGCGCGCGGCACGTGGTGACCGAGAACGGGCGCGTGCTGCACGCGGTGAAGGTGCTTCGCGCAGGGGACCTGATCGCCTTCGGCGCGTTGATGGACGCTTCGCACGCCAGCCTGCGGGACGACTTCGAGGTGAGCTGCCCGGAACTGGACCTGCTGGTCGACGTGGCCGGGCGGAGTCCGGGGGTCTATGGCAGCCGGATGACCGGGGCCGGGTTCGGCGGTTGCACGGTGACGCTGGTCGCGCCGAGGAACGCGGCGGATTTTGCGCAGGAGGCGGCGGCCGAGTTCAAGGCGCAGTTCGGCCGCGAACCCGCCGTGCACATGCTGAAAGCCTCCGACGGGGCCACTGTGGAGAGCGCGAAGCCATGATTAAAGAGGCAATCAAAAGGCTGACGGAGCGGCGCGACCTGACGGCGGAAGAGGCCGCCCAGGCGATGAACGAGGTGATGAGCGGCGAGGCCAGCCCTGCGCAGGTCGCCGCCTTCATCGTCTCCCTGCGCATGAAGGGGGAGACCGGAGAGGAGATCGCCGGCTGCGCCCGCGTGATGCGCTCGAAGGCGCGCGCGATCCGCTGCGCGCCGGCACGTTATGAAGTGGTGGACACCTGCGGGACCGGCGGCGACGCGCGCAATACCTTCAATATATCGACCGCCGCCGCGCTGGTGGTCGCCGGGGCGGGCGTCACCGTTGCCAAGCATGGCAACCGCGCCGTCAGTTCGCACTGCGGTTCGGCCGACGTCCTGAAGCAACTCGGCGTCAACATCGAGGCGCCTGCTCCGGTGGTGGAGCGCTGCCTGAGGGAGTGCGGGATCGGCTTCCTGTTTGCGCCGATGCTGCACGAGGCGATGAAATTCGCCATCGGCCCGCGCCGGGAGATCGGCGTGCGCACCGTCTTCAACCTGCTGGGCCCGCTGACCAACCCCGCCGGCGCGCGCTGCCAGGTGATGGGGGTGTATGACGCCGCCCTTGCGCCTGTTCTGGCCGGAGTGTTGCGCGACCTGGGCAGCCGCCGCTGCATGGTCGTGCATGGCGATGACGGCCTGGATGAGATCACCACGACCGGGCGCACCGCCGTGGCGGAACTGCGCGACGGGCAGGTGCGAACCTACACCATCGCGCCGGAGGATTTCGGCCTGCCGCGCGCGAAGCTGTCCGATCTGGTGGTTCACACCCTGGAGGAAGCCTCCGCCGCCGTCCACGGCGTGCTGGCCGGCGAGAGCGGTCCGCGCCGGGATATCGTGCTGCTCAACGCGGGCGCGGCCATCATGGTCTCCGGGGCCGCCGCTGACTTGGCCGCCGGGATGAAACGCGCAGCGGAATCCATCGATTCCGGCGCGGCGGGAAAGACTCTGGCGCAACTGGTCAGCGTCTCGTCGGAGAGCGCGCCGGACGCCTCGAAGTAATGAGGATGCGTCCGCTGTGGCGCGGCAGGAAAGAGTTTCCGCGGGCGGCGCAGCATGCTGCGTTTCCGCAAAAGCGGTTGTTATGCAAGCGGTTTGGATGACGAACTCCGTATCGTGCTATATGCCAGCAAGTTAGGGTTTAATTAGTGATAGAACTGTCCTGGCGTTCTGAGCGTCGGCGATTCAGCGCAAAATGCGACATTACGCCCTCCCTCCGAGCCGTCAGTTCCTTGACATGTCTTTCTGCGCGCCCCTATAATCAAATTGAAGCATAGAGCATCGCGAGAGAACCGTTACGCTGCGTGAGGCCGTTCCTCCGGGCGTGACGGAAACTCTTGTGGAGAAACAAGATGGCGGAAAAGAAGCAGCGTACCCTGGGCCAGGTGCTGGTTGAGAAGGGGATCATCACCGAGGAACAACTGGCCCAGGCTCGGCAACTGCTGGGCGACAAGCCGGAGATGAAAATCGGTGACGTACTCGTCCAAACGCAGGCGGCCACTTGGGACCAGGTGTACGAGGCGCTGGCGGAGTTGCTCGGCTACCGATTCGTTGACCTGAGAAACACCCACGTTCCCGCCGAGGCGATCGAAGCGATGCCCAAGAGCATCGCGCGCAAGCATCGCCTGGTGCCCATCGGCGAGGAGGATGGCGTACTGATTGTGGCCATCACCGACCCGTTCGACCTCTACGCGATGGACAACCTGCGCTTCTACCTCGGGCGCGAGGTGCGCTGCGTCCTGGCCGCCCCCGACGCGGTCGAAGAGGCGATCAACAAGTATTACGGCATCGAGGAATCCACCGTCGACAACATGCTCGCGGAGTTCACCGAGAGCGACCTGGGTCTGGCCGCCGCAGCCGAGCAGGTCGAGGATGACAGCGAAGACTCCGCCATGATCCGCCTCGTCCAGTTGCTCATCACCGAAGCGGTGAAGATGCGCGCCAGCGACATTCACATCGAGCCGATGAAGAACAAGCTGCGCGTGCGGTACCGCGTGGACGGCAACTGCCAGGAGATGGACAGCCCTCCCAAGAAACTCCAGGGGCCGATCATCTCGCGCGTGAAGATTCTGGCCGGCATCGACATCGCCGAGAAGCGGCGGCCGACGGACGGGCGCATCTCCATGCGCGTCGCGACCAGTTCCTTCGATATTCGCGTCAGCGCGCTGCCGGCCACCCACGGCGAGTCCGTCGTCATGCGCCTGCTCATGAAGGAGTCCGTGCTGATCAACCTTCAGGAGCTGGGGTTCTACGAGACCGACTACCGCCGGTTCGAGGGCATCATCAAGCGCCCCAACGGCATCTTCCTGGTCACCGGGCCGACCGGGTCGGGCAAGACCACCACGCTGTACGCGGCACTGCACGAATTGAACCGCCCCGACAAGAAGATCATCACCGCCGAGAACCCCGTGGAGTACAACCTCTCCGGCATCAACCAGTGCGAGGTGCGCGAGCGCATCGGCGTCACGTTCGCCCTGATCCTGCGCGCCATGCTGCGCCAGGCCCCCAACATCATCCTCGTCGGCGAAATCCGCGACGCCGAGACCGCGCAGATCGCCATCGAGGCCGCGCTCACGGGCCACTTGGTGTTCAGCACCCTGCACACCAACGACGCCCCCTCGACCATCGCGCGCCTCATCGACATGGGGATCAAGCCGTTCCTGGTCGCCTCCTCCGTGCAGGCGATCATGGCGCAGCGCCTCGTGCGCCGCATTTGCAGCGGCTGCAAGGCGCCGCACGTGTACGAGAAGCGCGAACTGGCCTCCATCGGCATCAAGCCCGAGGATATCAAGAACGTCACCCTCTACAAGGGGGCCGGTTGCCAGCGCTGCCGCGGCAAGGGCTATCGCGGGCGCGTGGCCGTATTCGAGTTGATGGAACTGGACAATCACCTGCGCGAGATGGCGTTCCGGCGCGACACCGTCACGGAGATCCGCAAGTATGCGCGCAGCGCCGGCATGGCTAGCCTGCGCGACGACGGCGTGCGCAAGATCATCGCCGGCGTCACCACCATCCCGGAAGTGCTGGAAATCACGGCCAAGGAGTACGACGAAAGCGAGTCCACCGCCGCCTCGGCGGGCGCTTGACGCATTGGAATAGGAGATCGCACGGAAGATGCAGATCAACAAACTCTTGCAGACAGTCGTGAACCAGAAAGCCTCCGACATCATCCTCACCGTCGGTTGCAAGCCGATGCTGCGCCTCCATGGACGCCTGGTGCCCCTCCAGACCAAAGTGCTCGAAGCCGAGGACACCGTCACCCTGATGAAGAGCATCACCTCCGAGCGCGGCCAGCAGGAGCTGCAGGAGGTGGGGGGGACGGACTTCGGGTTCAGCTTCGGCGACCAGGCCCGCTTCCGCGTCGCCGTCTTCAAGCAGCGCGGGTACATCGGGGTGGTGCTTCGTTTCATCCCGAACAAGCTGCTCAGTTTCGACGAGATCGGCTTGAGCGAGACCATCAAGAAACTGCTCTGGCGTCCGCGCGGCCTCTTCCTCGTCACCGGCCCCACCGGCTCGGGCAAGAGCACCACCCTGGCCACCATGATCGACTACATCAACCAGAGCCGGGACTGCCACATCATCACCATCGAAGACCCGATCGAGTACTACCATCCGCACAAGCGCTGCGTCGTCACGCAGCGTGAACTGGGGGTGGACGTTCCCAGCTTCGCCGAAGGGCTGCGCCGCGCACTGCGCCAGAACCCGGACGTGATTCTGGTCGGAGAAATGCGCGACCTGGAGACCATCGAAACCGCCATTTCCGCCGCCGAGACAGGGCACCTCGTCTTCGCCACCCTCCACACCAACAGCGCCGAGGGAACGATCAACCGCATTGTGGACGCCTTCCCCCAGCAGCAGCAGGAGCAGGTGCGCATCCAGTTGGCCACCAACATGATCGCCGTGCTTTGTCAGGCGCTGCTGCCGGACACCACGGGCAAGAACCGCGTCGCCGCCTTCGAGATCATGGTCCAGACCCCGGCCATCAGCAACCTCATCCGCACCACCAAGGTGTACCAGATCGCCTCCGAAATTCAGACCGGCTCCAAGCACGGCATGATCCTGCTGGACGACTCGCTGGCGATCCTGTTCCACAAGGGGAAGATCACCGAGGAAGAAGCGATGAACCGTTGCCGCAGCCCCGTGGACATGGAGCAGAAGCTGCGCATGCCGCCGCGCATGTTCCTGGGGGATACTCCCGGGGCCGCGGGTGGCGAGGGAGACAAGGGACGCAAGCCGGCGATTCAGATTGATACGGCGCGCAAGTCGGAGTGACCGTTTCGGACGTGTGAAAGGAAGAGACCACAGGGATGGCTCAGGAACCGAAAAAGAAGGCGGCGCCCCCCGCGCCCGCCCCGGCAACACCGGCGGCGAAGGCGGCTCCCGCGGTGACGGCGGCGAAGGTGTCGGCCGCCGCCCCGGCCGCAAAGGGGGCGGCCGCAGCGTCCGCCGCCAAGCCGCCAGCCGCTGCGCCTGCCGCGAAGGCGACCGCCGCTGCAACCCCCGCGAAGGGGGCAGCCGCTGCGCCCGCCGCGCCGGTGGAACCCGCCGGCATCGGTCCGGGCACCTTCGGCGAAGTGCCCGAGACGCCCCCGCAGGCCGAGCGTAAGCCGATCGGCCAGATCCTCAAGGAAATGCGCCTCGTCACCGAGAGCCAGATTCAGGAAGCGCTGGCCATCCAGAAGCAGTCCGGCGGCGCGCTCGGGACGATCCTGGTCAGCCTCAACTACGTCACCGAACAGGAAGTGCTCACGGCCCTGGGCATCCAGGCCGGCATGGACGTGGTCGATCTGGACACGATGGACATCCCGGAAGATGTGATCGCGCGGGTCTCTCCCTCCATTGCGCAGGTCTACCACATCATCCCCACGAAGTACGAAAACGGCGTCCTGACCGTGGCGATGGCCGACTCGCTGAACATCAAGACGCTGGATGACCTGCGCTTCCTGCTGGACGTGGAGGCGCGCGGCGCCGTCAGCAACGACGCCGCGGTCAGCCGCGCGCTGGAGCGGTACTATGCCGGCGTGCAGGAGTCCGTCGAGAGCCTGCTGGCCGAGCTGGATGACGGCACGATGGCGGATATCGTCAACACCGCCAGCGAGTCCATCGACCTGCAGACCCTTGAGGAAATGGCCGACGCCGCGCCGGTCCGCAAACTGCTCAACTATGTGCTGCTGGTAGCCATTCGCGACAAGGCCTCCGACATTCACTTCGAGCCGTTCGAGGAAGAATTCAAGATCCGTTACCGCATCGACGGCGTGCTTTATGAAATGGTGCCCCCGCCGAAGCAACTGGCGCTGGCCATCGCCTCGCGCATCAAGGTCATGGCGGACCTGGACATCGCCGAGCGCCGCATGCCGCAGGACGGACGCGTCGAGCTCAACATCAGCGGCAACCCGGTCGACCTGCGCGTCAGCATCCTGCCCACCATGTTCGGCGAGAGCTGCGTGCTGCGCGTGCTCGACCGCTCGGTCGTCCAGCTTGACCTGCGCCGCCTGGGGCTGCGCGATGACGAACTCATCGCCTTCGACCACCTGCTCCAACTGCCCAACGGCATTATCGTGGTCACCGGCCCGACCGGCTGCGGCAAGACCACCACCCTGTACGCCGCCCTCAATACCGTCAACACGATCGACGTCAAGATCATCACCACCGAAGACCCCGTCGAGTACGACCTGGAAGGGGTGGTGCAGGTGCAGATCAACTCCGAAATCGGGCTGACCTTCGCCGCCTGCCTGCGCAGCATCCTGCGGCAGGACCCCGACAAGATCCTCGTCGGCGAAATCCGCGACGTGGAAACCGCCCAGATCGCCGTGCAGGCCAGCCTGACGGGGCACGTGGTGTTGAGCACCCTCCACACCAACGACGCCCCGAGCACCGTCACGCGCCTCATCGATATGGGGCTGGAGCCTTACCTGATCACCGCCACGCTGGAGGCGGTGGTGGCGCAGCGGCTCGTGCGCCGCATCTGCTCGCGCTGCAAGAAGGAATTCACCCCGACCGAGGACATGCTTCTCGAACTGAACCTGCGCCCCGCCGACGTGCGCGGCAAGCGCTTCTTCTATGGCCCGGGCTGCGACACCTGCAACAACACCGGGTACAAGGGGCGCATGGCGATTTTCGAAATTCTCTCGCTGGATGACGAAATCCGCGAGATCGTCATGAGCCAGGGCTCGACCCAGGCGATTCGCGAAGTCGGCTCCCGGCGCGGGATGCGCTCGCTGCGCGAAAGCGGCCTGCTGGCCATCTACGACGGGGATACGACCATCGAGGAAGTCGTCCGAGAGACGATCCTTACCGGACAATGACACGGGATGTTCCGCCGCGCGGCGGAGGAGATTGGCGCCGGCCTGCCTGACGGCACGCTGGAGGAGGGTGAGACAATGGCGACCTACCGATTTGAGGCGATGAACGCGCAGGGCCAGTCGGTCCGCAACGAGATCGAGGCCGGCTCCGAAGAGGAGGCGATCCAGAAGATCCGCGCGCAGAAGCTCTTCCCCACCAGCATCAAGGAGAAGGTCGGCAAGCACGGCACGACGGCCGGGGCCGGGCCCAAGGCGCGCAAGAAGACGATGGCGTTCGGCGGCGTCAGCAACAAGGCGCTGACGCTGTTCACCCGGCAGCTCTCCACGCTTCAGGACGCCGGCCTGCCCATCGTGCGCAGCTTGAAGATTCTGGAAGGGCAGCAGAAGCCCGGCACCTTGAAGAACACCCTCATCAGCGTCAGCGACGACGTCGAAGGTGGCATGACCTTCAGCGAGGCGCTGAGCAAGCACCCCAAGGTGTTCGACAAGCTGTACGTGAACATGGTGCGCGCCGGGGAGGTGGGCGGTATTCTGGACTCCATTCTCCAGCGCCTCGCGGACTTCCGCGAAAAGGCCCAGCGTCTGAAGAAACAGATCATCGGCGCCATGATCTACCCCGCCGCGGTCATCACGGTGGCCGGCGGCATCCTCGCGGGCATCATGATCGGCATCGTGCCGAAGTTCAAGAAGATGTTCGAGGAACTGGACGTCACCCTGCCCACCATGACCCTCATCCTCATCTCGGCGAGCAACTTCATCGCGAACAAGTACTACTGGGGGCTGGCCTTCATCGCCGGCGTCATTGTGGTGATCAAGGCGATTACCGCAACCTCCGGCGGGCGCTTCATCGTGGATAAGCTGAAGCTGAAAGTGCCCCTGTTCGGCAACATCATCAACAAGGCGGTCATCGCGCGCTTCACGCGCACGCTGGGCACGCTGGTGGCGGCGGGCGTGCCGATTCTGGAGGCGCTGAACATCACCAAGGACACCTCCGGCAACATGGTCGTGGCGCGCGCCATCGGGCACGTCCACGACAGCATTCGCGAGGGAGAAAGCATCGCCGAACCCCTCGCCCAGAGCAAGATATGCGACGACATGGTGGTCAACATGGTGGACGTCGGCGAGGAAACCGGCGACTTGGACAAGATGCTCCTGAAGATCGCCGACCAGTACGACGAAGATGTGGACGTGGCGGTCGCGAGCATGACCAGCTTGATCGAGCCCATGATGATCATCTTCCTGGGAGGCGCGGTCGGCTTCATCGTCATCTCCCTGTTCCTCCCGCTCATTAAGCTGATGAACAGCATTGGATGACAAGGTGGAAGTATGAAGCATGAAGGAAGCAGTGAAGGATTGAGTTTTCAAGGAGCCGGCAGATGAATACTTTCAGGCTGAACCGGTCTTGGGCCGGCGCGTTCACCCTCATCGAAATGCTGGTGGTGATCGCCATCATCGGGATTCTGGCCGGTATTTTGCTTCCGGTGATCGGCATGGCCCGCGCCAAGGCGCGCTTCACGCAGGCGCGTTCCGACGTGGCGGGCTTGGAGCAGGCGCTGACGCAGTACGCGCTTGACTTCGGCGCGCTGCCGCCGGACAGCAACGCGGGACTGAGCTCCCCCGGGACGGACTTCTCGCCCATGGACACCCCCAACGAATGTCTCGTCTGGTTCCTCACGCGCACCTGGAGCCGCGCCAACACCGCACCGGGCTGCCCCTGGGGCAGTTGGCCCGCGAGCCCGGCCAGTTGCTCCACCGTCCATTCCCGTTTGGCAGGCGGTCCCTATTTCAGTCCCAAAGCCAAGCAGACCCGCGACTATGACAGTGACGGCTTCAACGAGTTCGTGGACCCGTGGGGAATGCCGTACTTCTATCGCTCCCGCTACAACGTGACGACCGACACGGCCGATCCGAGCTACCAGCCGCTGCACAGCGCCGAGGGGGGGGACGTCTATTCCGTCGGAGTGAATGAGAAAACTCACGGGAGCTGGAAGGTCGCGAGCGTCAGCATGAACGGCGCGAAGTACAGGATCACCCTGGCCGCCGGAGAGGCCCGGGCCGGCTGGAACGCCGTCTCGGTGAATTTCGGCGGCGCGGAGTTCTTCGTCACCGGCTGGGGGGACAACTATGTGGAAATTGACAGCAACCCGGGCGCGGTGAGTTCCGCCCTGATCCTCTATCATTTCAACAAACCGTACGGCGGCAATGAAGTGCGCGGCCTGTGGGGGAGCAGTGGCGACGGCAACGACATCGAAGGCGCCAATTCCAACGTCATCGCCGAAGAGAAAGATCGCGACGACGTCTGCAACTGGCAGTGAGGACGCGGATGAACGCGAAACAGAACCATCCGGCGGCGGGGTTGACGCTTATTGAGTTGCTCGTGGTGATCGCCATCATCACGATCATCGTCAGCGCCATCGTCGTCGCTTCCTTCTCCGCCCTGAAGGCCGGACAGATTCGCGGCACGCGCGCCGTCATGCAGAAGATTGCCCTGGGCCTGGCGCAGTACAAGCTCGATAACGGCATGTACCGCCCCTCCGGCGTCAACGGCGTGCCGTACAACTCCCCGGCGGACAGCACCTACGCATTGTGGGAAGCGCTGGAGGCGGATGGCAAGTACCTGAGCGTGCCGGCGGCCAACAAACTGGCGGACACGGCCGGCCCGCCGGAAGCGCCGAACCCGCGCTATAAGTACATCGACGCCTGGAAGCAGCCGCTCTGGTACCAGTGCGATGGCCCGGACTATTCGACGTTCAAGCTCACCAGCGGCGGCCCGGACCTGATCCTTGGCGACCCGACGAACCCGTCCGACGATACCGTCGGCGATAACATTGTTGTCGAGTAACGTATGATGAAGATGAGTTCATTCAGCCGTCTTGGCGGAGCGCCCAGTCCCCGGCGCGCCGGGGGTAAGGCGCGCTCCGCTGCCGCCTTCACCCTGATCGAAATGCTCGTCGTCCTGGCGATCATCGGCGTCGTGGCGGCAATGAGCCTCCCGTTGGTGCTTCCGATGATGCGCCGCAAGAGCATCGACCAGGCGACCGAGCAGGTGAAATCCTCTCTCATCTTCGCCCGCAGCCGCGCGATTCAGACCCAGCGCATGGTCAACGTCACCTTCCTGGCCCGGGAGCGCGCCATCGTCGTCAGCGATTACGACGTCCTGCGCGGCTCCACGCGGCCCCCGTTCTGCGCGCATAACACATTCAACTACGAGCCTTACGGGAATACGACGGCGGGCAACCGCGTCGCTAAAGCCGATGATCGTTTCATAAAGCTCACCGCTGCCGCCGTGCCCGTCGGGAGTTCGACGATTCAGTACCTCCCGGAAGGATGCAACTTCGACTTGGGGGTCGGCGCCACGTATGATCCGAACGATGGGGCCCGGGTGGCCCTGACTTACATATTCCTCCCCGGCGGATCGGTCTGGACGCTCCCGCCATCCGCTGACACGGGACTCAGAGATGTCGAGGATGGTTGGATCAAGACCACCCTGACGGGGAGTAACGGCAAGCCGATCGGGCCTATCATCATCGGGCCGCAGCGCAAGGGCCCCAACGACGTTTCCACCGTTCAGGTGGCGGTGTATGCCATGACCGGCCAGGTGACCAGCGAGCAGTTGCAATGAAAAAAATGACTAATGACGAAGCCCCCATGACGAATGAAACGGAGAGACGGACCGGCGTCGGATTCCGCCGTTTGGCTTCTTTGCCGTTTATTTCGTCATTGCCGAGTGCGTCGTCCTTTTCCGTTCCATCGGCCTATTCCTCGCGCGGCTTCGCTCCCCGCCGGGCTGAACGCGCCTTCAGCCTCATCGAAGTCCTCATCGCCATGTTCGTCTTTCTCGTGGGCGTGCTGGGGGTGCTCTCCATATTCCCGGTCGCGATGAGCAGCGCCGGGCGCTCGACGGGGGAAGTGCGCTCCACCATCCTCGCGCAGGACGTTGTCGCCCAAATGAACGCCGACAGCCAGGCGGCGTACGAGCGCGGCGTTTGCGTCGACAATGGGGGCAACGTTTTCCAACTCAAACGGCAGGTCGCCGGCGCGGACCGGAGCGGACAGTTCGTCACGCTCACCAGCGGACTCGGCAAGTGGCAGAGCCGGCTGATCTGCCAGGACAGCGGCACGATCATGCAGGTGGTGCCCAATTGGGATTCCACAGGCGGCTGGAGCGCCCCTGTTGCGGGAGACACTTATGTCGTCACACGCATCGGGCTGCCGTTGCCCCCGGCGACACCATTTGGCCTTCGCAGCGGCTACGTTCGCGACATCGGCGGCGACACGATTTACGCCGGGAAAGCCAATGTCAGCAGCCCCTCCAACCCGCAGGTGGACGCTCTGGCGGTCGGCAACTGCGCTCCCACCCCGGCGGCGTTGGGGGACACCGTCGCCAATGGCGGGGGCACCGACCATATCAAGGGTTTCAGCGTCACGTGGGGCGTGGATGTTTTTCGCGGCAAACTGCTGCTGATCACGAAGGATTCGGACCAATACGGTCCGGCGGTGGGGCAGGTCCGCTGGATCACCTCTAACTCCACCGACACGCTGCAGATTTATCCCTCGCTGGCGCTGCAGCCGGACTGGACCAAGGATGTGCGGTTTGAAATCCATGACACGTTCGGCTACTTCCTGGTCATCACCTCCGGGCGCGCCTCGGGGCGCGTCTTCCCGATCACCGGCTACAGCTCCGATGCAGCCAACGGCGACCACATCACCTGCGGTGGGGTCAGCTTCTCAAGCCTCAACGTGAAGGGGGCCAGACGGGGGACGACCTACCCGCTGAGCGGCGCCGACAGCTTCGCCATCATCGGCGGTTCTTCCACGCTGTTGACGGCGTTCCCCGTGATCCAGATCGTGGGCGTGCCTGGATTGAATGACGACTGGCGCAACTATGTTTTCAACTCATTTGGTCGGCCCAACATAGCGGAAAGACAAAAGCGGGGGCCAGGACAGGTGGGTGGGGATGTTTATAAGCGCAACAATCTCGAAAAGGAGGCCTCCGACTTCGGCGTCGTCGCGATCTTGAGCCCGGAGGACCGACTTGACCTGAGCAGTGCGGACAAGCGCAACGAAGCGCCGGTGCGCGCGGATGTCTTTATCTTCCGCAACTATGACAGCGCCAAATTCCCCCAGGATAACCAAAGGGCGCTGGGGTATATGACCGGCTACATTGGAAGGCCCAAGCCGTGAGAAGCTGCGCACTATATGGTGGAACGCGCTGTCCTCAGCGGGTTTGCGTAAGACGAAGCGCGGTGGGGACGCCGCGCTCCACCACGGCTGACGCCATGCGCTCAGCCGGCGGCTTCACGCTCATCGAACTGCTCGTGGCGCTGGGGCTGATGGCGATACTGCTGACCATGATCGCGCAGATCTTCTTCCAGGCCAGCCAGTCCTTCCGCCTCGCGCGCGCCTCCGTCGAGAGCCATCGCAACGCGCGCGCCGCGCTGGACGTCATGCAGCGCGATTTTGCCGCGGCGAAGCTGGTCAGCTACGGGCCGATGAGCACCGCTGCCGCCGGGACCGCGGCGTTCCGCGGCGTATTTCACTATGAATCGATAGTTGACCCGGAATCCGCCGCCGGCCTGCCCACGGTCCCTTCGATCACCTTCACCACGCTGGCAGGGCAGGCGGGGATACGCAGCCTTTACCCGAGCGAGGACAGCCAGGTCGCCCTTGTGCGCTACACGCTGGAATGGAACGGCACCCAGACCAAGTTGATCGACGAGAACACCGGGCTGCTGGGGGCCGAGCAACCGGTGTACACGCTGGTGAAGAAGGTTCGCCTTCCCAACCTGCAGGATCGCGACCTGAACATGAACGAATGGGGGACGATGTACACGGGCGTCGCGGCCAATCCGACTGGCGGGTCGTTGCTGACCGCCACGGGCGTCACGGCCATGGCGGTAGTCGCCGGCTGCCCCCCGCAGCCGTCTTGGGATGCCAACGGCCTGGCCAGAGCGCGCGCCTCGGTGCGGTTCACCAGCGGCAGTTGCAATGGCCAAGTGTGGCAAATCAGGGAAAGCACGAACACCCCCTCGCTGACGCTGACCGATGCTTTCGTGCAGACGCCCGTCCCGGGCGACTCGTTTCAGATCATTCCAACGATCACCTCCGAACCGGTGGCGTTCAACGTTCTGGAGATGAACGTGCGCGTTTACCAGACGCCGGTGGGCGCAGGCAATGTGCCCGGCTGGATCGAACTGGGCGCTACGACCGACTTCAACCCCGTTCCGTACATGATCGAAATCACGCTGAAGATGGCGGATCAGCATATCCTCAAAGTGAACACCTTCACCGCGCGGATCTACATGCCCGCGTCGGTGGAATGAGAAACGGCAAAGGCTTGCGCCGCAGAGACGCAGAGAACGGATTGGCGGGACTGCGAGTTGACTGAACGCGTAAAGAGGATGCGGGCGCCGCTGCTTTGAAAAGTCGTTGCTGTCCTCGGTGTTCTCTGCGTCTCCGCGGTGAACGCCGTTCGTTATGAGAAGAGGCGGGTGGTGCGATGAGACTGCAAAAGAGAACGGAACAGGCGATTGTGCTGATCGTGGTGGTCGGCGTGCTGGCGGTGTTGAGCCTGCTTGCCGCCACCTTCGGCATGCTCATGTCGATCGAGCTTTCCGCCAGCCGGAACCAGACCCAGCATGAAATGGCCAGCGAAGCCGCGCAGGCGGCGGCGATGGACCTCGTCGCGCAGGTGGACTCCTTCGTCAAAGTCAACGGCTACATGCCGGCGGATCTGTCCACGGTCTTGGCAGCGCCGGTCGACAACCTCGGCACGCGCGAGTTGTATCGGCGCGACAAGGTGAAGGTCTACACGGCGCTCAGTCCGATCCCTTCGATTCCCGGCACCCCGCCCACCGGTTCGCCCACCGCCTGGACGCTGCCGCTGGGGCGCTCCTACCACATCTTATTTGACGGCGTCGCCGGCGTTGGCAGCAGTGGTACGAGCCTTGTGGACTCTGACGCTGGCCGGGGTTGGACGGCGACTGACTTCACCGGCTGCTACGTGATGCAGGCCAGCGGCAACGGCACAGGGGAGTTCCGGCGGATTACGGGCGCCGTTGGAAGCACGCTGACGGTCTCGCCGGCATGGAGCACCGTTCCGGTTGCCGGCATCGAGTACTGGGTCATCCCCAGCGTCTATTCCGGCGAGTTCAACCTCAATGCCATGGGTTACGCGGGGGACTTGGGCAAGGAGAATTCCGGCTACTACCGCACCAGCTTCGACGCCAGCCTGCGCCGGCTGATCGCCTCCGCTTTCGACGCGATGAGCCCGTCGGACAAGAGCACCGTCAATGCGCACTGGGGCGGTTTCAGCGGCAGCGCCGCCACGCGCCAGAACGTCGCCGGAGTCATCGCCGATGCCATCGTCAACTGGCGCAACGGCGTGGACTACTCCGCGGGCAACCGCATGGCTCAGGACAAGCGGCCCGACCAGTTGTCGGATGCGAACGCGGAGGCGTTGTTCCAGTATAGCCTGGGAACCGTGAACGCATCCAACATCAGCGCAAACGTGACCGGCAACGGCACCAGTTGGGACGCGTGCATGGTGGGGGGGACGATCACCATTGCCGGAGGCTCTGGACCTGTTGAAATTGTGGCGGTTCCTTCCGCCACACAGTTGACGCTGGCGTCGAACTATACGGCCACCGTCAACAGCGCGACGTACGTCATTGACGGACGATCGGTCGTCGGCTCCGGCGTGTCCTGGGGCAAGGTGGCCTTCGATCCCCCCGGCAACGTGGTGACGGCAACCACGGCCTGGTGGAACAACAGGTGGACCGGCGCGTATCTGACCTTCGGCTCCGGGCGCGCGAAGGGGGTCACCTATTATGTGTCCAACGACAGCGGCGGCGCCATGGCGCTCACCGGCGGCCCCAACCCGCTCCTCGCCCAGGCCGGCGACAGCTTCTGCCTGCACACCGGGGCCGTGTCTCCCGACCCGCTCACATTCCTCGGCACGCGCGATGACAAACCCGATGGGATCGAATGGCCCGACGCCGTGCGGTTCACCAACGGATTGGAGCGCACCGCCGGAACCGTGATGACCGAGGGAGGGGTGCTCTGGCGCGTCTTCGACAGCGGCTGTGTCTCAACCGTGGCGGGGGCGACGTTCACCGACGGACTGAAGAACTGGACCGTGGACCATGTGAACTGTCTCGTTTGGCTCAATGGGGGCGTGGGCGCGGGACAGGTCAGGCGCATCGCTTCCACGGCCGGCACTGCGCTGACCATTGATTCGACGACCCCTTGGACTACCGCACCGACGCCCTACACCACCGCGCCTGCGCTCAATTACACCACCTACCGGTTGCTCTACCCTGTGCCGGCCGTGACCGGCACGGTGACAACCGTCAACAATGCTCCCGGCAACGTGACGCTGGACGTCGCTGGCATCAACAACCAGGCGGACCAATTCGATAATTGCTTCCTCTTCATTTGGGCAGGCCCCGGGAAGGGGCAGGCGCGCAGGATTGTCACCAACGACGCTTCGGGGCACATTGTCCTCGAAAACGCGCCGTGGCAGGCGGGCGATGTGCCCCTGGCAAACCAAAGCCGGTATGGGATCGAACGCTACTCGGGCGAGCCGACGCAATATAACCCGCTCAAAGCGCCCGCCACCGCCCCCATCTATGACGACCGCGCCTTCAACTCGACGGCGGACATCCTGCCGGTGATCGTCGAGGCGCTGGCGCGGTCGGGCATGAACTATTCAGACGCGGGGAAGGTCGGCGGCATCCTGTACAACTCCATCCGCGACTACCTCACCGCGGCCCCCGGGCGGATGCCTCCGGGGACTGTCTGCATCAACGATTGGTCCCTGGATGGTTATGACAACAACAATAACGGGACGGCGGATGAGCCGGGCGAGACCGGCCCGACCGCGCAGCAACTTTACGACGGCCTTGGCCTGAAGGCCTGGGCGGGCAATGATGTCACGAAAATCGAACAGGCCGCGCAACTCGTCGCCAACATCATGGACTTCCGCGATGCGGACAGCGTACCCACCGTTCTAACGCATGCCCAGATTGATGCGATCCCTGGCGCCGGGGTGCCCACCATTTATGGCGCCGAGGGACTCCACCTCACCGAAATCATGTGCGCCCAGGACAGGGTGACGGCGACGGTGGGCAGCATCACGAACGACGACGTGGGCCTGCCGGATGCGGTCGCCAACCCCAGCGCGGATGAAGACGGAGATATCGACCAACTTGGAACAGGCACCAATCCTGACAGAGATGGGTGGGACTGGAATGCGGCGGGCGGCTATTGGTACGTATATTGTGCACAAGATGCCACGGGCATCTGGGTGTTCCCCAATATAGCCCCCGGCACCTACGCGATTCGTTTGCAGGGAGACAGTGATGGGGACAATCTCTTCCTCATGGATGGCGCAACCGCGTATGGGGCGGATATTAATAAAAAAGGGGACGGGACGTTCTGGGGATATCCGCTCAACGGCGGCAAACTGCCCGCCGTTGTTGTAGGCGCCGACAGAAAGCTGACACTCACGATCAAAGCCGCGCATAATGTTGTGTTCCGCGGCTTCCAACTGCTTCCTCAGTTCATCGAATTTACTAACGCCTCCGCCAATGATATCACGGCCGAAAATGAGGAACTGACCCTTACGACGGATGCGGGAAGCTTTAAGCTGCCGCCGTTGGGGACGCGGATGACCATTCCCGGGGCGAGCGGCGACGGCAAGTTCCCCGTCAACTACGGCAGCTTGGTCATCGCCCTGGGCCAGGTCCCCTATGAGAAGCAGTGGGGGGACGACCATGACGGAGTGTGGGGTAATACGCCTAACGAGAACTACCCCGTTCTATTTGTTGAGAACCTCGGCGAGGCCGCGCTGGATGCCATGCTTCTGGGCGACGTGTCAACGTACGATACGGGCAAGGTTGTGACAGTCTCCTTGGATTCTCATGTGGTTGGCAAGAATGGCACGGCCTGGACCATGAGCATGGTCAACTCAAAGATTATCATCGACGGGCACGAGTCCATCATTCAGTCCGTGAATGTCGCGACCCAGGAATTGACCGTGGATCCGGCGCCCAATCTGGACCACCCTGATCCGGGGACGGACTACAAGATAGTCGGGCACTTCATGGTGCCCAAAGTCAGCTTGACAGTCTCCGACGGCGGGGCGCTGATTGCCGGCACGGAAATCGGGAACATAACGGATCCCGGCGTGGATGGTCAGTTGTGCGCGCCGGTTCCCACTTGTTCGAGTATCGAAAAGAACGTTCTGCTTCAGCCGACATACGACAAGGCCGGCGTGTTCTGGGCGCCGCATGATCCCGGCGCCACGGCTTTGGAAGCCAGCCAGAATCAGCATGTCACCACCGCGCCCAACGATATCTTTACGAACCTGAACAGGCAGTTCGCTCCTCTCTGGGCCACTTATCCGACCACCTTGAACACCGGGCTTGCCGCCCCCCAGGTGCTTCCCATCATCCTGAACCGTCCATACCCGAGCCCGGGGTGGCTCGGACTGGTCCCCACCAGCAATGCCCCGTGGCGCACGGTGGACTCGAACCCCGCTCGGTCCACGCCGGAGGAATTGCTGGGAATGCTTATGGACAAAGCGTGCGTGGGGCATGCTTTTGCGCAGATCAACCTGAACACCGCACCGTACGCCGTGCTGCGGTCGGTCCTGCCCCCGGCCGCCGCCGCGAATTTGCTGGCCGCGCGAGAGAAGACAACGCCATGGAAGGCATGGCATTCGTGGGAAGACGTTCTCAATGATGTCCGCTTCAACAATAGCGGGGCGACGGAGTATGTCGGCTTCGGGGCTAATGGCATCGAGGATTCCGGCGCAAACAGCTTTGCGGACGACTCGGTCGACGATTCCGACGAGGGCGAGGAATGGGCCCGCCGCTACAGCAATATCTTCACCCTGCACTCGCAGACGATGAAGTACGTCGTCTCCGGCCTGGTGTACGACCAGTTGGCCGGCCTGCTCCGCTATGACACGGGGACGGCGAAGTTGACCGCCGACAGCGCCTCGGTTGATGCCAAGGGCGGGGCTAACTGGAGCGGCGTGCTGCCGGGCATGGAAATCATCGTGTATGGGCCGACTACCTACCGGGGCACGGTCAAGTCCGTCGTGACCGGCGGCGGAACCCTCACGCTGAGCGGCGCGCTGCCGACGGGGGCCCACGTGGGCCTCGACCCCAATGGCTCGCCCTATGAGATCCTGCTGCGCGGCCCGCTGGCGCAGGTCCGCATCGAGGTGGAGTTGGAGCAGACCCCGACGGGCGTCGTTATGCGCAGTTGGCGGTACTTGACGGATTGATGAACGGGTGCAACGATTTCTGCCGCGAAGGACGCGAAGAACGGGTGGACCAAGTAACCCTAAGAACGACGAATAATACAGCGAAGCTGAAACGGGTGACATGATCATACGCATGGGACAATCCGGCCGGCGCGGCTTTACCCTGGTCGAGATGCTGGTGGTGCTCGCCCTGATCGGGATGCTCACCGCGATTCTGGGCGCGGCGCTGGTGTCGGCGCGTCGCGCCAGCATCCGGCTGGAGTGCCAGAGCAAGCTCAGCCAGATCGGGCAGATCATCCAGCAGTTGACCTTGAACAATGCGGGAATTTATCCGATGCTGGAACAGAAGCCCGTTGGCGGGACCTATCCGGCGATCAGTCCCCCGATCCCCTCGCAAGCGGGGGGGACGCCCTGGTGGGTGAGGGTCTATCAGCAGACACAGGGCGCCGCGTTTGATGCCGCCACGCCGGGAGCGCAACTCCCCGCCTCGATGCAGATGTTCCACTGTCGCATGGCCCCGGCGCTGGACATCTCCAACCTGGGCGGGACACTCTCCTACGGACTGAATTTCGACACGAAGCGCATTGATGGGGCTCTGTATCAGTGTTCCGCCGGTTCCAACAGCTTGATGATCGGGCCGCGCGCCGGCCAAGCCGATGACAAGAACCCGGACCAGATCAGCTACACCAAGATCGCCCAACCGAGCGAGTTCATCCTGGCTGCCGAGGGAGATGGCTACGCCATCACCTCGAAGAAAGCCTCTGATGCGGGGGACGTGAGCGCGCCCAAACCCGTCGTCGGGCGGCACGGCAGTCAGGGCAACGTCCTCTTTGCCGACCTGCACGTCGAGCTGAGGTGGGCGGCGCCGGTTGAAGCGGGTGACATCGAAAGCCGCAACATCAATCTGGACACACGCCTCTGGACGCTGCCGGCGGACTGAGCGGAGGCGTTCTCGGATGGACACGGATACGCGCAGATATCAGAGAAGGGCAACGACGGCTTCAGCAACAGAAATGCGAGTCCGTCTATCTGCCTTTATCGGTGCGCCTCTGCGGAAAAATTGTCATGGAGGAGGTCATCGTGGCTGAGCGCACAGTGAAGGTGGGGGAGTTCTTCATCGGCGAGGGGCAGGAGCTGGCGCTCATGGCCGGCCCGTGCGTCATCGAATCGCGCGAGGTCTGCTTCAAAATCGCCGAATCGATGAAGGGCCTTTGCGCGCGGCTGGGAATTCCGTACATCTTCAAAGCCTCCTACGACAAGGCGAACCGCACCGCGCTCAACTCCTTCCGCGGGCCGGGGCTTCAGGAAGGGCTGCGCATCCTGGAGGAAGTGAAGCGCCGTTTCGAATTGCCCGTGATGAGCGATGTCCACCAGCCGCAGGAATGCGCCGCGGCCGCCGAGGTGCTGGACCTGCTTCAGATCCCCGCCTTCCTCTGCCGCCAGACCGACCTGGTGGTCGCGGCGGCGAAAACCGGCAAGCCGCTCAATATCAAGAAGGCGCAGTTCATGGCCCCCGAGGATATGGGGAACGTCTGCAACAAGGCGCGCGCGATGGGCAACTCGCAGGTGATCCTCACGGAGCGCGGGACGAGTTTCGGCTACCACCGGCTCATCACCGACATGCGGGCCATCCCCCGGATGCAATCGCTGGGCTGCCCGGTGATTTTCGACGGCACGCACAGCGTGCAGGAACCCGGCGGCAAGGGGGACCGCAGCGGCGGCGACCGCGCGATGATCGCCCCCCTTTGCCTGGCGGCGGTTGCGGCCGGCGCCGACGGGCTGTTCCTGGAAGTGCACCCGGACCCGGAGAAGGCGCTCAGCGACGCGGCCTCCATGCTGCCGCTCTCCGGAGCGCTCGAATTGCTCAGCCGCGCGCGCGCGATACGGCATTTGTTCATCGAGTGAGTCGCGCGCGCCGGCCGGACCTGCCGGCCAAACGCCAACCTTATGAAGGTTTGTGCGGGCCTTCGCAAGGTTTTGCGCCGGTCGGCAAGGCGGTTTTCGTTTTCCGCCTTGACGCCCAATTTAACCGGGTGCTATAATCTGTTGCCCTTACGTGCCGCCGGCGCGCAGGCGGAAGGTCGCTGTTGGACAGCCGTTACTCCGAAGGGGAGTCCCGATGAAATTGAGCTTGTTTGTCGGCGCGGTTCTCCTGGGCGCCGCCGTCCTCACCGGGTGCGCCGAGAGCCGCACCTACAAGTCCTACAGCGATGAGGTGGGCAGCTGGTCGTATCCGAAGAAAGTCGGCATCACAATTAAAGACTGGTTCGCCGATGCCAGCGATATCGCCAGCGTGGAGATGGGCACCGGCGAGACGATCGGCATCGACATCCAGCCGACCAAGATTTTTGAAGTCGGCGCGCTGACCGGCGACGTATTCAAATTCGGCTGGCGCGAGCGCGCAACCGGTTTCTGGCGCGAAGTGCGCACCGAAGGCGGTTTCTCCTGGTTCTACTATCGCGATGAACGCATCGAGCCGGTCCTTGGCACCGCGGCGCTGTTCGAGCGTCCGCGCCTCTTCAAGGGCTTCCCGATCCGATACAACAAACCGTATCACTGGATGGATTGCGGGGCGGAGGTGGGGGTGATCTTCTTCCAGGTTGGCGCGCACGTCAGCCCGAAGCAGACCTTGGACTTCCTCATCAGCACCGTCATGCTGCCGGTGAACATCATCATCAAACCGCCGCTGGATGCCGTGGGACTCCACTTGCCTGAGATCGATATCTGCGATGACGACACCGCCGCGGCGGTGCGGAAGAAGTACGACCTCAAACTGGTCAACTACCCGGAGAGCTTCGAGCCGGTCGAGACGTTCAACGACATCTTCCTGAAGTACTGATCCGGCTGGATAGAACGTGAATAACGCGGCCCGGCATCCCTGGGGATGACGGGCCGCGTTGCTTCCTGGTGGATCGCGCATTCC
>Ga0114951_10000739_pt1 | contig 43993 bp, 28 predicted proteins | sample AM7aDNAmetaG_FD_88677 | JGI IMG/M metagenome (GOLD analysis project Ga0114951, IMG submission 88677) | Freshwater microbial communities from Finland to study Microbial Dark Matter (Phase II) - AM7a DNA metaG | ecosystem: Environmental > Aquatic > Freshwater > Lake | place: Finland: Lake Alinen...
GCCTCAGTATAATCATGCCCTTCCTGGGAATCACTGATGACAATAAAGGTAAACGGACCCCTGACCGGCATAGTCCGAAAGGCGCGGTTGCCAAAGACGGTGGCATTATCGGAAGGCCGCACCTTGTATACATATGCTGTGCCTGGCGCAAGGCCGGTAAGCGGCACATGCTGATAGCTGGACTGTATCAGTGAGGCCGTAGTTTTATTAAACTTTTTATGCAGGTTGTAATAAGCCTCTGTGGCGTATTCTACGGTGCCTGTTTCCTCGGATGTTCCCCGCCAGTTGATAGTGGCAGAATTTGTAGTTGTTTTTGTTACCCACGGAGCCCAGTAATCACCCGCCGCATACACAATGGCCGGAACACTACAGAAGAGTAAGCAAAGCAGTAGTGCCAGTATATGGCTGCAAGGCTTTACTCTTAAAAAATTTGCTGTATGCAGGATATCGTAGAGCAGGTGACGGTGGCAGGAGCGGCCGTTCCCGCGCCGTTGTTCGGCAGCGTCAAGACATGCAGGTGGACGGTTTCTGCTGGCTGACATGGTAAACCTCCTGGCGAAAGATGTCGGTTTTATTCACTTTATTTTCTTCAGAAAGCCATCGCCCGTGGCGATGGCTCCTGAAGAAGGAAATTTGAAACACTTCGTGTTTTGACTGTCAGAAGAACAGGTACAAGGTCTGCGGCCAGACGCGGCACCCCAATGAATTGCCATTGTCACCCGACGCATTGTTCGCGATTTGGACCTGAATGTGATACGGCAAAGCATCGCCCGGGTTGAAGTAGTGGTGGGCGGTGGTGCCGTCATAGGTGACGGGATCGCCCATCTGGATGCCCCACCAGTCCTCCTCCCCGTTGGCCAAATCCCAGTAGGCGGTGATACGATCATAGTCCTGGTCTATGGAAATTTGATAGAAACTGTTGTTGGCGTCGGCCTGCATGTTTCCGTTGACGCTCATCCTCTGCTGGGAAGTCGAGCCGTTAATAATCGGGACCGCGATCTCGCTCCACATGTTGAAATCCTCGTCCGGGCCCCAGTAATCCTGTTTCAGCTGTGCTATCACCCGGACCCAGACATTGGGCCCCAGATAGGAATCGGCGGTTCCTCTATAAACATCCTGGCCACTGATAGTCGACCGTGACTGATACCACACCTCCGGCCGGTGGCGTATCGTGAGCGTGCCGTGGCCATAGTAGTGGGCGCCTGCGGTGCCGGCGGGGACGACATCCATGTCATCGTTATACCAGTTCATGAAAGTTACCGGGTTGTCGTAGGTGCCGCTCTGTGCCTCTTCGTTCGGATACCAGCACGTAATCCACCCATAAGAAGCCGCCGGGGAAGCCAGGTTGTACTTGGATACGGCAATGTCCGTGGCCGGATTAAATGAAATATGGCCCGAAACCGTCCCGGCACTGGTCCCGGTGGCGTATGCCCCCCAGTTCCACTGGATATAGGCTGGCGTATAGCCCGTCGGCCAGTTCCACCATTTCTCCACCGGGTTGAGCCGGACGGGGTAGCCATTGTCGGTAGACAGGCCAAGCGGCACCAGCTGCAGGGCGCGCGGTACGTGGGGGAAAGGTATCGGATTATATACAGCGCCGTGCGTGTTCGGATCGGTAGTGGCGGCCAATGCCTGGATCTGGTCCGGCTCACCCGCCAGGCGCACATTCAGGCCGAAGCCGTGCCGCGAGGAGAGCTGGGCCGCTATGAAGTCGGCCCGCGAGAAGATGTTGTCGGCATCCGCAGGCAGCATTGACACCGCGGCGTTCGTGGTGGTGAGGTCGGTGCGCAGCTCAGAGTAAAACAGCACGAGGCGGTCGGTGCAGCGCAGGAACTCTTCGACCTGCTCCTCCAGCTGCGGCTGGAACTTTGTGGTCATCCACTGCTCGGCTGTGCCGGGATAGTCACCCAGCCCCATCGGCCTGGCTGTGGTTTTTGCATGGGTATTAGTGGCGTTGTCCCATGGGTTATCGCGATAGTGGAGCCCATCCACCATGAGAGCCGCGCCCTTGAGCTGAATTTGCACGAGCTGCTTGAAATATGCCTCCAGGGCGAGATAGCGATTGTTCACCTGGGTATCAGTGGGGCCTGTTATTATATCCTGGGCCACCAGGACATCGGTAAAGGCGTTGAGAGCGCTACCCTGCATGCCCGCCGCCTTGCCCACCATGGCATAGTAGATATCGTAGAGTTGTTGGTCTATGCTGGCGGTGCCGGTGATGATCTGGCTGGCCAGCAACCCGGCCTCCGTCTTGCCATTAGGCGTGCCGATCATGGTGGAGGACAGGGCCTGCATATTGGCATACGTGTTGTCGATGATGCTCTCGCGCGACTCCATGTAGGTGCTTTGCTCGTTGCTGTTGATTGTGGCCATGTCGAGGTTGATCTGGGCCGCGATGCTGTTCAACTGTCCCTGGATCGCGTTCAGGTCGTTGATGATGGTGGTAAGATCGCTCTCCATTTGCGCGAAGTCCGCTGCATCCTGGTCATTGCCGCTGCCGCCGCTGACCAGCGACAGCAGCCAGCCCATGCACTTCGAGCCGGTGTATGAGGCGGCACCGCTCAAGATTTGCTGCAGTATCCAGGATGCCCCGCCTGCCCCCCCTCCGAGTAACTCTGGAGGCTGCTCGGGTTGCTTGGGTTTACATGCAGTAAAGCCGGTCGCCAGCACCACAGCCAACATACACGATACAATAACTCGAATATACCGTTGCCGATAAAAATGTCTGCTTTGCATGATCTTTCCTCTCTTTGTCTAGTTGTTGAAAACTCGCGTTATGATGGGCAAAGTATAAAGTGGGGGCTGAAGTGTGTCAATGTTAAATGTGGACGTAAAAGCAGGCGCACGCTGAGGGATGGGGCTTTTGGGTGCGGCCTTCGATGCTGCTGTAAAATATCTTGCTGCGCGGCGGGCGATCTGATATTCGGTGTTACGTCAACATGAAAGGCTGTTTTTGTGTAGAAATAGGGGGTAACGGCTACTGATTAATTTGTCAAGAAACGAACGCCAAACCAGGGATGTGTTCCTAATTTACTGGAGATTTATTAATGTGACTTTTTCAAGTATTGTGCTATGGAGGACGTAACTGTGAACGACTAAAAATCTCAGGAGGTTTACCATGTCTATCAGCAGAAACGGCCCCGATGCAAGTCTTAACGCTCCCGAACGACTGCTCAGGAACGCCCGCCATCCACACTCCGTTTTCCCGCGTCAATCAAATATTTTATCAGTAAAGCCTTACGGATATCTACTGGCATTGATATTTTTCTCCCTGTTTTTTATTACTCCGGCCATTGCGGGAGTAGACACGATGGTTTATTGGGCTCCGTGGGTAACAAATACCGCGACAAATTCCGCGACTATTAACTGGCGCGGACCAATCAATGCGGCAGGCGAAATAAAATACGCCACGACGAGCTATTATAATGAGCATGCTCATGAATTTGAAAAGACTGTAGAATCCCAGACAACGGGCGCCTATCAACATGTACAGCTTACCGGCCTTGAACCAAATACAGAGTATACCTATCTCGTGGAACCTTCAGCCGAAACGGCAGCCTTTACCCCCCGCACGTTCCGGACGATGCCCACGAGCGGTCCGTTCACCTTTATTGTGATCAGTGATGCGCATGCGCTGGATAAGCGGTTCAAATACGTGGCGGATGCCATTGCTGCAAATGAAACGGATGCGCTTTTCATCCTCGACGGGGGAGACTTTTCAAACTATGATAACGAGACATTATGGGCCCCCTTTTTCCAGTACGGCGATGGAATGCTCGCAAAATTCCCCCTCTTTACCGCCATCGGAAACCATGAATATCATGATTACAGCAGCGGAGCTACCGGGCCAACGGACGCGGTCCTATATCATTCGTCATTTAATATACCCACGAATGGGCCGCTGAACTACTTTTTTGACTGCTCCGGTATCCGGTTTATCATTCTTAACTCCCCGGATCCCAAAAGCGCCAATGATGAGGATCCTTCGCTGGCCCTTTCCCAGAGTCAGGCGTCCTGGCTAAAGACACTCCTAAAAGAGAATATACAGGGGGTATTTACCATACATCACCACCCCATCTGGCATTATGGCAGGGCCACAAGTGATTCCGCCCTTCAACCATGGGAAACCCTCTATCATCATTACCATATAAGTGCAAATTTCGCGGGCCATGTACATAATTACGAGAGGCACTCGGTACAGGGGATCCCCTATTTCGTCGTCGGTAATGCAGGGGGCAAATTTGCGGACATGAACGCAGATGCTCCCTATCCTCCGGGGTACCAGGTTGGTGAAACGAGGCAGCTCGGCTATCTCAAGGTCACGGTAGATCCGGCACACAACACGGCGACCGCACAAGAGATCTTCATCGGCTCTGTTGAAACAAATAGTTCCACGGACGTTACACTCTATCAGCCGTATGCTTATGATAACATTACATTTTCGTTAAAGCCCAAAGGTGGTTTGGGTGGTGGGTGTTTCATTGCTACCGCGGCTTTCGGTTCATACTGCAATCCGTCTGTGAAGATATTGAGAGATTTTAGAGACAAGTTCCTCTTAACAACCCATGTCGGCCAGTCTTTTGTCAACTGGTACTACAAAGCATCACCTCCCCTGGCGGAGTCAATAAGGACAAGAGAGGTCATGAAAACGCTGGTGAGAATAATTCTGCTTCCGGTAGTGGGCTTTGCATACCTGTGCTTGAATGTTGGGGTTCTTGCGACGCTTTTCGTGCTCCTCTTTTCTGCGGCCTTTATTTATTTGGGGATAAGAAGATGCTATCGCCTTAGATATGCATTTTATGTATAAATTGATTTAGGTGGATGTGTACTGAAAGAAAACGCAAGTGTAGAAATAGGGGGCGTCCAGAAAGCGCCGAGTCATGCGTCGGCCAGTCGTGAGGGTGGCGGCGAAGCGTTGACAAGGGAAAGCACAGGCGCAGTATTGAGCTCCGAAATCACTCCAATTCGAAGGCAGACCCCGTTGGACGAGGGGGAAAACAACATTAGCCGTACCGCTAAGGCGAGGTGCGGTTGGCTTCGGCGGAGTCATAGACCTGCAGCATGTGTAGACACTTTCTATACGGGAATCGGGAGACCCTGCAACCGGCCATACAAAAAAAGATGGTCCGCATGGCGTACCCACAAGGGTACGGCCATGATGAACGGGTGCAGGGAGTCGTGGCAAACCTCATGGCAACAGATAGCGGTTCTGTTTGCTTTACCCGTCTTCAGGAACCATCGCCACAGGCGATGGTTCCTGAAGACGGCAACTTGAAACACAGCGTGTTTTTTTACTGTCAGAAATACAGGTACATGCTCTCCGGCCAGGCGCGGCATCCCAATGAATTGCCCTGGTTACCCTCTGCGTTGCCCTGGAGTTTCACCATAATGGCGTAGGTGAAGGCCTCTTTCGGGTCAAAATTGTGGTAGGCGCTGGTGCCGGGATAGGTGACAGGATTGCCCAGTTTGATGCGCCACCAGTCCCACTCAGGCGTGTTGTTCCATTCCCACCAGCCGACGATGAAATCATTGTCTTCAATGGACACTTCATGGAAGCTGTTGTTGGCGTCAGCCTGTATGTTTCCGTTGACCGTCATTCTCTGCGAGGCGGCCATGCCGTTGATGAGGGGCAGAGCAATGGCGCTCTCGACGTCAAAATCCTCGTCCACACCCCAGTAATTTTGATGCAGCTCTGCTATCGCCCGGACCCAGATATTGGATCCCAGGTAACAGTCGGCAGTGCCGCTGAAGACGCCGTCATTGTTTATGGTCGACCGATACTGGTACCAGGCCTCGGGCCGGTGTCGGATCGTGAGCGTGCCGTGGCCATAATAATGGGCGCCGGCGGTGCCGGCGGAGACGACATCCATGTCATCGTTATACCATTGCATGAAGGTTATCGGGTTGGCGCCGGTGCCGATTGCTGCGTCTTCGTTGGGGTACCAGCTGGCGACAAACCCCTTCGGGCTCGGCGGGGCAGCCTGATTATACTTGGAAACGGCAATGTCCGTGGCCGAGTTAAATGAGATATGGCCCGAGACCGTGCCGGCACTTGACCCGGTGTCGTACGACCCCCAGTTCCACTGGATATAGGCTTGCGTGTAGCCGGCCGGCCAGTTCCACCACTGCTCAACCGGGTTGAGCCGGACAGGGTAGCCATTGTCGGTAGAGAGGCCCAGGGGCACCAGCTTCAAGGCACGCGGTACGCCGACGGTTGGAAAGTATATAGCCGCATAGTCATCGCCACTATTGTTGGCCATCGCCTTGATCTGGTCCGGCTCCCCCGCCAGGCGAATATTCAGGCCGAAACTATGCCGCGAGGAAAGCTGGGCTGCGATGAAGTCGGCCCGCGAGAAGATGTTGTCGGCATCCGCCGGCAGCATTGACACCGCGGCATTCGTCGTGGTGATGTCGGTGCGCAGGTCAGTGTAATACAGCACGAGGCGGTCTGTGCAGCGCAGGAACTCTTCAACCTGCTCCTCCAGCTGAGGCTGGAACTTTTTGGTCATCCATTGCTCGGCTGTTCCGGGATAGTCTCCCAGCCCGTACGGTTGGGCCATGGTCTGCGCATGGGCCTTGGTGGCGTTGTCCCAGGGGTTGTCGCGATAATGGAGCCCCTCCACCATAAGTGCCGCGCCTTTGAGCTGGATCTGCACGAGCTGCTTAAAATAAGCTTCCAGCGCGAGGTAGCGGTTGAATACCTGTGTGTCACCGGGGCCGGTAGACGGCTCCGCCAGAAGGACTTCGGTGAAGGCGTTGAGAGCGCTGCCCTGCATGCCCGCAGCCTTGCCCACCATGGCATAGTAGATATCAAAGAGCTGCTGGTCTATGCTGGTGGTGCCGGTGATGATCTGGCTGGCCAGCAGGGCGGCCTCCGCTTTGCCATTAGTCGTGCCGATCATGGTGGAGGACAGGGCCTGCATATTGGAGTATGTGTTGTCGATGATGCTCTCGCGCGACTCCATGTAGGTGCTTTGCTCATTGCTGTTGATTGTGGCCATGTCCAGGTTGATCTGGGCCGCGAGGTTGTTCAGCTGGGCCTGGATCGCGTTCAGGTCGTTGATGATTGTTGTGAGATCGCCCTCCATTTGCGAGAAGTCCGCCGCGTTCTGGTTATTGCCGCTGCCGCCGTTGACCAGCGAGAGCAGCCAGCCCATGCACTTCGCGCCGGTGTAGGAGGCGGCGCCGCTCAAGATTTGCTGCAGTATCCAGGTGGCCCCGCCAGCCCCCCCTCCCTGCAACTCTTGAGGCTGCTCGGGTTGCTTGGGCTTACATGCAGTAAAGCCGGTCGCCAGCACCATAACCAACATCCATGATAAAACAACTCGAGTATACCGCTGCCGATGAAAATGTCTGCTGTGCATAGTCAGCTCCCCTTTTGTCTGATTGTTAAAAACTCGCGTTATAATGCTTAGATGACAAGTGCCAAGACATCGTGGACAAACTGCATTGATTCAAGCATTTAATAAGGCTTTCCATACAGCCATACAAGAATACTGGATTCCAGCTTTCGCTGGAATGACCCCTGTTTAGGCACCTATCAGTTGTTTCGTCATACCTGCAAAAGCAGGTATCCAGAAATTTTTTGACACTTTTTACATGAACCAATATTTGAAAGTGTCTACGATCTATTGGCACTTCAAGGTGTCCACGATGTCTTGGCACTTGTCAGTTAGATTATAACACGGGGTCTGGGGGGTATCAATGTAAAAGCGGGTGCACGCAGAGGAATGGACTTTTAGGTGCGGCATGTGCTGCTGCTATAAAATATCTTGCGTCCGGGCGCATGGTTTTATAAGTCATATCATCTTCCGGAATCCCTGATATAGCTCAATATCGGCTCGAAAGCATCTGTTGTGATACGGCATTGACCTATAAACGGATGATCTAAGACATAAATTAAATACAGCACGAGTACGCTGATAAATATTAGAATTGCCGTCATAAAAAACTGATGACTGACATTTTTTGCACCGAAAAAGAAGGTAAAAAAAATCAATACTATCGAACATATTATCAATACCATCCATATTATATCGGGTATATGCTCCCTGCTTTTCAGCAGCCTGAGCCGCCGGTGCTCCCCGACTTCGTTCAGATTTTTCAGCGATTCCGCTAGAACATTATTATTGGGCAGAAGAGAGCTATCGATGGACATGAATATTTTTTTTAACTGTCCGAATATCTTTGCTGCTTCAATATTTCTTTTCCCTTCAGACATGGATTCCCATTCTTCTTTTGTAACTTTCATCACGTAATCACGGATTGCTGTTTCAATATCTTTTCTTATAGGATCGGGGAAAGCGGAAGCATCATAATACAGGTCAAGTAAATGATTTGACTCCTGCACAATTATCGTATTGGTTTCCCGCAGACTGTTCCAGGTTGCATAGACGACAAAAGCAATTAAAACCGCATAAATAAAACAGATGGCATTATAAAGGTAGCCGGCAATATCATGGTTTTCTTTCAGCAGTTCATGGGGAATTATTTTTCTTATTGCTTTCAGCAGTACAAAAAAAACAGTAATGCTTACGGCAGATAAAATGATTATGGAAATGGTAAAGGGCAGTTGTAAAAATAATCTCATTGATACAATCTCGCTTTGTGATGATTGATAAAAACTCGCCTTAAGCCAGGATAAAATATATAATGAGGGTGGTTTGTGTGTCAATGCAAATGGCGCAACAAAATGAGGGCCATGACTTTAGCCCCATATTTTTTCGGAACATGCATGGTGATATACCGTGAGCGCTTATATTCTTGACCTTACTGCAAGTTTTGTCATCGGAGGAGCCTGGGTCATGCTGGCCTCTGTGGCTGCTCAGCGTTTTGGCTGCAAAGTGGGTGATTTCATTGCCGGACTCCCGGCCACGGCGGTGCGTAGCCGGTTCAATTTTTTACGCAATGTAGCACTCACGGAATATCTATTGACAAACACTCATCTTAATGAGTAAATTTACTCAACATTATGAGTAAATTGTATTTTAAAAAAAGTCTTGTTGTGAAAAAATGTATAAACGTCCGATTTACCATTCTATTCTAAAAAGACTTTCTGAGCCACGGCGCTTCATTCAGGTGCTCGCAGGCCCCCGGCAAACAGGCAAAACAACCCTTGCCCGTCAGCTTATGAAAGCTTTTACCGGTTATGCACATTATGCTTCAGCAGACGAACCGGCGTTGAAGGATAACAGTTGGATAGAGCAGCAGTGGCAAGTCTGCCGGATAAAACTCCGTTCAGACGCACATATTCAGAAAAGCCTTTTAATACTTGACGAAATTCAAAAAATCAACGGCTGGCCGGATACAGTAAAAAAACTGTGGGATGAAGATGCATACAGCAGCTCTCAGGTTCTTGTTATAATTCTTGGTTCATCGCCGCTGCTGATGCAAAAAGGGCTTACCGAAAGTCTTGCAGGCCGTTTTGAAGTCATACCTGTTACACACTGGTCATTTACCGAGATGCGCGATGCTTTTAAGTGGGATGTTGATCACTATGTGTACTATGGAGGTTATCCCGGCGCTGCAGCACTCATTGATGATGAGCAGCGCTGGAGCCGCTATATTCAAGATTCCCTGATTGAAACCTCTATCTCGCGCGATATTCTCATGATGACCCGCGTTGACAAGCCAGCCTTGTTGCGCAGACTTTTTGAGGCCGGATGCGCGTATTCCGGGCAAATACTGTCATATCAAAAAATGCTCGGCCAGCTGCAGGATGCTGGAAACACAGTAACACTTGCACACTATCTGCAACTGCTGGGAGAAGCAGGACTTCTGACCGGCTTGTCTAAATACGCCGGGCAGCATGTTCGTCGGCGCGCTTCCAGCCCCAAGCTGCTTGTGTTGAATACCGCTTTGATGACTGCAACAGCGCATACAAAATTAAAAAAGGCCAAACAAGATACCGACTTCTGGGGCCGCCTGGTTGAATCCTCAGTCGGAGCATTTTTGGCAAATGATACAAAGGGGAAAGATATACGGCTGTACTACTGGGCCAGCCGCAACCGAGAGGTAGATTTCGTTCTTGCCCGCGGTGAAGCGCTTGTTGCCATAGAAGTAAAATCAGGCAGCAAAAAAACAAATCTTCCGGGCATTGATGCTTTTTCCCGTGAATTTCCCGTTAAGCGAAAACTGCTGGTCGGCTCTCAGGGCATACCCCTTGAGGAGTTTTTCCTGTCACCGGCAGAGTTTTGGTTTGACTAACCCGCTGTTGGAAAAGTCAATGTATGCAGGCTGTTCAAAAATGCTCAGATGCAAGGCGTGCGAAATCATGCGAAATGAGGCGTACTTTTTGTACGCTGCAGTGAAGCATGATGAGCACAACGCAGCAGATGGGCGTTTTTCAACAGCCTGTTAGTGCCGCACTCATGAGGCATCATTTTCATAGGTATAAGAATATGCCGTAACAAATGTTCCTGCCCCGGTTCTCTCTCTGTATTTAACCGTCACCGTTGATCCGGCAACAGTAACTAAAGTATAGCCGAAGGCACATTGCCGCGAAGTACCACAGGCAGTAGCTTCTCCATCATTGTAATTATCAAACAGGACATTCAGGGTTCTCGGTGCGTTTGACGCATGGTTCTCACTGGTCACGGGTGAGATAACATGAGAGCCCGTTACTCCGTCCACACATTGATAGGTGGTATGCGAGGATACACCTGTCACCGAAGCAAAATCAAACTTATGAAGATGTCCGCAAAAATATATATCAGCTTTAGCGTTTTCCAAACTCGTCCAGAAAGCATCTCTCAGAGAGGGATTTTGCCCGAGCATGGAAGCAGTATACGTATCAATCTGAAAGGCTGGAGAATGACCGAATACGAATACGTGCTGTCTCTGTCTTCTCTCGGTGATGTTGTCAAGCCAGGTCTGGTTGACCTTTGTATCGGTTCCAAATCCTGTGGCGTATTCATCAAGGAGAATAAACAGACTGTTTTTATATGTAACAGAGTACGTGCCGCCTACTTCTCCCGCAGGACCGTTCTGTGGCAGAGAAGGAAATGCGGTATTCCAAGTCGAGAGGGTATCACCCCAATCACCCGATGAATCAATTTTATATTCGTGGTTGCCGGGTATCGGATAGAAAGCGATTCCGGCATTACTCAATGGCGTTGAAACTATCGTCTTGTAATAGTTTAATTGTGCCGCAAAATTTTCCGTGTATGAACCGAATACTCCCGCAACCTCATCACCTGCGGAAAATACAATACTTGCTTTTTGGGAAATTATGTCATTTACAATGTCAGTGGCAATAGCCGGAGAATCCACACTTCCCGAACCTACCTCTCCCGAATCCACCTCTCCGAATCCCCCTGGATAGACATGATTGTCAGACATAACGGCAAAGGTGAAGGGCTCAATGCATGATCCACATCCGATGTTTCCCGAGAAGGAAACAAAAGGGATAAAAACCAACAAGAACAGTATGGGTAAACGCTTCCTCATTTTTGGCCTCCTGATACCAGCTGGAACAGTTCCAGACCCTGGGTCCGATGGGTTTGTTTCGGTCAATTTGATAAAAATTTCCTTTTTGTGGAGTGCAGTATAATAAGTCAGGTCTTGTCTTTCCATGAAATCTTAATCACAAAATTGGTTGCGGCACCGGAGGTGCTGGTTTTCTTTCTCATGAGATAGCTGCTTTTTTGAAAATTGGGTCTATTCGCTTACGTGCACCCCAAAGAAGACATATGAAGATTTGCCCCCTTTGGGCCCCAAATTCGGCGGGTTAGCACCCGCCCTACAAGCTATACCTGTCCTGACACATTCTCAAATGTAGACAGGTAATCTTTTGAGCTTAAGACGGTGTCATAAAGGCCGATGTCTTCGCCTTCATGTTTGTTGATGCCTGTATAGCTCAAACTGGCATCCTCGTACCGCTTGAATTTGTAGATAGCATCATTCATTAATGCACTATTAAAAACACCGAGACTGACGAGCAGATCGAAGTCCTTCACCGTCAAGCCGGTAACTTTTTTGAAAAGCCCCGGTTCAAGTTGCATTATGACATCTTTGAGGCAGCGTTCCCGGTAATCAGTCAAATACATAAATACCGGCACACGCGTGGCAAACTTGATGAGCTTCTCCTGAATCTCCTTTCTTTTGCTCTTGTACTCCTTCTCTTCGTCGGACAATTCCTTCTTCTCTTTTGCGGTCAGTTGCTCGTCATTCGCATCTTTTCTGGCCTTCTTGACAGCTTCCGACTTATTGATTATGGTTTCAATATCCTGATTCAGATTACGGAACCCTTCAATACTCATAAGCGCAGCCATGGCATCTTTATTGGCCATCAGACGCTGCAAGGTGTTATTGTCCACATTCACCAGCAATGCGCTTTCCCAACGTCGCGCCAGCAGGGTTGCGGTCGTGCCGCTCATGGCCATATCGAGAATCCCGGCGGCGTCAATCTGTTTCATGGAACTGCCATCATAGGCCAGGACAGGCAGGAAACTGATGAACTCCTCTACTTTCTTCTCGGGATTGGACTCGTTGACATTCAGGCGGCAACTGTAATCGGCGATCTGCCGCAAGGCCCGGTCCGGCGCGAAGTCAAAGACATAGCACTCTTCCTTGATGATTTGCTCCTGATTCGGCGAAGCACCGTCGGGATTTCTGACTGTCCACGGGGACTGCACCCGAAAGGCGGCCTGGAAGTAAGTTTCAGGGGTAGATATATTGCGCAGCATTAAAATCCCTGTCCACGGCCTGACTGTTACGCCTGTTGTCAGCTTCCCGCATGACAGCGTGATCGTCTTGGTCTTTAGAGGCTCGTCCATACCCTCAAGCACGGGCGGCAGTGCCGCAACCCCAATACCGGCAGCGCTCCCGGCCGCCACAATAATCTTGTAATCGTGATAGAAGCGGTTCTGCTTCTTCTTCAGCAGGTTGTACATGGCATAACATGACGCGACGCTCGGCAGGAACCAGAAGGTGTGCGAAAGTACATTCAACAACCGCACATCCGAAAAGGGCATCGGCGGCTTCTGCGCTCCGAGCTTCAGGTTGTCAACACTGGTCGGCATGAACGAACCCCTAATCAGGTCCAGCCACTTTTGAACTTCATCCTCGTACTTGAACTTCGCCTTGACACCCAACCCTTCCGCTGAAAAGAAGACGTTCAGGTCGAACTCGTCAAACTCGCCCTGCATGGCGATTTCCCGGATCGCGTCCGGCAACTGATAGGTCAACATGACCATTCGAGGCAGTGCGGCGTAGGGATTGTTCGCACCCTTCCAGTCCCGCTTGGACCGCTGTTCATCTGAGTATGTCCAGTTGAAGATCTGCTCCTCGATGAACTCGCCCGACGCAATCGCCCGGAACGGCGTGCCGGACAGGTAGAGATAACCGCCCGTCGTGATCGGCATGATCTCTTCGTCAAAGGCCTCGATGTCTTCCCCTACGCCGAACTCAACTTCCTTCTTATCCTCCGCCTCAAAAAGCTCCTTGGCGTTCTCGCGCCATGCGCCATAGTGGTACTCGTCAAGAATCACGCAATCCCAGTTGGTCTCATGAACCCATTCGTTCTTGGTCTTGATTCCGCCTGTACTTGTATTTCTGCCAAGATAGTCCTGAAACGAGCCAAAGCAGACGAATGGCTTCTTTTTGTTTGCATCTTCATACGCCAAGCCGTCCGGTTTTTTGGAAATGAACTGCCAGCCCGGGAAGTCAACGTGGCACTTCAAATCTTCTTCCCATGCGTTCAGCACCGCCGGTTTGAAGGTCAGCACCAGCACCTTGCGCCAGCCCATTTTCTTTGCCAACTGATAGGCAGCAAAGGTCTTGCCAAACCGCATCTTGGCGTTCCAAAGGAAATGAGGCGGCTTGCGCTTATTCTCTTTGCGGAAACTCTTGAAATAGGCGATGGTCTTTTCAACCGCCGCTTCCTGCTCCGGCCTCATCTTGAAATCAAGCGATCGGTTTTCTTCGTTCAGTTGCCCGGTCCGCACCGCAATGACCGCAGCCTTAGCCTGTTCCGCAGTACAACGGAACCACTCGCCTTTAGCGTTCTTGATGCCGATCATTCGCAAGTAACGATGCACGTCATGATCCGTGAAGCCTGACCCATCGCCGCGCATGGCCGATTCTTCGAGGACGATCCGGTACGGCGGCTTGCCGGGTCTTAACGTGGGGTACTGTTGCGCCACGCGGGATTGCGCATCAGCCACGGTATAACCCACCTTGAGCAATCCTGCATACTGCGGATTGGTGTCCTCATAGGCGTAAATTGTGGGCCGCGATGCCGGGCGAGGCGGGAAGAATTTATCGGCGCTCATCGTGCCCCCTTTTTTTATCTGCGCCCCTCTGAGCAAGCTGCGGACGATCTTCCGCTGAGGCCGCTTCGATAAGCATACGCTCTTTTTTTATTTCCACGCGGAGCTGTTCTTCCGTCGGCAGGCAGAGCATATACTTGGAGGCGAAAATCTGCTTGCGATCCTTCAGCACCGAGTATCGGGCAACTGTTTCGTTTTTCTCTGTGCAGAGGATCAGCCCGATGGTTGGGTTGTCATCCGGCGCCACGAAAAGGCCGTCATACATCCGCACATACCCGTCCATCTGCCCGACATCCGCGTGGGTCAACTCGCCCACCTTGAGGTCAATGAGCAGATAGAACTTGAGCCGGCAGTGGTAGAAAACCAGGTCAATGTAACGGTCTTGCTCCTCGATGCGGATGTGCTTCTGCCGGGCGACAAAGGCAAAGCCGTTGCCGAGTTCCAGCAAAAATCGCTGGAGGTGCGTAATAATAGCCCTCTCCAGGTCCGACTCGTGAAACGCGGCAACATCCGGAAGCCCCAAAAACTCCAGCACATACGGGTTCTTCAATTCGTCGGCGGCGGGAGCAGCCAAGACCTGCAGTTTGCGGCCCTCGGCAAGCATCTTTTCCGGCTTGCGGCTCCGGTGCATTCGTTCATGGTAGTACGACTGGATTTGCCGCTCCAGTGTCCGTTTGTCCCATCCGCCCGCGACAGCCTCGCGCTCGTAGAAATCGCGCGCTTCATGGCTTTCCACCCGCATCAGGGCGCGGTAATGCGACCAGGAAAGTTGCGGGGAAAAGCCCTGGTGGAATTCGTCACCCATTGGGTAGCTTTTCTTGGAATGGGTCAATTCCCTTCCCGCTGGGGAGGGAATTGCAACGCCCTCAACGCATTTCACGCCCCCTGGGCGCGAAATGCTTCGCTCTGAATCGCCGGCTCCAGATTTCCTACCCAACGGGGAGGAAATTGCAACGCGCTCGGCATAAATTAGATAGAACCGCCTGAAGTTCTGCAAACTCTGCTCTGAAAAGCCTGCCCCATACCGCTCCGTCAGACGCACCGAAAGATCTTCGATGACCTTCTCGCCGTACTTTGCCCGGCCCTTGCCGCTCTGGATTTCCACCACGATCTCCCGTCCGATCAGCCAGTAGGCCAGCACCATGTTCGTGTTGACCGCCCGAACGACGTTGCCCCGCGCCTGTTCCAGTATCGAAACGATGCGGTCGAAGAGGTTCGGGCTGACCGCTAATGCACGCGAATGAACGCCAATGGAACGGGAAGTCTTGCCGGATCGCCCGGATGTGCTTGTTTTTGCGTTCCTTCGCGGTTCCTTATTCATCCTTAGACTCCATGGGGTGAACAATGGACTCAATAAACTCGATTTCGTTATTGGTTAGTCCATACCGTTCGTAGAGCTTCTCATCGGTCCAGTCGCTGGATAAGGGAATGTCGGGGATGAATGTGTACACACTTCGATTCGCGTGCTGGGTAGATTTGCGAAGCGAGACGAGAAACCTCACGAACCTTGTTCGCAGATATGCAGCGTAGCGCCGCGCCGACTTCTCATTATCAAAACGCCCGGCGACGAGGTACGTTTCAGTGCATGCCTCGCCAGGCTCGGCGATAATTGGGGGACTCAGGAACTTGGTCTCAATCGCAGCGCTGGTTCCTTGAACGGCTGTCATTAGAACCTTCCAGTCGTCGATCCAATCCGCGTTCTGCTCGATGTCCGAGCGTTGAATCCAAGAGATGCGCTGTGATCCGTAGAGCTTAACCGGCTGTTTTATACCTTTGGGGGATTCAGCGCCGTGAAAATTGGTCGGAAAGCCAAAGGGCTTTCTACTAGACACCCGATTATCCAATGTCGACTCAGGCTTGCCATGGCCCCGATAAGCGCGGACCTTGTCGAGAATTGAGACAGCTTCGTTCCGGCGGACTAGAACATCATAGGCGTCCAAGGGCCGTTTCATCGGTGGACCAAGCGGTTCCCCGTCCCACATCGTCTGCACCTTACAGGGACCGCGGTAGTCGCGATTCCAAAGAAAGTAGGAGACACCACCTCGAATCTTTACGCCGGGGAAGCCGTCGTAGAGTTTCGGATAGTCAACGAGGTGGGAAATGCGGTTGTCATGAAGCATGGCATGGCGAAAATCGTCGAGCCCCTTTCCACCTGCGAACCACCGGGAAGGAATGATCATCGTCAAGTAGTGGGGTTTGAGTTTCTTCGCCTGCTCGACAAACATGTGATAAATCGGTCGCGAGCTTTCTCCAAATCCACCATCACTCAACTGATAAGGCGGGTTGCCAATGATCACGTCGAATTTCATATTGAAAATTTCCTCCAGCGTATCTGTGTGAATAAAAGAGTAGGCATGGCTTTCCAGGTCGTCACCTCGCGCGTAGTTCTCTTCGCTGGCGCCGCAGCACGCGCACCGGCCATTTTTCCATGCATGTTCAACACGCGCAAATCGAATATTGCCTTGCTGGTTGTCAAATGTTTCGCAAACAGAATACTTTCCGTTAGCCGTCTTGGAGCAGTACACTGACCGGCGCGAAAGCAGAGCTGTCAGTTCCGTAATGGCAAGCCCGTAGAGCTGGTTCTTAAAGATATGGTTCATTCGCTTTTGGCGGTCGGGGATTTGCTTCTCAAGCCCCTTATCCAGGCGCTTGGCGATCTCCCGGAGGAACACGCCTGACTTGCAGCCCGGATCGAGAAACTTTGCATTCCTGTCGCTCCAAAGTTTCGAGGGCAGCAAATCAAGTATTTGATTAACCAAAGCTGGCGGCGTAAAGACTTCATCGCTGCTCAGATTAGCCAGGCAGGTCAACACATCGGGGTTGAAGCTAGTGCTGTTCAGCATCGGCCACCCTCAAAAAGTGTGATAGTGGGTACTCTTTTACGGGCTTAGGCAAGAAAACATTCTCTCCGAGATCAGAAAATAGAGGCAATTTTTTATTCGTCGCATGGCTGAGCAATTCATCGAATGTAAAATCCCGGCGTTTGAGCATGCTGCCGTTGACGGGCGACCACTCGGAAAAAACAATCGGCTGGGGGGTGTCGCCCACGGTCTTCAGAGAGAGCGCGTCACCGTGGATGATGTTTCGTTCAAGAATGTACCGGACGGATTCACGGCAGTTGTCGTTTGTCTTATTCTTAAACAATCGCAAATAGCTTAGATCAAATATCCCAAAAAGCCGCTGGCGGCACTGCTGGACATTGTCTTCGAGAATGTCTATGCCGTAGATGGACGACACGGCTTGGATGGCATAGCGTTCATACTCAAGTTGGCTCTTGCCGTAGCGCTCCTCGACCACGCGGAGCTTGCGTTCGAGGATTTCCGACAGGAAGTTACCCGTCCCGCAAGCCGGTTCGAGGAAGCGCGAGTCAATCCGCTCCGTTTCGGATTTCACCAAATCAAGCATCGCGTTGACCTCCCGCTTTCCGGTCAACACCTCGCCATGATCAGCAACCCGTTTTTTTGAAACAACCTGCTTTTCCAGCAATTTTGAACCCAACTTTTAAAAACCCATTAACAGAAAAGGAATAGATGAATTTTTCTTTTATAATCTTTTATAATATAACTGTATATAAAATTAACTGCGGCGATAAGTCAAGAAAGCAAATGGGAGAACCGGGGGCGGCGGATGGGCGGCAATGCATATAGCCCGGATTATTATAAACATTTTGGGTGATAGGCCAATTTTAAAAAGCCCGGTTCCGTGAAGGAGCCGGGCTTTTGTATCTTTGCATGCTGAATTTCCTGATGCGGTTGCTGCGATTTCAGGGTCTAAAATGGGACGGGGTTTTTTGCAATCGCCTCCATTTTATAATCTGCCCATCTCAAAACAATTTCCGCTCAAGAAGTATCGGTCAGTTTTTTTTTGGCGTTTATAGCAAATTCCCGCACTTCATCGGGAGCAATCACTTGATAAGAGCTTCCCATATACTCGCGCCACTTTGCCAGCACTCGCGGATGCGGCCTCGGCTTCCATTTAAACTCACATCCGTAAAGCCGGCCCCCGCATTTTTTTAATACATCAAGTCCTTTGTTCTCAAGAAGCTCCCTGTGGTCGGAATCGTCACAGTTGAAAACCCGAGCTTTCCCTTTCGCCTTGAGTCCTTTGACGACTTCCAGAGCAAGCGTAGTTTTCCCAGCCTGACGAGGGTCTTAAACAATCAAGACTTTGCCGTGAAAGGAAGGGCTTTAGGATGTTTGCTTGTGAGATGCGTTTTATCTATATGGCGTATTGTTGCTGGTACAGTGGCTATTTTACGCCTGGACTGTTTTTAGTCAAGTTTTGTCTTCGATTAAATGTTAGTAAGGTCAGAACAAGCACCCTATTGCAGCACCTGTGGCTGTGGGAGATGCAAAAGTGGCCTCCGCCGAAAATCAACCCGCCGCAAGATATTTAATACCAGCAGCGCATGCCGCTCCCCCAACTCTATCCCACATCTTGCGCCCATATTTCCATTGACACACTATTGCCCTCGTCCTATATTCGCCCCATCTCAAAGCAAGTTCCTGTCAATTCCCGATGACCCTCGAATTTGTAATGTGTCTGTACAGACCAAATGAGCGTACATGTGTACTGAATATCTCGCGACGGGTTTTGCCAATGTGGATGGCCGTGATGATACGGCGGCGTACAAGCATTGCCTTGCCCTGCTCGATTCCCTGCCGTATTTCCGCGAATATAAACAGCGCAGCTATGAACGGCTTTGCCTGTCCGCCGGTCTTTCTGTTTTGGAGGTTGGCTGCGGAATCGGGGATGATGTTTTTCGGATGGCTTCGCGCGTCGGCCCAAGCGGGGTTGTCGTTGGCGTGGATGCAAGCAGCCGCATGATCGAGGAAGCCATCGGCCGAACCCCGGCCAATGTGCCTGTCTCCTTCGCCCAGGCAGATGCCCGCAGCCTGCCTTTCAAAGAGGAAAGTTTTTCCCGTTGTCGCATAGACCGGGCACTGCAGCACATCAAAAGCCCGCATCTGGTCATTCGTGAAATGGCTCGCGTTCTAAAGCCCGGTGGATTACTTCTTGCCTACGATAATGACTGGGGCACATTTACCTTGAATGGCGGCAATGAAGCAACAACGAAGATCGTTGAAACAATGTGGGAGGAGTCATTCACCAACAGGTGGATCGGCAGATATTTAAAACGGTATTTCGTGGAAGCAGGGCTACAAAATGTGGAGATAGAGCCGTCGGTTTCAGTGATGACTGATTTTGAGCTAGCAGATCGCGTCTACAACCTGCGCCAGACAGTTAAACGCGCCGTGGAAGCCGGCCGCCTTTTTCAGAAAATCGCCGACACATGGATATCCGATTTGCAGGCTTTGAGCCATGCCGGCGGTTTTCTTTGTACCCTGACTGCATGTATGGTAGTTGGAATGAAGCCGGTGAGCATAAGCCCCTGACGAAAAAATTTTTATGACTGTACAGCTTCAAGGGGGAAAGCGGGATCGGCGCAGTCATATAAACGGTATTAAACAAAAACCAGGAGGAGCTATGAAACCTTGCGCATGTCACAACAGCCGCCGGCAAAAAAATACCATCATTAACAACTGCTCCCTGGCATGCCCGCCCCGGATTCCGGCATGGGGGGTGTTGCTCCTTCTATGTGCGGCAGCGATCGCGACCGCTGCCATGGGCTGCCGCAAACCCGATGAGACGATCACGGCCCGCATGCTGGTCGAGCCGGGCGCGCTCGTCGGGCCCGGACCATCGAGCTTCGCCTGGAGCCCCACGGGCGCTCGTTTGTCCTACGTAGCGCCCATCCAGGACGGCGGCGTCAACGCTCTATGGCTGTATGAACCGGCCACAGGCGTGAGACGTGCCATTCTTGATCCCACGAGGCAGCCCGGCACTATCGACGTGACATCGGCGCAGTGGTCGCCCCAGGGTGACACCATCCTGCTCTCCGGCGCGGACTGCCTGTGGCTGTTCGATATCGCAGCCGGGACGCTCAATCAGGTCGCCGCGGGGGGCTCGATCGATGCACCTGCGTTTCTGCCATCGGGCGCGGCCGTATCGTATGTTCAGAAGAACGATTTCTACACAGCGCGGATCAGTGACGGCCATGTCGAGCGTTTCACCCTCGACGGCAGCGATACCATCTACAACGGGACACTTGACTGGGTCTACAACGAGGAGATTGCAACCCGCGTGGCGCAGCCGGCCTACTCGTGGTCTCCCGACGGGCAGTGGCTCCTGCTGATGAGAACTGACGACGGCCCCGTGGCGAGCTATCCGATCACGAGCTTTGCTACCGACCCGCCGACGGTTTCCTATACCCGATACCCGACGGCGGGAAGCCCGAATCCAAAAGTATCTCTGCTGCTTATCGCCGCGCAGAACGGCCAGGCTCTCTCGACCTTTGATCTGCCCGAGGATGCAGAATACATTCTCCCGTTCTTCAAGTGGGCCCCTGACGGAAGCGAGGTTTTCTATATTACGCTCAACCGGTCGCACACGGTGCTGACGCTTAAGGCATGGAACCCGACGGCCGGGACCGGCCGCTCCGTAATTACTGAGATGGACCCGTTCTGGATCAACGAGTTCCTCTATTCAGCCCCTGTGTTTCTCGGTGATGGCGGGCAGTTCCTCTGGGCCTCCGAACGAAGCGGCTTCATGCACCTCTACCTCTATTCGATAGACGGGCAGCTGGAAAAGCAGCTGACAGAAGGTGACTGGCTGGTGGACACGACACCCTGGGATGTGCTTTCGCCGGATCGGCCTTTTCAAGTCGATCCAACGGGAACATGGGCGTATTTTTCAACTACCCGGAGCGGACCCCTGAACCGGCAGCTGGACCGGGTAAACATTGCAACAGGTGCGTTGACGCAACTTTCGCCGGAGTCAGGATTTAACTTCGGGCTGCTCTCGGCCGACGGCCAGTATCTGCTGGAGCAGGCCTCCGATACCGATACGCCGCCGGTCACCACGATCTTGAAGCCGGACGGCACGCCCGTCGAGGTTCTGGGCAGCTGCGCGGGGCCGTCATTGTCACTGCCAAAGCTTACCCGCGAATTCCTGACGATCAAGGCCCACGACGGGGTGCAACTTCAGGCACAGATCGTCAAACCCGAGGGCTTCAACCCGTTAAAAAAGTACGGTGTCGTGATTCACTGGTATGGCGGACCGACCCTCCAGCTCGTCTCCAACCGTTACGGTACAACCAACATCTTTAACCATATCGAGCGCGACGTTCTGTACACGCAGGCGGGGTTCATCGTCTGGCGGCTGGACAGCCGGGGAAGCCTTGGACGCGGCCATGGCTTTGAAACCCCCATTGCCGGCGAGTTCGGGCCAAAGTCCCTCGATGATCAACTGGCCGGCGTCGAGTACCTCCAGTGCCTCCCCTATGTCGATGCTGATCGCATCGGCACTGATGGCAAATCCTATGGCGGTTTTCTGACCCTGTATGCCATGATTCACGCCCCGGACGTCTTTCGCTGCGGGGTGGCCGGCTCAGGGCCAACCGACTGGCGTGACTACGATACCATCTACACGGAACGCTACATGGGAACCCCCGAGCAGAACCCGGACGGCTACGCAGCTTCAAATATTGTCACCCGAGCCGACCAGATTGAGGCTGAGCCGCTCCTGATCCATGGTCTGGTAGATACCAATGTCCACCTGCAGAATACAATCAATCTGATCGACGCCATGATGGCGCTGGACAAGCCCTTCGAGTTCGTGCCGCTTCCCAGCTCGGATCATCACTATAGCGGCGACAATCTCGTGACGGCTTTGTCCGCAAGCACTGATTACTTCGAAAGACAACTCAGGAAACGCTGAGCCGGGAGAATAGAATCAGCGCAAAAAGCCTTACAAAGCTTCTCGGGTTTATGAATAAAAATAAAAACCGCGAGGTCTTTAGAAATTCCCTGGCCGTTTCAGGATGTACGGGTACGATTAAAGATAAATTTGACGCACAGGAATTAACAGGCAGGATTCACGGAAATCAGGAACGCTGGATGATGCTTTGACATTGACCGGCTTTGCCCAGACTGAAAAGGGTGAGGCGGTGTTTTCTTTTCTTGCCAATCAAGCAGATGACAGAAAAAAGATTTGAACAGTATATGAAGAAGCACTGTTCTGCCTTATAAAAAATAGCCTCTATCGTTTCAGCTGCTTGAACCGTTTGAACTATTAAAGCCCAAACGCATCTGCTCCCTGCAAATTGAAAAATGATTCCGGTCAAGCCGGATCGCCGGATATGCAAAAGCCCGCTTCCTGCAGGAAGCGGGCTTTATTCTTTCTTAAAGCGGCAGGGGCGGGTACGTCTCTGTCCGTGGCTTTTGCTGCAAGCAGGCTTATTCAATGCCCCACTTCCGGGCCTGGTTTGCATCAGACAACTGCCACACCATGCTGTGAAGCGATGCAATGCATGCGGGGTCTGCAAGCAGCTCCCGCTTTTCATTTCTTGAGAGGCTGTCGGGCCCAAGCTCAAGTGCCTTGCTCGTAATCTCATGCCGGCGTGTGGAAATGGCGGGGGCGACTTTTCTGCTGCGGATTATTTTTAGATGCAGGGCATTAACAATAGGCTCTGAAACGGCCCTGGCAAAACCGCGGGTCAGCGGAGCGGCAAGAGCAGGCGGCTGCTTTTCAAGCTCAGCCAGGCATGCCTCAAGCCATTGCAGCTCCTGCGGCGGCTCCAGCTCCTCGGGGATAAGCAAAAATCCTTTTTTGCGCAGGGCCCGGCCCCAGCCTGCCTTGCTGCTGATGACGCACATGGGGATGGAAAGCGCAAGGCCGGTCAGTATGGGCGTGAGCCAGCAAAAAAACGTGCGGTTGATGATGAAAATGACCGAGCCCCAGATACAGGCAAGCAGGGTTCCGGTCAGGTGAAACCGCAGGGCGTCGGTCCAGGCCGTCTCGCGGTCGTCACGCTGCTGCCCGCCCCAGCCGACCTGCTGCCCCAGCATGGTAACAAAAACGAACTTGCTGTGAAACAGCATCCGAACAGGGGCAAGCAGGGTTGAAAAGAGCACCTCCATGATAACGCTCAGAATCAGCTTGAACGCGCCGCCATACAATTTTGCTCTGCCTTTTTGCAGCAGTATATGAAGTATGGCGAGGCCTTTGGGAAGAAAGAGAATGACTGCTGTAAAAGCCAGCAGCCCTATGGACCATGCAGGATGCCACACCGGCCAGTTCGGAAAAAGGCTTCGCTCCGGCGGAAAATAGTCGGGCTTGTGCAGGGCCTGATAAATGGCAGCGGCCGTGCATAGAGTGAGGAAAAAAAACCAGAGCATGGCTGAAATGTAGGAGAATGCGCCGTTTAAAAAAAGCGCACGGTGTAAGGGGCATAAGCCCTTGGTGAACAGCAGCCGCAGGTGCTGCATATTGCCCTGGCACCAGCGCCTGTCGCGCTTGAGCTCATCAAGCAGCGTTGGCGGCATTTCCTCATAGCTTCCTTCAAGGTCAAAGGCAAGCCATACAGCCCAGCCGGCGCGGCGCATAAGCGCTGCCTCCACAAAGTCGTGGCTCATGATATCACCTCCCAGCGGGGGCTTGCCCGGAAGCGAGGGCAGGGCGCAGTATTTCATAAACGGCTCGACCCTCAGGATGGCATTGTGCCCCCAGAAATGTGCGTCCCCGAGCTGCCAGAAGCTTAAGCCCACAGTAAAGATCGGCCCGTAGACATTGTTTGCAAACTGCTGCATGCGCGCAATGAGTGTTTCGCGGCCGATGGCCTTGGGCGCTGTCTGCAGAATGCCCACGTCGGGCTGCTGCTCCATGATTTCAACCATGCGCACGATGGTGGCGCCGCTCATGATGCTGTCGGCATCCAGCACGATCATATAAGAATAGCTTTTCCCCCACCGCCTGCAGAAGTCGGCCACATTGCCGCTTTTGCGTTTGATGTTGAGCTTGCGGCGCCGGTAGAAGATGTGGTCTGTAGCGCCAAGCATGCGGCACGTACGCGCCCAGGCAAACTCTTCCTCAACCATGACGTCGGGGTCGCTGGTGTCGCTGAGCACAAAAAATTCGAACCGGTCGAGCTTGCCGGTTTGGGCAAGAGATTTGTATATGGCGGCAATGCCGGCAAAGACGCGGGCGGGGTATTCATTGCAGACCGGGATAAGTATCGCGGTTTTGGGCATTGTTCTTCCCGGCTCGAATGCCGGGGGCTGGCTGCCCGGAATAGAGAAGCGGTTGAACTTGCTGCGCAGCGTTAAAAATCCGACCAGAGCGGTCCAGAAGCCCATGGATATCCAGGCAAAAAGCAGCGTAAATACTATGACAAGAATGGTTTCATGCCACACGGCGCCCTTGTAGGGCAGCACGCTTGCCATATAGCCGCCGGCAAAAAAAGTGGGCACAAGCAGCAGCACCAGAAGCACGGCCCTGCGCCAAACGGCCTTGCGCCCCCATATTTCATGCAGATGTTCTCTAGTCATACACTGACAATCCCTACTGTCCGATAGAATACCACCAGTACAGGCCTGCACAGGCCAGCAGCAAAAGAAACAGAAAATAGAGTCTGACCGGAGGTTTCAGCAGCCAGCCGGCTGTGTTTAAAAAAACAAGAAAAAAGAAGGCAAAGGGTCCGGACCTGTCGATGAGCACGGGAATCATGCTGCCGCGGTTGAGGGGCGGCATGGCCTTCAGGTCTTTAATTTCGGCTGCGCAGATATCGGGCCTGTATGCCTTCAGCAGCACTTCAAGGCTGCGCATGGCAGCCCCGACATAATCGCCGCCGGAGGCGCATATTTTTTCCGCCTCTGCAAAAGACTGGGCCGCAAGCTCATATCTTTTTTTAACGGGTATATGCAGCGCCTTCAGATACGTGAACACCCGCCTGTGGGCCGTCTCAAGCTGATCGGCGGCGGGCGGTGCAGGGGTTGTCTGCGATGATGCTCCGGATGGTTCTTGCCTGCTCATGATAAGAGTATCAAATCTATGCAATGAAAATTTTTAGAGCTGTGACCCGCAGATCCAGGTTTCGGTCAGTATGCTGGAGCCATGCTTCAGGAAAGCCCGCATCTCGACAATGGGCTTTTTTTCGGGCATAATTTTTTCCGCAAGCGTGGGGTTTTCTTCCGGCTTGACGCGAAACACCAGGCGCCACCCGCCGGTGACCTGATTTTTATAGATCTGGTGTTCTATCAGACGTCCGCCCGGTCCGATATCAATAATGCCTTCCAGTCCGTCTTTGGGCTCGAGTCCGGCGAGATTGCCCCCCTCAAAATCGACGATGAATTTTTTTATTCCCGGCTGCCGGTCAACCTCGGTTCTTGTTGCGACGACACGGCCTGCAGGCGGTTTTTTATCATCAGGATACTGCCAGCTCAAGCTGTAGGCAAACGAAAGGGGCTGCCCGACAGGGGCTGCAGCCGGCCGCCAGTACGCAACGATATTGTCATGAATGTCATCTTCAGTGGGAATCTGCACAAGTTCAACCCAGCCTTTGCCCCAGGCGCCTTTGGGCTCGCACCAGAGACTGGGGCGATTTTCAAAGCGCGACTCAAGGTCCTGGTAATGATCAAAATTTAAATCCCGCTGCATCAGGCCGAATCCTTTGATATTGTCGGCCTGAAAAACATTGACCCAGAGGCTTTTATTGTTTGCCAGAGGGCGCCACAGCCATTCACCGTTTTCCATATATATCATAAGGCCGTCGGAATCATGAACCTCGGGCCTGAACCAGTCTTTGGGACGCACATTGGTGTTTTCACCGTAGAAGAACATGCTGGTCATGGGAGCAATGCCCAGCTTGTCGACCGCCTTGCGCAGAAAGACTGTTGCTTCAACGTCCATTAAGGTTTCTTTGCCGGGTTTTATCACAAAAGAATACGCGCCGGTCATGCGCGGGCTGTCAAGCAGGCCGTAGACGATTATTTGTGTGTCTTTTGGCCCGGGGCGCTGTATCCAGAATTCTCGAAACCAGGGGAATTCCTCGCCTGCGGGCTGCGCCGTATCAACGGCAAGGCCCCGTGCCGACAGGCCGTAGTGCATGTCTTTTGCCACTGCCCGGAAATAGCTTGCGCCCAAAAACACCGCGGCCTCATCCTTATAGTCCGTGTTGTTTAAATTGCAGTGAATCCGGAAGCCCGCAAACCCCATATCTTTGGGCACCCGGTCCTTAAAATCGGCAGCGCTTTTTTCGTAGTTGAAATAGTCCGGAGAAAATTTGACTGGTATCGGCCCCTGGGGCGTCACATCGTTGATTTTTACCGTGCGGTCGAAATAGAAGCCGGCATGAAAAAACTGGAGCTCAAAAGGCAGATTCTCGCTTCGCCAGTATGCCTTTTCAGGAATGAAGCGAATGTCCCGATGCTGGTCGTAGGTGATGTCAAGAAGCCACTGCGGTACGACGCCTTTAGGATCCTTATAGCCCGTTTCGGCAAGCATGCGGGCCTTTGCAATCACTTCTTTGAGCCCGAAGACCTGTTTGGGCGGTGGCGCCTGCTTCGCCTGTTGCAGCTGTTTCTGCGGTTTGGGTTTGTCTTTGGCCGCAAAGGCTGATGCGGGCGGAAATATCATACAGAATGCTAGAATGCTGCATGAAAAAAACTTGAGGGCCATGGGGCGTAGCATAATATTTTCTCTATCGCACAAGAATTTTAAGACTGTGTCCGGCGCCGACGCGACCGGGGTTGTTCGAGAATCTGGTGTGCTGGGTTTTTGTAAGCCGGCAGCAGGATCCTGCCGCTTTGCAGTTCCCTGTGGGCATCACAAGCTTTCGAACTATTTGCAGTCCATTAACGGACAGCCTTTAGCCTGCACGCCATCTTCTTATCATAGTATGTGTGTACGTTGAGTCAACAAAATTTTTATGGGCCCGTCATTTTAATCAATGCTTTAATCTCTTGTTGTCCAGAGGTAAAATTGTTAGTATGGCATTTAAATTAGCACGCCTGTGGTGCTCCGGCATCAGAGCCCGGCCACAGCCTGATTTTTTTCTGGATGACCGGCATGGACGGACAAAAAATTACTCCCCACCATCAAACACTGGGGCATTTCCTGGCCAGCCTGAAGCGCTTCGCCACTGCACCTGAGGTGGGGCCCAGGGCTCTCTGGATGTTTGCAGCGCTGCTGGCCCTGCAGCTGGGCATTAACGGCCTGAATGTCCTGAACAGCTATGTCGGCCGCGATTTCATGACCGCCATCGAGGACCGCAACCGAGCTGAGTTTATCCGGCAGGCACTGCTGTATATCGGCGTTTTCGCCGCTTTAACGCTTACCTCGGTGCTGTGCCGGTTCTCCGAGGAGCGTCTGGGGCTGCTGTGGCGTGAGTGGACAACCAAACGCAGCATACTGCGCTACGGCAATGACCGCGTTTACTACCGCCTTAGAACAGACCCTGAGGTCGGCAATCCCGACCAGCGCATCGCAGAGGATATCCGCACCTATACCACCAGCACGCTTTCCTTCATGCTCATGTTATGTAACAGCAGCATTACCGTTATCGCTTTTTCAGGGGTTCTGTGGTCAATCAGCCCCAAGCTGTTCATAGTGTCCGTGGTCTATGCCGCCGCCGGCTCACTGGTTATGTTTCTGCTGGGGCGGCCGCTGGTGCGGCTGAACTACGATCAGCTGGATAAAGAGGCCAATCTGCGCTCGTCGCTCACCTATCTGCGCGCCAATGCCGAGTCCGTGGCCCTCACGCGCCGCGAAGGGGGGCTGATGCAGCTGGCTTTGCGCAACCTCGACGCGGTTGTAAAAAATATGGCCTCACTTATCGCCATCAACCGCACCGTGAATTACTGCTCCACGGGCTACAACTGGCTGATTCAGATCATTCCCGCCCTGCTCGTGGCCCCGCTGTTCATTGACGGCAAGGTTCAGTTCGGCGTCATTACCCAGTCGGCCATTGCCTTCACCCAGCTGCTGGGCGCGTTTTCTCTTATCATCACGCAGTTTCAGTCCATTTCTTCCTATACGGCTGTTATAACCCGGCTGAGCAAAATGGTTGACGCAAACGAGCGCGAGGCACAGGCTGAGCAGAGCGCCTGCGAAGGCCCGAAGGACGAAAACCGGGTCGCCTACGAGGGGCTGACGCTCCTGTCGCCCCGCAGCGGCCGCATGCTCATCAATGAGCTGACTTTTACAATCCCCCGCGGCAAAAATGTGCTGGTGTGCGGCCAGGATGAAAAGGCCCGCTCCGCCCTGTTTAACGCAACTGCCAGCCTTTTTAAGACAAGCGGAGGTGCGATTATACGCCCCCGGCTCAATCAGATTCTGTTTGTGGGTGAATCGCCGTTTCTGCCGCCCGGCACGATTCGCGAGCTTTTGATGCGGCCCCTGCCCGAGGAGGGCGCCGAAAACGAGGAAGTGCTCGCGCAGCTTTATTTTTCCGAAGAGCAGATGATCGGCGTGCTGCGCGAGCTGCAGTTCGAATCGATACTCAAAGGGTACGGGGGGCTTGACACCAGGCATCACTGGGAAAATGTACTGCCCCTTGCCGAGCAGAAGCTGCTGGTCGTGGCGCGGCTGCTGCTGATAAAACCGAGCTTCGTATTTCTCGACAGGCCAAGCGGAACGCTTGAACCGGAGCAACTCAAAAACGTTTTGAGCCTGCTTAGGCTGAATAAGATTTCCCTCGTCACTTTTGAAGAGCGCGGTGGCCATCTTGAGTACTACGACACTATGCTTGAACTGGAGCGGGGCGGAGCCTGGAACTGTAAGTCAATCATAGACGGCCATATCTGCGGCCAAGGCCCGCAGAGTCCTGGCTGACGGGAAAAATCTTAATCACAAGGAGTGCTGTGCAGGACAAGATTCTTGATGCTTTTGACGACCTCTCAGGCTGGACGGCATTCGCCTCGGGAGAAGCGACTCTGGCCATCTCACCGGATGCAGGCCCCGGCGGCAAAGCCATGCGCCTTGACTTCAACTTTCATGGCGGCGGCGGTTTTGTGGGTGTCCGAAGATTGCTTCCGCTGGAACTCCCCGAAACGTATCGTTTCCATTTCAACATCCGGGGCAAAGCCCCAAGCAATATCTTTGAATTCAAGCTTGCCGACGCCTCCAATCAAAATGTCTGGCGCTACAGGGTTGAGTCTTTTGATTTCATGCAGGACTGGCAGCCTGTAGCTATTCGCGACAGCCAGATTGAGTTTGCCTGGGGGCCCCTTGGCGGCGGCCCGGCCGTCAGCACGGCAGCCATCGAACTGGTTATTGCCGCAGGCCCGGGCGGCAAAGGCACGGTCTGGATAGATGAGCTCCTGTTTCAGGATCTCACGTACCGGTCAATTCCTGTCGTGCAGGCTTCAACCGAGCTGCCGGACCATGAGCCGCAAAACGCACTGGACCTGTTGACAATAGACAGCTGGCGAAGCACAGCACAAGACGAGCCACAATGGTTTCTTGTCGACTTTCAGCAGGAGCGGGAATACGGGGCTCTGGTCATTGACTGGGAGCCGGGATTGCAGGCGCGGCAGTTCGACATACAGGTTTCATCTGATGGTGCTGTTTGGACGACCGCCTATGCCACAAGCCAGGCGGGCTGCGAGCGCAGCTATGTCTATCTTCCCAAAACTGTATCGCGCTATATTCGGATTGGCCTGCACGCCGGCATTTCAGACAAAGGTTTTGGCATTCAGGCCATTGATGTCAAACCTTTTGATTTCTCCCGCTCCATCAACCATTTCTTTCAAAACATCGCAAGGGGAGAGCCCGAAGGCCTGTATCCGAAATACCTGCTGGGCCGGCAGACCTACTGGACGCCGGTTGGCACGGGCGACGGCGATGGCCAGGCCCTGTTTAATGAAGAGGGCATGGTGGAAGTTGATAAGGGTGGATTCTCCATCGAGCCTTTTCTGTATGTGGGCGATCGGCTCGTCACGTGGGCTGATGTGATGCTCAACCAGGGCTTGCTGAAGGGATATCTGCCCATACCCTCTTCTGAGTGGCGCTCTGACGGCCTTGTCATGAAGATTATGTCATTTGCCTCCAGCCAGTCAGGCAGCCCTGTTCTGTACATCTGCTATCGCATTGAAAACACAGACTGGCAGAGCCGCTCGGCCCGCTTTTTTGCCGCTATCCGGCCTTTCCAGGTTAATCCGACATGGCAGAACTGGAGAGCTTTGGGAGGAGTCACCCCGGTGCGGGAGCTTTCCTTCCACAATGGCAAGGTCAGGGTTAACGGCAACAAGGCGGTTATTCCCTTGACCGCGGCATCAGGATTTGGTGCTGCGGCATGTGCGCAAGGCGCTGTGACCCACTACCTTCAAACAGGCGAACTTCCAAGCCACCAGTATGTACAGGACGAATTCGGCTATGCCTCCGGGGCTTTGCGCTTTGATCTTGAACTGGCCCCGGGCAGCTCGCAGGACATTTATCTTGCCGTTCCGTTCGGCACTGTTGATGCCGACGATGCGGTTACACCTTTGCTGAAAACCGTTACCGGCCCGAAAGAGTTTGCCCATGCAGTGCAGAGCTGGGAGGAAAGGCTCGGCGGGGTTGAAATTCATCTGCCGCCAAAGATACAGCGCCTTGCCCACAGCTTCAAAACTGCTGCGGCCCATATTCTTATTAACCGCGAGGGCCCGGCGCTGCACCCGGGGCCGCGCCGCTACAGCCGCTCCTGGATACGCGACGGTGTGGTCATGGGCGCGGCACTGCTGCGGCTTGGCTGCACCGATGAGCTGCGGGACTTCATCCGCTGGTATGCCTGCTTTCAGGCCGATGACGGCGCCATTCCCGATTGCGCGGACGCCGAAGGCACGGAGTGGCTGCCGGAATTTGACGCCTATGGCCAATTCATCTATGGCGTCATGGAATACAACCGGTTCTCCGGCGACAGGGCTTTTGTTCAGATGATGCGGCCTGCGGTGACGAAAACACTTGCCTATATGGAAGGCCTGCGCGCAAGGCGCCTGACAGCTGAATATCAGAAGCCGGAGAAGCGTGCCTGCTATGGCCTGCTGCCCGAGTCCATGAGCCATGAGGGCTATATGGCCCATCCCGTGCATGCCTACTGGGATGATTTCTGGGCTCTGCAGGGGTTCAAAGATGCCGCAGCCATGGCAACAGTTTTGGGCGATATCGAGGAGGCGGATCGTTTAGCCGCTGAGCTCAGTTCTTTCAGCCGCGATGTGCGCGCTTCGATTGCGGCAGCCATAGAGCGGCACAAAATTAATTTCATACCCGGCTCTGTTGAACTTGGCGACTCCGACCCAACGGCCACCGCTGTGGCTGTCGGGCTGCTTGATCTGCAGGACATTTTGCCGCAGGCCGAAATGAAAAACACCTTTGACAGCTATCTTGACGGATTTCGCAAACGCTCCGGCGGCACGATTGACTGGAGCAATTATACGGCCTACGAGATACGAATCATCGGCGCGCTGGTGCGCCTGGGCAGGCGCAAAGACGCTGTTGAGCTCACCCGGTTCATGCTCAAAGACCAGCGAATCCCCCCGTGGCATCAGTGGCCCGAGATTACCTGGCGCGATCCCGCAAGCCCCAGCTTCATCGGGGATCTGCCCCATACCTGGATCAGCGCCGAATATATCCTGTCAATCGCCAGCATGTTTGCCTACGAGCGCGCCTCTGACCGGGCTCTGGTCATCGCCGCAGGAATCGCCTGGGATTGGCTGGCCGATGGTTCTGCCGTGGGAGTTGAGAATCTGCCGACCGGCTATGGAAAACTTTCCTATAAACTGCATCTTGAGGGCAAAGATACGCTGTGCTTGGCTATCAGCGGTGAGCTTGCCATGCCGCCGGGCGGCATCGTTGTGAAGCCGCCGCTGCAGAGCCCAATCAGGCAGGTCGAAGTCAATGGCGAAGTGCTTGAGGATTGTGCACCTGACAGCTTCACCGTCAGGTGCTGCCCGGCAGATGTGGTGGTTAGAATCTAGCGCATTTAACTAAATCATGAAGCCGGGTTGTCATTTCGAATCCAGCAGCAGGCGGGATGAGTCCGAAGGTTGCGCCCCAGCGCATCAATCTTTAAAGATCTCTCCCTTCGGTCGAGATGACAGCAAAAGAATAAGCTACAGAAAAAGGTTAAATGCTCAAGCAGGCGGTTGAAAAACGCCTATCTACGGCACTGCGCACATCATTGATTTTTATGATCCGCAGCTGCCGCATTTCTTTGATCGGCAGCCGGCGCAGCTTTTGCCCGATGACGCCCCCGCCCGGGAGGACCCCGAACTTTTCACGCTGAAGGCCGACATGAGGCGGGTGACATCCTGCTTTTTGCATTTTGGACAGCGCACCTTGGCGTCCCGCGAGGTCACCAGCTCTTCAAATTTTTTTCTGCATGTATTGCAGCGAAACTCATAGATGGGCATATCTTTTCCCTCTTCGCCTGCAGCAAAATCAGAATCTGCCCCACGAGGGGCTTGGCGTCACTTTTTCAGACACACTGCTCACCTGTAAAAGCCTGCTATTGCGGATCATCCCCTGTTCTCACCGCCTGCGCTGCGCTACATCAAAGTCTCTCATGAGATGGGGTTTTTAATCAAGCCCCACGGTCTGACCGCGCGCGGTGGCATAAAAAACGAGCCTTTGCTAAAAGACAGCCGATGGAGGAAAGCTCAGGTTCACGATAACGTCTGCGGGTATGCCCACCCCCAGGCCCATTTTCACAGCCACATCTTTCATCGTTAAATATTCAAGCCACTTGCCGTTGCGCCGCAGCTTGAGCTGCATGCCGGCATCGGTTGCGGCAGCGCCCTTGCGCTTCTGCAGGATTGCGGTATATATATCAAAGAATGTCCGGTAGGACTCGATGAACAGATCAAGCTTGTCCTCGTGCAGGTGCATGAGCTTGCAGCCGGCCATAGAGGCAAGGGGCTTATCCCAGTGGGGCATATTGTACTGCTCATCAAGGCCCTGGCGCAGCTTGACGGGATCGATGCCGAAGCGGCAGGCAACGCTGTCCATGGCGGCCTTTGCGCTCTGCAGATCTTCACTGATCTCCACGGCTGGAAACAGGTCGAGATTCATATGGTAGGGGCCGTCGCCGGTGAGAGCCCATTCGGTGTTGAAATGGCCGAAGGGGCAGTTCGGGTTTGCGGGAAATATTTCAACCTGGAAAACCATATAGTCAACTGCCATGTCAAGCTCGGGCGGTTGTATCTGGTTCATGGTCATGTGGGTGATGGCGGCCTTTTCGATGCAGCCGCCGCGTATGATGGCCACATCGGCCGTGCCGACTTTGAAGGGAACGCTGCGGCGGTCGCACGAGCCGCCCGAGAGTTCAAGCAATTTTTTGATGACCAGCTCTTTTGTTTCGTTGACGAAGTCGACAATCTTCATGGCATGCTCCGGCAAATGTTGTTCTGATGCAATCAGTGTAGCAGATTGCCGCCTGCCCGGCAACATTTTCGCGGCAGGGGCACTGCTCAAAATTTAGCTTGCACCCCACGGCAGGGGCGTGTAAGTTTATTTCTTAAACAACCCCCATGGTGAGGCTGTAATGCCCGACAATCCGCTGCTGCATTTTCGGTATGTGTATCTTTTTGAAGACGGCACAAAAAAAGAATTTGAGGCCTGTATTGACGAAAACAGCATGAGCCTTGTCCTGCCGGAGCGCTCTACGTTTCCCGCCTGGACCGCACTTGCCTGCTCGCGATGCCCCAACTGCCCCCTTGATGAAAACCTGCATGTACACTGCCCGGTGGCCGTGGCCCTGATCGATGTTGTTGATTTCTGCACGGACCGTATTTCATACCAGAGAGTACATGCAACCGTAACGACGCGCAACCGCACCTTTGTACGCGAGACAACGCTGCAGATAGCCCTGAGCTCCCTTATCGGCATTTGCATGGCAACCGCCGGCTGCCCGGTCATGGACCGGCTCAAGCCCATGGCGCGCTTTCATCTGCCCTTTGCCGACGAAGACGAGACCATGTTCCGGGCCATGTCAGCCTATCTGCTGGGGCAGTATTTCATCATGAAGGGCCATGGCCAGCCCGACTGGGAGATGACAAACCTGGTTGGTATGTATGACGAGATCAAAGCCGTGAACAGCAGCTTTTGCAACCGCCTGCGTACCGTCAGCAGGAAGGATTCAAGCGTCAACGCCCTTGTAGGGCTGGACTGCTTTGCCGATGCAGTTATTTTTTCGATCAACCAGCGTTTCATGGAGCAGCTGGAGCTTCTCTACCAGGCATATTTGAAATAAGCAGTACCCGGCAGAGTTCAACAGCATCAAAAATCCCCAAGTCCGGGCATACGCCACGATTTGACCAGCCATGGAGCAACTGACATGAACGACAAAATGATTTTAACAATCCGGTATCTTTTTGCTTTCGACGATGGCATGCGCAAGGAGTTTAAGGTTTCAATTGATGAAGCCGGCATGAGCCTCATACCTCCCGCACGGGCTGAATTCCCCGCCTGGACCGCCCTTTCATGCTGCCGCTGTTCCAATTGTCCGCTTGATGAGAAAGAGCATGTACACTGCCCCACGGCCGTGGCGCTTATAGACGTGGCGGAGCTGTGCAAGGACCGCTTTTCTCATGAAAAAGTGCATGTCACCATTGAAACCAGCAACCGCAGCTTTGTGCATGATACGCCGCTGCACATAGCGCTGAGCTCCCTTATCGGCATCTACATGGCAACCGGCGGCTGCCCGGTTATGGAGCGCCTGCGGCCCATGGCCCGCTTCCACCTGCCCTTTGCCGATGAAGAGGAGACCATGTTCCGGGCCATGTCGGCCTATCTGCTGGGGCAGTTTTTTATCATGAAGAGCGGCGGTCAGCCAGACTGGGAGATGAAGAACCTTGTGGGGATGTATGACGAGATCAAAGCCGTGAACCTGAGCTTCTGCAACCGGCTGCGCATGGTGAGCACAAAGGATTCAAATGTCAATGCAGTTATAGGGCTCGACTGCTTCGCCGACGCTGTCATATTCTCCATCAACCAGCGCTTTATGGAACAGCTGGAGCTTCTCTATCAGGCGTATGTAAAGTAAGGCGAGATTGGCACATTACAAGATATCGATGAACTAAGAAGCCGTATACATGGTGGGCACAACCCGCCTTTTTTATTTCCTGAGCAGGCTTTTGTAGTAGAAATCAATCAGCGCGTTTGACCAGCAGAGCACCCCCGAGATGCCAACAATGCGCTGCACTTCAGCCCGCGTTATTTTTGCTTCGGTGCGCAGCACGTCCGGATTTGACAGGCTGAGCGCCAGGGTTCGCCCGGCAAACAGCAGGGGCCAGATGCAGAACAGCCGGACGCTGCGCAGCCTGCGCGGCAGAAGCCGTATATAGTCAATGCCGTTGTCCAGATGGCGCCGGGCTTTGCCCGCCAGCATGCCCAGCACCTGCAGCGCAGCGGGCTCATGAGCCGGGTCAAAAAGCTGAACCGAATCAAGCCCTGCATCTCTGCAGAACGTCTCAGGCACAAATATCCAGCCCCGCTCAAAATCCTTGCGCATGCCCCGGATGATATTCACCGTTTGCAGCGCCAGGCCGAACTCACGGCCAAGCCCCATGAGCTTGTCGCTCTGCGCGGCTATGGCCGGACTGTGCAGGGCAAATACATCAGTTAAAAGCCAGCCGACACGGCCCGCCACCTCATGCATGTAATCGTCCATTTCAGCCTCATCGCGCACAAAGGGGCCATGCTCCTGCCAGCGGGCCATGCCAAGAGAGGTGTCAACAACATGGTTGATCAATATCCTTTGGTGCGCTTCGGGCAGGGCCTGCAGCTGCTGAATGATCGTGTCGGCATGCTGGGCCACATAGACTTCGGGGTCGGCGCCGTCAAGGCTGGAAAGCTCGCAGGTGAGTGCTGACACCGGGGCCAGGCTTTTAAGCACATCAGCCCACAGGCGAAGCAGGCGTGCTTTGTCCGCGGCATCAAGCATATCATGGTCTTCGATGCAGTCGGACACGCGGAAAAGCAGATAGGCCACCGTTATCGCCTCCCGGAGCATGCCGGGCAGCTGCTCGATGGAGAGCGCAAATGTGCGGCTCACCTTGTGCAGCATTTCATAGTGGTTCACTGAAGGCTCCTTGTGCAAGCTCTGCATCAGGCGCAGAACTGTTCAGCCGCTGCGCGGAGGCGCGCAACCACACGCTCCCGGCCGATGGCGATCAGCAGCTCGAAAAGCCCCGGGCCTGAGGCCTGGCCTGTCACGGCAGTGCGCACGCCGTTGATGATAAGGCCAGCCTTGATGCCGAGCTTTTCCGCCAGCTCACGCACCGCCTGTTCGGCTGTTTCGATGTTAAAAGCTGCAAGGCCGGCAAACGAATCTGCAAGCTGCAGCAGATACCCTTTGAGATTGGGGTCCTTCTTTAAATTTTTCTGCACAGCCGCCTCATCACAGGTAAAGTCGTCGGCAAAATAGGGGCGCCCCGTGGTTGAAAAATCTTTTATGGTATGCAGCCGCGTGCGGATGAGATCCACCACGGATTCAAACCATGCTTTTTTCTCGCCGTCATAGGCATCATTCCACAGGCCTGACAGTTTCAGCTCGTCGCGCACATAGGGAATGATTTCATCAAGTGCCATCATGCTCATATAGCGGGCGTTTATGGAGATGGCCTTTGGATCGGTCCAGTTCTTGGGATCGCCTGCCGTGTAATTGAAGATTGAGTTGCTGCGGCTGACGCCCTCAAGGCTGAAAGCCTCTATCATCTCTTCGCGCGTGAAGAATTCGCGGCTGTCGGATGTCGCCCACCCCAAAAGCGCCAGAAAATTGCACAGCGCCCAGGGCATAAAGCCACGCTCCTTGTAGTAGGCAACGGTCACCACCTCACCATGCTTGCGCTTGGAGATTTTCGCCTTTTTGGTGTCAAGGGTGAGCGACATGTGGGCAAATACCGGCCGTTTGTATCCCAGTGCATCGTAGATGAGAATCTGCTTGGGGGTGTTGGCAATACCGTCCTGGCCGCGCAGCACATGGCTGATGCGGTCCATATTGTCGTCAACCGCGTTGCCCAATACATACAGCGGGTTACCGTCAGAGCGCAGAATCACAAAGTCTTCAATATCAGCATAGCGCTTTTCAATAGTGCCATACACGGCATCCTCAAACACCACAGAGCCGTCTGTTTGGGGGGTTTTGAACCGCACAACATAGGGCATGCCCTGCTCTTCGCGCTTTTTCAGCTCCTCGGCCGAAAGGTTGCGGCAGGTTCCGTCATACTTATTGTCGGTTTTTTCTTTTAAAGCATTCTCGCGCTTTGCCTCCAGCTCCTCTCTGGTGCAGAAGCATTTATAGGCATGGCCTGTTTCAAGCAGCTTGCGGGCCGCTTCCTGATGTTTGCCGATGCGCTCGGACTGGTAATAGGGGCCTTCATCCCAGTCGATGCCGAGCCAGCGCATGCCGTCCAGTATTTCGTCAATGGAGGACTGCGTTGAGCGCTCGGTGTCGGTATCTTCGATGCGCAGGATGAATGCGCCTTTATGCTTGCGTGCAAACAGCCAGTTATAGAGCGCTGTGCGGGCGCCGCCGATATGCAGGTACCCGGTAGGAGAGGGGGCAAAACGAACGCGTACGTCTTCCATGAGACTTTTGATCCTTCTATGAGTAGTATGCTGTAAGGTTTAAAAACCCTAAGGTTGTTTAGAACAAAAGCCAGCCCGCCGCGGCGGATTGAATCATGAATTAAATATTTTTCCAACCGTAGGGCAGGGATTTATCCCCTCCCGACGGCGGGCATAAAGCCCGCCCCCACATGAATGTTTTCAATCTTTAATTTTGAATCTTGACTTTAAAATCCCATCTTAGGGCAGGCACGGGGGCCTGCCCCTACTGCGAACGCCTGGCCGGTTAAAACCAGCACCTTCCACATAAATTTTTTCAATCTTGAATTTTGAATCCGGAATCCTGAATCTCTTTACTCCTGAATTCCAGTTTTTTGCCCCGCAGCTTTTTACCTGGAGGCTGCAAAATAGGCTTTAACTGTACCAGAAAACAACTTACGAGACAACGACAAACCTTTACGGTGCTCAGGTTTTGGTATATATTGACACAAGTAAACACACTGCAGGAAGCATTATGGGCATTGATATTTTAGAGGAAAAGTTTCAGCACTACCGGCAGCTCCACCCCGAAAACATGGGCCGCCTCCGCGAGCTGGCCCTGGAAACATCCGCTGTTCAGTTGCGGGTGCGCGAGCTTATGGACGCCATCACCCCGACATTGTGCAACGCCTGCATTGCCTCATGCTGCAAATGCATGCCGGTTGACGGATGGTTCACCGAGAGCGATTATTTTTTATTTCGCATGCTCCATGAAGCGCCCTTTGATCTCCGCAGCACCCACGCCGACGGCAGAAGCTGCACGTTTCTGGGTGACACGGGCTGCGTGCTGCCCGGCGCCATGCGCTCATTTCCCTGCGTAAAAGTAAACTGCAAAATGGTCGCCGAGGCGCTTGAGGCAAATGGCAGGCTTGCGGAGTTTACAGCGCTTTATGATCAAATGGGCAGGCTGCAGGAGCAAATCTGGCCCCTTCTTGCCGGCTTCCTGTCCCCCACAATCATGCAGGCCCAGCAGCTATGACGCACCTGTTTCAGCCCCGGCTGCTCAATCAGCCTTTTGGCGATCCGGCTCTGTATATGCGTCTGTCGGGAGAGAAAAAAGCGCTGCTGGTTGACCTTGGTGATGTGACCTGCCTTGAGCCCGGCAAACTGCTCAAGGTTGAAGATGTGTTTATCTCACACACCCATATCGATCACTTCATTGGCTTTGACCATCTGCTGCGCTTAAATCTCGGCCGCGACAAGACTCTCCGCATATTCGGACCGCCGGGCATCATCGCCAATGTCAGAGGCAAGCTTGCAGGCTATACCTGGAATCTTGTCGATGCCTATCCCTTTATCATTGAGGCCATCGAAATAGGCAGCCGCAGGCTTAAAAAGGTTCGGTTCATCTGTGCCGAGCGGTTTAAGCCCCGGAAGGCCGAGACGGAGGCCTATGCCGCGCCCCTTGTCGACGGGCATCCGCATTACGGGGTGCAGGCCCTGCGGCTCGACCATCGCATCGCGTCCCTTGCCTACAGCATGCAGGAGCGGTTTCATATAAACATCAAAAAAGAAAGGCTCGACGGGCTTGGGCTGACTGTTGGCCCGTGGCTGCGAGATCTCAAAGATGCCATTTGGGCTGACAAACCTGATGATTTTAGGGTGTGTGTCGATGCCGGGGCACTGATGCCGCTGGGGCAGCTCAAGCGCGATATCGTCACCATCACCAAAGGGCAGAAGATAGTCTATGTTTCCGACTGCCGGGGCACTGATGCCAATCTGAATAAAATCATCACTTTTGCCCATGGCGCAGACCTGCTCTTCTGCGAAGCCGCCTTTCTCGACCGCGACCGCGATAAGGCTTTTGAACGCGGGCATCTGACTGCAAAGCAGGCAGGCTTTGCGGCCCGCGCGGCAGGTGTTGCGAGCCTGCAGGTATTCCATTTTTCACCCCGCTATGAAACAGCCCCCGGTCTTCTCTACCAGGAGGCGCAGGCAGCATTTAAAGGATGAACCAAGGGGGAAGGCACACTGCTCTGCACGCCTGCCGTGGTAATGATGTCGCCACTTGTCTCCGCGCAGTCTTCATGCAGGCTTTTGCTGGGGCAGGCAGCAAGCACTTCTTTGGATGTATAAAAAACAGATTGATTTCCCTTTGGGTTTATGATAAAAAATTTTAATTATTCTTGAATAATTTTACGGATCGCTAGCTCAACTGGCAGAGCAACTGACTCTTAATCAGTAGGTTTGGGGTTCGAGTCCCCGGCGATCCATAAGAAATATTAAGCACTTAACCGATTATTGGTTAAGTGCTTTTTTCTTTGTGGCCCCCTATTGGCCCCTGGGCAGCAAAAACAGGCCACTTTTCAACAGACAAACAATGCACCTTCAACCGGATAAAAGGCCGGGGTTTATGACGTCCGTTATTTTCGGCCTGCGCGGCAAGGCGAGCAATTATTGCAGCACTGGCACTCTACACGCCCAAGTGAGCTTTCGCCTGCAGTGCACCCACATTTGCCTTGACGCATGATTGCCCTCTGTCCTATATGTTTTCGATACCAAAGCAAACGGCCACTATCCTTAACCGCTCTTTTCCGATAAGCCGCCGCACAGGCTTCGGCATAGTGCAATCAGCCTTGGGAGCAAAAATTTTGATGCGGGCATCTTTTGCGGTAAATGCAGACAAATCCTTATCTTGATAAAAGGCTCTTTCAACAACCATGAAATATCAAGATAAAGATTCCACCCTTTATTGTAGCCTCTTCCTGCTTCTGATTGCGGCATTTGTTTTGTTTAAACGGGAAGCCCTGACCCTGCCTTTTTTCTGGGATGAAGCCTGGGTGTATATGCCCGCCATCCGAACCATGGCAGAACAGGGTCCTTCCATTATCCCGGGCAGCATAGCGGCCGACCTGCATACCGGACACCCCCTGCTCTTCTATTTCCTTGCCTCCACCTGGATAAAGTTCTGGGGATACAGTTTGCCTGTTGCCCACAGCTTTCCTTTGCTGATCTCCGCGTGCTTACTGATCAGTATGTATTACATCGCCCTCCAATGGACCTCATCGCACTTTGCGGCTTTTCTGAGCGCCCTGCTGCTTGCGGTTCAGCCCATCTTCCTGACCCAAAGCACATACATGCTCATTGAAGTCTGGCTGTCTCTGCTCGTCCTTTGGACCTTTTATTTTTATTTCGAAAAGAATTTGATTTGTTTTGCCATCACCCTGCTCATGGCCTTATGGAGCAAGGAAAGCCCCTATTGCTTGATCCCCTGTTTTATGCTTGTGGCTATTGTTGAATTCTTTCTTATGAAAACAACCAGAAAGGAATTATTTGGCAAAATTGCGGTGATTGGCATAGTGTTTCTGTTGGGGTTCAGCTTTTTTATCCTTCAGAAAATTTTAGCGGGCTGGTTCTTTTTCCCGGCCCATATCAATTTGATCACGCTCAGTGCATTCACTTACAAATTCCATCTGGCACTCAATATTTTATTCCACCACCAGGGCAGAAGCGTATTTTTTATCGGGGCCCTTATTGCCTGCGCCGCCGGACATATTGTGTTCAAACACCGCTTCAGCTCAGCGCAATGGTTGAAATTGATCTCCATTCTGATTTTTACTTTCGGGGGAATCCTGTTTGCTTCCATCAATTTCTTTTCCGCCCGCTATCTCCTGGGCGCCATACCATTATTAATGCTCGGATGCGGGCTTCTCTACGGAAGCATAAACAGCAGGTATTATGCCTTTGCCCTTCTTGCCGGTGCTGCCATCTATGGAGGATTTAACATTTACCAGAGCTGCGAAAATAAAATATTTTCAGATGTAGAACTCAGCTATACCCGCCTGCTGAAGGCGCAGGTGCAAATGGTTGATCACCTGGAAAAAAACCCTCCCAAAGAAAAAATATATGCGCCATTCCTGATGCATGTTAACCTGAATAATCCGTATGCAGGCTTTGTAAAACAGGGGATAAGCAACCTGTCGTCCGATATCGGGGACAGCAGCAATGTGTATTACCTGGCCTTGCCCAATGAACATGAGCCGGTCTTTGACAGGCTCCAAAAAGACATCGGGCTGCAACTCGTCTACCGCGCCGAAAACAAACAGGCGCGGGTGGATCTCTATAAAAAAAAATAAAACAGGGGGATGAAAAGGATTGGGGGTTTGATAGAGCGTCTTGATGAGCGCATGCAGATTAGCAAAAGACCGCATCTTTAATTGTCAAAAGCTAGAGCATTTTTCAAAATAGCATAGCCGTATTCGCACAGGTGAGCTTTTGGTGAGTGCAGCCCGTGCGGTTCGAGCGATTGCCCTGCCATCATTGCCGGTTGCTCTTGCGAGAATTTAGAGCATTTTTCAAAAAGCTGTAGCCACATTGTCATCTCGGCCGCAGGGAGAGATCTTAGGCTGAGGGACAACCAAGGTGTTAGGATCTCTCCCTGCGGTCGAGATGACAGAATGGATAAACCGACTATAGTAAAAAAAAATGCTCTAACTGTACTGTGCAACATAATAAAAAGAACCCCGGGGAACGTCATTTCTGTAAAGCTTGTCCTCGATCAGATCGGGGAGCAGGAATCCATAAAACGCCCAAAAACTTCCAAAAACCGGACTCCCGCTTTCGCGGGAGTGACGGGGGGGAATAGTTTCAACAACAAAGAAAGTTGCACAGTACTGCTGCATGTGTAAAGCATAAATCTGCACATGATGCGGGCTGACATGGCAATGCCGGATAGAGGAGAAGGGTGTGCTGAGCGCTTTGGGGAACCTGACAAAGTTCAGGCCAGCGCCGCCCTTACCGCGTCTGCAATCCGGCTGCAGTATTTTTCAGTCTGCTCCTTTGTGGGGCCTTCGACCATGACCCTGCACATGTTTTGCGTTCCGGAATAGCGAACGAGCACGCGGCCCTGCTCGCCAAGCTCGGCCTCAACCTGCCTGATGGCTTCAACTATCTCCGAAATGGTTGCGATGTCGGGCTTGCGCGCGACATCGATATTAATAAGCTTCTGGGGCAGCACGTCCATGAGCCGCGCAAGCTCTGAAAGGGGCTTGCCAGACCGGAGCATGGCAGAGACCAGCTGCAGAGCGGTAATGATGCCGTCGCCGGTGGTGTGGTGATTTGCAAATATCATGTGCCCCGAATCCTCGCCGCCGATGACCGCTCCGAGGCGCTGCATGTCCTCAAGCACATTGCGGTCGCCGACCTGGGCAGCATGGTGCTTGAATCCATATTTTTTGCAGGCGATAATAAAACCCAGATTGCTCATGACCGTGCTGACCACGAGATCATTTGTGAGCTTGCCCTCATCATGCAGCATGCGGGCGCAGATCAGCAGAATCTGGTCGCCTGTAATCGTGTTGCCTTTTTCATCAACGGCAATAAGCCTGTCGCCGTCGCCATCAAATGCAAGCCCTATGGCAGACCCTGTTTCAACAACCTTCTTTTTAAGGGCCTCGGTGTGCTGCGAGCCGCACTGGTCATTGATATTGAGGCCATTGGGCGTATTGTTGATGACCGTAAGATCGGCCCCGAGCTCAGTGAATGCTTCGGGGGCGACTGTATAGGTGGCGCCATGGGCAGTATCCATGACGATTTTCATCCCTTCCATAGACAGGCTGCGGGAGAAGGTGCTTTTGAGGAATACTATATAGCGGCCGTGCACATCCGATAGACGAAATGCATGGCCCATGTCACGGGGCGGGGGCACCATCTCGGGAAGCCTGCCCCCGAGAATAAGCTCCTCGATTTCAGCCTCCTGCGCATCGGAGAGCTTAAAGCCGGCGCCTGAGAATATTTTTATGCCATTGTCCTGGTAGGGGTTATGGGATGCCGATATGACAATGCCGGCATCGGCGCGCATGCTTTCAGTAACAAAGGCAATGCCCGGGGTCGGCAGCACGCCGACCAGATAGGGAACGCCTCCCATGGAGGTGATGCCCGATTCAAGAGCGCTCTCCAGCATATAGCCTGAAATGCGCGTATCCTTGCCGATGATCACCCGGGTTGTATGGCCTTTTTTCTTCAGCACATGCGTAACAGCCTGCCCCACGGCAAAAGCAATAAAAGCGTCCATTGGATGGCGATTGGCCTCGCCCCTGATGCCGTCGGTTCCAAATAATGTTCCCATAGCTCCCCCATGAGGTTTGTAAAATAGAAGACTTCACCGCTGCAAAATGTGCGATTATACTACGTTCTTGTAACCGAAAATCTCGTTTCTAAAAAAATCGATCAGAGCTTTTTTCCGCCGGAACTCCTTCACCTGATGCGGTATAAGCGTAGCCTCATGCCAGTGCAGCATGGACATTTCATTCTCCATAATAGGCGCGCAGGTATTGTCGAGATACCAGGCATACATAAGGCCA
>Ga0114951_10000740_pt1 | contig 43954 bp, 23 predicted proteins | sample AM7aDNAmetaG_FD_88677 | JGI IMG/M metagenome (GOLD analysis project Ga0114951, IMG submission 88677) | Freshwater microbial communities from Finland to study Microbial Dark Matter (Phase II) - AM7a DNA metaG | ecosystem: Environmental > Aquatic > Freshwater > Lake | place: Finland: Lake Alinen...
ACTCATCTTCGAGACCTCTTCGATAGAACTAAATTTCAAAATGTCAAAGAACGTTTTAGGTTTAATGAGCCAAATTTATTTAATTTTTAAAAAAACGTCCCAATTTTAATGGGACACTAGTGTCTCGAAATGTCAAAAAAACTAAATATGTTAATCGAGAAATTCGACAATTACGTGGAGGCTATAGCATTAATTCATCAAATAATTGATGATGTTAACGAAAAAATAAAGCAAGATAGTTGGCAAAACTTTGAGATAGCATTTCTGAATATACATCCTGAATTCAGTAAAAACCTGATTTCACAATTTCCAGATTTAACTGCAGGAGAATTAAAGCTCAGCATTTTAATAAGATTGGGGATGAGTATAAAGGATACAGCTTCACTTCTCTATTTAAGTCAGGATAGCTTAAAAGTAGCAAGATCACGCTTGCGCAAAAAACTACAAATAAACAGTGATATCAGCTTGCTTAATTTTATGACAGCAATATAACGTTATTGTAAATTTTGATATAGCCTACTTTACGGATAGGCTATAGTTAGTCCACGTTGGTTTTTAATTCCTGCCCATATTTAATAATTTCATTTGCAACAGGATTAGATAAAACAAAATCCTTTTCCCTAAAGGGATGAGGCTCAATGCGGCTATCTATTTTTCTTCTTAATCGCATAAGTTCTAGTTGCATTTCAATAACATCGTTAAAATCTTTTAGTATCACAGCAATATCAATATCGCTATCTTCATTGAAATTCCCTTTAGCATAAGAGCCAAAAAGAATAATCTTAACAGAATTATAATTAGCTTTTACAGCATTAGCATATATACAGGCAATATTTAAAGCCTCTGCTTTATCCATAATCTAATGGTTTTAATTTTATCAATCCATTCCTTTGTATATTCTTCAGTACATATCGCATAAAACTCTCTTTTGTAATCATCATACCTCGCATTGAGATTAAATGTTGAAATTTTATCAAGCCAGTCGGCATATTCGTCAGCTAATTCCAATCCACTTAGCTCTGCTAATCTGTATAAATTATGAATAAAAGGAGCATGGCTTTTATTTTTACTGACATAATATGCTTTTAGCAATTTCTCTACTGAGATATGCCCTAAAAACAAAGCCCAACCAAATGACTTTGATGTAAATAAAACTTGCATTGTTTGAAAATCCTCCTCTGAGGTGTCAACCCAATGTTTTGTGATTTTTTCAACGTCAATATTTGATTTTTCGCTAGTCATTATTAAAAAGATTTATACAAAAGTACAATTTTTTTCTGATACTATCAAAAAAACGGGGTAATATACTTTAATAAAGTTGGCACTTCGACACTTCGACAAACTTCTATGTAGCGCCTATTACTGCTTATTCAAAAATTCATTTTATAACCATTAGCAGTATATCAGTGTGAACTCATTAACACATTCAAATAATTCAAATTCTTATTCGTCTAAATATATAAGTCTTTTATATTCAATTTTGAATGAATATATTTTTAGATTGTTAACCTTTTGCTAACCTTTTCATTATACTAAAACCAAATTGCTCCTTTATTTTTGTATCAAATACATTGAATTCTTTGCAATGAACAATAACGTCTCTGAAAATATAATTGATTATCCCGCAAATGAAATAAATAAAGTGAATATTGTAATTGAAAAGTTATAAGGAAAGGGAAATGTCATTAGTCATTGATGGATTAATATCAACAACATGAACAAAATATAATCAAAACTTTATGAACTTTCAACAATTTAGCAATTTAACCATTCAACTATAAAAACAATTCAATCAGCAATAAATTAATTATTAAAACAATAACCAAATAAAAATTAACACCTTATTATATATACACAACTAAATAAATTAAAATTAATGTTTAACTAAAATTTAAAATTATGAAAAAAATTACATTTTTATGGGTTATGCTGCTTTTGTTTGGTTTAACCCTTTCAATGAAAGCACAAAATTCAAGTAAAGGGTTACAGTTTTATAATGATTATAAAGCTGCTGTTGACAATAAAACGGCTATTATTAATGCTGACCCTGTTTTATATCAGGAAGCTGTAAGTAACGGCTGGTTTGATAATGTAGCCATAGGTTTGCAAAACGCGCAAAACTACAGAGACGGAATTAAAATGCCTTCTGTATCAAGAATTATGACTGCTATAGGAGGAGGTGGTGCCACTTGCGACAATATGGATCCTTTTTGTACAGCTGCAGGTTCTACTTACCCTGCTGGTGTAAACACAGGAACTGCTGAATCAGGACCTGCTTATGGTTGTTTAGGGAGCGAACCTAATCCTGTTTGGTATTATATGAAAATATTAACAGGAGGCGATCTTCATATCACTGAATCAAATAGTAATAATATTGATGTAGATTTTATTCTTTGGGGTCCTTTTTCCGGTACAACAGGTGTTTGTTCTCAATTAACTTCAGGTAAAATTGTTGATTGCAGTTATTCATCTCAAGCTACAGAATATATTGATGTTGCCAGTTGCCAGACAGGTGAATATTATATTTTATTAGTTACCAATTACTCAAATAATGCAACAAATATTACTTTAGCCAAAACGGGCGGTTCAGCAGAAACCGACTGTTCTATTACGCATCCTGCTCCGGATGCTCCCGTTGCAACTCCGGCAACTTCAGTCACTACCACCGGCTTTACTGCCAATTGGAATTCTTCTGCTACTGCCACCGGTTATTATTTAGATGTTGCCACTGATAATGGTTTTACAAGTTTTGTTTCCGGTTACAATAATTTAGATGTAAGCAATGTAACTACTTACCCTGTAAGTGGGCTTACCGGAGGTACTTATTATTACCGAATAAGAGCTTATAATACTTATGGAACAAGTGGGAACAGCAATATTATTACTGTGGCTCCAAACAACATACCATGCGGTTCGACAATTACCATCAATGCGCCCACATTTGCAAATGTCGGAAGCGCTTTACAATTGAACGGAAACGCTGTTATTACGGGTTCTCAAACTTTGGAATTAACTACTGCTTCCAATACTGAGGCAGGGAGTGCATATTGGACTTCCAGACTGAACTTCGACAGCCAATATAATTTTAGTACATTTTTTACAGCTAAGTTTTCAAATGGCAGCAATCCTCCTGCAGATGGAATTGCTTTTGTGATACAGAACAATACTGCATCAGCTCTTTCAACCGGAGGTGGTTTGGGTTATGATGGCATTACGCCAAGTTTAGTGGTTGAATTTGATTCATATTATAATGGCGGTTGGGACCCCGATGCAAATCATATTGCAATAGTTGAAAATGGCGACAGCCATCAAATGACAAATTATGCTGACCCACCTTTCACTATGAGCTCGGTACATTCATTTAATGTTTGGATTGAATATAACGGCGCCATACAAACTTTGGAAGTCAGGGCTTCGACATCCAATATCAGACCGGCGCTTCCATTAGTTTCAAGAGTTATTGATATGCATGCACTGTTTGGAAATGCTAACTTATACGCAGGTCTGTCAGGTTCCACCGGCGGTTCCTACGAACAACAGGAAATACTTTCATGGCTGTTGGACAATGTTTATAATTCAACAGGTATTGACAATAATTGTACTTATCTCAGCGCCGCCTCAAATGTAGCAGTAACACCTACTCCGGCAAGTATTTTCTTAAACGAAACTTCAAATGTTACAGTACATGCCACTCTTCCCGATGGCACTAATGCTACAAATACAACTATAAATTTCACAGGAACCAACGGAACATTCAATCCTACAAGCGCTATTACGAATGCTTCAGGAAATGCCAGTTCTGTTTTTACGCCAACCTCAACGGGCACTGCCAATATTACCGCTATTGCAACAGGTGGTGCTACAGGCACCAACACTATCATAATTGATGCTCCTGTTGCAACCGCTGAAACATCGGTTACTGCCACAAGTTTTTCAGCTAACTGGAACGTTACATTACCTGCAACAGGTTACTACCTGGATTTAGCTACTGATAACGGATTTACAAATTTTGTCAGTAGTTACAATAATTTTAATGTTGGTAATGTCACGACATATTCAATTACAGGACTTAACCCCGGCACAGTTTATTATTACAGAATCAGGGCATACAATACGGTTTCAACAAGCGATAACAGCAATGTTATTACCGCATGGACAGCCCCGGTTGCTCCTGTTGCCACTCAGGGAACTTCATTTACACCCAATAGTTTTTATGCTAATTGGAATTCATGTCCCAGCGCTACAGGTTACGACCTGGATGTGGCTACCGATAACGGATTCACAAATTTTGTCAGTGGTTACAATAATTTGGATGTTGGCAATGTAACTACTTATCAGGTTACTGGTGTTCCAAACAATATTACCTATTATTACAGAGTAAGAGCTTACAATAATGGAGGACCAAGTGTTAACTCAAATATTATTGCCACCGTACCACCGCCACCGGTAGCAACAGCAGCAACTAATGAAACTTTACATTCCTTTGATGCTAACTGGCTGCCTTCGGCTACTGCAACCGGTTATTTACTGGATGTCGCCACAGATTCACTCTTTGCTTTTATCATTCCAGCCTATAATAATTTAAATACCGGTAACGTGACCACTTATACTGTTACAGGTTTGACAACAAATACGCCCTATTATTACAGATTGAGAGCATATAATTTAGCAGGAACCAGCGTGAATTCAAATGTTATCATGGTCAGACGTTGCCCTATCATTGTATGGCCCAATCCTGCCGATATTACTTATGGAACACCATTAAGCGGGACACAATTGAACGCCAATGCAAATATTCCCGGCGTTTATGTTTATTCCCCTGTTAGCGGTACAGTGCTGAATGCCGGAGCAAATCAAAATCTGACGGTAACATTTACGCCCACAGACATTGTCCTGTATCATCCTACAAGTTTAACTGTTCAAATTACTGTCCTCGGAGCTAACCCGGTTATTACCTGGTCAAATCCTGCTGATATTGTTTATGGAACAGCGCTGGGAGGAACGCAGCTAAATGCAACGACGACAATTCCGGGAGTATGGGCTTATTCACCTGCCGGCGGAACTGTTCTTCCTGCCGGGGCAAACCAGATTCTATCGGTTACCTTCACACCTACCGATGGTGTCAATTATAATGTTGTAAGTCTAATGGTTCATATTAATGTGACCAGAGCAAATCCTATCATCACATGGAACAATCCTGCCGATATTATTTATGGAACTCCGTTGGGTATTGCACAATTAGACGCAACAGCCGATGTACCCGGCGCATTCGCATATACTCCAACAAACGGAGTTGTTCTCAATGCCGGACTGAATCAGAGTTTATCAGTTACTTTTACACCTGCTGATGGCATAGATTATAATACAGTAAGTTTAGTTGTTTACATTAATGTTCTCCATGCTAATCCGGTTATTACATGGAATGATCCCTCTGATATCATTTATGGAACGCCACTCAACGGAATTCAATTAGATGCAACAGCAAGTGTCCCCGGTACTTTTGTTTATGCACCTCCGGCAGGAACAATACTTCCTGCAGGAGATAATTACATAACCGTTACCTTCACGCCAACCAATGGTTCTGATTATAATGTCGTAACTTATACTGTTCCTATATTTGTTGACAGAGCCGATCCTGTTATTACATGGGCAAACCCTGTTGATATTGTTTATGGAACAGCTTTAAGCGCTGTGCAGTTAGATGCAGCAGCTAATGTTCCCGGCACATTTGCTTATTATCCTTCAATAGGTGTTGTGCTTCCTGCCGGATTAAACCAAAGTTTAAGTGCGACATTCACCCCTAATGATGTTGCTAATTACAACACTGTAATCATGGCCGTTCATATAAATGTCCTCAGAGCCGCCCCAATCATTACATGGTTAAATCCTGAGGATATCATTTACGGAACTGCATTAGGCGCAGACCAATTAAATGCTACAGCCAATACTCCAGGCATATTTGTTTATACGCCTCCAGCAGGAACTACACTTGATGCAGGTCTCAATCAAATTCTCTCAACAACATTTACAGCTACTGACACCACCAATTATCATCCGGTAACTGTTACTGTTTTGATAAATGTTTTAAGAGCCGATCCTTCTGACCCGAATAATCCTTTGATCGCCTGGGCGAATCCTGCTGATATTGTTTATTTAACCCCTCTGGGTACTGCTCAACTAAACGCTACCAATGCAATTCCGGGAACATTTGTTTACACTCCTCCTGCTGGTACGGTTCTCAATGCTGGTCCAAACCAGATTTTAACAGCCAATTTCACACCTACTGATGTTGCTAATTATCTGCCGGCAACACTCACTGTCCTTATCAATGTTGTCAGAGCAACACTTACTATCACCTGGGCAAATCCTACTGACATTAGCTATGGTACATCTTTAGGTACTTTGCAACTGAATGCAACAACTACCATTCCTGGAAGCTGGGATTATTCACCACAGGCTGGAACTGTCCTGCCTGTTGGAAACAACCATGATTTATCAGTAACATTTACTCCTACTGATATTTCAAACTATAATCTCATGTATAAAATGGTTCAAATTAATGTCGTCAAAGCCAATCCAAACATCACATGGGAAAATCCTGCTGACATTGCTTTCGGTATGTCATTAGGTGCAACACAACTCAATGCCACTACCGATATTCAGGGAACATTTGTTTACACTCCTGCTGCTGGAACCATTCTCAATCCTGGTTTAAACCAGAGCTTATCAGTAACATTCACGCCTTTTGATGAGGACAATTACAATGTAGCAATCAAAACTGTTCAAATTAATGTAATGAATGCTGCTCCCGGTAGCCAAGCTGAAATTACTGATTTCAAAAGTGTTCATGGAATAGATTTTACTGTTGACTGGTCACGCGGAGATGGCGCTTATTGTACAGTGTTTATTGCAAGGGCTGACGCAGGAACACCTGCCCCAAATTTGAACACAAATTATACAGCCAACTCTGAATTCAAAACAGGTGATCAGATTGACTTTACAGGATGGTATTGTGTTTATGATGGTATAGGCACTACTGTAAAAGTTACTGGGCTGACTGATTCGACAATTTATAGGGTAATGGTTGTGGAATATAATGAGTGGAACGGTTACAAAAATTATAATACCACTGTAAATGCAAAGGATCCGCTAAATGTTGAGACTTTAGATCCGATTGGAGGCGAACAGGTTAATTACTATATTTCTCCAAATGGTGATGGCATCAATGATTACTGGGTTGTTGACAGAAACGAAGAAATGCAAAATTACAATTTGTATATTTTCAACAACATTGGTGAGACATTGTATCAAAGTTTAGGGTATGATAATAAATGGAACGCCACTTATAACAACAAGGAACTGCCGTCGGGAACGTATTATTACTTATTCAAAAAAGGTGGGGATATCATTGTTAAAGGGTATATAACTGTAGTAAGATAATTTACAATAAATATTAATTAAATAAAAATTAAAGTTATGAAAAAAATATATTTAATTGTAAGTATCGCAATTGTTTTACTTACAATAAGCAAAGTTAAATCACAGAATTTGACAAATTATAATCTTTATGCAGTGAACCCTGTATTATACAATCCTGCCTACGCTATTGACGATTCAAAAACTCGCGCATTTATCAACACTCACGTGCAATGGGTAGGCTTAGACGGTGCTCCGAGAGCAAATACTTTTGGCATCTATTCAAGTTCTGTAAAGAATATGGGCTTTGGATTATCAGTTTTCAATAACAAACAAGGCATAACCAACTTTACAAATTTGAATCTCACGTATGCTTACAGAGCTAATTTTGGTGAATCTCATTTTTTGACATTTGGTGTGTCAGCCGGTTTTATGATGGACAGACTTACAACTGGTGATATCACCAACGCTGATATGTCTGACCAGACAATTGTTAACAATACATTCAAACAAAATGCTTTTTCGGCACGAGGAGGATTAGTTTATTTTAATAAAGGGTTTGAAGCTTCACTTGCAACGCCGCAATTGGTTAATGCAGGAAAGTCGAGTGGTTATGTAGTAAGTATGTTTAGTTACAATTTCAAACTTGACGATTCATGGAATCTGAAACCTATCATCATGTATCGCGATGTAAAGACCAGCCCGGCACAATTTGATGGAAGTTTTATGGCAACATGGAAAAAGACCATCTGGGCACAATTTGGCTATCGCTCCAATGAAAGCTATTTGATGTGTTTGGGCGTAAATTGGAAAGATTTTGAACTTGGATATGCTTATCAGATGGAAGCAGGAGATATTACATCTGTTGGAACAACGCATGAAATACAGCTTACTTACCGTTTTGGAATAGGTCCTAATGTAGTAAAGTATGAGAAAGTAAAATCAACATCAACATTACCTTCTACAAAAGCAAATGCTATTCATGACACTGTTTACGTAATGCCGCTATCAGAAAACACTAAAGTTGTAGGAACTATTGTCAGAAAATCAGACAACAAAACTGTTTCCGGTACAATTACAGTTTCTGAAAACAACAAAGAGGTACAGAAAATAACAGCTAATAATGGCGTTTTCAACTTTGAATTAAAATCGGGTAAAACGTATAAATTTGATGTGTCCGATAATAGCTATCCAACAGCTTCACAAACTATTGAAATACCCAAGAAAACAGTAGTAAAAGAAGTGAACATTGTCGTAGATTTTGCACCAACGGTAAAAGTTACCGTAACAGACCCGGAAACAAAAGCGCCTGTGAATGCGAAAATTATCATTTCTTCAAACGGTAAAGTTTACCAGACTATTAACACGAATGATAACCTCTCCACTATTAAACTTCAACCGGGCGTTTATATATTTGATTGCAGTGCCGATGGCTATTATAGTAAAAAAATAACCATAGACTTAACATCTCAGGATTTTGCAGAACCAAATATTCAAATGGACAAGGTTAAAAAAGAAGCTTTTAGCTTAGGAATGATTAATTTTGAAACAAATAAATCAATTATTAAGTCAGAATCACTCCCCATTTTGGATAATTTTATAAAAGTTCTTAAGGATAATCCAACGATGAGATTTGAAATTTCAGGACATACTGATAATGTTGGTAAAGCTGATGCTAATAAAATACTATCACAAAATCGCGCTAAAGCTTGTGTTGATTATATGATTTCTAAAGGTATTGCTTCAGATCGTTTAGTCCCCAAGGGGTATGGGCAAACAAAACCATTAGTTCCAAATGATACACCGGAAAATCGCTTCAAAAACCGCAGGGTTGAAGCAAAGATTATTGAATAATAAGCACATTTCGGATAACTAATTAAAAAAGAAGCTGCTAAAAGGGCAGCTTCTTTTTTAATTATACCCAAGGGATAAAATATCAATAACCATTTGTTAAACCGGTTGTTAAAGTAAAAAATGTTTATTAAACCCTGAAACGATTGATAACAACTGACCGACTGAAAACTCAGTGCTTCTCTGTTTATTCTCCGCGTTCTATGGTTTAAATGCAGTCTGGTCTTATAACTCTATATTTTATACCGAGCGTTTATTGAAGTGCAATCTAAACGCTCCAAACTATAGTCGTTTTTTCAAACTGAGCGGATTCGAATTGATGTGCTTTAGTTCTCTTTCAATTTAAATACATATAAAAAAACATTCCCTCTATTCCATACTAATTTGTAATTTTGTTTTTTATTTATAAATAACCCGAGAATGCCCCTGAAAAGCCAAATTATTTCATTTGTTTTAGATGGTAATATAGTAAACATAGATTTTCAGAAATGTAATCTAAGTCCAACACATTCCTTGCTTCATTACCTGCGCTCATTACCCAATCATAAGGGTGTCAAAGAAGGCTGTGGTGAAGGCGATTGCGGAGCATGTACTGTTGTTATTGGTGAACTTGATAAAAACAATAAAATAATTTACAAGGCCATTGATTCATGTCTTGTCTTTCTGCCTATGATTCATGGCAAACAGGTAATAACTATCGAAAATTTAGCTTTTGAAAAAGGAGGCAAAACTATTTTACATCCCATACAGGAAGCAATGGTCTTTGAAAATGGCACACAATGTGGCTTTTGCACTCCTGGTTTCATCATGTCACTGTTTTCACTATATAAAAACTTCGAGAACCCCAAGCCTCATGTTATTAAAAACGCACTCTCAGGCAATTTGTGCCGCTGTACAGGCTACAACTCTATAATAAAAGCCACTCAGAAAGTTTTTAAAAACAAAAAAGACGACCATTTCACTAAAGAGGAAAATAATATTATTTCGCTTCTCAAGAAAATAAACAATAAAAAAATCATTAATATCAATACTGAAGAACAAGTTTATATTAAACCTTTTACACTCAAAGAAGCCTTAGACCTGAAAAACAAACTCCCTCAGGCACTTATAATCTCTGGTGCTACTGATTGTGCTTTACGCGTTACTAAAAAACACGAAATAATCCCTTATATTATTGATATTTCAGAAGTGGTTGAACTTAAAACAATTACTAAAAATACCAAGGGTTATGTTTTTGGTGCAGCTGCCAAACTCGAAGAGATAAGAATGGAAGGAGAGAAAGGTTTAAAAACACTTTTTGAAATACTTAGTGTTTTTGGTTCCAAACAAATCAGAAACTTAGCCACACTGGGGGGTAATGTTGGCTCTGCATCTCCTATAGGTGACACCTTGCCTGTGCTTCTCGCTTATAACGCTTCTGTACTTCTTCAGAGTGTGGATGGGAAAAGGACTATACCACTATCTGACTTTATTATAGGTTACCGTAAAACACAAATTCTGCCCCATGAGCTTATCACTGCCATCTCAGTTCCAAAGCCAGATAAAGACATTATTATCAAATCATACAAAATATCAAAACGCAAAGCTCTCGACATATCTACAGTGAGCGTTTGCTTCAGGTTAAAATTAAACAATAATATTGTAGAAGATATTATGATAGCTTACGGTGGCATGGCTGCCTATACAAAAAGAGCCTTCATGACAGAAAATTATTTAATAAACAAAAAGTGGAGCGAAAAAACAATTTCTGAAGCTGTAAATTTTATTAAAAAAGACTTCACTCCTATTTCTGATGCCAGAGCAGGAAAGGAGATGCGATTAATAGCTGCCGGGAATCTGTTACTAAAATTTTATAATGATACACAGAATTAACACGATAATATGTAAATAAGACAAGCCGATAAACCAAAACCTGTAAATCTTGTAAATCCTGTCTAATGATGAAATATGAACAGTAGAAAAACAATAATGCAAAAATTTAATAAATATCAAAATATCATTCCACACGAAAGTGCTACAAATCATGTAACAGGACGTTCTGTTTACATAGATGATATGCAAAATGTAAACAACCTCTTATTTGGTCGTATTGTTTACAGCCCTCATGCCCACGCACGTATTGTGTCTTTTAACATAACAAAAGCACTCAAAATGGATGGTGTTCATGCCATTATCAGCTATAAGGATATCCCTGGGCATAACAATATAGGTCCTGTTATTCATGATGAACTCTGTTTAGCAGAAAATAAAGTAGAATTTATAGGTCAGGCTATCTTTTTGATTGCTGCTGAATCTGATGCGATATGCCGTAATGCAGAAAAGTTAATTGAAATTGAATATGAAGTTCTTGAACTTATCCTCGACATTCCTACAGCTATAAAAAGAAATAATCTGCTTGCCCCACCACGCAAAATAGAAGCAGGAAATATTAAAGAAGCATTAAAAAAATCAGAAAACAAGATAAAAGGTACTTTAAATGTTGGTGGGCAAGAACATTGGTACCTTGAAACCCATTGCAGTCTTTGCATTCCCGACGAAGGCAAATACAAGGTTTACAGCTCTACACAGAACCCTACCGAAACTCAGATCCTTGTGGCAGAAGTACTGGGCTTATCATCTAATAAGGTAGAAGTTGAAGTAAAAAGAATGGGCGGTGGTTTTGGCGGTAAAGAAACTCAGGGCAATCACTTTGCTTGCTGGAGTGCTTTACTCAGCCACAAAACCGGCAGACCGGTTAAAATAAATATGTTCAGGGATGAGGACCAGAAAATTACAGGCAAAAGACATCCTTTTTTAATAAATTACGAAGCAGGATTTGATAACACAGGCGTTATTAATGCCATTGACCTTGTGCTTAATTGCAATGCAGGAAGCTCCACCGATCTCTCTATGGCGATATTGGAACGCGCCATGCTGCATGCCGAAAACTCATATTTTATACCTAATATGCGTATTGTTGGCAGAGCCTACAAAACCAACCTGCCTTCCAACACAGCCTTTCGTGGATTTGGAGGCCCTCAGGGCATGGCTGCCATTGAAACAATAATTGATAGGATTGCCCGCATTCTGAAAAAGGATGCAACAGAAATTCGCTTCCGGAATTTTTATGGACTAAAAGACAGAAATATAACTCCTTACGGACAAGTTATTGAACATAACAGGCTTTTTACTATTTACGACAAAATTATACGTACAAGCAATTACTACAACAGAAGAGAAGCTGTAATAAAATTCAATGATGCAAATAAATACGTTAAAAAGGGACTGGCTTTAACACCCGTTAAATTCGGCATTTCATTTACAACATCTTTTCTGAATCAGGCCGGCGCTCTGGTTAACATCTACAAAGACGGCTCTGTCCTTGTCAATCATGGGGGAACAGAAATGGGACAAGGGCTGAACACTAAAATAATGCAGATAGCTGCTGCTGAATTAGGTGTTAGTCTAAATAAAATAATTACCTCTCCAACCAACACATCAAAAGTGCCTAATACATCGCCCACAGCCGCTTCATCGGGCACTGACATCAACGGCATGGCAGTTAGAAATGCAATTGAAAAACTAAAAAAACGTATTGCAGAAGTGGTGGCTGATAAATTTAATGCTGATAATAAGACAAATAAAACACTTGTCGATAATATCATTTTTGAAAATGATTTTATTTTTGACTATAAGAATAAAGAATTGAAAATCAGCTTTAACGATGCTGTCTCAATAGCTTATCTCAAACAAACAAGTCTGAGTGCTACAGGTTTTTACAAAACACCCGACATTAATTTCAACAGAGAGACTGGCAAAGGCAAACCTTTTCACTACTTTTCTTACGCTATGTCGGTGTCTGAGGTTGAGCTTGACATCCTCACCGGAAGCCATAAAATATTAAGAAGTGATATTGTTTTCGATATTGGTGATTCTATCAATAAACTTATTGATTTAGGACAAATAGAAGGTGGTTTTATTCAGGGTGTTGGATGGTGCACAACTGAAGACATGAAATATAATGAGAATGGCAATTTACTCAATCATTCACCCGACACTTATAAAATACCCACCATTTCTGATATTCCTGAAGATTTCAGGGTTACTATTCTCGATGGTATTCCAAACCCTAACACCATAAGAAAAAGTAAAGCCATTGGCGAACCTCCTTTTATGCTTTGTTTCTCTGTATGGCTGGCTGTTAAAGATGCTATTTCTTCCGTTGCAAGTCATTCTATTGAACCGGAGTTCTGCATACCTGCCACAAATGAAAACATATTATTATCAATAGAAAAAATTAAAAAACAATAAATATAAAAAAAATGGATAAAGTACAATTAATCAAACAATTATCAGAAAAATATACTGATTACACAGCCAACAATCTATCAAAGTTGGTTAAACTAAAATCACTTAGTTGTCACGAAAAAGATGTTCAGTTAGAACTAAAAAGACAAATGGAAGAAGCTGGTTTTGATGAGGTTTTCATTGATGGACTGGGCAATGTAATTGGCAGAATAGGCAATGGTAAAAAAATTATGGCTATCGATGCCCACATGGATACTGTTGGTGTGGGTAATTTAAGCAATTGGGAATTTGACCCTTTCTGTGGCACGATAGAAAATGGTTACGTTAAAGGAAGAGGCACTGTTGACCAGAAAGGAGGTGCCGCAGCTTTTATAACAGCCGGCAGAATACTGAAAGAAATCGGCTTTGATAATGACCTTACAATTTACTTTGTAGGTTCTGTCATTGAAGAAGATTGCGATGGGTTATGCTGGAAATACATTATAGAAGAAGATAAAATTGTACCTCACTGTGTGATTAGTACAGAACCAACAAATATAAACATCTACAGAGGTCACAGGGGACGTATGGAGATGCACATGATTTTTAACGGCATCTCTGCTCACGGTTCTGCTCCAGAAAGAGGTGTTAATGCTGTTTATATAGCATCGAAAGCTTGTCTCGAAGTGGAGAAACTTAATGAACACCTCAAATATGATGAGTTTCTTGGAAAAGGTAGTGTAACCGTTTCTGAATTTGTTTCAGGAAGTCCTTCTTTATGCGCTGTTGCCGATTACGCATGTGTTCACCTAGACAGAAGGCTTACCTGGGGCGAAACTAAAGAAAGTTCAGTAGCTGAAATCAATAACATCATTGAAAAAGATGGCGGTAAAGTAGAAGTACTTCATTATAAAGAAAAAGCCTATACAGGTCTGGAATATGGTATGGAGAAATATTATCCCACCTGGAAAATTGAAGAAAACCATCCTGTGGTTGTTAATGCTGTCAATGCTTATAAACAATTATACGATAAAAATCCAAAAGTTGATAAGTGGACATTTTCTACCAATGGCGTTACTATTAATGGTATATATGGCATCCCTGTAATAGGTTTCGGACCGGGTAATGAAGTATTTGCTCATGCGCCTAACGAAAAAACACCCATTGAACACTTAGTAATTGCATCTGCTTTTTATGCTGCTTTTGCAATTAATTATTAATAACATTATTGCATAATTCCTTTTTGATTATATTTGTTTAATTATTTGATAAAAAACACATTAAATTATAAAATATGGCTGGCGTTAATAAAGTAATACTTATTGGTAATCTGGGAAAAGATCCCGAAATAAGACAATTGGAAACAGGTGTTAAAGTGGCAAGTTTTTCTATGGCTACAACAGAATCTTACAAAGGTAAAGACGGTAACAGGGTAGACCAGACAGAATGGCACAACATAGTGCTCTGGAGAGGGTTGGCAGAAGTAGCTGAAAAATATCTAAAAAAAGGCAATACTGTTTATATTGAAGGTAAGATCCGAACTCGTAGCTGGGAAGATAAAGAAGGTAATAAAAGATACACCACAGAAATCATTGGCGATAATATGACAATGATTGGAGGAAGAAAAGAAAATGATAGTACCCACACAACAAATACAACAGCATCCGAACAACCAGAAATAAATCCTGCACAAGAAGCTGACGATTTGCCCTTTTAATATCTATTATTTTAAAAGACTTTAAACTAAAACGTTAGAGTTTGTGAATTAATTAGGTTAAAAGTTTTTCGAAAAAATCATTTTTGTTTAAATTCTTTTATATCTTTGCACCTTAAAATTATTGGTACCATAGCTCAGATGGTAGAGCAACGGACTGAAAATCCGTGTGTCCCTGGTTCAATTCCAGGTGGTACCACTTCAAAATAAAAGAAAAGCCTTGTAAATCAAATATTTATAAGGCATTTTTGTTTAAAGTAAATCATATTGCTGCTATTTGTGGATTAAGCAGATTTGTCATTTTCAAAATCAGGGCTCTTTAATATTTCATCTCCTTAATAAATAAAATTCCCAAAATAATTAGCACTACAACCAAAAAAAGAGCTTTTATTGTATTAGAGCTAATTCTATATCTTAATTTAAAACGTTTTTTATATGGGATTTTGTTAGTTTTCAGATAACTCCTCAAATCATTATATTCCTGCTCTGTGATTTTCAGAGTATAATAAATTTTTTTACGGACGTTAGGGCTCTTTTCTTTGAAAAACATATCTCTTTAGGGTGTTTAATTAATTCTGCAAAAATAAAAAAAATCTTTTATTCTTTTTTCTTTTTAGAATGAGGTAACATTATTTTATGTTGTATTAAAATTGATTCGTCATGTACTAACCGAAGCATTTTTATAATAAAATCATTATTTAATCCTAATTTCTTTGCCATTTCGGTTCTTTCATTTATTATTGTGTTCCATCTTTTAACCTGATATACTGTGATATTATGTTTGCTTTTATGATTGCCAATTTTTGAAACAATATCCATTCTTTTTTTTAATAGATTTAAAAGTTCTATATCAACGGTATCTATTTCATTACGCAATGTATCAAGTATTTTTTGAAAGTCAAAACTACCTGCTTCTTTTCTAAAAACTAATTTACTTAACAAGCTTTCTAACTGGTCGGGTGTAATCTGCTGCAAAGCATCTGTTATGGCTTTATGAGGTGTAAGATGTGTTTCTATCATTAACCCACACATATCTAAGTTAAAAGCTTTTTGTGATATATCTTGAATAAAAGCACGGTTGCCGGCTATATGACTGGGGTCACAGATTATTGGGAGATTAGGAAATATACGCTTTAGCTCTAAAGGAATATCCCATATTGGGTTATTTCTATAGGGTGTTTTTTCATAAGTATTAAAACCACGGTGTACAGCTACTATTTTTTTAAGCCCTGACATATAAAGACGCTCTATTGCGCCTCGCCATAAGTTTAAATCCGGATTAATTGGATTTTTAACAAGTATAGGAATGTCAACACCTTTAAGAGCGTCAGTAATATTCTGAACGTAAAAAGGATTAACAGTAGTTCGAGCGCCAATCCATAAAACATCAATATTATGTTTCAGACATGCTTCTACATGTTGTGGAGAGGCTACTTCTGCAGCAGTTAGCAGATGAGTCTCTTCTTTAACACGCTGCATCCATAAAAGAGCTTTTTCACCAACACCCTGAAATGAATGAGGCCTCGTTCTTGGTTTCCAGATACCAGCTCTGAATATCCGAACATGTTCTATTTTGTTCAAGACTTTAGCTTGAGAAACTACCTGCTCTTCACTTTCAGCACTACATGGACCAGATATTATAAGAGGATAATTAAAGTTGTTTAACCAGTTTTCAATAGGTAAGAAATCTGGTTGTAAATTCTCTCTCATAAACAGGCTTGTTAACAATATCAGCTATAAACGGTCAAAATCAGAAAAGTTAGATGTGGAATATTCTACGAATAAAGTTTTTCTTTGACTTTTTAATGTTTTCCAATTCATCATCTTCATGATAACCATAACCATAACCATAGCCATAGCCATAACCATAGCCATAACCATAACCATAACTGGCATATCCATATTTTGAATATTCATGTTTAACGCCATTAATTAGGATGCTTAAATTGGGGACATTAATATTCTTTTGTATATCATTTAGGTTTTCAATAGCCTTCTTAACAGTAACCTTTTGTCTAACAACAAATATATAAGTATCTACATTTTTTAATATTGTAAATGCATCTGCAACAAAAGCAACGGGAGGAGTGTCAATAATAATATAATCATATCTGGTTTTTAATTCATGAATAAGATTTGTCATCATTTCTGATTCTAAAAGTTCCGCAGGATTTGGTGGAACAGGGCCTGCAGTAATTACATCAAGACTTTCAAGATTTGTTTTATTTATTATCTCATTAAGTGTTGATTTGCCAATAAGATAAGTTGATATGCCCTTGTCATTTCTTAAATTAAAATCAGAAAAAATTCTTGGTTTACGTAAATCGCATCCCATTAAAACAACTTTCTTATCGGCAAGCGCAAAAGATGAAGCTAAATTTATCGAAATAAATGTTTTCCCTTCTCCAGAAACAGTTGATGTTACTGTTATTACTTTCTTTTGTGCATCCCTTAGGAAAAACTGCAAATTAATACGTACAGTCCTGAAAGTTTCTGCCACTACCGATTTGGGTTTTTCTTCCACAACGTTGTTAATACCCAGATTACTATGGGTAACAACGCCAACGATAGGGATTTGAGTTCTCGTCTCTATATCATTTTTGTCTTCAATTTTGTCGTTAAAGTAATCAACTAAAAAAAGAACTGTTGCAGGTATTAAAAATCCTATTATCAATGCAATAAAGTAATTCATCCTCCTCTTTGGAGAAATAGGAAATCCCTCATTTTCAAGTATCGCTTTATCAAGAATTTTATTATCCGGCATAATAGAAGCTTTGGCAATACCAGATTCTGAAAGTTTTTGTAATAAAAAATTATACATCTGTTCACTGACAGAAAACTTCCTCTTTATGCCAAGAAACTCTTTCTCAGTAACCGGAAGCTTACTTACCTGTCCCTCCATTTCTTTAATTCTGTTATCTATTTCTGTAATTCTAAGTTTCGATACATTTACAATATTTTTAATATTTTCAATTATATTTTTTTTCGTGTTTTCTACTTGAGTTTCTAACACATTCAAATACGGATTTTTAGAAGTAGAACTTACCCTCAGCATATTTCTTTCTGTCAAAACCTCATCCAATTGGTTTATAAGGCTTTTCAGTCCTTCGTCCTGAATATCAATAATTGATGGAGCTAAAAGTTCCTTAATATTTATATTATTCTCAACATAATTTAATAAATAATTATAATATTTCAATTTTAAAGTTTCAACTGCTTTATCTTTATCTAAATCTTGATATTTATCAAAAACATATTTAGACTGTTCTGAGACATCCATAATGCTATTTTCCATACGGAAATTCTGTAAACGATTCTCAACAATAAATAACGAATCTGAAATTTCCACTAATTGGTTACTAATAAAATTAATAGTGTTATCAGCTTTATGCATTTTCTCGTCCAAATCAATGTTTATATACTCATCAGCTAAAACACTAAGAAAATTCATTATCTTAACAGATGAATTATTTGTTAGAAATACTTCTACAACTGTTGTTCCCTTAGCATCAACAGGTTTAACTTCAGTAGCATTATTATACTCTCTGATTTGTGTAGCAGGATTATTAATAACAAAATTAAAGTCGTCCTCAATATCTTCTTGTAGATTAAAATTCTTATTAAGAAGTAATTTGAATTTATAATTATCAGATTGAAATGTTTCACCAAAATGAAGCGTTTTAACAATTCCTTTATTAATTTCAAAATCTTTAAATGCTTTCTCTGTACCAATATTTAATACTGAAATTTTTGAATTGTCTTTTAAACGGATTTGATAAACTTCATTTGAAATAATTTTAATGTAAAAAGGATAGTTAATTAACTGATTATGTGAAGTATCTATTAATACGGTAAATGGACTAGCGCTATAAATTTCTTGGTATCTAAACCTCCCTTTTTTATTATATGTAATTAAAAAATCAAGTTTTTTTAACGACCTTTCTGTTAAAGACAAAGAGCTCAAGATTTTTAATTCATTAAGAAAGTTCTTCTTTGTTTTAAACATATCTAAACTTTCAAGAAAACTTTCACCTCCAAGGCTCCATTTTGCATCATCTTTTACCAGAAGTGTAATTTTCCCCTTATAAATTGTATTAGAGTATTTATTAATTGCAAAAGCAATACATAAAGATATTATAATTGATAAAACAAAATAAAGCCAATATTTTAAAAACCTGAAAATTAATAACTTAATTGCAAACGATCTATCTTCCTCAGGAATAATTAATTGATTATTTTGGATATTATTCACGTTATTTGCTTTTTAATTATTTATAGAATATTATTTTTTTAGATAATTAATTAATACTACTACTGTTGTAATTCCAGTAAACACAGTTGTAATACTTGTAAATAAAATAGAAAATGGGAATTCCTTAAATCCTAATGTTTTTGCTACTGTAGGTTGAACATAAACGACATCATTGGGTTTTAACTGAAAAAATTCCGAATTAATAACATTAATATCTGTTATATCTAAGTATGCCAACTTATTTCCTTGACTTTTTCTTAAAACCATAACATTTTGACGATTACCAAAAACTGTCATATCTCCAGCTATACCTATTGCTTCTAAGACATTTATACTATTGTCATAGATTTTATATGTACCTGATTTGTTAACTTCTCCCAAAATAGTAATTTTATAATTAATTAGTTTTACTATAACATTAGCACTTAATAAAAAAGCATTAATGCTTTTTTGAATATTATTTTGTGCTTCCTGTATTGTTAAACCTTGCAATAGGACTTTACCTGTAAGTGGCATTACGATATATCCTGAATCAGAAAGTGTGTAACTGTCAACAAATAAACTTATTTCACTGGCTCCCTGTGTATTTACCCACTCCGAATTAAAAAGTCTGTAGGTTTTATCATCAAGTGTTTGAACTTTTATATATAGCATATCACCCGGTTGTAATTTATATACATCAAGGGCTGTTGCTGTTGATGCTTTCGCAGAGTTTGTTCCGACACCTAAATAAATTTGTTTCTTCATCGGTGTACACGAAAAAAACACACTAATAACCAACAAAAGTAAGCACACCTTTGTGTTTTTGATAATATTCAGAATCATATAATTAAGTTTAATATACTTTTGAGAAAATGCAAAGATAAAATTTATTCTTTTAACCTATAAATTTTTTTGAAAGATATACGGGAAGAAATTATTCCTGTATTTGAAGCTGTTGTATTAGCATCTTATCAGAAAGAGACTTCATTAAAAAGTATATTCTATACGTCTGCTGATTAGTGGTTTTATATGAACCAATAAAAAATTGAGACATATCTTTTGATGAACCGTTATGATTTATTGAAAAATCTTTTGGTGGATTTTTAGTAAAAAAATCTTTTATAATTATTTCAGCTTGAGATTTGCTGTATGTACCATCATTGTCAAGTACTGTCAGTTCTATATTTGAATGAAAGTAAGAAGCTAATTCTTTTGCATTTCCTGTTTTAATAGCTGAAACAACTTTCCCTGAAACAGAAACAGCATCCTGAGAATATCCTTTGAGCATAAAAAAAGAAAATTGCAATAAAACTATAATGATAATTTTATAACTAATATTTTTCATTTTGTGTTTTTATTATTTAAAAAACAATAATTAAGCCAAGGAAAAACATATAATATTGAATGCAAACTTACAAAAAATCATTATGTAAAACAATTTCATGATAATCTTTTATTTATATCAAAGTAAGGATTCTCAATGAATTTACTATTCTTTTAGTTGTCAATTTCTCTTTTACAGTTCGGTTTTTAAAAAACAATATATATAATTTGTATTTTTGTGTTAAATAAGGTTAAAGCTACCAAAGCAATATGGATTTCTTATATTATTTCAGACAATGGCCAGGAAGTATATTGGGTAATCTAGTACGTATTATTCATGTGCTCTTTTTAGAAACAAAAAGAATAATATTCGGAATTAAATACATCGCTGAATTCGACCTTACTGATATGTGTAATCTTAATTGCTCTCATTGTTATCATTTCCGTCAAAAAGAAAAATTAAATTATACTGAGCTTTCTATCGAAAAATGGAAAAAGAAGTTTATTGCATTAAAGAAAAAAGGTATAAGACGGGTATTGTTGATTGGGGGAGAACCTGCTTTAAGAAAAGATATAATAGAACTTGCGTGTTGCATTTTTAAATATGTTGACATTTGTTCTAATGGCACTATAAAAATTGATAATAATTTCAATCAAAAATTATTTATTTCAATTGATGGCAATGAAGTTACACATGATTCAATAAGAGGTAAAGGTATATTTAAAAAAGTATTGGACAATTACCGCAATGATAAAAGAGTCTTTTTTAATATGACCCTTACTAAGCACAACTGGCATCAATTAGAAGAAGTTATTAATATTGCCATTGATAATAATGTAAAGGGTGTGTCCTGTGATATTTATACACCTTCTCCAGCTGTTACAGATAAAGATGATTTGTTTATTAACAAAGAAATAAGGGTATTAATTATTGATGAGTTGTTTAAAATGAAAAAAAAATATCCGAAATTTTTTTTAATAAGCAAAAAAGCTATAATGTGGTTTAAAAATACAGATCATAGTGGAAAAGCTTGTTATTGGAGACAAGCTGTTAATCATTTCAGTGTGAATCTTGAAGAAAGGTATTCGTGTAAAGATTTGGATTGTTCAAATTGTGGGTGTTTTGCTCAAGCTAATCTGAGTCCATTAAATATTTTTATTAAAAGTAAATAGATAGAATTTTTTTATTTTTTAGTCTTTATTTTAATATAATTTTGTTTAAGAAATATCTTCATTCCAGTTACTTATAATAATTGAATAAAGACTTAAATTGAAAAAGAAACTACTTTTAGTATTGCCTGTTGATAAAAGTGTTGTTCATTTTAATGCTATTGCGCCACCATTAGGATTGGGTATAATAGCATCGTTAACACCTGACGATTGGGATATTGAAATATTAGATGAAAATTTTGAAATATTTTATTATAAAAATGTTGACCTTGTAGGAATAACTTCCTGGACAGTTAATATAAACCGTGCTTATGAAATAGCAGAAATATGTAAAAAAAATAATACTCCGGTGGTTATGGGGGGCGCACATGTTTCTGCCCTTCCCGAAGAGGCCCTTAATTATTGCGATTATGTCGTAAAAGGAAATGCTGAAAATGTTTGGCAAGTATTTATTGATGATTTTTGCAATGGTACTGCAAAAAAAATTTATTACACTGAACCCAATAATAGATTTGTAAAGCCACGCCATGACTTATTTCATAAAAATTATATTTTAGGGGCTATTCAGACAACAAGAGGTTGTCCTTTAGATTGCGAGTTTTGTTATGTTACTCAATTCAACGGGTTTAAATATTATCGTAAAGACCCCGACGAAGTTGTTAGTGAATTGGTCGAAATACCTCAGAAATTTGTCTTTTTTATTGATGATAACCTCGCCGGCTATACCAAAAAACAAGAAGAAGATGCAATCATTCTTTTTGATAAAATTATTGAAAGTAAAATAAAAAAATATTGGTACTCACAAACTTCAATAAATTTTGCCAAAAACGAATTATTATTTAAAAAAGCCGTTCAAAGTGGATGTGGATCCGTTCTCATTGGATTTGAAGCGGAAACCGAAGAAGCACTTAAATCAATTAATAAACATTTAAACATAAAACTTGATCCTTCAAGGTATAATGAATATATTGATTTATTACAGAAACATGGAATAGCTGTTATTGCAGCAACTATTTTTAGTCTCGAAAATGACACATTCGATTCAATGGAAAAAAGAATAAAATTTTTATGCTCTACCAGTGCTGCTTCTATTACTGCAACTTTTTTAACGCCTTTTCCCGGGACAAGATTTTTTAACCGTATAAGCAATCAAAATAAACTTGTTTATAATAATTACCCTAACGATTGGAAATATTATAACTGCAGATTTTTAACATTTAAAACAAATTATAGTGAAGATGCTGTTAAATATGAAAAGCATGTACTAAAAATAATTTTGAAGGCTTATAATCCTTTTCGTCTTTTCTACAGAGCTTTATTAACGTTATATTATACAAAAAATATTATTGCGGTTCTGCATTCATACTCAGCCAACTTAAAATATAAAAATTTTTTAAAGGGTAAATCAAACAGCTATTATGGGTTAAGACTTTTTTTAACAAAATTACTCTTAAAAAACAGAACTTCTAACAAAAGTAAGGCTTAAGTTATTGGTATATAAAAGGTCTTCGTTACTTTTTGCAAATAGAAAAAACATAACAAAATAAAAAAAGGATCTAAAACATTAATATATCTGTAATTACCTAGCGCAATAACAGTAAATATTAAAAGATTAAAAAATACAAAATTGAAAGATATTGGGATTTCGTGATGGATTTTTAAAATACAGCTCAATAATAAGAAAAGAAAATAACAACATAACAATAATATTATCAGGACATTTTGGGGTAAATAGATATTTATCAGAACCAAGCCCAATACTATAAAAAAAAAGAATAAAGATTTCTTTAAAGTTTTTGCTTTTAATATTTTCGAGAATAGATAAATTATTATCAGAGAGAAAAACAATTTCAGAAAGACAGAATAATTTAATGCTGCTTTGATTTTCATAATTACCAGAGGCAAAATATAATCAGGATTATGTTTATAAAAGTTATAAACTCTAGTAAATGAAATTTTGTTATTCAAATTGTCATTATTATAGAAACTAGTGCTATTAAAACGCCATTCAGGGCTTGAGTTACCATTAGTTATAAATTCGTTATGGCAATCCATGGCTACATTTTTTGTTATTGATAAAAAAACCAGAAAATAATCAGGGGCATCAATAATTTCCTGTAAAAGTCCTATTTTGTAAAAATCAATTGTTGAAGCGTTTATGTTGTTAAAAAAAACGCCTTTGTTTTTAACATCCGGTATCAGAGAATCTGTTATTTTTCTTATTTCAGATTCATTAAATATTTTCTTAGGTTCTAGATATTGACCATATTTAGGGGCTTTATGTGATATCAGGTCAACCTTTTCTTTAGCAGTCAATGATGTGTTTAGAGTAGCTGAAAGAACAACAAATGAATCGTGTTTAAGCTCCCTGAGTGTTTTATATGCAAAGAGATGCCATGGTAAAAGCACAGCGATAAAGACTATGCTGAAAGTAATAAGGTTTTTTACATTTATCCATTTATTGCCGTTTTTTAAATCTATTAAAAGATATATCACAATAAAACCAACAACCAATATCATTGTTGCATGGAACAACAAGCTTACAGCTAAAGCTATTGCCATTGCTACAGCCCATAGAGTTGTTTTTTTTCTAAAAAACTTTTCAGCAATAAAAATAAAAATAAAAATAAAAAAAGCTGTAAATGCCTGACCTGGTAAAAAATATTCTGCCATTTTATGATTTACGAACATGAAAACAATTCCACTAATAATTCCTGAATAGAAACCTTTACTTTGCAATAAAAAAAATCCAAGTAAGGGCAGACCTGCAGCTACAATACATAATAATAAAAGTTGAAAAATAACAATATAGGATGGATTAACACCAAATATTTTGTACATCACTCCGACAAAAAGAGGGTATAAAGGGGGGCGATGTATATTGGTAATGCCTCTCAATAACTCTTGTTTTTCAAAAGTACCACTGTCAACATGTCCAAATTTGTAAACTTCAGGTTTTTCGAAACCGCCCGTGACATGGAATCCGTGTCCTGTGGCAAAATTCACAGCAATTGTCTGATAATCCCATTCATCGCTTCCGTAGAAAACATCAATTTTATTTGACAGGTTTACTTTGAAGATAAAGATAAAAAATAAAACAAAAAACATCACTCCGAAAATAAGCCAACGCTTTTTGGAACTGTCTGCAAAAACGTAAAGGTTTTGTATTATCCTTTTATTTTTTTCTTTTAACCCCATTTATTTTTTTAGTTTCAGATTCATCAATAAAGCGTTTGCTTTGTAAAAATTCAAAGACACCATCAGCAAATAACTTATACCCTTTAGCATTGTGATGTTGGTCTATAGGCCAGTAGTATTGGCAAGCAGTTTCTTTTGAATTTATTTTCTTATTTTTAAAAAAAGGCAATAGGTCAACAACATCTAAACGTTTATCATTCTTGAAAGCAGAGGCAAAAGTATCATAAAAATAATTGCCTTTAATCGCTTCGTTTAGTTGGGGGTGAAGAATCAATACCAATTTAAAATTATTCTTTTGGCTCAAGTTATAAAATTTAATTGAAGCATCGTGCAGTGCAGCTACAGCTCTATTTATTTTAACTGACTTTTCTTTTCCCTTTAAAAAATGAAAGTCATAACCTAATAGATTATGAATAAGCAACCGGAAAGTGTAGCTGTAGGCATAAAGCGGTTCCCATTTAGGGGGTTGATTATATCTGACAGTACTGTCTCGCAGAAAACGTTCAAATCCACCTCTGAATAGGTAATCGCTTACATCTGTAGTATTTATTGCCAGCAACACCATATCCGGTTTGTATTTAAGCAGTTTGTCCTTTAATAATAAATATTCAAAAAAGGGATCACTACCCACAATGCCTGCGTTAAAAAATTCAATTTTTTTTAACGGATATCGTTTTATCATTTTGTATGATAAGAAACTGACCCAGGTTGAGTCAAAGTCGGCACCAACGCCCTCTGTAAAAGAATCTCCAATAGCCATTATCCTTAAGGCCCCAGAGTCTTTTTCAACATAATGTTCAATGTCTGGCAATCCTTCGGCATTAAATGTCCTTTGATATAAAAATTCTTTTTTGGCAACTGTTGAAACGTGGTCTTTATTAATTAAATAATAATTATCAGGGGGTATATAATTTGATGATGAGTATTTATAAAATACTCTTTCAGAATATGTTGCATTAACGTTTAAAATCCTTAGAGATAATTCAACACATATCAAAATAAACATTACAGACAAATATAACAACCTAATTTTGCGCTTTATTTCTGATTTAAACTGAAGCTGAATAAATAAAAATTCAATAATCAGATGTATTACAAAAAAAAGAAAAACTATAAAAATCAGAGCATTATCAAAAGAAATACCTTCGAGTCTTCTATTGTTAAGCCTTATAATTTCTTTTATAAAGACAAATACTAGAATTCCATACCCAAGTATAGCCAGCAATAACCATTTGCGATTTTTTATTCTTGCATTGATTAATCTTTTTTTTATTTTAATAATTGAAATATACAGCACAAGAAAGATAAAACAACCCAAGAGAGTTCTTTGTGATATCTTCCACACAAATACTGAAAAATATGAACCCCAAAAGCTTTTAGAAGAGAATTTTTCTGGCAATTTATATGTTTGAATGCTGTTGTTGCTATTTATTAATTGCCATTCTTTTATAAACAGACTTTTATCATAGGTGGTACTTTCTTTCCCGACTGTAATGGTTAATTCAAAAGTATTATTTAAAAGTGCAGAATCCAACTCAATATCAATGCTCTTAATAAAAGAATAACCATTTCCCCATACACAATTTTGCTCATCGTAAAGAAAAATATAAGTTTTATTAAAAGTAGTTATACCGGTTATTTTTAAAGCTATGTTTTGGGGATAAGGTATATTTTTAATGCCAATTGCAATAGGTTCATAAATTTTAATACGCTTATAAAAAACGAAATAATGCACCAGCATTGTGCTGATAAAAAGAAGCAATAAAATATATATTTTTTTTTTATATTTTTTAAACATTAATAGCGTGTGTATCTTTTACAAAAATAGGCATGATTTCCAAAATTGCTTCTTTTTTACGTATTTTTGTTTTCATAATTCAAAAAGTTTATCTATGAACCCTTTAAAAATTGATACTACCTATATAAAGAATTTTATTTCTCAGTCGGAGATTAAAGCTTATAGTGGTAAATTTAAAAGTGTACACACTATGGTTTATAACAAAACCGGAGTGGGGAGTAATTTTTTAGGATGGGTGAGTTTACCTCAAGTCTTCGATAAAAAAATTATTAAACGTATTAATGATGATGTTAAAACTTTATCAAGAGAAATTGAGGTTTTTGTAGTCATAGGTATTGGAGGGTCTTATTTAGGAGCCAGAGCGGTTATTGATGCACTTAACAATCCTTTTATTCATTATAATACCACTATAAAAAAACAACCTCCTCTTATCATTTATGCAGGACACAATTTAAGTCAGGATTACCTGACAAACCTCCTGGCATTATTAGATAAAAAAGAATATGCGCTGGCAGTGATTTCTAAATCGGGCACTACAACTGAACCAGCTGTAGCTTTCAGACTTTTAAAAGCTCATTTGATTAATAAATACGGGATTGCAAAAGCTAAAGAACGTATTATAGCTATCACTGATAAAGACAAAGGGGCTTTAAAGAATTTTGCTGATAAAGAAGGGTACAAAACATACATTATCCCTGATGATATCGGTGGCAGGTATTCCGTTCTGACACCTGTTGGATTGCTGCCCATAGCTATGGCAGGATTTGATATCAATTTACTTCTGAAAGGAGCACAGGAAATGGCAGAGTACATTGCCTCTAACAATAATATACACCAAAACCCGGCAGCCTTGTATGCTATTGTAAGGAATATCCTATTCAAAAAAGGCAAAACTATTGAGATTTTAGCAGCATACAACCCTTCAATGAGTTATTTTATTGAATGGTGGAAACAGCTGTATGGTGAGAGTGAAGGAAAAGATAATAAGGGAATTTTTCCGGCCGGTGTTAATTATACATCCGACTTACATTCTATGGGTCAGTATATTCAGGAAGGATCTCGTCATATTTTTGAAACTACCATAGATATTGAAAAGCCCAATCAAACGCTTACCCTTCCGTATGATATTGAGGATAATGACGGGTTAAACTATATTGCAGGAAAAAATATTGAACATATTAATAAAATGGCTGCTTTGGGGACCAAACTGGCTCATGTAGAAGGCGGAGTTCCCAACATAAGTATAAGTATTGAAAAGCTTGATGAGTTTTGCTTAGGTCAGTTGATATATTTTTTTGAAATAGCCTGTGCTTTCAGTGGCTATCTGTTGGGAGTCAATCCATTTGACCAGCCTGGTGTTGAAGCCTATAAAAAAAACATGTTTGCGTTACTGGGTAAACCCGGTTTTGAAAAAGAAACGGAAAGGCTTAGAAAACAATATAACTAAAACCAATCATCAGAAAATCGTGTAAGTTAAGTTGAATTATATCATTGTATGTATCACCAATTATTGGCTCGTTGCAGGTAACAACATACTTTGTAAAATTATCTTTAATCTGTAACAGGTTGCTGAACTCACGTTTTATTGTTGTTTCGTCATTAAGTTGCAGACATACTTGAATGTATATTTTATTACTGTTTTTTTCTACTATAAAGTCTATTTCCTTATTATCCAATTTACCAATTAACACCTTAAATCCGAGCTGTTTGAGATGTAAAAAAACCGCATTTTCAAGTAATTTATGAATATCTGCTTTCCTGTAATATCCCAAAATGGCATTTCTCAAACCAATATTCAAAGTAGTATTCTTCACCTATTTCAATATTTTTAAACCCTTCTATATCTGAACGTAATACCCTATGAATAAAAATATTACCAGATACCTTTTGATTAATACCAGAAACTTTATTTTTTCCGAGTAGTAGGATTAATAGGCTTAAATTTGAAAAAAAGAAAAACATAGTATAAAATTATTTTTTCTTAATGCCAATAATAAAAAATTATTATGAAAATCATACTTTTATCAGTTTCTTTTTTAATAGTGCTATTTTTTTTGTTTTCAGTACCAATTGTTCAGGCAGCAGCTATAACAGCTAAAGCAAATGGAACATGGAATTCTACCTCTACATGGAGTACCAACACAATTCCTACTGCATCTGATGCGGTTACAATCGGTATCGGTTTTACTGTTACAATAACAGCTAATGCAACGGCTGGCAGTTTAACAGGAAGTGGAACCATAACATGCACTCATTCTTCTACTTTAACTGTTGGAGGAGATAATACAAGCACTACATTTTCAGGAATCATAACTAACAGTAGTGGCAATAAGCGACTTAATCTGACCAAAACCGGCAATGGTATATTGACACTTTCTGGCATAAATACTTACAGTGGTACAACGACAATAAGTGCCGGCATACTGAAACTTGGCTCAACAAGCGCATTAGGTACTACTTCTCGAGGAACAACAATTTCGAGCGGAGCTGTGCTTGATTTGAATGGGTTCACATTATCAACTGCAGAAACTCTTACAGTTAATGGTACGGGAATTTCAGGCGCTGGTGCTGTTATTAATAGTTCTCTAACAACTGTAAGTTATAGTGGCGCAATTACACTTGCCGGCAACAGCAGCTTAGTAGCAAACTATGGCTCTATTACTTTTACTGGAGCAATAAGCGGTGGACACAATCTGACATTAGATGGTACTAACGGAGGTACAATAAGCGGAGTTATAGGTATTGGAGGGTCTTCTCTTACCAAAGTAGGAACAGGAACGTGGAAGCTTTCGGGCGTTAACACCTATACCGGTATTACTACTATAAATGGAGGAGTTCTAAGTGTGGCAACAATTGGAAACGGCAGCATAGCAGGAAATCTTGGACAAGCCTCTACTGCATCTGCTAACATAGTTCTTGGGGGCGGCTCATTACAATACACGGGCATTACGGCTTCTACGAATAGGGCATTTACACTTACAGCAGGAACGACTTCATCAATAAATGTTACAGCCAATACCTTAACCATTTCAGGGGCTAGTGCTAATACAACAGGCTCATTAACCAAAACAGGAGCCGGTACACTTATTTTATCCGCTACAAATTTATATACAGGCACAACCACTGTAAATGCAGGAACACTTACTTATGGCATAAACAGTGCACTGTCAACAGGTCCTGTTACAGTTGATGGCGCTACAGCAATATTGAATTTGTTAACATATACAGATGCTGTTGGTACAGTAACTGTTGATAATGGTGGTACTATTACTGGAACAACAGGCACATTAACTACAACAGGCACATTTGAAATGAGAAGTGGCTCTGTTAGCGCCATACTCGCAGGCTCAGGCATTGCTCTTAACAAAACTACAGATGGCATAGTAACACTTTCGGGAGCGAATACTTATACCGGCATAACCACAATAAGTGCAGGTACTTTGATAGCCGGAACCAATGCTCCGTCAGGTTCAGCAGGAGCCTTTGGAAATGCAACATCAGCAATTACTCTTGGAAATGCTGCTACCACAACAAATAATTCAAGTCCATCGTTGCTTACCGGAGGGGCATTCACCATTGCACGTACCATTACAGTTGCCAATCAGGCAACAACCGGGGTTTATTCTATTGGCGGCAATACTGATAATAATTCTACTTTTAGCGGGGCAATAAGTATTAACCAACCATTGTCAATTAATCAGATTGCAACAACGGGGTCAAATACCTTGAATATAACAGGTGGCGTTTCAACAGGCAGCTCTTGTAGCGTTTCTAAAAATCTGACATTTAATAATGTTGGTGCTGTTGCTGTTGCAACCAATGCTATCAGCAATGGCACATGCACATTAGCTGTTGTAAAACAAAATATAGGTATATTTACGATGAATATTGCAAATACTTATACAGGAGGAACAATACTTACTACCGGCACATTAAATATTAACAATACTAATGCTTTGGGCGGTGTTACAGGTACTTTTATTATTAACGGTGGTACAATTGATAACACCTCAGGTTCAGCAATTACTACAGTTAGCTACCCTCAGACATGGGGCAATGATTTCACTTTCACAGGTACAAATAATATAAATTTAGGCACAGGAGCTGTTACAATGAACCATAACAGCCAGATAACTGTATCTACAAATACACTTACTGTAGGAGGAACCATTTCTGGAGCCTCTTATAACCTGACTAAAGCTGGTGCCGGCACATTAACTTTGGGCGCTAATACAGTATCGTTGAATAGTTTAACAATTAATACAGGTATTTTTATTGCCCCTTCAGTTACAATGAACGTTGCCGGCAACTTTAGTAATAATAGTACTTTTACATATAATAACGGAACTGTAGTGTTTAATGGCAGTTCGAGTCAAACAATTTCAGGTTCAGCAACCACTACTTTTAATAATCTTACTTTAAGTAATTCTACAGGCTTAACTGTCTCTACTTCACCTGTCGTTAGTGGCGTTCTTACATTCACTAGCGGTAAGATTAGTACAGGTTCATACAATATAACACTTGGTTCATCAGCAAGCACCAGTGGTGCAGGTAGTGGTAAATATATTTATGGAAATGAAATAATAAACATTCCTAATGCAGTTGCTCCTTCCAGAACATTCGATATAGGTGATGCAAATAATTATACCCCCGTAACCCTTGCCTTTTCTGGTACAACTTCCGGCTCTGGATACATCACTGCAAATACAACAGCAAGCCAACACACTAATATTTCCACTTCGGGCATTAATTATTCACTTGATATAGCCCGTTATTATACGTTGACAAACAGTGGTGTTTCAGGTTTCACAAGTTATTCACCTACATTTACTTTTGTTGCAGGTGATGTTATTGGAAGTGCAAATACAAGTAATTTTGTAATTAAAAAGTACAATGCAGGTTGGGTGGGAACTACCAATGGTACAAGGACATCAACTACAACACAGGCAACAGGTGTTACGACATTTGGTGATTTTGCTTTTGGCGAACCACAGATTCTTGATCATTTCACATTAATATTAGCAAGCCCACAATCTTATCAAGTTGCTTTTAAAAGCATCAACACTTTGACAGCCTGCGATATCAGCAATAATACCTACACCTTATTCGATGCGTCTGCCAACAATGTTACCATTTCCAGTAATTCTCCATTGAGTGGGACTATAAGTGGTTTATCAGGAGGCAACAAGTTGACAAGTGCTTCAGATTTTGTTTCAGGAGTAGCCAACCTGACTGCACTTGGATTGATGTACACAGGTTCTATCGGGACAGGTACATTTACAGCCTCTTCGGCAACCGGTAAAACAGGGACTTCAGGGAGCATAACTGTTGTTCAGGGCACGCTGACTTTATCAACTATTAATACACAAACAGCAGGTATCGGGTTTGCCGTAACAGTTACAGCAAAAGATGCCGGAGGAAACCCTGTGAATGCCACTTCAAATTCAAGTATAAACCTTATTCTGGCAAGTGGAAGCGGAACCTTGGGAGGCACATTGAGCGGTACCATTTTAACCGGCACTAACAGTGTTATTATCAGTGGTGTTACTTATTCTAAAGCCGAAAGCGGTGTGAGTATAAAAGCCATTCAAATATCTGGTACACCTGGCTTTGTAACAGGCACCGGTAACAGTTTCACTGTTACTGCAGGTGCAGCTACCCATTTAGTTATATCTAACCTTGCAACACAGATTGCCGATGCAGGGTTTAGCTTTACAGTTACATCTCTAGATGCTAATGGCAATTCTGCCAATGTTACCGGCAGTACAGGTATAAGCTTATCTGTAACATCCGGTTCAGGCTCCCTCAGCAGCGGTAATACTACGGGTACTATTGCCAATGGAACCAGCAGTGTTACCATAAGTGGAGTTAAATACAATATTACTGAAAGCAATGTAAAAATATCAGCAACACAAACCTCTGGAACGCCTTCAATGACAAGTGCTACAAGTAATTCATTTACAGTTTTACCTGATCCAAATAACTCTTCTTTAATTCCGGTATCTTCCAATATTACAGCCAACGGAACCAGCGCGCAAGTACTTACAGTTCAGGCAAAAGATGCTGCGGGGAATAATCTATTGACCGATGGTTCAACTGTAACTATTACCAAATTATCAGGCACTGGTTCAATAGGACCTGTAACTGACAATGATGATGGTACTTACACAGCATCAGTTACAGCACCAACAGCAGTAGGCAGCGGTGTATTTGTTGCTACTATCAATGGAAACCCTGTAAAAAGTGGCACTGGAAGTCAGACACAAGTAACTGTAAATTATATCCCGGGAGCAGCTAATGCCGCAAAATCAACATTGTCACCAATCACAGCAAGCATACCTGATAATGGTGTGTCAACTCAAATGTTAACTGTACAGGCTATTGATGCTAATGGCAACAATCTAACAACAGGCGGACAAACAGTAATGATTACGCGGTTGTCTGGTGTAGGCAATATAACAGGGGTAACTGACCATAGTAATGGCACATATACAGCAACGGTAAGCTCTGCTATTGCTGGTAGTGGCGTATTTACAGCCACATTAGGTGGTAATCCGGTAAAGAGTGGTAATAGCAATCAATCTTCAGCAACAATAACTTTTACATTGGGTGCGGCTGATGCAACAGCATCCACGTTAACACCCATTTCTTCAACTATTAATGCTGATGGTACAAGTACACAGACATTAACTGTACAAGTTAATGATGCAAACGGCAATAATTTTACTACAGGTGGAGCAACCGTTACAATAACTCAAAAATCAGGCACGGGAACTATTAGTGTCGTTTCCGATAATAATGATGGAACTTACATTGCAACAGTTACAGCGTCTGCTTCTACAGGTAGTGGCGTGTTTATAGCAACATTAAACAGCAACCCTGTAAAAAATGGAACAAGCAGTCAAACACAGGCAACAGTGTTTTATGGTTCAGATGCAGCACTATCGACGCTTACACCCACAACAGAAAGTATTACCGGAGATGGCTCCAGTACTATTGACCTAACAGTTCAGGTAAAGGGCTTTGATGGAAATGATGTTACAGTAGGAGGAGAAACAGTAACAATAACTAAATCTTCAGGAACAGGAACAATAAGTAGTGTTACCGATAATGGTGATGGAAGCTATACAGCAACAGTTACTGCCCCACATTCTTCAGGTAATGGTGTTTTTGTGGCTACTTTAAATGGTTCGCCTGTAAAAAGCGGAACAAGCTCCCAGACTACCGCAACTATTTATTATGCCGGTGCAGCTGAAGCAACACATTCGACCTTAACGCCAACTGCTGCCAGTATCTCATCAGATGGTGTCAGCACTGTTGACCTGACAGTACATGCAAATGATGCCAGTGGAAATAATTTATCTACAGGAGGCTCAACTGTTACCATCACCAGGCTTTCCGGAACGGGAACAATCAGTGCTATAACTGATAATACTGATGGCACCTATACGGCAACTGTAACTTCTCCGGTAACACCCGGAAACGGTGTTTTTGTGGCTACTCTGGATGGTAATCCTGTAAAAAACGGCACAGGTAGCCAGACACAGGCAACAATAACGTATGTCTCACCTCCTGCAAATGCCTCTAACTCAACATTAACACCTACTTCGTCCAGCATTTCATGTGGTGGTACACAAGTGTTAACTGTTCAAGCTAAAGATGCTTATGGTAATAACCTGTTGGTTGGTGGTGCAACTGTTGTTTTTCAGCTACAATCAGGTAATGGTTCAATTAGTTCTGTTACCGACAATGGCAATGGAACCTATACTGCAATAGTATCAACACCTACTTCTACATACAATGGTAATGCCGTTTATGTAGCTACTCTTAACGGTGCACCCGTAATGAGTGGCACAGGAAGCCAAACAACAGCAACTATAACTATCAATTTCTTTTCAATTTATTACAATAAAGCAAGTGGTGCAAATGCACTTCAAACACTTAACAACTGGGGTTCTAACACAGATGGTACTGGTATAGCACCATGTAGCTTCACCACCGCTGGTCAGACATTTAATATTATTAACGGAACTACCGCTACTATTGGCACTGCATGGACAGTTTCAGGATCAGGATCAAAAATTGTATTGGGGGATGGCACTAATGCTGTTAATTTCACTATTTCTGCATCATATTCCTTATCAACACCTGCAATTGATGTTTTAAATAATGCTGTGCTGACGATACAAAATGCAACGATTCCTACTCTGGGCGCTTTAGATATGGGTAGTACTATTGAATATAATGGTACAGCTCAATCTGTAACAAATAAAACCTATGGAAATCTTACCCTTAGTGGAAGCAACTCCAAAACAATGCCGGGTACTGCAATGACAGTTAGAGGTAACTTCACTACTTCAGGAACAATTTCTGCCACAGCAGCAGCATCACTTACTATTGGCGGTAATGTTATTCTTGGAACAGGCACTTCATTTAATGCAGGGTCTTATATTCACCATATTGCAGGTTACTGGACTAATAATGGTGCTACCTTTACGCCATCCACAAGCACTATATACTTTAACGGAACAAGCTTACAGACCATTGGCGGAAGTTCGCCAACAACTTTTTACAACCTTACTTTGAGTAATTTGATAGGTTCAAGGCTTTCTCAGTCGCAGACTATAAATGGAACACTTTCTATAGCATCAGGCACTATGACAGTTGGAGACAATACATTGACAATTGCAGGGAATGCACCTGTCAGAATAAGCGGCACTATTGATGCAAGTGATGCCGGCGCTACTCTTGCTTTTACAAATTCAGGAGCAATAACTCTTCCTTCATCACTTTTTTCAGGTGTTGTTAATAATTTAATAATAAACGATGCAGGTGGCATCACAACAAGTAGCAATTTAACTGTTAATGGTATATTAAATTTACAAAGCACCAACCCGTCGGCTACCAAAGGTAGTTTTGATATGGGGTCTGACACACTCAACATGGGTGCAAATGCTACCACCACTGGAATTGGCGATGTTACAGGAATAGTTAAACGTCGTTCATTCATTGCAAATACAAAATATACTTTTGGAAACCAATTTACTACGATTGATTTTGCTTCGGCTACAATATTACCCGATAGTTTGACTGTAAAAATATCCATCGGTGCTCTTTGTTCATGGAAGCCGGATGCCATCATGCGCTGCTATGACATCATTCAATATGGCTCACCCAATGGCAAAGCAACTTTGAATCTTCATTTCCTAGACGGGGAGCTTAACGGGAATACAAAAACGAATCTGGCTATGTGGGATAATCACGTTGACGAGGATAATACCGAACAGCATGGTAAGTCAAATCAAAGCTTGACTGACAACTGGATAGGACTTGCAAATATTGATGCTGATTATTTTTACGGTCCCACTGGTACACATACATGGTCGCTCGGAAATTCTACTGTTCTATATTGCCACTGGAATGGACCTCACAGCACCGAATGGGATAATGCAACAAACTGGTCTGGCGGGTATGTCCCCGGTGATACAGATAATGTCGTTATTCCTGAAGATAGACCTTTTTATCCTACATTACCTGCTAACGCATCTATCAAATCTATAGAAATAGATAACGGTGGAACTTTAAATGGCGGTACCGGTACACTGACCATAACTGGTGGTACTGGTCCTGATGCCGGAACCGGTTGTTGGGATAATCGTGGTACATTTAATCCCGGAACCAGTACTGTGATTTTTTCAAATGCTAACGCAACAATGTCAGATACAACCAATTTCTACAATATAACCATTGCAAATGGAGCAGGGTTAACCCAAGGTACTGACAACTATATGCGTATTGCAGGCTCACTGACAGTTAATGGAACACTTGATGCAACTTTATCTCCCAATTGGATCGAATTCAATGGTACCAACCAGAATATCCCAAGTAATGGATATTATAACCTTATATTAAGCGGCAGCGGTATCAAAACGATGCCTGCTTCAACAATTGCTGTTGTAAAAGATTTCACCATTTCAGGTACAACTACTGTTAATGCAGGAGCTGCTATTAGTGTGAGTGGAAATATAACCCTTGGTTCAGGTACAACATTTAATGCAGGAGCATACACTCATGGAGTTGCAGGTAACTGGACTAATAATGGCGCTTCTTTTACGAATAACGGAGGGACAATAAATTTTAACGGCACTTCCGCTCAAACTATTTCTGGTACAACGACATTTAATAATTTAACGGTTTCTAATACAGGTACAGCAGTTTCAATAAATGCCAACACAGGCGTTAGTGGAATATTGAACATGAATGGTGCCGGCACCAAGCTGACACCGGTTGCCTCTGCTGTAATTAACAATGCGGGTGCTGCAGGTACAATAACAGGAAACGGAACAGTACAGGTAACAAGAACAGCAACTATTGCTGACTTTTCAAGCCAATATAAATTTACTACAAATACATTATCCAATTTAACGGTTGAATATACTATTGCAGCAGGAGGTCAGACTATATCAGGTCTAACTTATGGCATATTGACCTTAGATAATTCGAGTGGCAACAATGCAGCAAGTGGAGCTATTACAGCCACTTCTCTAAACACTTCTGCCGGTGGAACACTGAATATGGGAACTAACCCATTGAGTATAACCAACGTTAATAATGCCGGAGTTATCAGAACTCAAAATACATCTTCTACGCCTATTACTTCTGGTAAAACATGGGGAGGAACAGTAATTTACGATGCGTCTTCAGGCAATCAGACCATTGTGGCTGGCACCTATAATACATTAACCATGGGTAATAACAGTGGCACTCAAACAGCAGGAGGCAACATAATAGCAACAACCCTGAACAATAATACCAATACTAATGATATTTTGAATATGGGCACAAATACCCTGACTGTAACGACCCAGAATAATACAGGGACGATAAGAACGCAAAATTTATCGGTTACTCCAATTTCATCAGGACTTACGTGGGGTGGAACAGTTCAGTATGATGCACCAACGGGTGGTCAGCGTATAATGGATGGTACTTATAATATATTAGCGCTCAGCAATACGAGTGGTGTAAATACAGCAAATAATCCGATAACGACAACTACATTAAATAATATAAGTGGTGGCACATTAGATATGGTTGGCTATGCATTATCAGGGACAACAATTAATAACAGTGGGTCAACAATAAAATTCAATGGCACATCGAATGGCCTTGCCATAGGAACTGGAACAGTAGAATACTATGGCACGACACAGAACGTAGCAACAGGCACTTATGCAACGCTCAAAATTACTGCAACAGGAACAAAAACTGCCGGAGGCGCTATTAGCGCTACAGCACTTGATAATGGCGGTGCATCTAACATAGCTTCTATATTAAATATGGCAGGATACTCGCTGAATGCATCCTCTATTGATAATACCGGGGCAACAATTCAGTTCTCCGGAACAAATAATGGTTTGGCTGTTTCAACCGGCACCATTGAATATATCGCAAACGATGGCGGTCAGACTATTGCTTCAGGAAATTACAATATTTTAACTCTTGATAATACCAGTGGAAATAACACAGCAGGAGGAAATATTACTACAACTACTTTGAACACTACTGCTTTTGGAACATTTAATATGGGAACTAACTTATTGAGCCTGACAAATGTAACTAATGCCGGTATAATATCGACACAAAATACAACGGCAACGCCTGTTTCAACAGGAAAAACATGGGGAGGAACCGTTCAATATGATGCAACATCAGGTCAGACTGTAGTTTCCGGTACTTATGAAAACCTTACCCTCAGTGGTAGTGGAACAAAAACAATAAGCGGTACAACGGTTAATAGCACTTTTACTTTAGGAGGAACGGCAGTTGCTTCTTCAGCACCTACTTATGGTTCGGCTGCTGCCCTCAGATATCAAGGTTCGGCTGCTCAGACTACCGGCATTGAATTTCCTTCATCCTTCAATGGTAGTGGAGGCGTTATCATTATCAATCCTGATGGTGTTACTCTTGGCAGTTCTGTAGCTATTCCTAATGGTGGGTTGAATATATCAAACGGCACTTTGAAAGTTAATCCGCAAATTGACCTTACCGTTGGTGGAACTACAACATTAGGCAATGCTCAATGTTTAATAATTAAAAGCACTGCAACCGGCTCAGGTAGCTTTATTGATAATGGGTTCGGTGGCAGCGGCACTGCAAATGTCGAAAAATTTATACCTGTTAATACGTATGGAAGGACTGTTGCAGCTCCTGTAAATAATGCAGGGACTAACGTTTTCGCAGGTTCAGATGGTGTAAAATATTACGACCCGCTATCAACCAACTGGTTAGACTTTACAACAGGAAATATGGCAACAATGAAAGGTTATTTTACAAGATTCACTTCTGCTGATGGAACATTGCTTTTTAGTAACGGAGCATTAAATACAGGTACTAAGACATATACCGATTTGTGGAGAACAGGAACAGGTTCAAGCAGCAATCATGGATGGAACTTTATCGGCAACCCCTATCCCTCGGCTATAAACTGGGATGATGTGATAACATTAAATGGTGGGTCAAGTAACTTTGTTGCTAATACCAAATTAAATAATGCTATTTATTTAAGTGATGGTAACGGTGGGTATAATTCATACATTAATGGTGTCGGAACACCAAATAATCTCGTTCGTATCATCTCACCCGCTACCGCATTCTGGGTGCAGGTAAATAGCACCAATATAAATGCCGGCGCGCCAATTACAGGTGCTAGTCTGTCTTTTGACAATACGGTAAGGGTTCATCAAAATACTGTTAGCAGCAAAATAGCTTCAACACAAAATATTATCAGACTGAATTTAAGCAATACTAATTTCACCGATGGGCTTGTTGTAAGGTTTGAAGATGCTGCTACTAATCAATATGACCCTGATTTTGACGCTTTCAAGATGCCGGCTGATAACGCGGCGTATCCTCAGATTTATTCGATAACAAATAATAATGATTTCCTTTCAATTAACAGCATTCCAAACGATTTTTCACATCCTGTATCTGTACCCTTAGGTTTTACTGATGCATCTAACAATTCGCTCACTATTAAAGCATCTGACTTTTCTAATATTGATGCAAATGTTAGCATTAATTTGGAAGACGTTTTAGAACATCTAATGATAGATTTGCGCCAACAACAGTCTTATTCTTTCAATACGGCGGTTAGTGAAAATGATACACGATTTATTTTACATTTCGGACAGTCAACATCCGGTATCAGTAATATTAATAATACTACAAATAGTACAATATATGCTTATAGAAACGACATCTATATAAACCAGATTGATGAACCTACTGTATGTGTAATTTACAATATGCTGGGTCAGGAGATTCAAAGGACAGAATTAATAATGGGAATACTGCAGAAGGTTAGTTTAACCCTACCAACCGGTACTTATATCGTTTCATTAATTAATACAAAACAGATTGTAACACAAAAAGTATTTATTCAGCAGTAAATAATTTGAACCGTTAAACTTAAAAATACAATCAAGATGAAAAATAATATTAAAAGGAAATACCAAAAGCCTGAAATTAATAAAATTACTATCGACAATAAAATTAGTTTTGTCTTGATGTCAGGAGGAATTTAGGGCAATGCACCAAAAGGTCCTTTTGGTAAGCAAAATAAAGTAGAACATTTAGTAAAGAACGACCCATTTAAAGCATAATAAAGTTGGCAGTCCTCCTTACTGCTACTACATATTGCTGCTTATTCAAAAACAAATTTCATGACCGTTAGAATTCTGGTATTTCACAGCTTACAGGCAATGTAGGCACCAACGAATGGCTCCAGTAAAAATTTTGGAAATGTTAAAGGATAAATTTCTTTTTAACATGCCATATCCCCTGCATTCTTCAATGCCGACAGCAGATTATAAGCTCCTTTCAGAACCACTTTCATCTTTGAGATATCGAAGTCTTTAGGTAAAATAACCTCAGAATAACCGCTGTTTGAAATACCTTTTTTAACCTCAATCATCAGAAAATCAGTAATATCCTTATTTTTCTCCTGGCGCTTGTCTTTATAAACAAATATATAATTTTTGTCATCAAAACTCAATACAGCCTCATCGGGCAACACTGTGGTTGAATCTTTACCGCTTTCAATCATGGCATTCACATACATACCGGGCAATAGGTTTTTATTTTCGTTGCTTACTGAAGCATAAACTTTAACAGTTTTATCTTCCCCAATAGTCTTCCCCACCTGATAAATGAGAGCAGTCTGCTCGTTGCCCGGTCTATTGGGTAGTGAAAACCGTATCTTCTGTCCTGCTGAAACCCGTTCCACGTCTTTTTCATACAGTGAAAGCTCTAATGTAAGCTTTTGGTTGTTTACAATTTCAAACATAACATCAGTAGGATTCACATATTTGCCTATATTGACATTAACAGTCTTCACAAAGCCACTGATAGGTGAAACAACAGAAACAGAGCGTGATATTTTATCTTCCGTCAGCTGTTTGGCATCAATGCCTATCAATGCCAGTTTTTGCTCTAAAGCATATATTTTTGTTTTCAGGTTCTTATACTCTGAAAGCGCCAGCTGATAGCTTTTTGTAGAACTTATATTTTCAGCATTTAAGTCTTTCTGCCTGTTGTAGTCAGCTTCTGAATATTCCAGGTTGTTTCTGGCTTCCAGATAGTTTTGTTGCAACTCTATAAATTCAGGGTTTTCGATGATGGCAAGTACTTGCCCTTTAGCTACCTGGCTGCCCTGTATCAGGTCAGTACTTTTTACAAAACCGCCCATATTCACCGAAACAGAAACAAAGTCTTGTGGTGGCACACTTATAATACCGTTTACTTTTAAAGTATTGCCCATCTCTCTGTATTGGACCTGTCCTAATTCAATACCAGCCACTTTATACTGGTCGTCGTTCATTTCAACAGTGTTAGGTGGTAATTCTTCTGACGCATCAGAAGTGCCTACCTTACTTTTGCAGCCTGTTAAAAATAAGCTGAGTACTAGAATTAATGTATATAAAAAATTATTTCTCTTGCCTTCCCACACCCCTTTTATTTCCCTAAAGGGGACTGCCAGCCCTGCGTTTGGGGGTGACATCCCCTTCAGGGTATTGAGGGATAAGACATGGCAATTAATAGCTTCATAGGACTCCTTATTCACACTAATTAAGAAAAACATATCAGATTTCATCTTTATTGATTTCATTTTATATAAGTTTAATGGTTTATTTAATTTTTCCCATAATAGCATCTATAGCAACAACCGACTGATTATACTGATTCAGTGTTTGCAAATAATCCGCTTTAATTTCCAGAGCTTTATCAAGGTTTAAAACATATTCAACATAATCTATATTTCCGGCTTTATAGCTTTTACCTGCTTGTTGAATAGTCAACTCAGATTGGGGAAGTGCCGTTTTTTCGTAAAACTCCAGGCTAGACTTGTATTTTAAGTATTCCTGCAAAAGGGTCTGAAATTCTCCAAAAACCTCCGTTTTGTAATATTCATAATTATTTTGAGCTATAAGCTGATTTATTTTCGAAGCTTTTATTTTTGCCGACTGAGAGAAAAACAACAGCGGAACAGAAATACCTGCCTGAACACCTGTAAAAGGGTAACCAGGTTGAATATCCTTATTGGATTGATTAAAATAACCTATTGAGAATTCAGGTAATAACTTTAGTTTTTCAGTCCTTGTTTCTATCCCTGTTATTTTAATTTGTTGCTTATATAAAGCTAAAGAAGGATTGCCAGCGATGGCAGAGCTATCAGACAATAAAGAAAATTCTGCCTTTTCATAAGCTCCTCCAGCAATAGATATATTATCGTTTTCATTAAGCAAGACCTGAAGTTTTTTCTGTTCTATTGAGATGTCAGCATTGGTCTGATCAATTAATGTTTTTATTTTCATCAGCTGGCTTTGTGCTGTCATCTTTTCGAGTAACGGACTTTCTCCTTTCTGGTTTTTAAGTTCAGCGGCCTTATAAAAAAGATTATAAAGGCTGTCCTGATACATGAGTAACTTTAAATTAGAAAGATAATAAGCCAGATGATAATAATTTGATTTCACATTACTTACTATTTCAGATTGGATCATTTTTAAGCTTATTTCAGAATTTTCAATATTGGCTGCTGCCAACCTGGCCTGATTGAAATTATAACCGGGACTTGTAAATGATTGTGTGACAGTAAAATTATTGTCTTTAATAAGGGAATTTGACTGCCCGTAAGTATAATCAAAATTTGTTTTACCAAATTCTATGCTTGCCCCTTTCATTTTTTTCTGATACTCAATTTGTAAAGAGGCTGATTTTATATTGCCATTATTAGCTAAAGCCTTTTTGACAGCATCGTTTAAAGTATATATTTTAGTATTTACTGATTGTGCTTCTGACTTATTTTCAAAACCAAAAACCAAGAAACTGCTCATTAAGATAATCATCAAAATAGAATTAATAGTTCCATTTATTTTCAGTTTTCTTTTACGTGAGAAAAGCACATACAAAACAGGAAGCACAATGAGGGTTAAGAGTGTTGCAGAAATCAGTCCGCCAATAACAACTGTAGCAAGAGGTTTTTGCACTTCTGCCCCTGCTGAGGTAGATAAAGCCATGGGTAAAAAACCTAAAATAGCTAATGCTGCTGCTGCAATTAAGGGCCGTAATATAATGTTTGTTCCTTTCAGGACTCTTTCATTGATATCCGTTATCCCTTTTTCTTTCAATTGATTAAAATAATTAACGAGCAAAATTCCGAACAAGACCGCAACGCCAAAAAGAGCGATGAACCCTATGCCTGCAGAAATATTAAAATTCATTCCTCTTAAATAGAGAGAGAATATGCCTCCAATGATTGAAAAAGGAATGGCTGTGAATATTAATAATGCCTGACCCACAGAGCGAAAAGCAAAAAACAGTAAAAGGAAAATAAGAAGCAGTACAACCGGAACGGCAACAGATAATCGTTTTTTAGCTGCCACAAGGTTTTCAAACTGTCCCCCATAGGTAATATAGTAGCCTG
>Ga0114951_10000743_pt1 | contig 43829 bp, 30 predicted proteins | sample AM7aDNAmetaG_FD_88677 | JGI IMG/M metagenome (GOLD analysis project Ga0114951, IMG submission 88677) | Freshwater microbial communities from Finland to study Microbial Dark Matter (Phase II) - AM7a DNA metaG | ecosystem: Environmental > Aquatic > Freshwater > Lake | place: Finland: Lake Alinen...
ATAAACAAAGATTCCTTAAAATACGATTTTATAAGAACTTATAATGATCTTAGCACCTACGTTTCTAAGAAATTAAGTGCTTTACAAGGCAATAAATACCTGTTTATTGATGAGATTCAGGATATTGAGGCGTGGGAAAAAGCAGTTGCAGGATTTTTTGCGGATAATATTGCAGACATTTATATTACTGGTTCGAATGCCAATTTACTCAGCTCCGAACTTTCTACATTACTTACCGGACGTTACATTGAGTTTAAAATGAATACTTTGGTTTTCAGTGAATTCCTTACATTCCGAAATAAAACACCTCAAGACAAAAATGATGAGTTTTTGCTTTTTATGAAATACGGTGGGTTTCCCGGGATTCATCAGATGGTGTTTAATGATGAAGTGATAAATCAATATATTAGTGCAATTTACAGTACAATATTACTAAAAGATGTGGTTTCACGGAATCAGGTGCGGGATGTTGCCCTGTTGGAAAGGATAGCTGTCTACCTTGCTGATAATTGTGGAAATATAACGACAGCAAAGGGTATAAGTAATTACATCAAATCGCAACATTTAAGATGCTCGGCAGACACAGTGCAAAATTATATGCAGTGGCTTTCCAGCGCTTATGTGACTCACAGGGTAAATCGTTTCGACATAAAAGGGAAGAAACAACTTGAATTATACGACAAGTTCTATATGGGCGATGTGGGTTTTATTTTTAGCACCTTGGGGGATAAAGTACAGGATATTTCAGGGAAGCTAGAAAATATTGTTTACCTTGAATTGATTTCAAGGGGATATAAGGTGTATGTAGGTAAATTGTACGACAAAGAAATAGATCTTATTGCCATAAAAGACAACAGCAGAATCTATTTGCAGGTTACATATCAACTTGCCGATGAAAAAGTAATAAAAAGAGAGTTCGACGTTTTGGAATCTGTAAAGGATAATTACCCCAAAATAGTTCTGTCTATGGATACTATTTTTGGAAAAGAGTTGAACGGCGTAAAATGGTACAATCTTATTGATTTCCTGTTAATGAATAATTGGGTATAAAAAAAGGCTACAACTTTTAATCGCTGTAACCTTCTGATTTTGAAGCTCTCCCTCTTGGACTTGAACCAAGGACCCTCTGATTAACAGTCAGATGCTCTAACCAACTGAGCTAAGGAAGAGTGTGTTTTTGATATTATTCAAAAATGTGGTGCAAAATTAATACAAAAATTCAAATAAAAACTAAATTTGTGAAAAATTAATTTTTATGCCAAAATTAAGGCGGGCTTTAAGAATATGTTTTTTAATTGTCCCTTTCATCTTTTCAAAGGTTTATACTCAGGAATTGCCCAAAGAAGCTAAGATAGACACTACTTTTATGATGAATATTGTAAGAGAATTAGCCTCTAAAGAATATTCAGGCAGACTACCCGGCAGCGTTGGCTTTAATAAGGCGGCATCTTATGCGGCAGGCTTGTTTAAAAAATACAAACTAAGACCTTTCAATGAATCATCATACTTTCAGTACTTTAATGTGGAAAACAATGAGATCCAAAGTCCTTTAAAGCTTCAGCTGATAGATAAAAACGACAACAGGACAGATTATACAGCCGGTAAAGACTTTGTGTGCAGGGGATTTACAGGCAATGGCGTTTATACCAGAGATGTGGTCTTTTGCGGCTATGGTATTTCATATCCTAAACAAGGCTTCGACGACTATGCAAATGTAGACGTGAAGGGAAAAGTAGTCATGATTTTTAAAGAAAATCCCAAATGGAAATTTAGTATCGAATGGTCCCCTGTATATCCGCGTTATAAGGCTTTGATTGCCACACAGTATGGTGCCACAGGCGTGCTGCTGGTTACTGCCCCCAAGGATGCTTCGTCCACACAACCCATCGGAAGTATATCTACAGGCAACATCACCCAGCAGAATATGGAAACCACCAACATACATATAAGTAACAAAGTGGCCGATGATATTCTGAAACAAAAAGGATATACCGTAAAACAGTTGCAAAGCATTATAGATTCTACAAAGAAGCCTTTTTCGTTCGATTTGGATACCAAGGTCTATACTGAAGTTCATACTAAATATACCAAAGAGATGCCTACCATGAATGTTGTTGGAATGATTGAAGGCAACGACCCTGTATTAAAAAATGAATATCTTATTATAGGAGCTCACTTAGACCATGTGGGCAGCCAGGGAGAAGAGCTTTACTTTCCCGGTGCCAACGATAACGCCTCGGGTGTGGCTGCCGTTTTGCAGATGGCAAAGCTTTTTTCTGAAAATAAAAGCTCCCTGAAGCGTTCTGTTGTGTTTATTTTATTCTCTGACGAAGAACAAGGACTTTATGGCTCTTGGTATTACGTCAGGAACCCTTTAGTACCTATTGACAACACCGTAGCCATGATAAACCTCGACTGTGTTGGTTTTGGCGACAGTATTCAGGTGGGCAATGGCACCAGCGCTCCTATTTTATGGCAGTTGGCGCGCAATACAGACATGAAGACAGATAACCTTATGGTTGAACGCACATGGAGCGGTGGCGGAGCTGATGCTTCACCATTTTACGATAAAAATATACCTGCACTTTATTTCGTGGGTACTAACAGCTATACCTATCTGCACCTACCTTCTGATAAACCAGAAACATTAAACCGTGTTTTGTTTAAAAAAATAACTAAATTAGCCTACGCTACAGCATGGCAAATATTAACAGGAAATTATCAAAAAGAAAAAGTAATACGTTAATTTATAAACCTTTAATTAATTGAATATGAAACGATTAATCATCACTTGTATTTTCATTTCTTTCTTTTCTGCAATAAAAGCAGGCGATAAACCCGCTTATATCATTTATGATAGTCAGGGTAAAAAAGTCGATTATACGCAGATTATTGAAGCAGCCTTAAAATCAGAAATCATACTCATTGGCGAACAGCATAACAACCCCATAGCTCATTGGCTTGAACTTCAAATAACCAAAGATGTATATAAAATTATTAAAAACAATCTGATATTAGGTGCTGAAATGTTTGAGGCTGACAATCAAACCATTGTCAATGAATATGTTGAAAAACTTATTGCATACAAAAATTTTAAGGCAGATGCACGACTCTGGCCTAACTTTGAAACAGATTACAAGCCTTTACTTGACTTTGCAAGAGACAGCAGTCTTAAATTTATTGCCACCAATGTCCCCCGCAGATATGCTGCAATAGTGAACAACGAAGGTTTTGAAGGACTTGATAAATTAAGCGCCGATGCCAAAAAATGGATAGTCCCTCTGCCTGTAAAATATGACCCGAGCCTGCCCGGCTACAAAAAAATGACTGAAACTAGTGGTATGGGTGGTATGGGTGCCATGCTTAGCAAAGCGAAAAAAGAGAATCTACCCAAGGCACAGGCTATAAAAGATGCCACTATGGCTTATTTTATTCTGAGTAATTTAGTCAAGGGTAAATCATTTATTCATTATCAGGGAGCTTATCATTCAGACAATTATGAGGGCATTAACTGGTATCTGAAACAAGCCAGACCTGATGTAAAAATCCTGACCATTTCAACCATTGAACAGGATGATATATTCTCTTTAAGCACTGATAATCTGAAAGTTGCAGATTTTATTATCTGCGTACCTTCGGATATGACGAAGACGTATTAGAGTATCTGCCATTAGCCACCGGCAATTTATCACCTATTGTTGTTTATCTGCATATTGACAACATTTCGTCAGCAACAGGCAAATCATTTACTAAAAAACTCAAGAAACAGCTCCTCTGTTAAATTCCTGTAATTTGTTTTTTGTTTTACAAAACCATTCTCAATAAAGAAAATTGAGGGCAGGTGCCCATGGGTAATATGCGCTACCTCTTCGAAGGGAATAATAGTGTGTCTGAATCTTTTAGACTGACTTTTATTCCAAAAGCTTTCTAAATCTTTTTCATCTCCGAAAAAAATATAATAAATATTTTCATGTGTATTTGTTTTATCTGCTATAATTGAGATTTTATGGGCCGCCAAAACACAATATTTACACCCTATGCTGAAGAATGCTAAAACTTTTTTGCCTTCAGATATATTTAATGTTGTGTCGGAAAGAATAATTTTTTCTTCTGCTCTATTGTCGTCCTTTGCCGGATAAATTTTTCTATTAATAAAATCGGGTGGGGAAAAAACACATGGAAAAAGCAAAGTAAAAAGCAAGATAAAAGCAAAATAGCCTTTCTTAAAACGAGGCTGACTAGTCACATTGCTTTTAATTAAAAAAAGCAGTACAATTAAAATAAAATTTTTCAGGAGCGATTCAGCAGGGTTAAAGATAATCAGTCCGCCAAAACAATTGCAGTTCTCTCTGCTTGAAACAATAAGCTTAAATGCCAGAAATAAAGAAAAAAACAGCAACAGATAAAGTGTGATTTTATAAACTGTCTTAAAATACAAGTTGGTTATAAGCATCAAGCCTAGAGCCAGCTCAGCAGAAATTACGATGCGTGCTATAACCGATGAAGTGTCGAAACTAAAAAACTGCTGACTGTAAATATACAACTCGAAGTTATCAATAGCATATAGTTTAGCTAAAGCTGAAAAAACAAAAACACCTCCAAGGACAATACGGATGAGATGAACAAAAACCAATCGCTTCATTAAATACATTAATTAAAGAAGAGTTCTAAATATACCAATTGTGTTATTAACTTGCATTATTGGAAAGATGGAAAAATGGAAAGATGCAAGTTTTCCCAATTTTCCAATTTTCCAACATTCCATAATTCCTGAATTTTTAGATCCAACCTAAATATTAAAAAAACGAGTCTAAAGCCCCCGAAATGTCTGAAAAGCAAATGAATTTTGCCAATATTTTTCAAAAATAAAAAATATTTCTGTATAAATTTGTTGGGTTTATAAATCTTTTATTATTTTTGATAAATTTATAATAAATTGTTAAAGTTTTTAGACAAAATTATAAAGTCCTTAATACAAAAATAAAATCAATAATAATATTGAAATCGTATTCAAATGAATAACAGCAAATACAGTGTGTTTGACAATTTAATTGAAGGTGTGCAGGTCATTAACCGCAAATGGCAATACTTTTATGTAAACGATGCCATAGCAAAACATGGAAAATCTACAAAAGAAGCACTGCTCGGAAAAACTATGATGGAGAAATATCCGGGTATAGAACATACAGACGTTTTTAGGCACATCAGTAAGTGTATGGAAGATAAAATTCCTTATCAGCTAATCAATGAATTCCAGTTTCCTGATGGCTCTTTGGGATGGTTTGAACTGAGCATTCAATCTGTTTCTGAAGGTGTATTGGTGCTTTCTTCTGACATTACCAAACAGAAAGAGGTGGAAATGAAGCTGGCAGAAAAACTTAACGAGCGCAACCGTATGATTGCCCAGATAACATAGCAAAAGAAGCAACTGGAAGATTTTTGCCAGATTATTGCCCACAACCTAAGAGCTCCATTGAGCAATCTGCTCCTTTTAAGTGATATGATTAAAGAAAGTAAAACACTTAAAGAGAAGCAACTGTACCTCGACAAACAAAAACCAATAATAGTTTTTCTGCATGAAATGTTTGAAGAGCTTGTAGAAGCCTTACAAGTGAGAATGGATAGTTTAATTAAACTAAACCAAATTAATCTGGAAAAATGTACAAAAAGAGCTATTGCCTTACTGCAAGGCGAAGTGCTAAAATCAGGAGCCGTTATTACCTCTGATTTTTCTAAAGCAAATACAATTACCTATCCTAAAAAATACATCGACAGCATTATCTTTAACCTTTTAAGTAATGCAATAAAATTTCGTTCTCCCGAAAGAACACCAACGATAAATATCAGAAGTTATAAAAAAGACGGTTATACATATTTGCAGGTAAAAGATAACGGGTTGGGCATAGACCTTAAAAAATACGGAGACAAACTTTTTAAATTACGTAAAACATTTCATAATCATCCCGACGCTAAAGGTTTTGGCTTATTTATCACCAAAGCTCAGGTTGAAGCCATGAAAGGAAAAATTATTGCCAAAAGCGACCCGGGAAAAGGTAGCACTTTTACTATAAAGCTTTATAAAAACAAATAAATCTACAAATGAAAAAGATTAATACGCTCTGCCTTGTTGACGATGATGACACATTCGTGTTTCTTACACAAAAAATAATAAAACATACCAGTCTTGTCAATCAGATTAAAATTTTCTCTAACGGACTCGATGCTATTAATTTCCTGAAAGCAGTTCAAAATAAACAGGAAGAACTACCTGAAATCATACTGCTGGACCTTAGCATGCCCATTATGGATGGGTGGGAGTTCCTGGAAGAATATCTTTTACTTAAACCCAGGTTTGGTAAAAAAATCATAATTTACATCGTTTCGTCTTCAATAAATCCTGTTGATGTGCAGAAAGCCAAATCTATAAGCGCTGTTACAGATTTTATTATAAAACCTGTCACCAAAGAAAAATTGATACGTATGATTAAGAATTTGCAATAAATATAAAGATATAAAACACTAAATAACAAATACTTGCCACGGATTACACTGATTTAAAATTAAATAATATGATTACTAAACGTATTTTATTAAAACTCATCGTTTTTTACTTACTGTCTTTTACAAGTACTTCTGTTTTCTCTCAGATAATCCTTTTAGGACCTCAGGAATTCAATACAGATTTCATTGTTCATGGTTCTACAGCTCCGGTAATTACCTGGTTTGCCCCTGATTATAATACACCTATAGATTACTCATCTTCCGGAGGTTGCACTGGCGGATATGCCGGATACAGCGGCTCGTGGAATAATTACTGGGGAAATTTTTTACGTACTCCGCAAGTAAACTGCACAGGCCTGGATTCAGTAATTCTGAGTTTTGACATGAGCAACTCATACTTCTCCAGCCACCCCCTTGATAAAGTTTATTTTAATATGTGGATTGATGGTGCATACCATGATGCATCTACAAATCAGACAATATATTTTGATGTGGCAAGAAATTGTGTGCATTTTGAAGTTGTTTTTGTTTTAACCCCTTATACCAACAAAAATGTACTTTTTTATCTTAATACAAGTTGTGGTTATAACGATTCGCAAGTATATATGGTAAAATTTGATAATATAGAGATTTACACATTTGAAACAACAGGACTGAAGAGCATACTAAATAATCAGGTTGCTATTAATGTTTTTCCAATTCCATCAAACGATTTTACGACACTCCTATTCCCCAACCCCGAAAACAAAACTCATACTTTGCTCATTTATAATACGATGGGGCAAGTAATGCAAAAAATTGAGAATATCACAGATTCAGAGGTGAGGATAGAAAACAGAGACATGCAAGGTGGGCTGTATTTTTTCAAGTTGCAGGATAAAAATAAAACTGTTGGGCTAGGTAAGTTTATTATACAATAGATGAGTCTACTTTATAAAAGTATTTTATTTGAAAATCAGCTTTACCACTCCCCTAAAGCCTTCCTGACCGGCAGCTACCATGTGGACACATCTCTTTTATTTGATTATACTTTAAGTAATTTCATAAAGATAGCCTCAGAACTATAAAAATAATGAATTAAAAATAACATCCAGATAATAAATACATTATAAAAATCGCCACAGATTCACAGATTTAAATTCGCCATGGCGAATTTGATAATCTGTGTAATTAATACTAAGAATAATCTGTGAATCTGTGGCATCTTGTATTTAATAAAAACAAGGAAATGGGACTTTTTAAAGTGGATTCATGTATTTTTAATCACCGACAACTATTTTCTTAACTATTGTTTCCTTAGCAGTTGTCAATTGCAGGAAATAAATTCCTTTATCATTTATTTCAAAATTGATATTTGACTTGTTGTCTGCTTTTGTTTGTTGAATTACTTGTCCCAACGAATTCACTATCTGAATCTGAGCAGACGCATAGGGAATATTCAATGTGAATTTGCCCTTATTTGGATTGGGAAACAACGTTATATAATTTTCACTGGGGGCGGCCATTACGCTTGTTCCTGTGGTCAGGTCTGACAATGTATACTGCCTGAAAAACCGCCATATTTCTACGGTAGCTTTAAAATCCATACATGTACCTCCTCCCCAGACAAAGCCGGAACCCGGCCAGGTATGTGCGCCACCTATAATTTTATACAATTCGACACTGCTGCCATTATTACCTCCGCTATACACATAATGCTCGGCAGTACACAAGTCTAACAAGTTAGTATTAGGTACATTATTAAAAACAGGAGTTGTTGTACAATTATTACGGGCCACCCAATGTTTTATAAGCGTATCTATGGGTGTACACAATATAGTTTGCAATGTCAGACACTGAGCAGCAACACCATTATAGGTAACACACGAATCGGCAGCACCATGAATCTCCATCACCGGCGTGGGATGCGCCGGGTTACATGAACTGTCGTGAGAGGTCACCATGGTGCCTGCTACAGATGCAATGGCTGCAATACGGGAATTCAGGAAACAAGCCAGATCATAGCTCATAAAACCACCATTACTGTAACCGGTAGCATAAACCCTGTCTAAATCTATATTATATTGCGATTTAATAGTATCAATAAGGTTGGAAATAAAATTCAGGTCTTTACTTGCATCTGCAACGGTATTGAAATTATCAAACCCGAGATTATATTCCCACGCCTGATGCACAGAATCTCCCTGTGGAAGAGCTATTATAAAATTAGCCGTGTCGGCAACAGGCCTGAAATCTGCGTACGTCTCTTCGTCAGTATTCCGGTAGCTATATGCATGAAGATTAAATACCAGGGGAACAGAATTCGCAGCATTATAAATTGCCGGAATATACAACCTGTAGGTGCGATAAACACCACCACTTATTATTGAATCAGAGATAGTGGTCTGTCCAAATGTTAATGTTGACAAGATAAGACCCGTAATTAAAAGATATATTTTTTTCATAAAATGCATTAACGTTATTTTAAGTATAAATATAGGATAATTAAACTTAAAAAAGCACTTTATTTGTAAATTATTTTTTAATAAAACCTTAGCAAAAGGTCAGGAAAATTGATTTATTATTTTGAGTTGCAACTATCAAATCTTTACTGCTATTGCTTTGATAATGCGAAAGACAAAATAAATGTAAAAAATAATTTGTTTTTTGTTATCTAATTAGCTAACTTTGTATAATGTCTGAAAAACGATACCGAAACATTTATTACTATAAGAACTATTATCTTATCTTCTTTGACAGACTTGGGCCGGAAGCAAAGAAAAAGTTTAACTGGACTTTGCAACTGATACAAGATATTGAAATTGTTCCTGAAAAGTTTTTCAAACATCTGGCCGACACATCAGGACTCTTTGAAATAAGAGTGGAGGCTGGAGGCAATATTTACCGTGTTTTCAGTTTCTTTGACAAAGGACAACTTATAATTTTGATAAACGGTTTTCATAAGAAAACCCAAAAGACACCAGAAAAGGAAATATATCTGGCAGAAAAACTAAAAAAACAATACTTCGATGAAAAACAACAAGAAAAATAAAACGCTGACCTCTTTAGATGAACATCTTGATAGTCAATATGGTAAGATCGGGACTCAAAAGAGAGAGTTGTACGAGCAAGAATACGAAGCTTTTAAATTCGGTGTTATGCTTCAGGAAATACGCAAAGAACTCGGACTGACCCAAGAACAATTAGCTGAAAAGTGTGGTACGACAAAAACGTATATTTCCCGCATCGAAAATAATGCAAGCGATATACGACTTTCGACTCTCATGCGAATTATTCGTGAAGGACTAGGTGGACAACTTAAGTTAAGCATTGACTTCTAGACACATAGCGGTATTTATTATTAAAGTATGGTTGCCACTAACATTAAATAAGAGTTTTCAACACCTATTTCATTTTACTTTTGCCCTCCCTCGAAATTCTCCGCCAAAGACTCCAAGGCCTCTCCCTCGGCTATTTTTACATTGGTTTCAATACAATTAAGGTTACATAGTATTGTAACCAGATAAGCGCCGTTTGGGAAAAAGTCGTCTTCCCAAAGCACGGTACGATTTTCGCCATTACAGGTATCTTTAAAATCAGCGGTGTTAAGCAGTTCTTCAATTCTTTTTGCATAATCGCTGTTATTACATGTAAAGGATTTGAGATATTCGCAGTATGTACCGAGTTGTTTTTTCAATGCTACAGCACTACCAGTTGTGCCGTCATCACCTCTCATAATTACAGTTGTTTTAGATGATTCATCCTTTCCCCAGATAGCATTTGTGCTTATTTTTTTGCATAACTCTATAGCAGAAGTTTTACTGCCTTCAACAGCTTTAACCAATACAGCTTTTATATCATTTATTTGATTATTAATAACATATGTCTTTGCTTTTAGTTGCTCCATTTTTTCCATTTCCTTTTCTGTACAAGACGTTTCAAGTGTTTTATAAATCTGTTGATTTTTGATGGATAAAATATCGTTAGTTTGTGCAATATCCTTTTCGCCTGTGTTAAAGGCTTCAAGAATGTCCTTGCTTATATTTAATGACAGAATGCTCGTGAAAAGGGCAACATACACCATCATGAACATAACACCCAGAAAGTTAAGCATAGACTTCTCTTTCGACTTATTATGATTGTATATATACACGGGCAGGAAATACAGAAACGGCAGTGGAATGCCAACAATAAGAAAATATGCGGCTCCTGACCAGTGCTGTATTTTAAACATTGCACCTATAAATGTGATGAATGCACAAATAAATCCAGCTATGTACAACGATTTGTGTTTTCTGCCGTTTCCAATGTAGCTTTGAATAAATGCCAGCGGCAGAAAACCAAAACAAAACAGCTCAAGGCTCAGCGTTATAAGGATGCCCGACCCCGGCCAGTGCTGAATTTTAAATAATGCACCAAATACAAAAATGTTAATGATGACAACTCCTGAGATATAGATGAACTTTTTCATATGAATAATTATTAATGGTTAATGATTAATTATAAATGAATATTGGTTTGTGTTTGACGCCGGGAAGGTGCCTTGATTTAAGGCTTTCAAAAGTTTCTGTTTCGGCTATGCGCACATTCCTTTGAAAATAGTCTAGTTTATTTATGACTGATATTGTAACCAGATGATAAAAATTATTCATCTCCCAACTTAAATACTTTCCTTCTTCATTTATGTATACAGAGTCCGTTTTAAGAGTTTTGGCGATTATAGTTTTGGCATTTTCATCCTTGTCGCAATAATCCAGCATAATATCTTTACAGGCTTTTATTTTCTTTTTAATCACCGAAGCTTTTCCTGTGCTTCTATCAGGCTCAATACCACAGAATATATATGTAGGAATGTCGTAGTTATCTTTGGCTATTATTGATGCGGGATTTTTTAATTTGGCAACAGCTTCATTTTCGCTCACACCATCAACTAATGAAATCAGGTCCGTCTTGCTTTTCTCAATATAAAGGCACAGTTCATCCGCTGTTGTTTTAACTTTCTTCACCTTTGATTTATACGCTGTATCCATTACCAACGGGTCGTTCAGGATATTCTCTGCCAATGCATTGCTTTTGTTTTCCATAATAGTGGTTGTTTTCACTATTTCTCTTCCGGTTTTTACAAAAAAGCCCAGAACATCTTTTGAAACATTTAATGCCAGTAAAAGATTAAACATGTTGAAGAAAACCATCCCGACGCATATAAAGAGAAAGCTGGCTTTGATGCTTTCGGCATTTTTATATACTTTGGCAACATAGACAGGGAAAAAAACTGTTGTTAATCCGACAGCCCCAAGAATGAGCATTATAGCCGCTCCCTGCCAGTGTTGAATTTTAAAAAGGTCTCCAAAAATATAAAGTGTCAGCGAAATGGCGCCAATAATATAAGCTGTATGCAGGTTTTTGGCTTGAGGATCACGCAGTTTTGAAATAAGTATAGCCGGTATTAATAAAAACCCCATAAACGAAAATCCAAAAGTTAGCAACATCCCTGCGCCAGGCCAGTGCTGTATTTTGAACAGAAAACCGAAAACAAATACAATACATCCGAAAATGGCCAGAATGTATAAGAATAAACTGCCTTTTATTTTAGATTCTTTTTTCATCACCCATAAAGCGGTAGGCATGAATACTGTACCTAATAACAGAAATCCCAACGACAGCAAAACACCAGCACCTGGCCAGTGTTGAATTTTGAACAAAGCCCCTACGGTAATCATAATCATAGAGACCAAACCGATTGTTTTCATTGTTTTTTTCATAATTCTGTATTTTTTATCGATTAATAAAAGGGTATCTTCCTGAATTTTTTTTAATCCTTTGTTGCCAATGAGCTCTTTTGTTTTTTTGTAGGCCGCTTCAAAAGACAATCCCTGCCTCATGGCTGCTTCTACCTGGCAACAGATATGGTCAATGAGTTCATCGCGCAAATGAGAAAAAGTAATACCATCATTGGCAACTTCTTCTGCAATAATTTCTATATGTGCTGTTGTTAAATCTTGCATACTTCTAAGCTATAACCGGGTTTTAATAAAATTCCTATCATTTCAATAAAATCCTGCAGTTCTTTTACCTTTTCTTTGGCTACATTTGTTCCTTTAGGTGTAAGCTTGTAATAAATCCTTACCCTGCCATTCATTATTTCCGTTTCTGTTATTACAGCGCCATCGGTTTCCAGTTTGTGCAGAATAGGATACAGCGCACCAAATGTGAGCTTTATTTTTCCATTGGCAAGTTCCTCCACCTTCTGCGTAATCTCGTAGCCGTACATCCTTTTGTTCTCAGACAATAGCTTCAATACTATTGATTTGAGTGATCCTTTGAGTAATTCTTTTGATATCATAATAATTTTATATTTGAATGTTGTATATACTACTAACTTATATATAGCAAAATTAGTATATAAATTTTTAAAAGTCAAGGGTTTTTTAATATATTTTTTGTTAATTTTTTATATTTCTGACTACATTTGCATGGAAGTGCTGAGTAAAAGCTTAATTTTAAGCATAACACAATATAAAAAAAATGGTATTTAAATATGAACATTAAAGATAAAAATTGTTTGCATTTTATTTTTTTTGTGGTGTGTTTTATTTCAATAGTAGAACAAAAAGCAAGTTATGCACAAAATAAAGAAGCTCCTGCATGTATTGTTGTGTCTGATAACAGGACGATAAAAAGTCCAGGACCAATAGGTATTCTGTTAGAAAACAACACAGGAAAAGATATCAGGTGGCTCTTTGAATTTGGCAGCAACGGATATTACAACGAAGAAACGTTGAAAGAAAAAATATTAAAGGGCGTTGATCCTTTGAAAAGTAAGACATATAATCAACTACTTATTCTAGATAACATAGCAAGTATCATTAAAAGCCCCAATCATCGCAATTTAAACCTGCTTTTTTCTTCCGCTTCGCCTTCTGTTTCCAATAAGAAATACTCACCAATGGCCATGATAACATCGTTTTACGACAAACAATGCAATGATTATCAAAGACTTGCTGCACAGATGGCTATTCTGACACCTTATTTCCAATGGCAGGATTTTAAAGCATATTACATTTTCAGACATACCATTGTTGATATTAAAATTGGAAACCATTATATTTTTCACGATTTTGACCCTGGAGAGCCCGGTTTCAGGTTTTATAAAAATGCCGACTCGTCGGTGTATGCTTCTTTCACAGACCTGATGAGTAATGTTAACCTTATCAGGGAAGAACAATTTTACACTTATAACGGCACGAACCTATGTCCATGGATAAGTGAATCATATTACCGTTCCCTTTTCAGTAAATTAAACGGGCAATACGATTATACGAACCTTGATAAGGTTTTTGGTTTTATTCCACAATGGGTTATTCCCACACACACCAAAATATCAACTTATTTCCCTGACACAACAATAGCAGGAAGGTTTGGCACAAAAGTACGCCTTAACAAAAAAGACTCTTTGGTTAATAATGCTTTTAAATCTTATTCAAAATACAGAATACATAAAAACGCTAACGACAGCTTAGAAACTAATCTTAATATAACCAGATATCTGAAAAAGAACTTTGATTTTGATATTAACCTTAATTATCTCTATCTTATACAGGCAGGCCTGATAGAGTTTAGCGACAGCACAAACAATATCACAACATTTAATAATAAACACCTGACTGTTTCAGTAACAACAAACAACGACACTCTGTTTTTCCTGAAAGATTTCTTAATTCCCCTGCCCCTGCGTAAAGTAAGCGTTAAAGAAGGTAAAGTAGCCATTAATGAAACAGAGGGTATAAAAAACCTACAATATATAATAACAGACTCTTTGGTTTTTAATTTGTTCGACTATTCTCCACCGGTTATTACATCATCAAATATTAGAAAAGCCCCAACACTGGATGCTTCATCACTTATTTACGGACCATCACAGGGTTATATTGCACCCCACAGTACCGTTGAATTTGAATATTACTACAATCCCTTTTACTATGCTTTTCACGATCTGGTATTCACGATGAGGTATGAGCAGGGATGTGAAGGAAGGTTGGAGGTGAAACCGATATATAAATAATGTTTTAAAAGAAGGATTGAGAGGCTAGCCAGATTAATTCATAAATTGGACTAAAGTCCAGATAATGTGTTGTTTAATGCCCAGACATGGTGGCTGGCTGTCGAATCAGGGGGGACCGAGGGTGGTTATCATTTTAATGCTAATTATTCTTACTTCCTGTTCACCCCAAAAAAGACTTGAACGACTATTAAAACGTTAACCTGAGTTTATCGTTAATGACACTGTAAAAATTATTAGCTCTGTCCCCATCCCTGCCAAAAATGCTGAATTTATTGTCAACTACACCTACAGAGACACTCTCATCAGTCTTTATTCAGCTGACAGCATAATGCTCTCTTATTCCGTAATAAACGACAGCATAATTAAAGTCTTTATTCATGTACTACCTGACACTATTTTCATCACCCAGAACATCCCCATCGAAAAAATCAAAATTATTAAAACTGATAACTGGAGACTGCTCATAGAGAAGATTCCTTATATTGCATTTGCTTTAATAGCTCTTTTATTTGCTAGTTTGTTTTTTAGAAAGAAATAGCTTTGCTTATTTAATTAAGTTCCTTAAACTTTTAATGTAAAAATCGTTAAAGCAGCAATTTCTTATGACATTTAATATTCATATACATATTGCAAATATTTTAACGCCCTACAAAGTCAACTATCAGTCCCAATCTTACAACAGGATGCAATTTTAGCAACCAAAACAATTTTAAAGCTATTAAACTTTCGCTAAAACAAATAAATAATTCTGTTAATTTTATTTTGTAATATTATATTGTTATTTTTGCTTTGTTTTAAAGTTTTAACTTAAAACAGACATAAATTAATAAAAACATTAAATATGAAAAACCATTTTAATAAAATTAATCATATTGAATTAATTGAAGATAAACCTCTTGAAAAACATTCCATTAAAGAAAGATTTGTTTTCAAAAGTTTATTTATTTTACGTCATTTATTAATAAAAGAAACTCCAATTGCAGGATATGGACATTGTCGTTCATGTGATTGTAAGGGTTATATAAGTAAACATAATGGCTCTCATGAATGCAAAAATTGCAATCATCATTATGATCGACATAATTAATGTTTTTTAACCAGTTCGTTTACCTTGTCATCTATTAATATGATAAGTTGAATTTGAAAATACCAAATTCATTGTCCTCTGGATGGACATTCTTTAAGATAGTGATATTTCTTTTATCTTAATTGTAAAAATTTAATAAGTTTTAATACGCCCATTCTTTATGAACGAAAATGATTCTATTATTTATAAACCCACTAATGCTTTAGCAAAGGCGAATAATTCAATATCTATAACTAAAAAAATATTGCAAAATCTCTCTGATAATTTTTATCAAAAAGCACTTGATTTGTTCAGAAAGAAAGATTATGCTTTATGCATTGATTTTACTAATAAAGCTATTGAACTAAATTCGAATAATGCTGATTTTTATAACCAAAGGGGATATGCAAAATTGAAGCTTTATTTGGTAGATGATTCAATTTGTGATTTTAATAAAGCTTTAGAAATCAGGCCTAATTTTCCTGATGCCTACACCAACAGAGCTGATGCCTATGATTTGAATAATAATACTGATGTGGCTTTTAATGATATAAACAAAGCATTAGAAATTGATACAAATTATGCCAAAGCATATTTTACACGGGCATATCTGAGATTTGGACAAAGAATCTTTAAAAGCAAAATTACCATTCAGAATCAGAACTTAGATAATTTAATAAAAAATGATTTCAATAGAGCAATTTCCCTAGAACCTGAATATGCTGATGCTTATGCCGGGCTTTCTGATATATTCATAACACTTAAATTATTTGATGAAGCACGTAAAAATTTAGAAATTTCTTTTAAACATGACCCTAATAACGAACTGGCCTATGGAGTATCTGGATTATTAAAAAATGAATTAAATGACTATAAAGGCGCATTAAATGACTTTAGCATTTCTTTAAGAATACGGAACAATTATATGTCAGCATTAACTGGAATGGGAAATACTAAATATAATATGAAGGATTTTACAGGCGCAATAGAATGTTTTAATAAAATTCTGGAAATATTTGACAAATTCCAAACAGCCTATTATAATAGGGCTCGTGCTAAAAATAAACTGGAAGATTTTTCCGGTGCTATTTCTGACTACACAAAAGCAATTGAATTAAACTATCATGATTTAGATGCTTATGATAACAGAGGTTGGATAAAAAAACAGCTCAAAGATTTTACTGGTGCTATTGCTGATTTTTCTAAAGCTATAGAGTTAGACCCGAATTATGTTATTGCCTATGTTGACAGGGGCATAGTAAAAGAAGAATTAAACGACCTAAAAGGCGCAATGCAAGATTACAATATGGTTATGGAGTTAGACCCAAATTATGTGTATGCCTATAGATACAGGGGTTTGCTAAAGGAAAAAATAAATGACATAAGGGGGGCGGTTCAAGATTACAATAAAGCTATAGAGTTAGATCCAAATTATGTTGCTGCTTATAATGATAGAGGTAATATAGAATCGAATTTAAATGACCTAAAGGGTGCGATGCAAGATTATAATAAAGCTATTGAGTTAGACCCTAATTATGTGTATGCCTATAGAAACAGGGGTTTGCTAAATGAAAAATTAAATGACATAAGGGGGGCGGTACAGGATTATAATAAGGCTATTGAATTAGACCCAAATTATGTTGATGCCTATGTTGACAGGGGTATTTCAAAGAAAATATTAAATGATTTAAAGGGGGCTGTACAAGATTATAATAAGGCTATTGAATTAGACCCGAATTATAAGTATGCCTATAATAATAGAGGGAATGCAAAATTAGATTTAAATGACTTAAAGGGCGCATTGGATGATTATAATAAAGCAATTCAGATAGATAGTAAATACCATTGGGCTTATTATAACAGGGGGCTAGTAAAATCTAAATTAGCTAATTTCCAGGATGCTATTGCAGATTATTCTAAAGCAATTGAGTTAGACCCAAATTATGTTGATGCCTATCATAGTAGAGGCCAAGCAAAATCTAAATTAAATAATTTCCGAGATGCTATCGTAGATTTTGATAAAGCTATTGAGCTAGACTCCAATTATGTCAGCGCTTATAATAGTAGAGGTAATGCAAAATTAGATTTAAATGACTTAAAGGGTGCATTGGATGATTATAATAAAGTAATTCAAATTGATAGTAAATACCAATGTGCTTATTATAATAGGGGAATAGTTTATTATAAATTGAATAAATACCGGGAGGCTTATACAAATTTTTCTAAATATTTGGAATTAGATCCAAATGATTCTGATGCAAAGGAATATATTAGAATTATTAGAAATGAATTATAATTAATCTTTACTATGGAAATAGAAGCAATTTTTGACAAAATAAGTGAAAGAATTCAAAAAGAATTTATGGCTGCCCAAAAATCAATTAATATCGTCGTATTAAATTTTAACAACATAGAGATTTTAACAACATTAATTGAAAAATCTAATACTGGTTGTATTGTTTCAATACTTACTTCTGACCAAAATGATTTTTTTAAAACCGGTTTTTGCAAAGACATCGTGGCCAAAGCACGGTCATCACATTTTTTTCTTTATTATGTCAATTCCGAATCGCTGAATACAAATTTCTGCATTATAGATTATAGCACTGTTATCACTGGTTCTTACAAGTGGTCTAATCTTCCAGATAATTTTTCTGAAAGCATAATTATTAATTATGAAAATCCCAATTTGTCTGACCAATTTATTTCGAGATTCAATTATTTTCTTGATAAAAGAGCTTTTAAGAATAGTTTTTCTTCGCTTAATGATTTGCCATTAAATAAAATCATTACAAGACTTGAAATTATAAAAAATTATATTGCTTTAGAAGATACTGAAGAGCTAGACAAAGAAATCTCAAAACTCAAAGAATATTCTTTTGATTCAAGTATTTTGACTATATTAAACCATTTAGAAAAAAAAGAATATTCATTAGCTTTAAATAAAATCCAAACTTTTTCAAATGAAAATAATACGCTTTCTGTTTGGCATGATCCAGCCATTTCAAGCTTAAAACTCGAGTTAAAAAATCTTGAATTTCAATTAAATGCTTATGAAAACGAGAAATTTGAATTAGAAAAATTACTTCTCGATTTTCACAGAAGACATACTGTTGAACTGGGAAGCATTATTTTAGAAATTCTCAAATTAAGAAAACTAAAGTTTAAATTTGATCCAGATAAATATGAAGAAGCAGAAAATGATTTCAATCAATTTAACGAACAATTTCAAAGTCAGAAAGACATAAAATATATAGAGTTATCTGAAAATGAAAAGATTGAATTAAAAAAGAATTTCAGAAAGGCTTCATTTTTATGCCATCCCGATAAAATAAATGAATATTTTAGAGAATCTGCACAAAAGGTTTTTATAGAACTTAAATCAGCGTATGAATCCAACAATTTACCTAAAGTAAATGAAATTTTAAAGGAACTAGAATCTGGAAATATTTTCAAATCAAAATCCGACACAATTTCTGAGAAAGATTTGCTCATAGCAGATATTGAAAAACTAAAGATTCAAATCGTTAAAGCTATTGATGAAATTACTGATATTAAGAATAGTGAAACATATAATTTAATTAACGAAATTACCGATTGGAATGAATACTTTTTAAATACCAAAGAAAAACTTCAATTGGAATTTGATAATTTAAAAAAGGAAATATCTGAAACTTAAAATGAGTTTATTGATGCTTCAATACATTTATTAATGCATGCCATCTGATTGCAAGTTCATAACACTCTTTTTTATTTGCTAGAAGTCCTTTTTTATAAAATATTAAATCAAAATATGGAGTATTAAAATCTTTAACATAAATTCTCAAAAATATCATTTGAGTTGTTATTATTTCCTTTTCTGTTGCTATTCTTGGAAGAACTTCATGTAAATCATTTTTTTTGTCTATCATTTTCCCAATTTCATACAAAAGCATTGTTGAAATTAAACTGTGCTTATGCCCTTTTTCGTCAACTTTCTCAATTGTTACTTCCAGAATATCATCTTTCCAATATTTATGTAAATGATTATTGTTATCAGCTATATACAATACCTTTTGTGAAGAATCAATCAAAAAGGCTGTTCGGCCATCTGCACTAATAATACCTTCGCCATTCATATTTTGCATCAATTTTTGCTTCTCTTTTTTACGAATATTATCTGAAATATATTGAAACATAATTTTAATTTTATAACATACTTGTAAATTCTGACGAGTCAGCCTTTGTCTTTTTGAAGTTCAGTTTTATACTAGGTACAATATAGTGTCTCAATTTTAAATTCATTTAATATAACAGTCATATCTGCTTCTTTTTTGTTTTTAACTCCTGACTTATTTGCCCATGTTACAATCTTAATATTAAAATAAATTATCTATAATGCTTTGATAACACTTACAATCTCTGTAACAATATCCCTCAATATTTCTAAACTTTTTTTATGTGAGTCACTTAATTCAAACAATGTCTTGTTAACATTAATTTGTTTTGTCTCAAATGTTTCCAGATCATTTTGTATCCTATCAATTATGACACTCATTTGATCAGCAATATCGGATAATACATCAATTCTTTGTTGAGTATTTTCTTTCCATTTTTCTATAGCTTTAATTCTATCTTCCATATTAAAGTTTTTTTGTTAATAATATGTAAAAATATGATTTTTTCTAATAATGAAATAAATTTTTCACAATGTTTATTATTATATGCCTATCCTGCCAATTGGTCAGGCAGACGGTAGGTGTTCTACTTTTCGAATTTTTTGAAAGAGACATAAGGTTTGAGTTATTCAGCAGACCCTATTTTAAAAAATTATTATTTGTGTTATTTCATAACTATTTGCCGTTCTAATAATTTGATTTAAAAGACCGTCACCGAACTCAAACAACTCAAATGCGAAAACAAATCCTATCCCAACCGTATTTAATATAAAAAAGCTACTTTATTGTTCACTGAAGTCGAAGTGTGGTGGCTGAGTGTCGAAGACAAGGTCAGAGCTACATTAAACAACACATTATCTGGGCTTTAGTCCAAAACTCAAATGTTTATGAATTAATCAGGCTAGAGTGCCCAGAGTTAAAAGTACGCATATAAAAAATATTTCTCTTCGAATAGTGAATGTGTGGTAAATAATACTCAAAACGGGTAATTACATTTTTTGTTATTTTTGTATTAATTATACACTTTTAAATTATATAATATGAGTTCTTATAAAACTATACAAGGCAACATAGTAGATGTTGTAACCCGCTCTATATACGGAGGGAAAATAGAAATTAAAAACAATAAAATAAAAAATATTACTCGTTGTGCTGTTGATGAGAAGCATTTTATTTTGCCTGGTTTTATAGATGCCCATATCCATATTGAAAGCTCAATGCTTATTCCCAGTGAATTTGCCCGTATAGCCGTCACCCATGGCACAACAGCCTGTGTTTCAGACCCTCACGAACTGGCCAATGTGATGGGCATAGAAGGTGTTAAATTTATGATTAATAATGGAAAAAAAGTCCCCTTCCGGTTTTATTTCGGCGCCCCGTCGTGTGTACCTGCAACAGGCTTTGAAACTTCAGGAGCAGTCATTGACAGCAAAGAAATTGAAGCATTGCTGAAAATGCCCGAAATAAAATACCTGGCAGAGATGATGAACTTTCCCGGAGTTATTTATGACGATACAGAAGTGATGAAAAAAATTGCTTTAGCGCATCAGTACAAAAAAGTGATTGATGGTCATGCACCAGGACTGAGAGGCGACGCTGCTAAAAAATATGTGGATGCCGGAATAACAACCGACCACGAGTGTTTTTCCATTGCAGAAGCAGAAGAAAAAATTGCCTTAGGCATGAAAATACTTATCCGCGAAGGCAGTGCGGCTAAAAACTTTGAAGAACTTATACCTCTTATTGAAAAATATCCCCACCAGATTATGCTTTGTTCAGACGATAAGCACCCTGATGATCTGATCAAAGGACACATTAATCTACTCGTAAAGAATGCCATTGAAAAGGGTTATGACATAATAGATGTGCTCCGCACAGTGAGTTATAATCCTGTGAAACACTACAACCTTGATGCGGGTCTTTTGCAGGCAGGAGATAATGCCGATTTCATCATCATTGATAATTTCAACGACCTTAACATTCTTGAAACTTATATCGACGGTAACGTCGTTGCCCGAAATGGCGTTAGTTTTATTGAAAAAGTTGAACAAGCCCCGGTAAATGTCTTCAACTGTGATTTTATTTCTGAAAAAGATATTGCATTAACCCCTGTAACAAACGCCATAAAAGTAATAAAAGCCATTGATGGTCAGCTTATTACACAAGCATTTTCTACGCAAGCAAAAGTTGTCAACAACAATGTGGTGAGTGATGAAGAAAAAGATATTCTGAAAATTGTGGTTTTGCAACGTTACCAGAAAAGTAAACCCGCCATAGCTTTTATCAACGGGTTTGGACTTAAAAAGGGAGCTATGGCTTCTACTATAGCCCACGACAGCCATAATATTATTGCAGTAGGTGTTGATGACAGGGATATAATAAATGCCATCAACACATTAATAGCCCAAAAAGGAGGTATTGCAGCCGTTTCAGGTGATGAGAAAGCATGTCTGCCCCTGCCTTTTGGAGGGCTTATGTCGGCGGAGGATGCTCACACTGTAGCCGGGAAATACGAACTTATTGATAGAAAAGTAAAGCAATATGGTTCTGCCTTGAAAGCTCCTTTTATGACTCTTGCTTTTATGGCACTTCTGGTCATCCCTGATTTGAAATTAAGCGATAAAGGTCTTTTTGACGGGACTAAATTCGCGTTTACACCTTTATTTATATAAACGTATCATTATTTACGATATAATTGTTGGTTCGTAAAGCCAAATCATAATAAAATTATGGAACGATTAATAGTTTTTGGAATTCTTAGCATACCGGTTATTAACATTTCCTGGCGTACTTTATTTAATTTTAAAAGTCATGGCTTTTACAGGTTTTTCAGCTGGGAATGCATTATCTGGCTTTTGGTTTCTGATTATAGATTCTGGTTTGACAATCCTTTCAGTGTTAAACAGATATTTTCCTGGCTTTTTCTGTTTTATTCAGTTTATCTGATTATTGCAGGTGTTTTACTTCTTAAGAAATTAGGCAAACCTAAAAACAACAGAGATGAAGAACCCCTTTTTGATTTTGAAAAGACAACTGAGCTGGTAGATACCGGGCTTTATAAATATATCCGGCATCCCCTTTATTCATCATTAATTTTCCTTACATGGGGTATATTTCTAAAGCAAACAACAATTTTATTATTATTTGTTGCATTGGCATCTACAGTATTTCTCTTCCTTACAGCACTGTCTGATGAAAAGGAATGTATTAATTTCTTTGGCGATAAGTACCGTGAATACATGAAACGAAGTAAACGATTTATACCGTTTATAATTTAAATCTTAAACATTTATGAAATCTGCAATATACAGCCCAGTTAAAATAAATATTTGCGTTTTTTTTGTTTGTGCCCTTTTGTTTTTCTTTATCAGCAGCAGTCTATGGGCACAGGTGCCTAATGTGCCTTATTTTTACCAATACAATAACAGTATTAATCCCGGGAGTTCGTGTCAGAACACTTCAATGGCTATGTTGTTAAAATACTATGGAGCAACGGGTATAACCCCTGATATTATAAGCAATACATACGGGACATCTCAAGCGCAGACTGTGTCTGGATTTAATACAGTATGTAATGCCGAAGCCCAGAGCTACGGGTTAACTGCTACTTGTGTCAGTACATCAACAGGTACATTTACTGCATTGCACGCCTTATTGGCACAGGGGAAACCTGTCGTTGTTCATGGATATTTTACAGCTTCCGGTCATGTGATGGTAATTCTGTCCTATACAGGTACTGAATATATTTGTAATGACCCCGCAGGTCAATGGAGTCAACAGTATCAGTATGGCGGTTACAGCGGCACCAATGCCACAGAGGGAATTCAGGTGCATTATGCAGCAACTGCTTTTGACGATGCCATAGGACCCGATGGTACCATTTGGTATCATTATATGAACGGCACAACGACAGCAGACCCCACAAATCTGACAGCATTACAATCGCCCTGCCCATTGAATACGGTTGATTTTTCATGGACAAACTCAGGAGCAGGCTGGCATATTGACATATCCACAACACCAACCTTCACCAGCTACTGGTGGAAATATGTTTCTAATCTAAACTCCTATACTGCCCCTGCTGGTTTTGTAGACCATGTTGACGGTGTTTCGCCCCTTGTTTTCCAGTCGGACACCACCTACTATTGGCGTATAACTAATAGCGGTGGCAGTTTTGATGGGTCTCCTTTTACGGTTCATTATTGCGATACCGTCCCTCCTACCACTGCCGTTTCTGTTCCTAATGCATGGATAACAGGAGATTTTACAGCCACATTCAATGATGTTGACAACAGTGGTGGCAGTGGCATTGAAAAAGGCTACTATCAGGTGCTCGACTACGATGGCACTAAGTGGGGCGCTAATGCCTCACAGGGTTATTTTACTGATGATTTTGATTTTCTTAACACTTCGTTATGGACAATACCAGCCAACAGCGGCACATGGACTGCATCAGCAGGTATGCTCAGCCAGACAGATGAAACAATTAGCAATACAAATATTTACACCCCTTTAACCCAAAACCAGTCGAATCGTTATCTTTATCATTTTACGGCCAAAGCAGGCGGAACAGGTACTGACAGACGTTTTGGATTTCACTATTTCTGCGATGATGCAAGTCTTTTAAACCGTGGTAATTCTTATTTCGTCTGGTTCAGATTAGACATTCAGACCCTTGAATTTTTCAAAGTAACCAATAACACTTTTACAGCAGCGCAGAAAGTAATTGGTAATATCGTTACTGTGCCCGACCATTTCTACGATTATAAGATAATATATGACCGTATTACGGGTAAAACGGACGTTTACAGAGACAATATTTTGCTGGGCACATGGACAGACACCACCCCTTTAAGTTCAGGCAATGCCATCTCCTTCAGGACAGGCAATGCACAACTTACGGTTAACGACCTTAATGTTTACAGGTCGAGGGCTGCAACAAAAAATATCACTGTGGGAACGCCATCAAGCGATATACGCTACCAAAACACGTCGCCTGTGATAGCTGCTGCTAAAATAAAATCTATTGCTGCCGATTCGGCTTTTAACCTTTCGCCTGTTTTTTCTTACAATCTTAATGTTGACTGGACTGACCCTTCGTGCGTTACGGTGAACGATGGCACCGGCAGCGATGTTGATACTGTCTGTTCGTTGAGTACGCTCTCTGCAAACTGGACAGCATCGACAGATGTAAATTCTGGCATAGTCAAATACCTGTTTGCCATTGGAACAACGACAGGAGCTACTGATATCGTAAACTGGACAGATGTCGCATTAAATACATTTGTTACAGCATCGGGGCTTTCGCTCACGGCAGGACAAACCTATTATTTCAGCGTTAAAGCCGAGAATACTGCTGGATTAAGCTGTATAAATTCTTCTGATGGTATCTTTGTAGATTTAAACACTAATTTAAATAATTTTGAGAATCCTTCAAATATCCTGGCTTTTTTAAACCCATTTAATAATATCCTTACCATTGACCTACAAAACAATGCAGCAGATAACATAAGGTTTAAAATATTTGATATCATCGGAAATACAGTGATGATGCAAAACCTATATGACTCACATTCAAATATTGACATCAATAATCTGTTAAGTGGTGTATATATTATAAATATTTCATCTAAAGCATTTAATGTTACGAAAAAGATTGTCAAACAATAATGACGAACCATTACTTTCAATCATTAATACCATTATAATGCAACTGAAAGAAACATACAATAATACTTTCGTGTGTTATTTATGTAACTCTTTTGCATTAACAAAAAATATCTTGCCATCTTTTGAATAAACAAATCTACCATTATTCCTTTGTTTTGTCTTAATTAATCTTTCAAAGGCAAGCTCAATACCTTTAAGAATTTTTTCACGTAATTCAATAATATTTTCGTTATTCATTAGCTTGTGTTTTTATCAAAAGTAATGAATTATTTACTAAAACGCAAAAGAAATCATCACTCAACTCATTAACTTAGAGCAAAAGATGTTATACTAAAGTGCATAACTTTTTGTAAATTTGTAAATCTTAACGATAAATATTTTTAAAAAATCTATTATTTGCTGACTTATTTTGTTTTTTATTATCTGGTTAGGGCTTATTTGCCCAAAGTGATATATTTTATAATGCTTGATAACGAAAAAACAGTAATTGTAAGAAGGTTTGTAAAAGAATGAAACCATGAAAACATCAAAAATAATATTAATTCTATCCCTGTTTTTTTATGCTGCTGTTGCTCTTTCACAGGTAAGTCTTCAGGAGAGAAGCATCGATTCAACGGTAAGGGCAACACTTTTAAATCAATATCTGGCTTCTAAACCGGCATTTGATTCGGCTTACGCAGCCTTTCCCGGTGTCCCCCGGGGCATCCTTGAAGCGGTATCTTATCATTATACCCATTTCAGGCACATTACAAACACAACACCAGAAAGTTGTACCGGCATACCACGAGTTTATGGTGTTATGGGGCTTACATTAGATGGTAAAAATTATTTCCGGAACAATTTACTTACCGTTGCCCATTTGTCAGGATTCAGTCCTGAAGATATTGTCGATAATCCTTTTATTAATGTAAAAGCTTTTGCTGCTGCGTTTACAGCCATTAAAAACCAACTGAACATTACAAGCAACAAACCGGAAGAGCTGTTGAAAGTTCTAATGGCGCTTTCAGAGCTTAATGTAAGCAAAGGAACTGCCATTAACGACTATTCGATGAATCTTTATCTTTTTGGCATATTATCGTTTTTAAACAATCCTGCCTATCAGGTTGAATTTGGTTTTCCTGAATACACTATTGATTTGGAAAAAGTGTTTGGAATGAATAATTTAAAAATATTTAATTCCAAAAAAGTAGTTATTTCCAGTGGTAGCGTCAAGGGCAGTAGCGGTCAGTTTTATGCCCCTACAAATATCCAAACAGCTTGTCCCGACTATAATTTTTCAAATTGCACATGGGTAGCATCTCCCAATCACTATACAGGATGGAGTGGACATACCATTTCTGCAATAGCCATTCATACTGTTCAGGGCAGTTATACGAGTTGTGTTAATTATTTTCAGGACACCGCTGCAAATGCATCAACACATTATGTTGTGGCTTCAAACTCTGCGTATGCCGGACAAATAACGCAGATGGTGAATGAATCTAATGCAGCATGGCATGTGACAACAGAAAACTATTACGCTATCGGCTACGAACACGAAGGTTTTATTGATGACCCCTCATGGTACACAACGACTATGTATCAGACATCGGCTGCGTTAACAAAAGATGTTTGCAATGATCATAACATAAACCCTCTCCGGATGTTTTACCGTGATACTTTAGATGACGGGACTGTTCTTGATTACGGCACGCATAATTTAGGGGCAGAAGGAAGTTGTATTAAAATAAAAGGACACCAGCATTTCCCCAATCAGACACACACTGACCCGGGGCCTTACTGGATTTGGGATTATTATTTTAAATTAGTGAACAACAGTCCTATCGTAACCACTTTAACTGCACCAACAGGCACTTTTTATGACTCCGGTGGCGCAGGAGCTAATTATTCTAATGACGAGCGTTTGGTATGGACTATACAACCTCCTAATGCGACCTCCGTTACATTAAACTTTACAAGCTTTGCCGTGGAAGCCAATTATGATTTTATGTATATATACGATGGTCCGTCTATATGGTCACCAAAGATAGGTAGGTTTAACACTATAAGCCCCGGCACTATTACATCGAGCGGAGGCTCTCTTACCATTGAGTTCCGTTCAGACTGTGCCACATTAGGTACCGGTTGGGTTGCCAACTGGACTTCTGTTCAGCCCGACACCATTAAACCCACAACGTCCATCTCATCACCTAACAACTGGAAAACAGCTGATTTCACAGCCACCTTTACAGATGCTGACAATGGTGGTATAGAAAAAGCCTTTTATCAGGTCATTGACTTTGATGGAATCAACTGGACAGCCAATGCGAATAACGGTTTCTTTGCCGACAATTTTAATATACAACAACCCTTCTGGACAACAGGACTGGGTACATGGGGTGTAACAGGCAACGAGCTGGTGCAGACCGATGAAGCTGAAGGTAATTCAAATATTTATACACCACTGAATCAGAATTTATCAAACCGCTACCTGTATCATTTTAACGCAAAAGTAGAAGGCACCGGCACCAACCGTCGTTTTGGATTTCACCTTTTTTGCGATGATGCCAGTCAGACCAACCGCGGCAACTCTTATTTCGTTTGGTTCCGTGTAGAAGGACAAACGCTTGAGTTTTATAAAGTAACCGGTAATGCATTTACTACGGCTTCTAAAATTATTAACAACGTGATTACTACGCCGGGGCAGTACTATGATTTTAAAATTACATACGACCACATAACAGGAACAATTGCCGTATGGCGTAATGATATTTTTATGGGAAGCTGGACAGACACTGCACCTTACACCACCAATGGCAATTATATCAGTTTCCGCTCAGGGAATTCAAAGCTCACCGTTTCTGACTTGAATGTTTTCCGTTCGCGCAATGCAACAGCAATCATAACTATGAACGGCGCCACAAAAGATATCCGTTATCAAAACCAGAATCCTGTCTCCTATGGAGCTGAAATAAAATCTATCGTGGTTGACACAAACAATAATCTTTCCGCCATTGCCTTTCACGACCTAAATGTCGACTGGACACCACCTTCTGTTGTGATAGTAAACGATGGGTTGGGTGCTGATATTGACACAGTCGCATCGCTTACTACACTTTCTGCCAACTGGACGTTATCTGCTGACACCAATTCCGGCATTGCAAAATACCGGTATGCCATTGGGACTACGCCGGGTGCAACAGATGTGGTAAACTGGACTGATAACGTATTAGATACTTCAGTGACAAACAGCAGTCTTGCGCTGGTAAATGGGCAGCATTATTATTTCAGTATTAAAGCCGAAGATGGTGCAGGGTTAACAAGCATTTGCAGTTCAGACGGTATTGTTGTTGATGTTAATACAGCTATTGGCGAGAGTGGGAAAGGGGTGAACCTAACCGCCTATCCCAATCCATTTAATAATAAAACCACTTTTTCTTTTTCAACTAACGTTGAACAACACATCAGGATAACGCTTACAGATATGCTTGGCAAAGAAATACTGTTGTCAAATGCTGTTTTTTCTTCAGGAATACACACCTTTGAAATAAATGCTGATAAGCTGCAATTATCGAAAGGTATTTACACTATTAAACTATTCTCTGACAAGGCTTCTTCAACAGTGCGATTAATAAAATACTAAGAAATTCTTGCCACTGATTACACAGATTAAAATTTATTAGTCCCTGTAAATCAGGTAAATACTGCAGGAGTATGAGCATTTGGTTCCATCGGGGTCGTACAATTAAATTCTTTCCCTTCACTGCCCCCGACCCCTAAAGGGAGCCCTACACACCAACAAGGAGGGTACGAATCTAAAGGATTCAAATGCATATAGAAACAGTTGAATATCAGTGATGAGGCTATCTCAAAATAAAATAATTATGTTAAATATCAGAAAATAATGAAAGGTGGCTTCCCAATTCACCTCAAATTGGGGCATCCCTTTAGGGAATAAAAGGGTGTGTGAGGGCAAAATCGAATTTTAAGCAACAAAAGACGACTTTTAATACAGCCTCAATTACATTGAAATAAATTCTATTAACCTGAAATCTCTTCGGGATTTTTTGCTTTTGAAAATTTAGAACAGCTTATAATCCATATAAATACATTGAATTACAATTCGTTGTTTAATATAACTTTCACGGTATCAAGCTAATACATAATTGTTTTAAAATTCTATTCGTATTAAATATTTTCTCTAAATTTGTAAATTAACATAAGAATATGTTTAAAATATGAGAAAATTTATTGTTTTATTTCTTGTTTTATCAACATTGACGGGCTTTTCCCAAGCTAAAATTGAGAACCTGCTCAACACAAAAATAACGACTATACATACTAATGATGGTGTTTTTCTGCAACGCGACTTGACCAACTATATAGGATTTGTTGCTTCGCAGACCGATTCATCGGTACAGAGCAGCAACGAAGAGGCCTTGTGGCTTAAGTATTTCAACCGACCACATCCCAATGTTGCAACAGTGGAAAAATATTTTAAGGATGCGTCTAAAGAGTTTGGTGTACCCGTTGAACTGCTCATGGTGATTGGACAGGTTGAAAATAACTGGACACAGGTAGGTCCATCCATTGATAAAGGCTGGGGTATCATGCATCTGGTTGACAACAATTATTGTTCTACAATCAATGAAGCTGCAGCTATCCTTAACCTCCACCCTCAGACATTAAAAGACAATGCCAGACAAAATATTCGCGGGGCAGCTGCTTTGATAAAGAAATATGAGTGCCATAAAAAACACTTAAAATTAGAAGATTGGTTTGATGCTTTAAAAGAATTCAGCGGATTGATAAATAATGACCTTAAAGAACAACAGGCAGAACGCTACTATCAGGTGCTTAAAAGCGGTGTGGAGGCCAAAACAGTATGGGATGAAACCATCAAAATAGCTGCTCACCCTAACATTAATATCAACAATAAAATCACATACAAAACGAAACAGGTAAAATCAACCGATTATGCACCTGCAATTTCAGGTATTATACCATCGTGCAATTATTCTTCCAGAAGTGGACAGACGATAGATACATGGGTTAATCATTACATTGGAACGGGTACTTATGCCGGTGCTATTTCGTGGTTCAACAACTGCAATGCACAGGTAAGCGCACACTTTGTTATTCGTTCTTCTGACGGACAGATAACGCAATGTGTTGCCGTTGCCGACAAAGCCTGGCATTGCGGTGCCACAGGGTATCCCTTGAATAACAGCCGTTCTATTGGTGTTGAACACGAAGCCACCTCTGCCAATCCCAGCTTGTGGAACAGCACACCCATGTTACAGGCTTCTGCAAATATGGCGTGTTATTTTGCCAATATATATCCTATCCCTGTTTCATTTCATACCTCACCCGGGATCCTGGGACATCAGGAAATGCCCGGCACAAATACCGACTGCCCCGGCGCTTTACCATGGGCTACATGGATAAGCTTATTTACACAATGCAACGGAACCACACCCACAGACCCTACAAACCTTACAACATCACAGTCGCCCTGCCCACTCAACCAGGTTGCTTTTTCGTGGACTAACTCAGGAACAGGCTGGCATATAGATATATCAACGACACCAACATACACAAATTACTGGTGGAAATATGTTTCAGGTCTTACAACTTATACAGGTCCTTCAGGCTTTGTTGACCATGTTGACGGTGTTACACCTCTTGTTTTCCAGCCGGGCATTACCTATTACTGGCGGGTAACTGACAGCAACGGTGGTTTTGACGGCACACCGTTTACTATCCATTCCTGCGACACAGTTCCGCCTACTACGGCAGTCACCGTTCCTGGCACATGGGTGACAGGTGATTTCACTGCTACCTTTAATGATGTTGATAATAGCGGTGGCAGCGGTATTGAAAAAGGCTACTATCAGATGATTGATTATGATGGTAGTAAATGGGGAGCCAATGCTACCCAGGGCTATTTTACAGATGATTTTGACACACTTAACCCTTCATTATGGACAATTCCTGCAAGCGGTGGCACATGGACAACATCAGGAGGCATGCTCAGCCAGTCTGATGAGACAATAAACAACACAAATATTTACACACCGCTCACTCAGAATCTTTCTAACCGCTATCTGTACCATTTTACAGCCAAGGCAGGTGGAAATACCAGTGTCAACAGGCGTTTTGGATTTCATTATTTCTGTGACGATGCAACCCTTTTAAACAGAGGTAACTCCTATTTTGTCTGGTTCAGGTTAGAAGATAAAACACTTGAATTTTTTAAAGTGATAAACAACGTTTTCGACACGGCACAAAAAGTATTTCACAATGTCATTACCACACCTGGTCAATTCTACGATTACAAGATAATTTACGACAGGGTTTCCGGCAGAACGGATGTTTACAGGGATAATATATTACTGGGCACATGGACAGACCCCTCGCCTTTCAGCTCCGGTAATGCTATTTCGTTCAGGTCTGGCAATGCACTTCTTACAGTAAAAGATTTAAATGTTTACAGGTCAAGGGCGGCAACCAAAACAATTACGGTGGGTACACCTTCAAGCGACATCCGCTACCCAAACCCTTCACCAGCGATTTCTGCAGCTAAAATAAAATCTATTGCCGCCGATTCGGCTTTTAACCTCTCACCTGTTTTTACTTATAATCTCAATGTTGACTGGACAATACCTTCATGCGTAACCGTAAGTGATGGCACCGCTAACGATGTTGACACTGTCAGTTCTTTGAGTACGCTATCGGCTAACTGGACTGCATCAGCAGATACCAATTCGAATGTTTCCAAATACTGGTATGCCATAGGCACTACTGCCGGAGCTACAGATGTTATAAACTGGACCGATAACGGCCTGAACACTTCTGTAACTAATAGTGGGCTTACACTATCAAACGGACAGCATTATTATTTCAGTATTAAAGCAGAAAATGGGGCAGGATTAACAAGCATTTGCAGTTCAGATGGGATTGTTATTGATGTTAATACAGCTATTGTTGAGAATGGAAATGAGATTAACCTAACTACTTATCCTAATCCATTTAATAACAAGACTAATTTTTCTTTTACAACTGACGCAGAACAACGCATCAGGATTACACTTACAGATATGCTTGACAGGGAAATACTGTTGTCAAATGCTGTTTTATCTTCAGGAATACACACCTTTGAAATAAATGCTGATAAACTGCAATTATCGAAAGGTATTTACACACTTAAACTATTGTCTGACAAGGCTTCTTCAACAGTTCGGCTGATAAAATACTAAAGAAATACTTGCCACTGATTATACAGATTAAATTTTATTTGTCCCTGTATATCAGGTAAATATTGTAGAAGTATGAAACCTTCGAATTCAAACATTTATTGAAAACATCGAAATACAGGAGCTTTCGACCTCATCGGGGTCGTACAATTAAATTCTTTCCCTTCACTGCCCCCGACCCCTAAAGGGGAGCCCTACACACCAACAAGGAGGTACGAATCTAAAGGATTCAAATGCATATAGAAACAGTTGAATATCAATGATGAGGCTATCTCAAAATAAAATAATTATGTTAAATATCAGAAAATAATGAAAGGTGGCTTCCCAACTCACTTCAAATTGGGGCATCCCTTTAGGGAATAAAAGGGTGTGTGAGGGCAAAATCGAATTTTAAGCAACAAAAGACGACCTTTAATACAGCCTCAATTACATAAAAATAAATTCTATTAACCTGAAATCTCTTTGGGATTTTTTGCTTTTGAAAATTTAGATCAGCTTATAATCCATATAAATACATTGAATTACAACTCGTTGTTTTATATAGTTTTCACTGTGTCAGAGAAATACATTTTGTTGTAAAATAGTATCCTTTATGAAATATTTTTCTAAATTTGTAGATTAGAACAGAATAATTTGAAGCAACTTTTTCTAAATATTGCGTTAATCCTTGTAATTATTTATTTTTTTGATTTTAAAATCCGTTTAAAAATAATATTTTAGGCATCACCTTTAATAACTTCCGGAAAATATGAAAAAATTTTTGATATTAATTTGTTTCTGTGCCTTTACTATTTCATCGGAGGCGCAAAATATAAAGCTTGATAATCTGGCTAAAAAATATTTTACTCAATCGCAGATTGACACTATGTCGCAACCATTTATAAGAACCCAGAATTATATTATCAGATACTCGTGGAACATATACCGTCGTTGGGATAAATTCCATGACACTATAGTGAGTTTTAACAGAGACACCATTGATATAAGACCTTTTCTGATACAACGAAAGGAAAAAACACCGACATATATATATGATGTGTACCCGGGCCTTGTAGTTGTTCTGGACTCTAAGGAAGCATTGAGAAGCAGGATAATTCAATTTTACACTGAACAATAAAATATTCTTCTATGAAGCACGTCATACTTTTCCCCGTTTTGTTATTATCCATCCTTGGCCTGAGAGCGCAAAGCTATAATATCGGTGATTATTATAAGGTAAAAACATGCAATGCTACTTTTTATGATGCCGGTGGCCCACAGGGTTTTGCAGGGTATGCCCACAAAATAACTTTGTTCCATGCTGACAGCAATTGTCTGCAAGTCACATTTAGTAATTTTGATCTGGGTTTCGGTGGTGAGTTAAAAATTTATAAAGGTGCCGGCACAGCAGCAGGAAACCTTTTTGGAACTTATAGCGGCACAAATATGCCCCCTGTCATCATAGGCCAGGATCTCACATTCGAATATATTCCACCTTCTTTTAATGTGGGTAATTTGCCGGGGTGGGCTGCCAGCCTGCAATGTGTGGATTGTTCTCTGGATATGGCTAAGTCTGATCCTGCCAGTGATTGCCCCGGGGCTATTCCTTTATGCGCTAACTCTACAGTAATCGTTTCTACAAATCAATATACAGATATTGGCTCTATTAATGATGAGGTTGGTAGTTGTTTCTCGGGCACAGGAAACGGTGGCTCTGTATGGTACACTTTTCAGCCTCAAACATCAGGAAATCTCGACTTTTCAATTTCTCCTACAGGTGGCACCGATTACGATTTTGTACTTTACGATGCTACCAACGGATGCGGTAATCTGAATGAGATGAGTTGCAATTATTCTGCCGACTACGGTGTAACAGGAATTACAACCAACTCATCAAATTATACATCTTCCTATTCCAGTTGTTCAGGGACAAACTATTATAGTGCTCCTGCCTCCTGTGGTACCTGGAATCAAGCAGCTGGAGTTACAATAGGACACACCTATATGCTTATGGTTAATTTTTACGGTGGTTCAAACAATGGGTTTACGCTGCATTTCCAGAATGACCCTGGAACTGTTTCAATAATGGATAACATCCCTCCTACTTTTGCAACAGCTACCCAGCCGGGTTGTAACGGAAGTTCCATCCATGTAACTTTTTCAGAAAATATCAACTGTACAACAATGCAGTCTTCTGATTTCACTATTCCCGGCTATACTGTAACTATTGCCAATTCAGGTTGTGCCAGTGGGATGACACTAGGAGCTGACCTGACCATAACGCCACCCCTTACGGCTGGTAGTCATACCCTGCACGGACAAACGATGAATGATATGTGTGGCAATCCTATGAACGATGATATCACTTTTACAATTACCAATGCCACAGTAACGGTAACGGTAACGGGAAACGACCCCTGTCAGGGCTCCTCATCGACTTTAACAGCAACCACTACCGGCAGCGGTACTTTGAATTATAACTGGAGCAATGGTGGATCGGGCTCAACAACTTCAGTTTCAACAGCAGGAAATTATTGTGTTACTGTTTCTGATTTGTGTACTAATTCAGCTTCCGATTGTATGACTGTTACTGTGCTTCCTGCACCAACTTTCAACGTGTCCACAAGCTGCGACCCCACAGGCACTGTTGCCACACTTACAGAAAACGGCTGCACAGGGACATTTAAATGGAATGCATGGGATACCGTTTGCACCACCACTTGTATTGGGTACATTCTATTTGGCAATTGCATAGGCACATGGTACACTTCATGCGACTCTGGTTGGGCTGTGATTGGAACAACGCCTACTATAACCGTCAACGCACCTTTTTTCACACAATATATGGCAAGTTGCACAGGCTCAAATGGCTGTGAGACACAGCAGGTATTTAATATAAACTGTAACACTACTTTATCTGTCAGTGTAAACTCTGAAACTATATGTTCAGGTGGGTGTACAGATATCTATGCCACTGTCAACGGGGGTGTTGCGCCACTTACATATACCTGGGATCCGGGAACATTAACAGGTGTGGGACCAAACAATGTTTGTCCTACTTCTGATGCAACTTATACCGTTACCGTTTCTGATGCAGCAGGAAACACAGCCACCGCATCAGGCACTGTAACAGTGGGGTCGTCACTGACGCCTGTAATTTCAGGGCCTACATCTTTCTGCACAGGGTTTTCCACTACACTGGATGCAGGTGCCGGATATTCGTCCTATACATGGTCAACGACCGAAACAACACAAACTATTACAGTTACTGCTGCAGGAACTTATACTGTTTCCGTATCCGATGCTTCAGGGTGCAGCGGCACCACATCCGTTGTTGTAACCGTAAATACTAACCTTACCCCTACCATTACAGGACCTTCGTCAATTTGTACGGGAAGTACTGCCACTTTAGATGCAGGCAATGGGTATGCAACATATACGTGGTCAACAACTGAAACAACGCAGACTATTTCTGTTGCTACAGGAGGGACTTATACTGTAACAGTGTCTGATGCTTCAGGGTGTTCGGGAACGGCTTCTTTTACGCTCTCTATTGGCTCAAATCTTACACTAAGTATTACCCCAAGCACCTCCTCTATATGTTCAGGGGCGAGCGTTACTTTAACCGCTTCAGGAGGGGCGACAACTTACTCGTGGAGTCCTGCTACGGGGTTATCCTCAACAACAGATTCAGTAGTTACAGCAAGCCCTGTAGTAGCCACAACTTATACTGTAACTGGTTCAAATGCTTCTGGATGTTCAGGAAGTGCTACAGCTACTGTTTCAATAGGTCAGCTCAGCACCAGCACGTACACTACAGCTGAGAATTGTGGACATGGTGATGGTACAGCTACTGTTATCCCCTCCGGAGGAACAGGAAATTATACCTATCTATGGAGTAATAACCAGACAACCCCAACAGCTACGGGTCTATCGGCAGGAACATATTCAGTAACGGTAAATGATGGTCATTGTACTGGAATAACCTCTGTTGTTGTAACAAATATACCGGGTCCAACAGCTGGATTCTCTGCTAACCCTGTTATAGCATCTATATATAATCCTGTAAGCTTCATCAGTAACTCCACAGGAAATATAGTTTCGTGGGGTTGGAATTTCGGTGATGGTTCAACAGGTGGAAGTGTAAATGAAATTAATCATCAATATACAGTTCTTGGAACGTATCCTGTGACATTGTTTGTAACAGATATCAATGGATGTACTGATAGTGTAACAGATACAGTATGGGTTAAAGAAATATTCACGCTTTATATACCTAATGCTATGACTCCCGACGAAGACGGATTAAATGACGGCTTTTCTCCAAGAGGTATTAATGTTGATCCTAATAGTTTTGACATGTATATCTTCGACCGCTGGGGTAAACTGTTTTTTCACACTTCTAAATGGAATGTAAATTCAGGTGAACCCTGGAACGGGACACTAAACAATCTTGGTACAAATAATGATATTGTGGTTGGTGAATATGTTTACAGAATAGTGTTGAAAGAAATCGGCGGTGTAAAACACGAGTATCTGGGAGGTGTGGCTATTATAAAATAAAACAGTTATATTATATCACTACTGACCGACAAAGAAATTTCATTTTTTTGCCACCAAAGCTCCAAAACACTAAAATACACTAAACCAATTATTTAATCTTAGTCAGGGCATCAATAAGCTCTTCCAGGGTTGTGGGCTTTGATATTATCCTTTTATCTTTATCTAACAAAAACATGGTAGGTGTGGCATAGACATTATATTTTTTGCCAATTTCAGATTGCCACCCTTTATACTCCGAGAAATTTATAAAAGATTGCAAACCTTGTTCTTTAAGATACTTAAGGTATTTCTCCTTGTCAGTATCTAAAGAAATGGTTACCGTTATTAACTTTTTACCTTTGATTGCAAGGTCTGCGTTAAAATTACTGATTGTTTCTTTTATTTTAGGAACTGCTTCTGTACAATGAGAGCACCATGTTGCCCAAAAGAGAATAAGGGTATAATCTTCTTTTAATTGAAGCATTTTCAGCTTCCCATTTTCAGCTGTTGCTGAATAATTGCTATTTTCAATGGGATATATTTCAAAATCGGGTGCAATGATGCCTATCTGAATGCCCTGCAATACACTTGCTTTTTCGCGTGCCCAGTTTAAATCGGTATTTGATGATGCACAATCGCCGGTGAGAGGTTTACCATATTTATTATACAAGAAAAAAAATGCATCGTTAAGATGTTCTTTATTGAACTTTTTTAGAAAATAATTCAAACAGAAATCGAAGTTTCTCTGGTTGCCTTTGATCTTTTCCATAAAGTCCTGTGCAGCTATGGCAGAAATCATTTCATCTCTTATTGGTTGACCATAAGAATCTTTTTTATTCGTTCTTAACTGCAGAAAAACATCTATTTTTTCGGGCAATATATTGGTCTGATAGTAAAAACTATCTGCCGGATTAAAATAATCGAAATAATGAAAAGCGATGATGCTGTCGCGCCACGGGTCTGGTTGCTTCCAATCTGGAAGGACAGACTGGTAATAGGCATAAGTTAATTTTTTAGCTAAACTTTGTCGGGCTATTTCTTGAGACGATGCCTGCAATTTCTTAACAAATTTATCCATGGCGTCGTATCTTACAAAATATTCATCTTCTATTTGTTTGTGAAATGGATCTGGCAAAGGGTATAAGCGCATCATCTGCAGAAGAAAATAATTGGCTATATTTATTTTTTGTTGAATATTCTGGAATTCGTAAAAGAGTTTATTGTCTTCATAACCCTCATTTTTCTTTGCCGATGGGGAAAGGACTACTAAACTATCTGTGGCTATATTGTAAAAGAAATCCGATTTGTAAAGTGTTTTAATGTTGACACTCCTGTCCTCTATTTTAGGGAGTGAGGAATTATATAGAAAATAAAAAAACTGATTTTTCTGAAGATCTATTTTGTAAAGACCTGATTGTTCACCCATCTTATCAAGTGATGAAGTAAGAAACAAAAAATCGCCTTTTTTATCTGTACGTATTGAGTCTATCAAGGGCATGGTATCGCCATAGCATTTATAAAGGTATAATGGCTGGCTGGCATATTTTGCGATGTTCCCTTTGATAAGGATATTCTCTTTCTGGCCATAGCAAAAAATTACACCAAACAATAAAAAACAAAATGTAATGACTATTTTCTTTCCATAAAAAAATATCACTGACCGTTGCTGACGCTTATATTTATTAATATTACCCATTTTCATGATTTATTGCTTTTTATATTCTTCCGATTTTAATACAAATTTACAGTATCTAAAGGAGATATAAAAATAATTCCTATAAATGATTAAGGATTTTTAACTACTGCTTATACTTACTTGAATGATTTATAAATCTTTTGACAAACATTTAGTAATAATCTTATGTCTTTTTCGTTTAAAATTGATAATTTTGCAAAACTAATTTTTTCTGATGAAGTTTTCCTTTAATAAATCCTTTTTGGCACTGCTTTTATTAAGTGTTTTATTTGCGTGCCACAGGGACGATTTTTTGACAGAAACCGAAGGTTCGCTTACCTTTTCTACTGATTCTGTATCGTTCGACACTGTTTTTACAACTGTAGGCTCAACCACAAAACAACTCAGGGTTTATAACCCCTACAACAAATCTATAAAGATATCATCAATTACTCTGGCAGGAGGAAATGCTTCAAATTACAGAATTAATATTGATGGCGTATCAGCCACACAAATAAAAGACATTGTACTCAAAGCAAAAGACAGTTTGTATATTTTTGTCAAAGTTACCGTTGATCCTAATAACACCAACACTCCTTTTGTAGTAAGCGATTCACTGGTGTTTGTTACCAACAACCATGTACAGCAGGTTAAACTTGTATCATGGGGTCAGAATGCATATTACCACACGCCCAAGTATCATCCTGTAAATATGTCGCCCTACTGTGTGATAAGCTCTAATGAAACCTGGCTTAACGATAAGCCTCATCTGGTTTACGGTTGGGTGGTTGTTGATTCATCGTTTACATTAACAATACAAGAAGGAACGAAAATTTATTTTCATAATAACTCCGGAATATGGGTTTATAACGATGCTTCGCTTAAAGTGACAGGCACTAAAGAAAAGCCGGTAGTTTTTCAGGGCGACAGGCTGGAACAGTGGTATAAAGACCTGCCAGGTCAGTGGGGACGTATGGTATATAACGGCAACCTTTATTCGATGGGTATCTGGCTATCGCAAGGCAGCATCAACAATGATATAAACTACGCCGTTATCCGCAACGGTGATACGGGTATAAAAGCAGACACCGTGGGTAATTCAACCAATCCCACATTAAAGCTTCGCAATACAATTATAGAAAATATGAGCACAGCAGGCATTTATGCACAAGGTTCTTTTGTAGAAGCCGAAAATGTTGTTGTGAGTAATGCAGGTGTTCACGCTGTTATTTTATCTATCGGCGGCTCTTATGACTTTAAACACTGTACTTTTGCCAACTACTGGAACTACACTACACGCCAAACGTCATCTGTTGTTCTTAACAACTATTATAAAGATGTTAATAGTGTTATTCATGTAAGAGACCTTACCAAGGCCGATTTTGGCAACTGTATCATTTATGGCAATGTAGAAGAAGAGGTATTCTTAGATAAGAATTCCAGTGGTATTTTTAACTACAAATTCACAAACTGCCTTCTGAAAACGAATCATGACATAGGCAACACGACCTATTATACCAACTGCCTTAAAAACGCAGACCCTCTTTTTGAAAATACGTCAACCAATAATTATCAGCTACAAGTCTATTCACCCGCTTTAGACATAGGTGATATGAGTATTGCGCTACAGGTTCCTTATGATATACTGGGCAATGCACGTACTATTTCGCCCGATCTGGGGGCTTATGAAAAATAAATTATCTTTTAGTCATGAGGCTGTCTCAAAAGATATCTTTTGTTGCTTAAAATTCGATTTTGCCCTCACACACCCTTTATTCCCTAAAGGGATGCCCCAATTTGAGGTAAGTTGGGAAGCCTCATTTGGCACTGCATTGCGATGTACTGAGTCGAAGTGAGCAAGCCGAAATGGGATATGGGGGTTGCGATGGACAAATTTCATTAGTTATTATTTTATGATATTGAGCATAATTATTTTGTTTTGAGATAGCCTCATGGCTATTTTAACAATATTTTTTAATTAATTCAATTAAAATTTTCTTGTTAATCGGTTTTGTGATATAATCATCACAACCTGCAGCTATCACCTTTTCTCTATCATCAGTTAATCCATAAGCGGTTTGTGCAATGATGACCAGCGTTTTATTAAATTTCCGTATTTGTCTGGTGGCTTCATATCCGTCCATTTCGGGCATATTTATATCCATCAGCACAATATCAATGTCGGGGTTATTGCGACACGCCTCAACAGCTTCACGTCCTGTTCGTACATTAATTGTTTCCCTGCTGTATTTTTCTACTACTTTAGTTATAAATAATTCAGATATTTTCTCGTCTTCAGCTATCAGTATTTTAAGTTTTTTAACGCTATCTTCTGTATTATCTAATACAATATTTTTTATATTTTCTTTTCTTTCTTCTGTAGCGGTATTGTACGGAATGGTAAAATAAAATACGGAGCCTTCTCCCGGTTTACTTTCAACCCATATTTTACCACCAAGCATATTCACATAAGCTTTAGAGATGGGTAAGCCCAGCCCTGTGCCCTCATAATTTTTAGAAGGCGATTCATTGGCTTGTCTGAATCTTTCAAAAATAATCTCCTGATGTTCCTTACGAATGCCTATACCTGTATCTTTTACAAAAAACTCCAGTTCGACCAGTTCGACCAGTTCGACTGGTTCGACACTTCGGCTATGCACAGTGCGACGCAGCTCACCAACCTCACTGGCAGTTTTTAAAATATAGCCGAATTCAATAGTGCCTTTATCCGTAAATTTAATGGCATTTTTAACCAGATTAGTAAGAATGGCATATATTAATTCACGATCTGTTTTTATATTTGCTGCTCTGGCAGACAAGCTGTTTTTAAATGAAAAATGCAGACCTTTTAGCTCTGTTTCGGGCTTAAAGAACGCATAAATATATTCTATCTGTTCGTTAATATTCGTTATGGAGACAGAGATTTCCATAAGTCCCGATTCTACTTTTGAAATATTAATGATATCATTGATGATGTTAAGCATACGGTTGCCGCTTTTTTCTATGATGTTAATATATTCTTTCTGCATCTCAACCGTTAGCTTAGGTTCTTTCAAGAGTTCAGTAAACCCGATAATGCCGTTCATAGGTGTTCTGATTTCATGACTCATATTGGCAAGAAAAATGGACTTCAGCAAATCACTTTCTTCGGCTTTTTCTTTGGCTTTAATGAGGTCTTGTTCAATTCGCTTTCGTTCAGTAATATCCTCAGAAATACCAAGCAAGTATTCAGGTTTACCTAATGTGTTGAAGATGGCAACTTTTCTAGTGTGTAACACCCTGGTTCCCTGATTCTTCGTCTGAATATTTTCTTCTGTTATGTCCAATATTCCAGAATCCTTTAAAACATTGTTGTCATTTTCAGTAAAGAAATCGGCTTGTTCCTTTGGGAAGAAATCATAATCATTTTTACCAAGCAAGTCTTCATTAGAATAGCCAAGCAAGTCTTCTCCGGCTTTGTTAATCCTTACAAAACGCAATTCCTTGGCATCCTTAAGAAATATCATATTTGGAATATTATCTACAATCGATTCAGAAAAAGCTATAGCTTTTTGTAAATCTTTTTCCGTTCTTTTACGTTTCGTAATATCATTAAAAATTGTAATGAATTGTCCTTTCTGCGTAGAATATGCTATTACTTCAAAATGTTTATTCAATGCAATATTGAATTGCTCAAAACGAATGGTCTTTCCGGTTATAGCAACTTCACCATAACTATCAATCCAAAATGGTTCGGTTGTAGGTAAAACCTCCAAACACGTTTTCCCGATGATTTCCTGTGAATTCAATCCTGTTATAGCAGAAAATGAATTATTAACTTCAAGAAAACGATAATCAACAGGTTTTCCTTCATAATTGCAAATAATTTCATGCAAAGCAAATCCAGACATCATTTGATCAAAAAGTAAACGATATTTTTTTTCACTTTTTCGCAGCACCTCATTCATCTGTTTGCGTTCAGTAATATCATTAATACTTCCAAATAAAAAGTGGGTATCTGCGGCTTCAGGCACTACACATTTTGCTGATGCCTGAATCCATACGATGTGGCCGTTTTTATGTTTAATCTGGAGCTCACAAATGTCTGAAAAACCTGGTTTTACGTCTAAAATATGTGTTTTAAAAGATGGAAAATCTTCTTTTATAACGAGCTTTCCCCAGCATTCCAAATCTATAAGTTCTTTGTTTGTATAACCGGTAATTTTTTCATAAGCCCCAAATATCCAATCTATTTTATACGTTCCGTTCGATTCAGTAAAGCATGAGTAAGAAATATCGATTATGCTGGAAGAAATATTTCTGAATCTCTCTTCGCTTTTCTGTAATTCAACCTCCACGCGCCTTTGTACTGTAATATCTTCTACCGTGCCATCATAATAGAGAGCCTTCCCTTCAGAATCGTATATTACTTTAGCACTTTCTCTGACAATAATAACTTTGCCGTTTTTACAAACCCACTTTGCTTCAAAGTTCTTAACCTCACCGTTTTTTTCTACCATTTCTATGAATTGACCTCGCGCGTATGAGGGTTCGTAACCTCCCTTATCAAGGTTTCTTGTTGAGAGTTCATCGAAAGATGTATAACCAAGCATTTTAATTAATGCCTTATTGGCAAGCAATATTTTCCCTTCACGAGTTGTTCTGTACAAACCGGTAGGGGCATTATCATAAAAAACACGAAACGTCTCTTCACTTTTTATTAGTTCTTCTTCTACCTGTTTTCGTTTTAAAGCCGCTGACGTCTGGTTAATAAAAGCATCAATAATATCATCGTTTTTTATTTCCTCTCCCTTTTGCAGGAGTAAAGCAGCGCTCCCATACAGTTCATCACCAACGGAAAAGGGGTCAACCTCAATAGTTGGGGAGAAAATTAAAAAATAGTTAATTTTGTCAAAAACATAAACCATGGATTTGACAGATTTATATAAGTTATTTCTTCCTGAAGAAGTAAAAGATTATTTTA
>Ga0114951_10000744_pt1 | contig 43812 bp, 39 predicted proteins | sample AM7aDNAmetaG_FD_88677 | JGI IMG/M metagenome (GOLD analysis project Ga0114951, IMG submission 88677) | Freshwater microbial communities from Finland to study Microbial Dark Matter (Phase II) - AM7a DNA metaG | ecosystem: Environmental > Aquatic > Freshwater > Lake | place: Finland: Lake Alinen...
AATGAGAATCAGGGCCTGTCCTGCCCTCGTTAAAAAATCAAAGGTTGGCAGGGCTGGTCCTGATTACCTTCAATTTATAATTAATGAGAATCAGGGCCTGTCCTGCCCTCGTTAAAAAATCAAAGGTTGGCGGGGCGGTCCCGACTTTTATTTTGTTTTTCTTAAAGGTAGTCGGGACAGCCCCAATTTCATCTTTGATGAAATTGATAGGTGTTGGGACTGGTCCTGCTTGCCTTGAATTTATAATTAATGGGAATCAGAGCCTTTTCTCCTTAAAAAGAATAAGGGTGACAGGGCCTCGAATAAGAGGGCCCTACAAAATTGTAGGCTTTACGGATTTGGGTTAACAATTTTGTTGGGAAATGGTAACCTTTGGATTTTCTATAGGAGAAAAAAGCAAGGTAATTGGCATACAAATTGCATCACGCAGTACATGTCTGTTTTGTTTATACGGTAACCAAGGTAGAATTCAAGCGATTTTCAATCCAACAAAGGGGGATTTTATGTGCGAATGCAAATCTTGCAACTGCGGCAGTGAGAAAGTGGATGTTCCCAAGATCTTCGGAAGCAATGTTTTTAATGATCGCACGATGAAAGAAAGGCTTCCCAAGGACACTTACAAGGCCCTTAAAAAAACTATCCAGCAGGGACTTCCCCTCGCGGCCGATGTCGCCAATGTTGTTGCCAATGCCATGAAGGATTGGGCTATTGAAAAAGGGGCCACGCATTACACGCACTGGTTTCAGCCACTGACGGGTCGCACCGCGGAAAAACACGATTCTTTTATTTCTCCGACCGATGACGGCGGCGTGATCATGGAGTTTTCTGGGAAGCAGCTGGCCCAGGGAGAACCCGATGCCTCTTCATTCCCGAGCGGCGGTCTGCGCTCCACGTTTGAAGCGCGCGGCTACACGGCGTGGGACTGCACCTCTCCGGCGTTCCTCAAAGAAGACGCGTCCGGTAATGTGACTCTCGCCATCCCCACCGCTTTTTGCTCCTACACGAGCGAAGCGCTGGATAAAAAGACGCCGCTGCTTCGTTCCATGACTGCGGTTTCCAAACAAGCCGTTCGCGTACTTAAGGCGCTGGGCAACAAGACGACCAAGCGCGTAACCTCCACCGTGGGTCCCGAGCAGGAGTACTTCCTCATCGACAAGACCTGCTACGAAAAACGTCTCGACCTGATCGTGTCGGGCCGCACGCTTTTCGGCGCGGCTTCACCGAAAGGTCAGGAACTTGAAGACCAGTATTTCGGGGCGATCAAGGACCGCATTGCCGATTTCATGTTCGATTTGGACATTGAACTTTGGAAGATGGGGATCTCTTCCAAGACCAAGCATAACGAGGTTGCGCCCGCTCAGTATGAAATGGCGCCGATCTTTTCCACGACCAATATCGCGGCCGATCACAACCAGCTCGTGATGGAGACGATGCAGAAAGTGGCGCTCCGCCATGATCTTGTATGCCTCCTGCATGAAAAGCCCTTCGCTGGAGTGAATGGTTCTGGCAAACACAACAACTGGTCGCTTTCAACCGATGACGGGCAGAACCTCCTGGAACCGGGAAGAACACCCTCCGAGAATGAGCAGTTCCTGATCTTTGTGAGCGCGCTTTTGATGGCGGTGGATCGTCATGCCGACAAGTTGCGCGCCAGCTGCGGCAATCCCGGCAATGATCTCCGTCTCGGTGCGAATGAAGCTCCCCCGGCCATTATTTCAGTTTTCATGGGGGATGAGCTGACCGACATTCTCGAGGGCATCGCCAAGGGCAAAAAAGTGGAATCCCGGGGCCAAAGCTTCTTGCATATCGGGGTCGATGCTCTTCCGCCGCTCCCGCAGGACAATACCGACCGTAATCGCACTTCGCCTTTTGCCTTCACCGGCAACAAGTTTGAATTTCGCATGGTCGGGTCCTCGGCTTCAATTTCCGGGCCGAATATTGTGATCAACACCATCGTCGCGGAAGCGCTTGATGAAATTGCCACCCGTCTTGAAAAAGCCGGGAAAGGTAACATCAATAAAGAAGCGACCGCGATCGTCCGGGATGCCGTGAAAAAGCACGGGCGTATCATTTTTAACGGGAACAACTATTCTGACGAGTGGGTTGCAGAAGCCAAGAAGCGAGGTTTGCCGAACATCAAGACCGGCATTGACGCGTTGGCGACGATGGCCACCCCCCAAGCGGAGAAGCTCTTTGACAAGTATCAGGTACTTTCTCCCAAGGAGCTCCATTCCCGTTATGAAATCTACCTGGAAGCCTATGTGAAGCACGTGAATATCGAAGCGCAGGCCTCGGTCCAGATGGTCAAGCGCCTCTTTATTCCCGCCGGCTTGAAGTTCGCCGCTGAGCTCGCCAGTTCCATCAGCTCGCTCAAATCGGTGACGGCGCCTGCCACGGTCCAGAAAGAGTTGCTCGCGACGGTGAGCGGTCTTTTGGTGGCGGCTTCTGAAAAGGTCGCGGCCCTTGAAGACGCGATCTCGAAAGCGCATCACGTGGCTGATAGTGTCAAACGTGCCGAAGCGTTCCGTGACAAAGTGGTCGTGGAGATGAACGCACTCCGCAAGGACATTGACGCGCTCGAAAGTGTGACCCCGTCGGAACTCTGGCCGGTACCGACCTACGCGGAAATGCTCTTCAAGCTGTAAGTCTTAAGTTCCAGTCCCGGCTTTCTCGTGAGGAAACTCACGGGGAAGCCGGGATTTTTTTTGCCCTGAATTTCTCTCTCACCTCCCCGGACGAAGCCTCCCTATAGAGGTTCAGCTCCGAATGATCATTTTTGAACCATTTCCGCTTCTTCCAGGGCTTTGGCACGTCTCTTGCATGTTATAGATATACGTAAGGGTAACGAGATTTTTGTAATCACATCCATACAAAATTGTGCGACAAATTCGTTGGTAAAATACAAATAAGTAAACGGGAGGATTCAATGATCAAACGGATAAAGAGATGGATCATGGGAGGTGCCGGATTCCTGGCCCTTATGGGAGTGTCCAAAATGGGGTTTGCCGCGGATATTGTGACACCAGTCATCAATACGGGAGATACCGCCTGGGTGTTGATCTCAGCCGGCCTCGTGTTTCTCATGACACCGGGGCTTGCCTTCTTCTACGGCGGTCTGGTACGCAAAAAGAACATGCTCTCGATCCTCATGCAGTGTTTCATGCTGATGTGCGTTATCACCCTGCAGTGGGTGATGTTCGGCTACAGCCTTTCTTTCGGTCCGGATGTCCATGGTTGGATCGGCAATTTGAGCTGGGCGGGGCTTCATGGCGTCGGAATCACGCCGTATGTGGATTATTCAGCCACGATCCCGCATCAGACCTTCATGATCTATCAGTGCATGTTTGCCATTATTACTCCGGGGTTGATTCTGGGGGCGTTCGCGGAGCGCATGAAATTCTCCGCATTTGTGGTTTTCTCGCTCCTTTGGGCGACGTTTGTTTATGATCCCGTCTGCCACTGGGTGTGGGGCGTGGGCGGTTTTCTGCGGAATTCAGGCGCTCTCGATTTCGCGGGCGGCACGGTCGTTCACATCAACGCCGGTGTCGCGGCTCTGGTTTGCGCGCTTGTGCTGGGAAAGAGAAAGGGCTACCCCAGTCACATGTCGCCTCCGCACAATCTTCCGTTCGCAGTGCTCGGCGCGGGCATTCTCTGGTTTGGCTGGTTTGGTTTTAATGGCGGGAGTGCCTTGGGCGCCAACGGTCTTGCCACAAGCGCGCTTGTTGTCACGCATGTCGCCGCCGCTGCGGCGGGTCTGACCTGGTCCTTCCTGGAATGGAAACTCAGTTCCAAGCCGACCATGCTCGGCATGATCACCGGAGCAGTGGCCGGGCTTGTCGCGATCACGCCTGCAGCGGGATTTGTCGACGTGATGGGCGCGATCTGGATCGGGATCGGAGTTTCTTTGATCTGCTATTTCTTTGTCGCGGTGGTAAAGACGAAGTTTGGCTACGATGACTCGCTGGATGCTTTTGGAGTGCACGGGGTGGGCGGGATCTGGGGCGCACTCGCGACTGGTCTTTGGGCTACCAAGGAAGTCAATGCCGCGGGGAACAACGGGCTTTTCTACGGAAACCCGGGGCTTTTCCTGATCCAGCTCAAGGCCGTAGTGATCACCATTGCTTACTCATTCATCGTCTCTTGGGTCCTTTTGAAGATCGTGGATGCCTTTATCGGTCTACGCGTTTCTGAGGACGAAGAACGCATCGGGTTGGATCTTACGCAGCATCGTGAATCCGCCTACACCATGTTGGATTAATTAAAGGAGGAGCTCTATGAAATACATTGTCGCGGTGATCCAACCGGACCGGTTGGATGAAGTGCTCAGGATCCTGGAGGAAAAGGAGATCCATCTTGTCACGGTCTCCAATGTTCTGGGGAGGGGAAGACAGAAGGGCATTTCAGAAGTTTACCGGGGTCACAAGGAAGGCGGTCGGCTTCTGAAGAAAGTAAAACTTGAGATTGGCGTCAACGAAGAATTTGTGAAAACGACCGTGGACGCGATCAAAGAAGGCGCCCGGACAGGGCATATCGGAGATGGGAAGATCTTTGTTCTCGATCTCAAGGAATGCTTTCGTATCCGTACCGGCGAGGTCAGCGAAGTCGCGATCGGATAAAAGCGGGCAAGGTGGAACGGGGAGCGTCAAGACAAGCGTTACCCGTTCCTCGGTACCCATTACTCAGATTTCAAAAAACTTGGCACGACTTTTGCATTGTATGTCTCCAGTAGCTCTATTTTTCTTTCGGCTAAGAATAGAGAAGGTTTTTTTCTTTCCAGAAGTTTACGAAAATGTAGGACGAATTTGTCGGAATCAGTCTTTTTCGACAAAAAGGGGAGGCATTCGATGCGTCAGATCAGAAAATATTTATGGGCAGGGGCTGTTTTTTTGATGTTTCTGGGGCTGTCCAAAACAGTTTGGGCAGCCACCTCCGTGATCCCGGATATCAGCGGGGGGGATACAGCGTGGGTCCTGGTTTCTGCGGCGTTGGTATTTCTGATGACGCCAGGGCTTGCGTTCTTCTACGGCGGTTTGGTGCGCAAGAAGAATATGCTTTCGATCCTGATGCAGTGTTTCATCCTGATCTGCATCATCACGCTTCAGTGGATCCTTTTTGGTTACAGTCTCTCCTTCGGTCCGGATGTCAAAGGGTGGATCGGGAACCTTAGCTGGGCAGGGCTTCAGCACGTGGGCCTGGACCCTTTTGCCGGTTACTCGGCGACGATCCCGCATCAACTATTCATGATCTATCAGTGTATGTTCGCCATTATTACGCCGGGCCTGATCCTTGGGGCCTTTGCGGAGCGCATGAAGTTCTCCGCGTTCTGCGTCTTTTCCCTTCTTTGGGCCACGCTGGTTTATGATCCCGTCTGCCATTGGATGTGGGGCAATGGCGGTTTTCTCAAGGCCATGGGGGCCCTCGATTTCGCGGGAGGCGTGGTGGTTCACATCAATGCCGGTATTGCCGCCCTTGTTTGTGCCCTCGTCCTTGGAAAGAGGAGGGGTTATCCTGATCATATGTCACCGCCGCACAATCTCCCGTTCGCTGTGCTCGGCGCGGGGCTTCTGTGGTTCGGATGGTTTGGATTTAACGGCGGGAGCGCGCTTGGCGCTAACCGGCTTGCCGTCAGCGCGATGGTCGTTTCGCATATCTCCGGAGCGGCGGCGGGGCTGACCTGGGCGCTTTTGGAATGGAAATTCAACTCCAAGCCCACCATGCTTGGCATGATCACCGGCGCTGTTGCGGGGCTCGCCACGATTACGCCGGCCGCGGGTTTTGTGGGCCCAATCAGTGCGATCTGGATCGGGATCCTGGCGTCACTCGTTTGCTTTTTCTGCGTTGCTGTGATCAAGGCCAAGTTCAATTACGATGATTCCCTCGATGCCTTCGGCGTCCACGGTGTCGGCGGGATCCTGGGAACACTGGCCACGGGACTTTGGGCGACGAAAGCCGTCAATCCCGCGGGGAATAACGGTCTTTTTTTCGGAAATCCGGGATTGTTCCTGATCCAGCTCAAGGCCACTGTGATCACGATCGTCTACTCTTTCATCGTGACCTGGGTTCTTCTGAAACTTGTGAACGCCTTCATGGGCCTGCGGGTTTCGGATAATGAAGAGCGCATCGGCCTGGATCTCACGCAACATCGTGAGTCCGGCTACACCATGTTAGATTAAAGGAGGAAATTATGCGTTATATCATTGCGATCATTCAGCCGGACCGTCTGGACGAAGTGCTTCAGATCCTGGAAGAAAAAGAGATCCACCTTGTGACCGTTTCCAATGTTTTAGGACGGGGAAGGCAGAAGGGGATCTCGGAAGTGTATCGCGGCCATAAAGAGGGCGGCCGGCTTCTCCGGAAAGTGAAACTCGAGATCGCGGTCAATGAGGAATTTGTGCAGGCCACCGTTGACGCCATCATCAAGGGAGCTCGCACTAACCATATCGGGGATGGGAAGATCTTCGTGCTCGATATGAAGGAATGCTTCCGGATTCGTACGGGCGAAACCGGAAAAATAGCGATCGGATAAAAAAAGGTCCTTTTCTTGAAGAACGGGGAACGTAAAACGGGGTGTTTCTCGTTTGACGTTCCCCGTTTTTTTATCCTGTGATCAGGAGGTGGCGCTTGGGGTCAAGACGCCGGGCGAGACTTTGAAAGACATCCTGGCGCATGAGCTTCATAAGAGCGCTGCGCTTCGTCGCTCCGATCAAAACCGTTTCCACCCCCAGTTCATTCGCGGCCATGGCGATCAATTTTCCGGCATCGTCTCCGGCTTGCCAGATCGGCACTGCTGTAATCCCTCGATTTTCCATCTCCTGCTGCGCGTGGGCCAGTAGCTCCATCGATTCCTTCGACGGCTCAACTTCTTCAGGGAGTTCCGTAAAATCAGGCATAGGTTCCACGTAGCTCAGATAGATCGAATTTTCCCCTCGGGATTTTACGCGGAGTGCCGCTTCGTCCAATAAAACCGGGTTCAAAGAGCGCAGTGCGACGAGCGATGAACCGTGGTAAAGCGAAGCGAGCGCCTTGGCTTCGGAGACGGTGAGAACATTGATCTCGGGAGCCAGGGTGATCTCAGGCGCCTTGGCGAAGTGCTTGGCCATGAAACGAAGTGAAAATCCCACGATGAGAACGGTGGTCGCGAAGATCAGCGCGCTCCGCTTCTCATAGGCGATGGTGATCTCGATAAAGAACAGGATGACGCTCGAGCCGAACAGAAGGGCTCTTTCCCATGTTTTCATCATGATCTTGAAATTGGTCGCGCAGGATCCGAGATTGATCGTGATGGCACCGACCACGCCGATCGCGTAAAGCGCGGCGAGGCGTACCAGGTTGTGTTCGATCACGAGCACCAACGCGGGAATGGCTGTCGCGACGATCAGCGCCACAGCGGGCATGCCGAATTTATTCAGGCGGGAAAAAGCCTCGGGAAGTTCCCGGTCCCGGGCCATGAGGTACTGAATATTCACAAGGTCGGTAATGGCGGTGTTGACGGCCGAGAGAAGAAGAAAACCAAAGACGATGGAGATCATCTGTCCGTACCAGGGCGCGATATAGTGATTTGCCAGGGCGCGAAGCATATCCTCCGTGTGATCCCCGAGGTTCGGGATGGCGTTCATGGCAAGGCCCAGGAGAAAGGTCAGGACAGAGACTTCGATGAGCACCGGCCAGATCGCCCGCTTGGAGGTTTTTGCGACCGGTTCGACCATGATGCCGGTCATATTGGCAATAGCCTCAACCCCTGAAAGCGCCAGGACGATCCCGACGAAGCTTCCCCAGTTCTTCATGAACCCGCCGGTCGGTGCCGCGAGATGCACGTGAGAAAGGGAAGGAATGGCGCAGGCGCAAAGGCCGAGCACGCAGACGACCGCGGCGATCGCGATCAACGAGGCGATGTTGCCGCCTTTGCTCGGTCCAAACCAGTTGATGGCGCCGACTGAAAGGATCGCGCCGATCGCCCAGATCTCCGGGTGCGGCAGATTGAGATAGTGGAACGCGTCGAGAGCGCTTAAAGAGGCCGTGACCACATAATCTGCGATGAGAAGGAAAGCCCCCAGCATGGCCAGGTTCTGGGACCGGTGCTTGACCGCGGAGTAAACGCCGCCGCCGTCAGGATAGATCCGGCAAATGACCATATAGCAGATGCCGATCAGCGCGGTCAGGGCGGACATCAATCCCAGGAAAATCCAGGAGGCGTGTCCCATGAGAGCGAAGGCAATGCCCAGGACATAGGCCTTGCTTGTACCCCAGTCGCCATAAAGCATGGCGGCGGCCTGATACCATGTCAGTTCACGCGGACGTTCGACCTTTTTAGTGAACATGGCTTAGCCCTCCACTTCGAGGGATAGTGATAAGGGGGGAATATGCAAATGGGGGGACAACAAAATAGACGACATGTAAAACTCCTCTCAAAAGCGCCTACGGGGTTAGCTGACGGGCTAAGGTCGAGACAACCTCTCGCTGCCTGATTTCAGGTAAGCGATTCGCCCCTTATGGTTCTTGGGTCCCCCGTTCCGTGGCATCGCCACGGACTCGGCATATAAGTTGGTGAATATACGCTCTTTTTTCGAAAAAACAATGTCATTTATTACGTCCGCTCAGCGGAAAAACATCCAAGTGACGACCCCGAAAAGCGGCAATAAGATCAAAAGGGACCACACCATGTAGCCGAAAAAGCTCGGCATTTTCCAGCCGGAATGTTCGGCGATGGAGCGGACCATGAAATTCGGGGCATTCCCGATATAAGTGTTCGCCCCGAAGAAAACGGCCCCGGCGCTGATTGCTATGAGAAAGCGCTCCGGCATTCCCAGAAAAGGTCCCCCCAGCCCGAGACCCTGCCCCAGGGCTGCGAAGGTGAGATAGGTCGGCGCGTTATCCAGGAATGAAGAAAAGCCTCCCGCAGCCCAAAAGAATTGCCAGGGTTGTGTGATGGCGAGTTCGGCGCCTCGAAGGCGCAAAAGCTCCAGTGCCGGCACCATCGTGATAAAGATCCCCAGGAAAATGACGGCGACTTCCAGGATCGGCGCGTAATTGAAGTCGTTCTCCGAGCGGTATTTTTTAGGCGTCATAAAATGAGAGGCGAGTGCGGCAACCATCATCACCCCTTCGCGGAACAGAACGGGCAGGAACATGGCTCCGATGATCGCAAAAAAACAGATGAGGTTACGTTTCCCTTTGAGCTTCATCCCGGTCGGGATATGAGGGAGCAGCGTCTTGGAGTGTTTCTGAAGAATGTAGCTATCCAATAGATAGAAGACCCCTAGCAGGGTGCCGACGGCGGTAAGCCAGAGGGGAAAGAGTTTCAGGGTCCAGAAGAACGGGACGCCGCGAAGAAATCCAAGGAAAAGCGGTGGATCGCCGAGAGGAGAGAGGGACCCGCCGATATTGCTCACGATAAAAATAAAGAAGATCGGCAGGTAGGCATGATGCTTCCGGTGAGCGTTGGCCCTCAGAAGCGGTCGGATCAGGGCCATACTGGCGCCGGTCGTTCCGATGAAATTCGCGAGCACCGCGCCAATGGCCAGAAGCAGGGTGTTGGCCAGGGCTGTGCTCCGGAAGCCGCCTTCGAGGCTCAGTCCTCCCGATGTAATGAAGAGGGATCCCAGCAGGATCAGAAAAGAGACATATTCTCCCAGGGTCTTGAAGAGTATGTGCGGCGCGAACTTGAGACAAATGAAAATGACAGGCAATGAAAAGAAGAGGGAGACCAGTGCCTGACTGCGCAGGGGATGCCAGAAACGCTTGGCGACAAGCGGGAGGATAGCGATCGCAAGCAACATGCCCGCGAAAGGCAACGCCATCCAAAGCTGCGGTATCCACTCCTGATGAGCCATGATTCCTTTTGTGTGTTGAAAGTGATCGAACGGAAAATACAAGGGACCCCTCCGGGTAGTATAGCAATTTTAATGCCATTCTTCTTCCCCATATGTTCTAGAGGCCAAGGGTCTTCAAAATTGTACATTTCTACAAAATTGGGAATAGACTACAAAATTGTAGGGCTCTCCGAGCTCAAAGCTTTTCAAAGGGGATATGAAAACAAAAATGAAGTTGGCACGGGAATTGCTCTTCACCTTCTGAGATTCAAAATCCAAGTTTCGAAATCAAAAGGAGGATGTGATGGCAAAACAAACAATAACATCGAGGGATATCAAGCCGACGCTGGGGCTTTTCGGCGCCACGATGAATGCCATGGCGCTCATCGCGCCGGGGGCATTTTTGTGGATCACTTATCAGTTACAGGCGGCGGCCACTTCTCCGAACGGCATGTCCGTCGCAAGCGATATTTGGCCGGGCATCGTGCTCGCGCTGGTCGTCGCTTTTCTGACGGCGCTGGCCTACGCTCAGTTGGCCAAGCTTTACCCGGAAGCCGGGTTCGCGAGCTGCTGCTATTTCGCGGAAAAGGCGTTCCTGGATAAATCCGGGGCGACGCACAGAACGCATAACACGCCGACCTCTCTCGCGCGTTTTGCCAAGCTTCTTACGGGTTGGTCCGCGCATCTGTTCTACTGGGTCTATCCCGGCATCATGGTGGCCTTTATGGCCATTCTGATCGGCTACATCTACACGCAGTTTACGGGGAAGACGCTTTCGCCGGACATGTTGACGCTGATCGGCATTGGCTTCGCGGGAATCACCGGCTACATCGCGTTCCGCGGCGTGAGCGGTTCCACCAAAGCCTCCATCTGGATCAATATTATTCAGCTGACGGCCCTGGTCATTTTTAGCTGCCTGGCCATTTATTACCGGATCAGCAATCCTCAACACGCGACTCAGTGGGCGTTCCCGAGCGGCTTTGATATTTTCAAGATTCACTCGCTTCAAGGGGTCCTGGTGCAATCGACCATTGCCATATTGATCTTGGTCGGGTTTGAAAGCTGCACGGCGCTTTCCGCCGAAACCAAGGATCCGGGGAACACGATCCCCAAGGCCATTATCCTTTCGCTCCTCATTCAGGGAGTGGCGGCTTATCTCCTGCAGTATTTTGCCGCGGGTTTCATGATCAGCGAAAAACTGACGGGCATGGTGAACGGTCAAGCCGTAACCGGGATGGCCGCGGCCGCCGCGTCGAGCGCTCCCATAGGGGATCTTGTGAAAATGCTGGGCGACAATGTTCTGCCCGGCATCGGCTTCGGGCTGATGATCACTATGGCGCTCACAGTCGCCATCGCGATCGTTGGAACTACCTTAAGCTGTATGAATACGGCCGTCCGCGTGACTTGCGGTATGGCGGAAGACAGGGAGCTTCCCGAGATGCTGGGTTTCATGCACGCGGGATTCAGCACGCCCCATGTTGCCTTGTGGGTCCTGGTGATCGTGTCCTCCGTGATCGCGGGGATCGGTGTCCGGTCGGTCGTGGGTTTGACTGGGATTACACTTGCTTCGAACCTCGGAACCTTCATTCTTTATGGTCTGACATGCATCTGGACCATCATCGCATTCAAGGACCGTAAGGATTTCAGCGCCGTGAAGCACGGCTGGATTCCGGTGCTGGGACTTATCGCCAACATTGTCATGGTGATCGGAATCCTTTATCTGTACATCATCGGGAACGCGGACGCGCAGGCGGAAGCCAAGATCTGTTTCATTATTGCCGGTGCTTGGGGAGTGATCAGTGTGTTTTATGTCTTGCTGACGAGCGTCCAGAAGACCTATCGCGTGAAAGTCGTGACCTGCGTGATGCGCCCCGAACAGCTCGGCGATGTTGCCGCAGCGCTCCGGAGAGAATCACTCGTGGTTGGCATGACGGTTACCGATGTCCGCGGGTTTGGACGCCAACACGGCGAGACAGAGGCGGATCTGCCGGTCCACGAAGATACGATCCGGTTCCAGCCGAAGGTGAAGATCGAAGTGCTGGTCCGGGATTGGGACGTCAACAAGACCATGCAAGTGATCTCGAGCGCCGTGCGCACGGGAAATATCGGTGACGGTAAGATCATCGTGTTCGAAGCCACGAGCGCTATGAGGATCCGCACCGGTGAAAAAGGCGTCTACGCGCTCTAAACGGGAACCGTTTTTATCACTCCAAGAAAGAGAGGGAACAGATCATGAAGAAGCTAGAGATCATCGTCAAGCCCGGGAAAAGTTCGGTGGTGCGGGAGGCGATTGAAGCCGCCGGATTTTCAGGGATCACCGTTTCGCAAGCGGAAGGACACGGAACCCAGAAGGGCCTGAGCAAGGCGCAGGGTGAGGGAAACTACCGCCTGGAATTAGTTCCGAAAATGCGTCTTGAAGTGATCCTTCCTGACTCCGCAGTGGAGCCGGTCATTGAAGCGGTGATCAAAGCCGCCCGAACGGGACAGCCCGGCGACGGCAAGATCTTCGTCTCAGACGTCAAGGATGTGGTTCGCATCCGTACCGGCGAGCGCGGGGAGAAAGCAGTTTGATGAACAGCTCAGGGATAAGCGGGGTGGCTGCGATGGAGATTGAAGGTTCGGATCAAATAGGAAGTTTTAAAGTGGATCACGCGGGACTTTCCCGGAAAGGAAAGCTTCCCGAAGCGGTCCATCAGCTGGAGAAGCAGATGATCGAGGAGGCTATGGTGCGTTCCGGGGGGAATCAGCGCCTGGCCTCTGAGATCCTCGGGATCACGGAGCGCATGCTGGGATACCGTTTGAAGCATTACGCTCTGAAGCCTACTGTTTAGGGAAGAGTTTAAATAAATCAACAAAGGAGGAAGTCATGGAGAAGATGTTGCGGGGGTTGTTAAGCGTTTTTCTGATAGGCATGTGTTTGACGCCGGGGGTCGCTTTCGCGGACGATGCGGAAGTTGCGGCGCTGAAGGCTCAGATCGAAGCGATGAATCGCAAGATCGAAGCCATGGACAGCAAGATGATGACCATGGAAAAGCCGGCTCCTGGTGCGCAGACGACCTATATTCCGCCCACGCCGGATCCCAAGGGAGGATTTTTGCGCACTGCGATGGAAGATATCCATATGGGCGGCTATGTGGAAACCCAATATCAGAACAAGGTGGGGGAACCGCAGCAGAATGGAAATGTGGGGCGTTCTCTTACCGATAAGGCTGCGGATACCTTCTCCATGAACGCCGCCAAGCTCTGGTTTGAGAAAGCGGCCAATCCTGAGGGTGGCGCCGGTTTCCGCATCGATATGATGATGGGAAGCGACGTGCGTTACTACTTCAACAATTTCCAGAAGGATAATCTTGGAAATTCAAACAATGGCAGCAGCGGCAACTCCCCCTTTGCGTTCGAGCAGGCGTATGTCCAGTACATCGCTCCGCTTGGTTTCTGGGCCAATAATAATGTTCTCCCGCATAGCGTGGACATCAAGGCGGGTCGCATGGTCACTTTGGCCGGGAATGAAGTGATCGAAGGACCGAATAACTGGAATATAAGCCGCTCGGTTTCCTTTGGTTATGCGATCCCTTTTACGCATACCGGGGTGCGGGCGACTTATAAGCTCTTTAATGATTACCTGACCGTTTACAACGGCATCAATAACGGTTGGGACAACGATATCGATAACAACTCGTACAAGACGCTCGAGAACGCGTTCAGCTTCAGCCCGATCAAGGATGTCACATGGACCACGGCGACCTATTTCGGGCCTGAGAACAACGCGGCGAGTGGCGGGAAGCGTTATCTGGCCACGAACGTGCTTGCCTGGAACGCGAGCAAGAAGCTCTCGTTCGCGGGTGAATTCGATATCGGCAATCAACCGCGCGTGGATATTGCCATGGACGACAATTTCCACACGGCTCAGTGGTTCGATTATGCGGCGTATGCCAGGTATCAGATCACGGAGAAGCTCGCGACAGCTTACCGTTTCGAGCTTTTTGATGACAGCCAGCGTTATCGCAATTGGACCGGTGTCGGAACCGCAGGGGCTGCTACGGATTTGGCCAACACCCTGACGCTCGAGTACAAGCTCTACGAGAACATGATCGCCCGGGCGGAGTATCGCATCGATTACGCCCACGCCGGCGACGGGAATGTGTTTGGCGGCAATCACCAGCAGAATACGCTCGGAGGTCAGCTCAGCTATTTGTTCTAAAAAGCAGATGGAATTTTCTGGGGGCGGGCGTGCCATGGGTGCCGACCCCCAGAAAGTTCTTTTGAAAAGCAGTCCATCTTGCCCGGTTCCCCACATTCACCTCCCCTGGTGATTATGAGAAGTACCCCTTCTCGAGGGGGGCCGGGTTTTTTTTGAAGAAAAAGTTGCCTGTCACCCCGTGCAAGTGCTAGATTACTCTCCATGAAAAGATCCTTCATCCTGCTGGTCGCGCTAATCGCCCTTTTTGCCGTCTCATCTCCTTTGATGGCCGAAGAAGCGGAGATCCAGGGGGAGGGAACGCCGATGCGTAAGCTTCAGCGCGGCTTCCTCAACGTTGCGCTTTCTCCGGTGGAGATCTCCAATGAACTTTCCAAAGAAGTTCGCAAGGATACGATGCCGCCCAGTTGGATCGCAGGACTAGGGCGAGGCAGTTTCTATGCGGTGGGGCGCGCCTTGACGGGGATTTACGAGATGGTGACTTTCCCGCTTCCCTATCCGGCGAATTTTAAGCCGGTCCTCCAGCCAGAATTCGAGTGGCAACATCTGCCTCCCTCTAAGAATTGATAAGGGACCGATGTAGTCCTGATTTCCAGAAGTTTTTCAGATAAGATCAGGGCAACATCTGCCCGAAAAAAAATCTTAGATTTTTTTTCGGGAGCTCAAATCTCACATTTGAAATTACTTGACCCTGCGGACAAAACTTTCTTCCTGAGATAGTTGGATTTCCTGCAGGTTCGTCGCCTGAGGTCTAAGGATCATCGATCCAAGAAATCGATAACTTCTTTTGCGGCTCTTGCGCTCGCGCCTTTTTCCCCGAGATTTTTCCGCACCTGACGGAACTCTTCTTTCATTTTTTCCTGCAGTTCCGGGGTTTGGAGGAAAAACTTCGCTTCATGCGCGATCGTTTCGGGGTGGGCGTCCTGCTGGATGAATTCGGGCACGACCTTGTCGTCGGCGAGGAGGTTTACGAGCCCGAGGTAGGGGACTTTGATGAGGCGCTTGCCGAGGAAATAAGTCGACCAGCTGGCTTTGTAGAGAAGAAAGAACGGCGTACCGATGAGCGCGGTCTCAAGCGTTGCGGTCCCGGAAGCGACCAGCGCGAAATCCATGGCTTTGACCGTTTCATAAAATGAAGCCGCAAGACATTCCACTTTGAAGGACAATCCCTGAAGCAATTCGTCATAGACGGAAGGCTTCACGTTGGACGATTTCGAGACAAAGAATACCGTGTCCGGGAGATCTTTCCGGAGAAGGGCCGCCGTTTGGAGCATCACCGGCAGGATCCGTTTGACCTCTTTCTCTCGCGAGCCTGAAAAAAGACCGATGGCTTTTGTCCCCGGAGTAATCCCGAATTTTGAACGGAGGACTGCCGCGTCGGGGAGTACCGGGATCGCGTCAAGCAATGGATGCCCCACGAATTTTACCGCCACGCCTTCCTTCTCATAGAATTCTTTCTCGAAAGGCAGGATCACGAGCATTTCGCGGATATGTTTCTTGACGATATAGATGCGGCGCTTGCCCCACGCCCAAAGCTGCGGGGAGATGTAATAAAGCACGGGAGCGGCAGGGCGGAGCTTTTTAGCGAGCCGGAGATTGAAGGCTGGTGAATCGATCAGGATGATGGCGTCAGGCTTTTCGCACTCAATGTGGCGCAGAGTTTCATTAAAGATCTTGAGGTATTTAAAATAATTGCGGAGCACGTCGCCGAGACCCAACGCGGAGATACGGGTCATGTCGGCGAAAATTCTCATGCCGGTCGCTTCCATCTTGGCACCGCCGACGCCGCAAAAGGTGGTGTCCGGCGCGAGCTTTCGGATCTCGTCGATCAGATGCGCGCCGTGGAGATCGCCCGAGGCCTCACAGGCCACCAGAAAGATCTTGCGGCTCATTTGGCAGGGGAAGCTGTGGGTTTGGGTTGTTCGGCTTGGATCCGGCGTGCAATCTCAAGCGCCAGTTTGAGAGCGTTCCGTGCGGCGGTGTCGGGTTTTCCAAGACTCTGGCCCGTCGCGATTCCATTGAGGAAGAATCGTAATTCTTCTTTAAGCGGTTCGGCCTTCTCGATCGAGACATCTTCCTGCAGGACTTCGTTGCCGAACTTCCGGATGATCTTGCAAGTCTGGGCTCCGAAATCAAGAGAGATATAGGCGTCTTGCTGGAAGATTCGGATCTTTCTCTGCTTTTCAAAGGTGAGGCGCGATGCCGTGATGTCCGCCACGGCACCGTTCTTGAATTTTAGACGGACATTCGCGATGTCCTCGAAAGGAGTCAGGACGTTCACGCCAAGCGTGTCAAAGCTCGCGACTTCGGAGCCGACGAGGCTGAGCACGATGTCGAGGTCATGGATCATGAGGTCAAGTACCACGCCGCAGTCGTTAATGCGTCCCGTGAAAGGGCCGAGGCGGTGGATCTCAATGAACCGTGCGTTCTCCGCGATCTCCTGGATGCGTTTGAAGCCGGGATTGTGGCGCTCGATATGTCCGACCTGGAGCGCCAGGTTCTTTTGGCGTGCGATCTCGAGAAGTTCATCCGCCTCTTCCAGTTTCAGGGTGATGGGTTTTTCGATCAGGGTATGAATGCCGGCCTTCAGGAATTCTTTGGCGACCGCGTAATGGGTGGAGGTGGGGGTGGCGATACTCACGGCATCGACCTTACCGATGAGGTCCCGGAAGTCCTTATAATAGACGGTGCCGAGTTCCTTGGCTTTGTCTTCTTTGGCCGGGTCGAGATCGGAGATGCCCACCAGTTCCGACTCAGAAAGGTCGCGATAGATCCGGGCATGTTCCTTGCCGAGATGCCCTACGCCGACGACGCCAACCTTCAGTGACTTCATCCTCTAAATCCTTTATATTTAAGGAGTTATCAAGCGGGGAACAAGCGGAAGAAGCTTAAATCATAACCTTGAGCAGTGTCAACGGATATGTTACAGTGTGCGCTCAAACGGCACGGCGTTTTGCGTACGGAGTACGGCGCAAAGCATTGTCTGGATGCCGCGTGCCTTACACCGTACCCCTCACCTGGATATTTGCCATGGACATCTATAAAAGATTACTGGGCTATGTAAAGCCGTATCGCTGGCGCCTTGCGCTTGCTTTTCTGTGCATGCTGGCTTTTTCAATGTCGAACGCGCTGGTTTCGGTCGCGATCTATGTGATCACGAAAGGGTTCTTCCAGAAGGACCACGTCGTGATCGATAACATTCCCCACATCCCTTATCTTTCAAAGCTTTTCCCTCAGATCTCCTCCTTCGCTCTGCCGATCATTTGGGTTCCGATCATTCTGGTCATCGTATTCATTCTGCGCGGTTTTTTCGATTATATTTCAAACTATCAAATGTCGAATGTCGGGATCCTCGCCGTCCGGAAAGTCCGGGACGATCTCTACCGTCACCTGGTGTATCTCTCCCATGATTTTTACGCCAAAGGACGGACCGGGGATTTTCTCTCGCGCATCACGAACGACGTCGGGCAGATCCAGGGCGCCATCACCGACGTGATCACCGACCTTGTCAAACAACCGATGGTCCTTATTTTTAATATCCCGTTCATTTTTTTCTGGGGCGGAAAATACGCGCTCATCGCCATCCTGATCTTCCCTCTCGTGGCGATCCCGATCGTCCTTTTAGGCAAGCAGCTTCGCAAGCTGACAAAAAAAATGCAGGAACGCACCGGGGACATCACCTCCTTTATCGGGGAGACCCTGGCCGGAGCCCATATCGTGAAGTCTTTCACGAGCGAGGAACGGGAGATCCACCGCTTCGAAGAGATCAATAAAAGCGTTTTCGACTATTTCAGGAGAACCATCAAGATCACGATCATCCAGCGTCCCTTGATCGAACTGATCGGTGCCGTTGGCGCGGCGTTCGCGGTGTGGTTCGGGATCAAGTACCTGCCTGCGGAACGCTTCGCGGCTTTTTTCATCTCTCTTTACATTTGTTATGAGCCGCTCAAAAAGATCAGCAAAGTGAACAGCACTATCCAGCAGTCGATCGCGGCGGGTCAGCGCATTTTTGAGGTGCTGGATTCCAAACCCACGATCTGCGACAAGCCGGGAGCTATTTCCTTCGATGAGCCGGTCCGCGAGATCAGTTACGAGCATGTCGATTTCTTTTATGAGACCGACAAGTGGGTGCTTAAGGATATTGAGGTCAAGGCACGGCACAATGAAGTGATCGCGTTCGTGGGCGCGAGCGGTTCCGGGAAGACAACGCTCGTCAGCCTGCTGCTTCGTTTCTATGATCCTATCAAGGGATCGATCAAGATCAACGGGCGGGATATCCGGGATCTGACGCTACCTTCTTTGCGAGGCATGATCGGGATCGTGTCCCAGGAAACCGTGCTTTTTAACTGCACGATTCGTGAAAATATCGCCTACGGCCGTCCGGACGCGAGTCTCGAAGATGTAAAGCGAGCCGCCGAGATCGCCTTCGCGGATCATTTTATCGAAGCGCTTCCGAAGGGATATGACACCCCGCTCGGGGACCGGGGACTCAAGCTTTCCGGCGGCGAGCGCCAGCGCATCGCGATCGCACGCGCGCTTCTCAAAGACCCGCCGATCCTTGTTCTCGATGAGGCGACTTCGCATCTGGATACCCAAAGCGAAAAAGAAGTGCAGGGCGCCTTGGAAAATCTGATGAAGGACCGCACGGTGTTCGTGATCGCGCATCGCCTCTCCACGATCCAGAAGGCCAAGAACATCTTGGTGATGGACAAGGGCCGCATTGTCCAGCAGGGGACCAGCGACTCACTCCTCCGCCAGGGTGGTGTTTACAAAAACCTCTACGACCTGCAATTCAATCTTTGAGCTGTCCCCCAAACTCCAACGCTACTTTTCGAAGGTTCTCAATTTTGAGGCTTCTCACCAGACCCGTCATTCTGAGCCCGTGTGGTGAAGAATCTCAAAACGAGATCCTTCGCTTTGCTCAGGATGACGATTACTGTTCCAGGCTCTTTCGAGGGAGATGAATGCGCACCGAAGACGATCTTTATGTGGAAACGGGATATCAGATCCTTTTTGAGGATGAGTTTTTTCTCGCCGTGGAGAAACCTTCGCCGCTTCCGGTCCATCCCGTCGGCCGTTTTAAAGAAAAGAACCTCCTCAGCTTTTTGGTGAAAGACCTTCGACCGGGGCCGGAGGGGTTGAAGATCGTCAATCGCATCGATTCCGAGACAAGCGGTCTGGTGCTCGTCGCGAAGTCGGGTGCCGTGGCCGGGAAGTTGGGGATTCTTTTCCAGGATCGCGTGGTGGTGAAGGAATATCACGCCATTGTGTTTGGGATCCCAGAGTCGCAAGAAGGAACGATCGCCCTTTCGCTGGGGACCAAGACGGAGAAGCGGCAGCATCTCCGGACGTCCGATCCTTTGGGGGAAGAGGCCCGGACGGATTACAAGGTTTTAAGCAGCGCGGGAGGCTATTCCCTTTTGAAAATTGTTCCGCACACCGGACGCACGCATCAGATCCGGGCGCATCTTTCTTTTTTGGGACATCCGGTCGTGGGCGACAAGATCTATATTGACGCGCGGATCTTCGAGCGTTATATCGACGAAGGCTGGCAGGAGGATATGCGCCAGGTGGTCAAAGCCGAGCGCTTGTTGCTCCATGCCTCTCGTTTGGAATTTCGTCATCCGATGACGGGGGAGCCGATGAAGCTTACTTCCGCGATCCCGTCGTGTTTCACGCCGTTTTTATGAGATATAGGGAATACTTCATGAAAAAAGACAGATTGCTTATTGCGCTTTGCATGGGAGTTCTGACGGCTTTCCTTTTCTTCACGCGTGCCGCGGTGGCGGAAGAAAAAGTCCCGCAGCTTCCCCGGTTCTATGTGAACGGCAAACCTGTATCCCTGACCGTTCAGGATCTTTCGGGCCTTGGCACGAGGCCTCTCAGGGTGCTGATCCAAAGGAATAACAAGGCCCGCGGCGACGAGTGGATCCGTGCACACGCCATGGGCGCGCGCGAGGGCGATACCGTCCGCGTGGCATTCACGGCTCCCATGCCCGGGATGCGCGCGACGATTTACAAGATTCACCGTGAGGAAGGTGGTCTTCGCTATCTGAGCATGCCCTCCACGGTATATTTTAAGGAGGCCGGGGAACAGTCGTATCAGGAAAAGATTCAACCCTTCCGTGAGGAAATTTTTATTATCGTTTTCGAGAAAACCGGTTCGGCCGATGAGAAGGACGTCAATGTCCGTTATTTTGAAGAGCGGGTGAGAAATCTCGTGATCGGTTCCTATAAAACCAACCTGCTCCTAACCTCCCTGAAATTCAGGATGAAGGATTTCGCGGATGATCAGGCGCGGGATTTCTACGAACGGGACGCGCAATTGCTGATCGATCGCTTGATCGATCCTCGACGGATCTTTCTGGTCCGTGTCTGGAAGGCCGGTAAGGCATGAACGTGCTTGTGATCGACGGCTACAATGTGATCGCGAGGGGCATGTCCGGCAATCCCCAAAAGGATTTCGGATCCGATGATGCGCGCCGGGAATACCGGGAAAGATTGATTGCGCTCGCCAGGCGCCATGCTGCCGGGAAAAAGGATCTTGAGGTTCGTATCTATTTCGACGGAGGCGTGGCCCGCTCGGCGCCTGAGCTTTCGAGTCGCGGGGTGAAGGTGTTTTTTACGAAAGGGGCTGAGGGCGCGGACCATGCGATCATCAAATATTGCAGGAGTCATCCCCAACCGCGTTCCATTGAAGTTGCCACCGACGATCACAACACGCTGACCTTCTATATCCGCTCGCATGTCGGCAAACTTCTCTCGGTGGCAGAGGTGATGCACCGCCTGGATCCGGATTTTAAACTTGCGTCCGAACCTGTGCCGTCGCGGCACAAGGCGTCGGCGATCGAAGAACGGCGGATGCTTTCCGACGGCGAGCGCCAGGCTATCAATCAAACCCTTCCGGACCATTGGTTCCGGTAACCAAGGACCCTTCATGAAAAAATCAACCGAAGCTTCAGCGACTGCGTGCTGGGATTGCCTTTACCGGCGGGATTTCGAAAACACTTTTCTGGGGATCTGCACCTGGTTCGAGGTTCACGGGAAGGGTTCCAACAAGGACATTCCTCCGTCGCTCGTGGAAAAAGGCTGCAAGTACTGGAAAAAGAAATAAAAGATCCGGGGAATGGGGAACGGGAAACGCCGATCCTGGGATGTCTTCTCGTTCCCCGTTCGCCGTTCCTCGATGTCTCTTTTTAAAATTTAAAGAGTTTGATCTTAGCGGCGTCGCCGGAGCCTTTTTCGGCTTCCTGGACTTCGTAGCTTTCGTCTTTGGCATAGCCCAATGAGACGACTTTTTTGACGCCCTTGATGGTGTTATCAACAACTTTATCACCCGCCTGTTGAGCGCCGTCCAGGGTCCCCACCACAGGTCTGTGGCTTATCGTGCCCTGGGCTGTGTCGCCCACGGTGTCCTTGACATTATCCACCGTCATTTCCTTGACCCCTGTCGCGAAATTCTTCGCTGCATTGTGTTTTTCAGCAGGCACCGACTTGTCCGACTGCTTTTGGGCGGCTTCCTGAAGGCGCGCCTCTTCGTCATATTGATCGGAGCGGCGGGCCATGCCAAAGTTGATGGCGACGGCAGAGATCACAAGAATAATAAAAAGATTCTTTTTCATGTCGGGACCCCTTGTTGGACCTATTTTGTGAGCGAAGCGAGGATAGTATACCTAAACTGTTTTTAAAGTAAACCCGCATCCGCAAGGCGAAAGGCGTACGGGGTACGGCGAAAGCGATTATGCGTAACGCCGTCCGCCTTTCGCCGTGCGTATAAGCAGATGAGGAAGGGCTGTTTGATTTTTGCCCAGAGGTACGTTATACTGCCGTGACTTTCTTAAGGTTTTACGGCTGTTGAACTTAGGACATTTTGGGGAGAGAAATGAAAAAGATTAATATTGGACTTTTGGGGCTGGGACAGATCGGCACCGGACTTTATGAAATTCTCACCGCAAAGAAGGCTCTCTTCGAGCGCCAACTCGGTGTATCTTTCGATCTCGTGAAGATCGCGGAAAAATATCCGGAGCGGAATAAAAAAGTCCGTCCCCCGAAAAGCATTCTGACCAAAGACGCCTTTTCGGTCGTACGCGATCCTTCCGTGGATGTGGTGGTGGAACTGATCGGCGGGACGACGATCGCGCGCCAGCTCATCAAGGAAGCTCTCCGGAACGGGAAGCATGTTGTGACGGCGAACAAGGCCCTTCTGGCCGAATACGGTGACGAGATCTTCTCGCTGGCCCACAAAATGAAGCGCTGGCTTTGTTTTGAAGCGAGTGTCGGCGGCGGCATTCCCTGCATCAAGGCGCTCCGTGAAGGCCTTGTGGCGAACCGCATCGATTCCGTGCACGCCATTATTAACGGAACCACGAATTACATTTTGACGCAAATGACCGCCAAGGGCATGAGCTTTGCCGAGGCACTGGCCGGCGCCCAGCAGCAGGGGTTTGCCGAGGCGAATCCGTTCCTCGATGTGAGCGGACACGATGCCGCTCACAAGCTCGCGATTCTCGCGCGTTTTGCATTCGGGGGGAAGGTGAAGAACAAGGATATTTATTGCGAAGGCATCACGGAGATCTCCAGTGAGGATATCGCTTTTGCCAAGGAATTCGGATACACGATCAAATTGCTCGCGATCGCCAAACGCTCCGGCAGCGGAATGGAAGCGCGCGTTCAGCCGACGCTTCTGCCGAACTCTCACATTCTCGCGAGCGTGAACGGATCCTTCAACGCGATTCTGATGCGCGGCGATGAAGTGGGCGACTCGCTTCTTTACGGGCGGGGCGCCGGACCGCATCCGACGGCGAGCGCGGTGATCGCGGACCTCCTGGATATCGCGAAAGCCGGGAACACCGGACACGAAGAAGACCAGTTCATGGTCCGGGCCCTCGGCAAGGCCATTCCTGTGAAGAGTATTTTTTCGATCCTGTCGCGCTACTACCTGCGTTTCAACGTGATCGACCGCCCCAGCGTTCTCGCGGGGATCACGAAGATCCTCGGGAAATACAAGATCAGCATTTCGGATGTCATGCAGCGCGAGCGCAGTGCAGGCCGGGTCGTGCCGCTTATTCTTTTGACGCATGACACGCATGAAAAAGAGTTGAGGGCCGCGATCCGCGAGATCGACCGCATGTCCAGTATCAAGGGAAAGACCCAGGTTATCCGGATCGAAGAGGCGTAAACATGGGAAAATACGCGGTCAAAAAGATCGGGATCATCGAACGTTACCAGGAATATCTTCCGGTGACGGACAAGACGCCGATCATTTCGCTTAATGAAGGCAACACGCCGCTCATTCTTGCCGAAGCGCTGCCGGTGGAACTAGGCCTCAAGAATATCCGGATCTATTACAAGTTCGAAGGATTGAATCCGACGGGCTCGTTCAAGGATCGCGGTATGACCATGGCGATCTCGAAGGCCGTGGAGGCCGGGTCCAAGGCTGTCATGTGCGCCTCGACCGGCAATACCTCGGCATCGGCCGCTGCCTACGCCGCGCGCTGCGGCCTGAAATGCTATGTGCTTATCCCCGAAGGGAAGATCGCCAAAGGGAAACTCCTTCAGGCGTACCGCTACGGCGCGAAGGTGATCATGATCGAGGGGAATTTTGACAAAGCGCTGGAGCTGGTCAAGGACATCACGAAGGACGGTAAGATCACGCTCGTGAATTCCATCAATCCCTACCGGATCGAAGGACAGAAGACCGGGGCTTTTGAGATTGTGGATGACTTGGGCGATGCGCCGGAATATCACGCGATCCCCGTGGGGAATGCAGGCAATATCACGGCTTATTGGAAAGGTTACAAGGAATACAAAAAGGCGGGGAAGTCCGAGATCCTGCCGAAGATGCTCGGGTTCCAGGCCGCGGGCTCGGCGCCGATCGTGTTGGGGCATCCGGTGGAAAAGCCGGAGACGCTCGCGACCGCGATCCGTATCGGGAATCCTGCGAGCTGGCAGGGAGCCACGACCGCGCGCGACGAATCGGGCGGACTGATCGACAGCGTGACGGACGCGGAGATCACGAAGGCTTACCGTTTTATCGCGGAGCGCGAAGGCGTTTTCGCCGAGCCGGCCAGTGTGGCGCCCGTCGCGGGTGTGATCAATCTCGCGAAAAAAGGATTTTTTAAGGAAGGTTCCCGTATCGTGATCACGCTTACGGGCTCGGGTTTGAAGGACCCGGATTTCGCGCTCAGTTTCGAGGATCCTGTTTTCAAGGTTCCTTCCACGTTTGAAGCCGTTAAGGAGGTCATCGGATGAAATCCATCGTTGTGGTGCTGGCGGGCGCTGCGGACCATCCGACCGAGGAGCTCGGCGGAAAAACCCCCTTGGAAGCGGCCAAGATCCCGAATTTGAATTTCTTTGCGAAGAATGGCAAAGTCGGAACGGCCAAGCTTGTGTCGGAACGGTTGCCGCTTTCCGCGGATATCAGTCTTTTTAATATTCTGGGGTATGACGCCTCGAAGCTTTACACGGGCCGTGGCCCGCTTGAAGCCGCGGACAAGGAATTGACGCTCGACGACAAGGAAGTTGCCTTCTGTATGAATTTTATCACGGAGGCCGCCGGGACGCTGGCGGATCCGACCGCGGGGGCTCTCACGACCAAAGAGGCGAAGGCTCTCGTGAACTTTCTGAATAAAAAAGTCGGGAGCGATTTTGTGCGTTTTTTTTCGGGGTCGGGGCACCGGCATCTTGCCGTGATCAAGGACGCGAACGGATATGAAGCGCTTTCGGCCAAGACCCAGCCTCCGGAAAGCGTGGTCGGGGAAAAGATCGAGGATGTGCTCCCGGAAGGGCCGGGCGAAGAGATGATGCGCAAGCTCATGTATGACGCCAAACTCCTTTTGCAGGATCACGAGATCAATCAGGTGCGCGTAGATCTCGGCGAGAATCCCGCGAACATGATCTGGCTCTGGGGCCAGGGGAAAAAACCCGTGCTTCGCTCGTTCCGGGAATGTTTTGATATTTCGGGCGGGGCGATGGTCGCGGCGCGCGAATATGCCAAGGGTCTCGGGCGTCTGGCGGGGCTTACGGTGATGGAGGTCAAGGAAGAAGGCGAAGAACCTTCGGCTTTTTACGACAAGATCTCTAAAGTCGCGATCGAAGCGTTGGAAGATAAGGATTTTGTCTGTCTCTACCTGCACACGCCTGGCGAAGCGGCTCGGACGGGGGATGTGAAGCAAAAGATCGCCGCAATCGAGGGGATCGACTTTTTCGTGCTTTCCAAGATCCGGAAATACCTGGAACGTTCCAAGGAATCGCGGCTGCTCGTGACTCCGGGCCACGCGACGCTTTGGAAGATGCAGGAGATCGTCCGGGACAGTGTTCCGTTCCTCATGACGGGCAAGAACGTCATGGCCGATGAGATCGAGCGTTTCTCGGAGATCGCGGCCAAGACCTCGGAACTCAAATTCACCAAAACCACGGAATTGATGCCTTTTTTCACGTCGAAAGCGGGATAACCTTTCTCCCGCGTCATTCCCGCGAAGGCGGGAATCCAGTCCTGGATCCCCGATAAAGGCATTCGGGGATGACATTTTAAAATCGCAACAATAAGGAAATAAAAAATGTCACTCATTGTTCAAAAGTACGGCGGCTCTTCTGTCGCCAACGCGGAAAAGATCCTGCGGGTCGCGCAGCGCGTCATCAAAACAAAAAAAGCCGGCAACAAGGTCGTGGTGGTCGTGTCTGCCATGGGCGATATGACCGATGATCTCATCACCCTTGCCGACCAGATCAACAAGGATCCGGAACAGCGCGAGATGGATATGCTTCTTTCGACCGGGGAACAGGTCTCGATCGCGCTTCTCGCGATGGCCGTCCATAAGCTTGGGCATCAGGCGGTTTCTTTTACCGGCCCGCAAGTCGGGATCATCACGGATGAATTCCACAGCAAGGCCCGCATTCAGAATATCAGCGCCGAACGCATCAAAAAGGCGCTCGCAGCCGGCAAGATCGTGATCGTGGCCGGCTTCCAGGGGCAGACGCCTTCCGGAGAGATCACGACACTCGGGCGTGGCGGTTCGGACCTCACGGCTGTGGCGCTCGCGGTGGCGCTCAAGGCAAAGCAATGCGAGATCTACACGGACGTGGACGGGATCTATACCGCCGATCCGCGCGTGATCCCGGAGGCCCGGAAGATGGATGTCGCGACTTACGATGAGATCCTGGAGCTCGCCTCGCTCGGCGCCAAGGTCATGCATTCGCGTTCGATCGAAGTCGGAAAGAAATTCAATATGCCCATTTGGGTCTGTAATTCCCATAAGAATGTTCCAGGAACCCTTATCACGAAGGAGAATAAGAAAATGGAAGAAGTCGTTGTCAGCGGCGTTGCCCTTGCAGAAGATGAAGCCAAGATCACCCTGTTCCGCGTTTCCGACAAGCCCGGCGTGGCGGCCAAGGTGTTCCAGACCCTGGCGGACGCGAATGTGAACGTGGACATGATCATCCAGAACAAAACCCAGACGAACTCGACGGATATTTCCTTTACCGTATTCAAGAATGAACTACAGAAAGCGCTGAAAGTGGTCCATGCCAATGCGAAGAAGCTCGGTGTGGCGGAAGTCGTAAGTGATGAGAATGTCGCGAAGGTCTCAATCGTCGGGATCGGCATGCGCTCCCACTCGGGGATCGCCTCCAAGATGTTCTCAACGCTGGCCAAGAACAAGATCAATATCGACATGATCTCCACCTCCGAGATCAAGATCTCGGTCGTCGTCGCCGGCGACAAAGGCAAACTCGCTGCCAAAGCCATCCACAAGGCCTTCGGCCTCGGGAAAAAATAACCGTAGCCGATATCCCACCTCGTAGTTGGGAGCGATTTAAGGCTAGCGCGTGCATGGCAATGTAGAGGAAAAATGAAAAAAGTTAATGTTTTGTGGAAGATTTATTTTTGGTTTACGGTGGCCCTTTCGGCTTTAGGCCTTTGGTCAGCTCTTATGAAGCCGGAGTTAATCACTACCATTGGTATGTTCGTAGCCATCGTGCCTTTTGTGGGTATGTATGGGTTTTGTTTTAGCCGAAAAATAGCTTTCAGAAAATTCTGGAAGGTTGTTTTTTTTATTTATCCTCTTTCGGATATCGTCTTCTGCGCTTTTCGCTTTCATCCATATTCTGCGGAGATAGGATTGGTATTTATCACGGTCGTTTATGGACTTGTTTTTCTACTTAACCTTCCGAGCTATATCGCGATATATCTCTATGCTTTTAAACGAAGCGATGTGTGGGAGCCAGTAACTCTTTCCTCAAGTACCCCCACCGCAAAGAGTCTGTAAAAGTTATGAATAAAAAAATACTTTTTTACGACACAACCCTGAGAGATGGCAGCCAAGCTGAGGGGATCAGTCTGTCGTCGCATGACAAGCTGCTGATCGCGAAGAGGCTGGACCAGTTCGGGATGCATTACATCGAAGGTGGGTGGCCCGGTTCGAATCCCAAGGACATGGAATTCTTCCTGGGCGTCAAAAAGGCCGGCCTCCGGAATTCCAAGATCGCCGCTTTCGGCTCCACGCGCCGCGCCCACGCCAAGGTTAAGGAAGACGCGCAGATCCAGGCCCTGCTCGACGCTGGCACCAAGGTCGTGACGGTGTTCGGGAAATCCTGGGACATGCATGTCACGGAAGTTTTCAAGACTTCGCTTAAAGAAAATCTCCTCATGATCTATGAGACGGTTGCTTTCCTCAAAGACCGGAAGATCGAAGTGATCTATGACGCGGAGCATTTCTTTGATGGCTTCAAGGCGAACCCCGAATACGCGCTGAAGACGCTCCAGCAGGCGGCGAAAGCCGGCGCCAACAATCTGACACTTTGTGACACGAACGGCGGCACGCTTCCACACGAGGTTCGCCACGCCATCCTCCGGGTGAAGCGCGCGGTCAAGACGCCTCTCGGCATTCATTGCCACAATGATTCCGAACTGGCGGTGGCCAATACCATTCAAGCCGTCGGCGAAGGATGCGTGCTGGTGCAGGGGACCGTGAATGGTTTCGGCGAGCGCTGCGGGAACGCCAATCTCATGAGTGTCATCCCGGATCTCCAGCTCAAGATGGGCGTGAAATGTTTTTCGGCGAAAAAGCTCACAGAGCTCACCGCGGTTTCGCATTATGTGGCGGAGATCTGCAACCTGCCGCTTGTGAACAATCAGGCGTTCACGGGCCGTTCGGCGTTCGCGCATAAAGGCGGCGTTCACATCAACGCTATGGTCAAGAATGCGAACACTTATGAACATGTCCGCCCCGAAGTGGTCGGCAATCACCGCCGCTATCTTGTGAGCGAACTCGGTGGCAAGACGAACATCATGATCAAGGCCCAGGAACTGGAGATGAAATTCCAGAAGGATTCTCCCGAGGCCAAGAAGATCATGGCTGAGATCCAGCGTCTGGAATATGAGGGCTATCAGTTCGAGGCCGCGGAAGCGAGTTTTGAGCTGCTGGTTCAGCGCGTCCTTGGGAAATTCAAACCTTTCTTTACGGTGAATAACATTTCCGTGCGTACGGACAACATCGGCAGCAGCCAACCGCGCTCCGTCGCGGATGTGAGCGTGATCGCCCAGGGCGTCGAGCATGTGGAATCCGCGGACGGGGACGGCCCCGTGAACGCGCTTGATTCCGCGCTCCGGAAAGCGCTCGGACGTTCTTTCCCGTCGATCACCGAGATCCGACTCACTGATTATAAAGTGCGCGTCGTGAATTCCGAGGCCGGGACCGCCGCCAAGGTGCGCGTCTTCATCGAATTCCAGGATACGGAAAAGACCTGGACCACGGTTGGCGTTCACGAGAACATCATCGAAGCCAGCTGGCGGGCGCTTGTCGAAGCGATTGAATACAAGCTTCACAAAGGATAAGCCATGAGTCTCAGAGGTTATTTGATACTAGGTCTTTTGTTTCTTGCAGCAGTGATAGTCATCGCGGTGGTTTTATATTTTCAAAAAGAAATATCTCCCAAGGACAAAGATCACTGGCCCGGTGATTTCAAACCATCTGAATGGACGAATCGATTACCGCCTCTTTAAAATTATTTTTCGAATGTGCGAGCATGGACCTAGACAAACAATATAATTCCAAAGATGTCGAGACGAAGTGGTACACCCTCTGGGAAGCCAAGGGTTATTTCCGCCCGGCGAGCGACCGCTCGCAGACCATAGACCATAGACCACAGACGACAGACAAAAAAAAAGCAGCTTCGGTGGACCGTGGACTGTCGACTGTTGACTCGAAGTACGTCATCGTCATCCCTCCTCCCAACGTCACGGGCATCCTGCACATGGGCCACGCGCTCAATAGCGCCATTCAGGACATCCTCACCCGCTTGAACCGTATGAAGGGCGTGGATACTTTGTGGGTGCCGGGCGTCGATCACGCGGGCATCGCGACGCAGAACGTCGTCGAAAAAAAACTCGCCAAAGAAAAAAAAACCCGTTGGGACCTCGGCCGCGAAGCTTTCCTTAAAGAAGTCTGGAAATGGAAGAATGAGAATGGCTCGACGATCACGCGTCAGCTCCGCCGTCTCGGTTCTTCCTGTGATTGGACGCGCGAGCGGTTCACGATGGATGAGGGGCTTTCCAAGGCCGTTCGCGAAGCTTTCGTCACCCTTTATGAACGCGGGCTTATCTATCGCGGACATTACATTATCAACTGGTGCCCGCGCTGTCAGACCGCGCTTTCCGACGAAGAAGCGGCGCACAAGGATATGCAAGGCGGACTTTATCACCTCAAGTATCCCATCGCTGGACACAAGCCGCCCTATGAAAAAATGGGCGAGGATCATCTCGTCGTTGCCACCACGCGTCCCGAAACAATGCTGGGGGACACCGCGGTGGCCGTGCATCCCGACGATCTGCGCTACAAACATCTGATCGGGAAAAAAGTAGTGTTGCCGCTCCTCAACCGCGAAATCCCTGTGATCGCGGATGCGTTCGTGGACCCCGAGTTTGGCACCGGTATTGTGAAAGTGACTCCCGCGCATGACCCGAACGATTTCGCGATGGGCCACCGTCACAATCTTGAGCAGATCAATGTCATGACGCCCGACGCGAAGATCAATGAACATGGCGGGCCGTACAAGGGGATGGACCGCTTCGAGGCGCGCAAGAAAATCCTCCAGGATCTGGAAGAACAGGGCCTCTTTGTTCGACGCGATTCCCATCTTCACGCCGTCGGCCATTGTTACCGCTGCGAAACGGTGGTCGAGCCGTATCTTTCCAAACAGTGGTTTGTCAAAATGCAGCCTCTGGCTGAAAAAGCTCTCAAGGCCCACGATGAGGGAAAGACCGTCTTTTATCCGGACCGCTGGACCAAGGTCTACAAGAATTGGCTGACGGGCATCCGCGATTGGTGCATTTCCCGCCAGATCTGGTGGGGGCATCAAATACCCGTTTGGTATTGTGAGAAATGCAGTACGGAGTACGGGGTACGGAGTACGGCGAAAAACCCGTCGACGGAAGCTCCGTACGCCGTACCCCGTACCCCGTATGAAGGTATCATTGTTTCCAGAACAACGCCTGAGAAGTGCCCTCAGTGTGGGAGCAAAGAGTTAACGCAGGATCCCGACGTTCTCGATACGTGGTTCTCATCGTGGCTGTGGCCGTTCTCAACCTTAGGTTGGCCGGAGAAAACTGAAGATCTGAGAAAATTCTATCCTACGTCCGACCTTGTGACCGCGCCGGAGATAATCTTTTTCTGGGTGGCGCGCATGATCATGGCGGGGCTGGAATTTCTTGGAGAAGTTCCGTTCACGCGCGTTCACATCCATGGCACGGTTCGCGCGGCGAGCGGCCTGAAGATGTCCAAATCGCTCGGGAATTCCATTGATCCCTTGGAAGTCATCGAAGAGATGGGGGCGGATGCTCTACGCTACAGCCTGGTCATGCTCTCGGCGCAGGATGTTTATCTTTCGCGCGAGAAATTTGAAACAGGACGTAATTTCACGACAAAGGTTTGGAATGCCTGCCGTTTCGTTCTGATGCAGATCGGGGATCTTCAGGGGGCTTCCCATGATCCCGCGCAATTTGAGAAAGATAAGCTTTCACTCCCTAGCCGTTGGATTCTTTCCCGGTTTGAGGAGAAAACTGCGGAAATCGAGCGGCTCTTGTCCCAATTTGGGCTCGCTCAGGCGGCGACCGAGCTTTATCATCTAGTGTGGGATGATTTCTGTGATTGGTATATTGAACTCGCGAAGCCGATGGTCCAGTCGGAAAACGTGGCGCTCAAAGTCGAGACCCAGAAAGTTCTTTTCTTCGTGTGCGAACGGATGCTCCGTCTCCTGCATCCTTTTATGCCTTTTATGACCGAAGAGATCTGGCAGACTTTCAAGGTGAAAGCCGGGAGCCCCGTGACCTGGCCGGAGTCCATCATGCTGGCCGCCTGGCCGGGCAGAGAGAAGCAAAGCTTTCGTGACGAGGAAGCTCAGAAGGCCATCGGTCTTTTGCAGGACGCCGTGACCGGACTTCGCGATCTTCGGGTGCGGTCCCAGATAGCCCCGACCGATAAACTGACCGCTATTTTTGTTTGCAAAGAGGCAAAGACCCGGGAGATCCTGAACACCTTCGAGAGAGAAGTCAAAGTATTGGGCCGGCTCGAGGCTTTGCAATGCGTGCTGGAATTTAAGAAGACGGGGGCGATGGCCGCGCATTCCTATCCTGCCTTCGATGTGTTCATTCCCTTGGAGGGCATCCGGGACCCTGAGGAAGAGAAAAAACGTCTCCAGAAAAAGATCCAGGAGACCGAACAATGGATCAAGAATATCCGTAACAAAGTCGAAAATCCCTCTTTTGCGGCGAAAGCACCGAAAGAGATCCTGGAAAAAGAGAAAGAGAAACTTGCCGATGCCGAAAAACTTCTCGTATCCTACCAGAACCAATTCGCCAGTTTCTGAGGCTGCGTTTCCCGGACACCCGTTGCCGGTGTCACGCCGGACACTGGGATTCCTGAAAGAAGCCCTTCACGAAGATATCGGCCAAGGGGACATTACATCGAACCTCCTGATCCCGCCACACGCTCGGGGGACTGCCCGCGTGATCGCCAAAGCCCGAGGCATCTTTTGCGGGGAACGGCTCGTGAGAGAGATTTTCAAGATCGTGGATCCCCAAGTAAAGCTCGAGTTCCGTGTGCATAACGGGGGGAAGCTCCGGCCCGGAAAAATCGTTTTCAAAATGCGCGGTTCCATCCGCTCAATCCTCAAGGCCGAGCGAACCATGGTGAATTTTCTCGGGCATCTTTCCGGGATCGCGACCAAGACGAGGCAATTCACCCAACGCGTGAAGAAATATCCCGCACTCATTCTGGACACTCGCAAGACGACTCCGCTTTGGCGCGAATTGGAAAAGGTCGCGGTGCAGGTCGGGGGCGGACGGAATCACCGTCAAGGTCTCGACGAATTCATCATGATCAAGGAGAATCACCGGATTCACGGAGATCTGAAAAAACTGCGGCGTCATCCCGGTGTGTTCGAGATCGAAGTTCGCACGCTTGGGGAGCTTTGGGAAGCCATCGGGCTTCGTCCCAAGGTCATGTTGCTTGATAACTTTACACCGCGCGAGGCCAAGCGGGCGGTGGAGATCGTCCGCAAGGAAGCCCCGGGGATTCTCTTGGAGGCTTCCGGCGGCATCACGATCGAGAATGTCCGCAAGTTTGCGGCTGCAGGAGTCGATACTATCTCTGTTGGTTCCTTGACGCATTCGGTCAAGGCCGTCGATTTTTCGCTGCTTATCGACCAATAAATCGTCATAATATTTCAATCGGGTGGCCGGTGCTCACGGTGATCCTGAAATGGGGCATTCGAACATGGTGACAGATCTGAAAAATGACCCGCTCTTCGAAAGAAGACGATATTTGGTGCCTGAAAATCCTCCGATAGGGAGAAAGGACCTTCTTTACAGATACAACGGGGTCGTGAGCCGGACGATCGCTTTTCGCACGATCATGTTGACGGTGATCGGGATTATCATCCATCTTGCTTTTTACAGTCTCGATTTCGTCATGTACCCGGCTTACGCGGCTTTTTTCCTCCAGATGAGACTCGCGGTCATTTACCCGAGCGTGTTGATCTGTATCCCGAATTTCTTTAACGCGACCAAACGATTCAGTATCTGGACTCTGGACGCCATTGTGCTGCTCCACATCGGCGGATTGTGCGCGATGATCTGGGCCTCGAACGGGGCAGCGAGCCCGTATTTCGCGGTGATCAATCTCGCGCTGATGGGCCTCAGCATCGTAAACGGCTTCCGGTTTTGGCATACCTTGGGTGTCTGTCTTGTTTCTATCGGCATGTACGTGACCGCGTGTTTGTTCAATTATGCCGGTTTTGACATGCCAAGCCTGGTCGTGGGGACCGCGCTGATGGTCGTGACGGCCTTTTTCGCGCTGATGCTCACGAAATTCTACAGCATCCAGCATTTTAATTCCTTCATCCATAATGAAGAGTTGAAGGAAAGCGAGCGCAAGCTCAGGATCCTTTTCGGGCTTGCGGATGAAAAATCCAAGACAGATGATCTGACCAAGATCTATAACCGGCGGTATTTTTTCGAGATCCTGAACGACAAGATCATGAACTGCCAGTCCTCGAAGCTGCCTTTTTACCTGATCATTTTCGACATCGATTATTTCAAGAAAATCAATGATACCTACGGTCATGTGTTCGGAGACCAGGTCATCGCCGGGGTCGCCAAGGCGGTCCGAGACATGATGCGTCTTAACAGTTACATCGGCCGGTACGGGGGAGATGAATTTATGCTGATCATCGACAAGGCGACTACGGAGGAACTATTGCGTCGCGTCGGAATGATCAGCCGGGCCATTCGAGGGCTTGAATTCTCTTTCGAAGATAAGAAGGTTCATTTGACCGCCAGTTTTGGTATTGCGAAATTTGATCCCGAAAAAAAGATGGACGAGAAAATCCTGATCGAATTGGCCGATAGCGCCCTGCTCGAGGTCAAGCGTACCGTTCGCGGGGAGATCAAGCTGGCGAATCCGGCCTAGTTTCGCTGCTGTCCTTTTGAATCCAGGACGTGAATATCGTGAAAAATCTAACGGGTAATTTTCCATTTGAGCGGAGAAAACCCCTCCCCCCGTCTCTTCCTCTGCCCCTGAGGGAGGATTTTCTCCTCAAATACAGGGAGATCGTAGATCAAACGGTAGCCCTTCGGGCTGTTATCATGACAGCCGTCGGTCTGACCATGCATGTTTCCTTTTCATTGCTAGATCGTGCCCTTTATCCGGCCCATGCTGCTTTTTTTTTACTTCTCAGGACGCTCATTGTGCCGCCCAGCTTGCTCATTTGTCTTCCCAATTTATGTAAAAAGACAAAAAAATACAGCATCTGGACGATGGACGTGATCGCACTTCTTCATATCGGCACGCTTTGCGGGATGATCTATGCTTCCGACGGCGCCTCAAGCAATTATTTCGCCGGGATCAACCTGACCCTCCTTGGCCTGGCGGTCGTGAACGGGTTTTATTTCTGGCACAATCTTGCCATTGGTCTGATCTCCCTCGTGCTTTATCTCGCCGCGGTTTTCGGAAACCAATCGGGTTTTGATCTGCCCAAACTGATAGTGGCGGCCACGCTCATGAGCGCGACCGCTCTTTTTATCGGGATCCTGACCAAGTTCTACAGCATCCAGCACTTTAATGCGTTCATCAGAAACGAACAGCTCGAGGAGGATGAGCGGAAACTTGCGGCCCTCTACAGCCTGGCCGATGAAAGGGCAAAAATCGACGATCTGAGCAAAATCTACAATCGCCGGTTTTTTTTCGAGATCCTTTCGGCCAAGATCGCGAACTCTCGTGTGACGGCAGACTCTTTTTTTCTGGTTATCTTCGATATTGATCATTTCAAAGAGGTCAATGATGCTTACGGGCACACCTTTGGGGATGGGGTCATCGCAGTCGTGGCCCGGACGGTCCGTGAGAAGATGCGCGCGAATAGTTATCTGGGCCGTTACGGCGGTGATGAGTTCATGTTGATCATCGACAGGGCCGCAACAGAGGATTTTCTCGCCCGAATCAGCACGATTCGGACGGCGGTACGGAATATTCAGCTTCTCTTTGAAGGAACCCCGGTACGGATCTCTGCGAGCTTTGGTGCAGCCCGGTTCGATCCCGCGAGTGGAATGGATGAGAAGAAACTGATCGATCTCGCGGATGCCGCTCTGCTCGAGGTCAAACGTACCGGTCGCGGAGAGATCAAACTGGCAAATCCGGCTTAGGCACTCCTCCGTCCCTTTTGTGTTCCTTCCGGGTTCCGGATGTTATAATCCTTCATCCCAACTTTTTAATTTTCTACATAAATGGTAGTTGGGATTGCCCCAATTTCTACTTCGCATAAATTGAAAGGTATTGGGACCATGAGCGAATTTAAATTGATCTCAGCGATGACGCCCAAAGGCGACCAGCCACGAGCGATACGGCAGCTGGTCGAGGGCTTTCGGGCCGGACAAAAAGAACAAGTCCTCAAGGGGGTTACAGGCTCCGGCAAGACCTTCACGATGGCCCATGTGATCGCGCAACTCGGGCTTCCCACGCTTCTTATTTCCCACAATAAAACACTCGCCGCGCAGCTTTACTCCGAGCTCAAGGAATTCTTTCCTGAGAACGCCGTCGAATATTTTGTCTCCTATTACGATTATTATCAGCCGGAGGCCTATATCCCGCATACCGATACCTACATTGAAAAAGATGCCTCGATCAACGAAGATCTCGATCGCCTGAGGCTATCCGCCACGAGCTCCGTTCTCTCCCGCAAGGATTGCATCATTGTCTCAAGCGTTTCCTGTATTTACGGCCTTGGTGCGCCGGAGGACTGGCAGGGCCTTCTCGTCACGATCGCCAAGGGGGTGCCTGAAGAGCGCGACAAATTTCTTTCGAGCCTGATCAGTCTTCAATATGAAAGGGTCGACACCGAGCTCCGGCGCGGCACTTTTCGCGTGCGTGGAGGCCGGATTGATCTCTTGCCTTCCTATGGACAGAACCCTTACCGGATCGATTTCGGTCCCCAAGAGATCGAGAGGATCACCCTGCTGGATCCGGTGAAGCTGACGGCGATCCGGGAGATCGAGAAACTCGCCATCTATCCGGCCAAGCATTTTGTGACGCCGGGCGAGCGCATCGAGGCCGCGATCGTCTCGATCGAGCAGGAAATGAAAGAACATGTCAAAAAACTCACCACGGAAGGTAAAGATCTTGAGGCGAAGCGCCTGGAATCGCGCACCCAGTACGATCTGGAAATGCTGAGGGAGGTGGGCTACTGCTCCGGCGTTGAAAATTACTCCCGGCATCTATCCGGCCGGGCGGCGGGGTCCACGCCTTACACTCTGATCGATTATTTTCCCAAGGATTTTCTGATCATTATTGACGAGTCCCATCAAAGCGTGCCGCAGATCCGCGGGATGTTCAACGGCGATGCGTCGCGCAAAAAGGTGCTGGTCGATCATGGCTTCCGCTTGCCGTCGGCCCTCGATAACCGGCCGCTTCGGCTCCCAGAGTTCGAGGCTAAGGTGAAGCAATGCCTCTATGTTTCCGCGACGCCCGGGCCTTACGAGATGGGTCGCGTGAAGGAAGTGGCGGAGCAGTTGATCCGTCCGACCGGGCTCATGGATCCTGAGATCGAGGTTCGCCGGACCGAAGGCCAGATCGACGATCTCATTGCGGAAGTGCGTGCCCGGGCCCAAAAAGGGGAGCGGACGATTGTGACCACGCTCACCAAGAAGATGGCCGAGGATCTGAGCCGCTATCTCAAGGAGATCGGGATCCATGTCAATTATATCCATTCGGAGTTCGACGCTTTCGAGAGAGTCGAGATCCTCCGCGATTTCAGGCTCAAGAAATACGATTGCCTGATCGGCGTGAACCTTTTGCGTGAAGGGTTGGACCTTCCGGAAGTGTCGCTCGTTGTGGTGCTGGACGCGGATAAAGAAGGCTTTCTCCGCAGCGACGTTTCACTCATCCAGATCGCGGGACGTGCCGCGCGCCACCTGAACGGTAAGGTCATCATGTACGGTGACAAGGTGACGGATTCCATGAAGCGGGCGATTGATGAAACGCTCCGTCGTCGCAAGATCCAGGGCGATTACAACGTGGCGAACAAGATCACGCCGGTTTCGATCCAGAAAGAGATCAAGGACGGGATCGAGCAATGGAAAAAAGCCGAGGAATTTGTTCACGACGTGGTCCATGAATCCGGCAAGGAATACGAAGCCAAGAACTACCTCGCGTTCCTGAAGACGCGGATGGAAGCCTCCGCCCGGGCACTCGAATTTGACAAGGCCGCTCGCTATCGGGACGAGATACGCCGCCTCGAAGGGGACACTTCTTCCAGCGTTTTAAAGGGAGCTCCTACTCTGGCGAAGTCCAAAAAGCGGAAGGGGGCTAAGGGTTAGAAACTTCGGGAGCCTCCGGGGCCTGGGGAGCGAGAAAAGCTTGGATCTTTTCGAGTAGGACTTCGAGATCATACGGCTTTGCGATGAAATCGCTGGCGCCCAAACCAAAGATCTCTTTCTGGATGCCTTCTTCGACATTCGCTGTGGAGACGATGACCGGAAGATTGGCCGTTTTTTCGAATTTCCGGATATTCGCCAGGACGAAGCGGCCCCCGCCGGCAGGAAGCCCGAGATCGAGCGTTATGAGATCGATCGGTTCCTTGCGGGCGAATTTCAGGGCAAGCGTTGCGTCGTAGGCTTTCAGGACTTCGAACCCGTGTCCCGTGAGAAAGGTTACGAGCGCGGCGACGAAATGATGGTCGTCATCCACGATCAGGATCTTTCTCTTTCCCATTGTTTCCATGAGATCCCTACTTCTCTTTCAGGGGGAGGAGGATGATAAAGCAATTCGGTTCCCAGGCCCCGCTCGTGGCCCAGATCCGCCCCTGGTGGATTTCCACAATGTCTTTCGTGATTGCCAGGCCAAGCCCCTGACCTTCTTCCGTGCCTTCCAGACGCTCAAATTTATCGAAGATCTTCTCGAGTTTGCTCGTGGGGATCATGGGACCGGTATTACGGCATTCGATCAGACCGAAGCTGTCCGCGCAGGAGGCCTTGATCGAGACCTTGCCTCCCGAGGGTGTGTATTTGATGGCGTTGCTCAGAAGATTGTGAAGCGCCCGAAGGATCATGGCCCGGTCGCCCTCAAAAGGGAGCGCCTGGAAACCGAGGTCCTCGCTTAGAGAGATCTTTTTTGATCCGGCGATCGCCGCGCATTCGCGCACCTGCTCCTTCAGAGCGTCCCGGAGATCAAAAGAATCCTTGGCCGGTTCCGCCATGCGTGCCTCGATCTTGTAAGTATCGATCAATCCCATGATAAGTGTGTTCATGCGGTCGGCGACGTCCTTGCACACGTTGACCGTCTCTTCTTGTTTGGGCGTCAGCGCTCCGAGGAATCCGGCTTTGAGGTTTGAAATATTGGCTTTGATCACGAGGAGCGGACTTTTCAGATCGTGCGCCAGAGACAACGCGAAAGAGGACTTGAGTTCGTCGGCTCGCTTTGCCTGTGCCGCATAGGCGAAGGCCCGGGCGATGATGCGGCGGACGATCTTATAGCCGATCACGGAGCCCAGGGTCATGATCAGGCCCGCGAAGAAAAGCACAGGACCGATCTCCGCAAGGGCCTTGACGCCGAAGGCCATGTTGACGCGCAGGATGTAGAGCAGGGCCAGGACCGGGATCACACCGGTCATAAAAAAAACAGAAAGAAGCCGTTTGTGAGGATCTCCCAGTTCCCGGGAGACAAGCGCCCGTGTGCTCCGGTCCGTTTTATTTTCGGGATTCTTTTGGCTCATAAATGATAAGAATATTCCTGAGCTGCACTGCCGTCAACAAGGAAACGCCGGGAGCTTCGCCAGATAGGCTTGAAGCTTCCGGCGGATCAGGTTGAATTTTTTGCCGCGGAGCCAGTCCTTGCGGAAAATGCTCCCGCCGATCGCCACCGCGCTTGCGCCGCTTCTGAAATAAGCCGTCATATTCTCCGGCCTCACGCCGCCGCAGGCGAGCAGCTCGATCTTGGGGAACGGACCCTTGAGTTCCTTGAAATAAGCGGGACCGAAACAACCGGCGGGAAAAACTTTAACCATGGTCGCTCCGGCCTGCCAGGCTTCGTAAATATCCTGGGGGACAAGCGCGCCGGGGAATACCGGAATCTTTTGCCGGACGCAGGCGCGGATCACGGAAGGAATCACCACGGGACTGACGATAAAGGTGGCGCCTGAGCGAAGCGCGAGGCGGAGGTCTTTGAGGTTCAGGACGGTGCCTGCTCCGATCATAAGATGCTTGCCGTAGCGTTTAACCGCGCTTTGAATGAGCCCGGCCGCGCCTTCCGTGTTCATCGTGATCTCGACAGCTTCAAGTCCTGTGCCGAGAATGCAATCGAAGAGCGGCTCCAGGTCTTCTGGAGCGATCCCGCGGAGTATCCCCAGGAGGGGCTTCCGGTGGAACCTTTTCAAATCCATACCCGCTCCTTTAAAGCGGGGACGCTCATTTTTTTGAGAAAAATGAGTGTCCCCGGATTTAATCGACCTCGGCGCTTCCCGCGAAGCTGTCATAAAATTCGCGGTAGTTTTCCTTCTTGTCACTCTCGCGGAGTTCCAGGGCTGACTTGGGATGCTCATCCAGGATCCCGGTAATGGCGTAGGGGATCACATAGCCCCATTCCACTTCTTTGCTGAGCGGGATCATTTCCTTGGAGATCACATCCAGCACTGGCCGGAGATCGAATTTCGGATTTTTGAGAAAACCGAGCAGGAGCTCGGTCGGACAATTGCCGGCTGCGCGTCCCATTCCGAAAATGGTGCTGTCGAGATAATTGGCGCCGTGAATGATAGCTTCGATCGTGTTGCCGAAGGCGAGCTGCTGGTTGTTATGCGCGTGGATCCCGATCTCCTTGGTCTTGACGATGCTCTTGGCCAGCTTGATCAGATATTCGGTGGTTTCCTGGTAAAGCGAGCCGTTGGAGTCGACGATGTAGACGGCGTTGCACTTGCACTCCTTTTCAAGCTGCTGGAGGCATTCCTTCAGGTCGATCTCAAGCACCTTGGAGATGGCCATGAGGTTCACCGCGGTCTCGTAGCCTTTGTCGGCGAAGTGATTGGCCATAGCGATCGCTTTGTCGACGTCCTTGACGTAACACGCCGTGCGGATCATCGTCACGGGGCTTTCTTTCTTGGGCTTGATGTCATCCAAGTCGACGCGGTCCACGTCCACCATGACCGAGAGCTTGGTCTTGGAGGGGATCCCTTCCGTGACTTTCAGAATGTCCTCATCCGAGCAGAATTTCCAAGGGCCGTATTTGTCTCCGGGGAAAAGTTTTTTAGAATTCTTGTAGCCGATCTCCATATAGTCGATACCGGCTTCCGAGACCGCTTTGAAGATGGCACGGACGAATCGGTCATCGAACCGGTGATTGTTCATGAGGCCGCCGTCACGGATGGTGCAATCCAGTACTTTGATCTGTTCCCGGTACATAAGTAGCTCCTTTTGAGGTGAAATGAGGGGGACATTCTACCCATAAAAGCCAAAAAAACCAGCAGGGATTAAGGTCTGGAAGGATCAGGCCAGCGGAGGGAGGGGAACGGGGCAGGCCCAGCCAAAGCAGGAAATCCCGTGGGAAACCTGCGGTTTTTGGGTTTTACCCCGAGGGGGACCGATATTGCCCGGTATGACTCAAATCGCTCGCGGTCCGGCATAATATCTATAGCCGGTATAACCCGGTAGTTCCCGCAATAAACCGCGATTCTCTTTCCAAGGGCACTCGCTACGGTAAGATCCCGCTGATGGTGGATTTACGTTCTGTCCATGCCCGGCGCTCTTTGGCTTCAAGAGATGCCATTTTTTTCTTTTGCTCTGAAAAATGAGCCTTGATCTGGTCTTGCTTTTGCGATTCCGTTAAAGTGCCGTCCAATCGAAGCTTTTTAAGAAACACTTCATTCTCTCTTTGCTGGACTGCTGCCAAGGCACGTCTTTGCTCAAGATAAACCTGATTAAGGCGGATGAGATCTTCCTGCGGGTTGGAAAATACGGGCTGTGGCTGGTTTTGTGGCGTGGATTTCTGAGGAATAGGCTTTGGCGCGATAACGCATTTATGATCCACACAAACAAGCTCGGGCTTCGGGCCTTCAGAGATACTTCTCTCACACCTCTTGGGTTTATCCGCCTCTTCAACCGCTTTCGCGAATTTTTTATTCACCGGAGCCCAATAATAACATCCCACCTCGATCGCATCACATTCCTGATCTTGCGAACAGGCGATCCACTCAGGCTTCATGCCCCTTGTCCGATCCCGTGGAAGCTGTTGGCCTTCGCCCTCAGCAAAAAGTGTCCCTGCGAATACGACCGCTGCAACGGATATCAGAACGATTGTTCTTTTCATCGTATTTCTCTCCGGGGTTGGGATTCAGGATGACAGTGCATTTGTATGGGCGCCATCGGACCTTCTCGCCCTGCCCTATTTATCGGCTCCCCCTGCGACGGGCTTAGAGAAATCTTAGCTTCGGCATCAAAGCACATACAAAAGTCCACGCAGGGGTTAGTCGAGAGGGGATGAAAGCAAAGAAGCCACCGAGGTTATCCCGCGGACTTTTGTGTTGCCGATGATAGCAAAGGAAAGATTTGAGCCTGTGATTTTTCGGGTTACGAAGCGAGGCGTTTCCCCCACCGCATACACGGCTTTTCGATTAAAGCATAAGAGAAGAAAGATATGATAACCGTCAGGATGGCCATCATGGGCATGGTGCTCCAAAAGATTACCGGGGGGATGGACGGATCGATCCATTTGGGGAAGCAAACCGAGAAAATAAAATACAATAAAATCGCGTGCAGGAGATAGATACTGTAGCTGATTTCACCAAGCAATAAAAGAACGGGATGGTTGAGGAACCTGAAGAAACGATTTTCTAAAGCGATGGGGAAGAAAAAGAGGAGTAGCAATAATGCCTGTATTGTTCCGGAAGCCTCGCGGAAACAGAAGTACAGTAAAAGGATCGCTGTGACTGAAATGAAAAAAAGAAGCGTTTTTTTGCCAGGGTTTGATAACGCTCGATCCCGTAAGCGGCGGCACAGATGCCTCCGATCAAGAAAAACTTTAAACTGAATGTCGAGAAGCCCAAATGGCCTACAGGTAGGTCCAGGTACGCTAAAACGAAAACACATCCCGAAATAATCCAAAGCGGCCATGCGGATTTTTTGGAAAGTTGTATAACGAACGCCAATAATGGGAGCGACAAATAAAATAGCCACTCGTATTTTAAAGTCCAGAAAACTGCCGCGCAAATGTGCCAGGTGTCTATAAAGCCGTTGATGTCTGGTTGTCCGTATAAAGTAAGCCATGTCACCGTTTGAGAGAGGACGGCAAGCGGGGAAATTTTGAAGCCGTAATGGCTTTCATGAATGACGATGAATAGAATGATCAGGACTGCGAACCAGTACAAAGGGAAAATTCGAAAGATTCGGGATATGTAGAGCTGGCGCCAATTGATTTTCCCTTGCTTCAAAAACAATCTTCGCGTGAAAAGAAAACCACTGATTGCGAAAAATAAAGCGACGCTGATCTGGGCGGTCAAATTGAATAGGCGATACGGTGTCCATGTCCATACGCCTGTTAAGCGAAAAAAATAAGTCACAAAGCAATGATGCAGAAAAACACCTAAAGCCAATAGGCCGCGAAGACCATCAATGGAACCCAGGCGTTTCTCTTTCGGCACAGAAGGGGGGAACATGGTCGCAAGAAACTTTGCTGTCAGCAATGCAGCGCCGAGAGAGATAACCCCCCAAAACAAACTGACCAGCGTAAGATTTTCTGTCATGACGCCTCCTGATATCTATGTCAATAGGTGCTCTCCTTCGGCACATTTTAGATCGAACTTAATCCTTTTCGTCTCGAACAGGTCGTTTCAAATTAATTCTCAGCCTAAAAAACAGAAAGGCCACCGAGGTTATCCCTCGAGGGCCTTTTGTTTTACAATTGGTAGCGGGGGCAGGATCGTCCACCGTAGGGAACTGACCTTGCGTTCCCACGGTGACGCACTTGCGCATTAAACGCAAGTGTTGAACCTGCGACCTTTGGGTTATGAAGGAAGGCGGTTAGCTTATTGAGGCGGGCATTGAGTTCATTTAGGCTGCGATAGGATCGGACATTATTTCTCTTTTTTACTTCACCCCCCAACTTTTCATTTCTTCTATATTTTGTTTCACTTTACAAATAAGCCTTTTTAAATCGTCAATCCATGGGTCTTCGGTAAAGACTTCGACTTTTTCGCTTTTCGGCTCTTGGGGATCAACATATGGGACTTTGGCCTTAAACACTGTTCTTCCATCAACGCCTATGATTACTTCCCTTGACTTAAACCTTATATAATCATCGGTGATTGAATAATGTTTAGCATTCAACAGAAATGTATATGTTATCGATGACCAAGTCTGTTTTTTTGTTTCCTGGTCGACAGCCCAATTGGTCACTCCGGTATGATGAGTAAATGCATATCCATACACTTTGGGCCAGTAGGGATAACCAGCAAAAGGAAAATACTTAATAAGTTCAAATATGTCGTGCGTTTTATCTTCTTGATTCATTCTCAAAAAACCTCCTCTAGTTAAGTATCGGTTTTTCGGTACGAATCTGAAATGGCCAAACTGTTAACAAAAGTGTTAACACCCCCTATGGGGGAGGGTCTAAAAACAGAAAGGCCACCGAGGTTATCCCTCGATGGCCTTTTGTGTGTGCGACTCGAGACATAGGTTACACCTTGTACCGGAGACATGGGTAACACTTTTTTGGAATAATGGCATAGCGGAGGTGACCTATGCCATGGAAAGAGAGTGTTCTTGTGGATGAACGGATG
>Ga0114951_10000745_pt1 | contig 43810 bp, 33 predicted proteins | sample AM7aDNAmetaG_FD_88677 | JGI IMG/M metagenome (GOLD analysis project Ga0114951, IMG submission 88677) | Freshwater microbial communities from Finland to study Microbial Dark Matter (Phase II) - AM7a DNA metaG | ecosystem: Environmental > Aquatic > Freshwater > Lake | place: Finland: Lake Alinen...
AGATGCTCAAAAACGGTCAAAAAGTGGTTTCGAAACCAGATTGTACCCCGTTTTTGGTGAATTCTCCCTATAGAAAGTCCGGCTCAATAACCGGAAAAACGACCTAATCGGGTACCAGTGCCGTTTTTTGCATTGCACAGCTCAAAAATTGAGAGAGCCCGCGCGCAATTTAATGGCAGATTGGATCCGCCCTGAGGATCTTGTTCATTATGAAGCGCTGGGCTATGACAGTTTCAAATTGGCAGGACGCAATTTGCCGACCGAGGTCCTGATCACACGTTTGAAAGCTTATGCGGGGCGCCGCTATGACGGTAACCTGCTCGACCTTGTCCAGGATTTCGGCTGTTCCGGAAAGCCCAAGCAATCATTGCGAACATGGAAAAACAGGATCACCAGTTTCTGGATCTGGTTCAGCAATTCCGCGCCTCTTAAAATTTCCTCATGGCGCAAGCTTCTGGATCTCAGCCGCAAGCGGGGATTTTTTTCAGCTCCCAAGGTGGAAGCTCCCATTTTTATTGATAATAGGGCCCTGGATGATTTTCTTGAGCCGATCCTTCGCATGGGAGGGTGCCATAACCGGCTTTGTGAGGATTGTCAATATTGTCACACTTTTGCCGCGAAAGTAATAACCACGCATGAGGCATCGCGGAAACTCATATTGGATGATCAGGAGCCGCTATTGCAGGGGATTGAAAGCGGAGACTTCTGGCGTTCTTGATAAGGTGTGAAGCATTGGGCGGATGAAGTTAAATTTATCCTGAATCTGTTTGGGGGATTCGAGACTTGACCGCTTGTTGAAGCGCATATTTAGAATCTGGTAACCATCAAGGCGGGAAATTATGAGCGAAAAAAAAGGATCAGAACGGTACGCGAAGTATGTGAACCCTCAGTGGGTCAAGCTGCTCGATCTGCTCGGTATGGATGTGCAGTACGAACGCTGTCTCGGCACTGAATTATTCCCCGTGAAGGGAGACCCCATTCTGGATTTTCTATCGGGGTTTTGCGTTTACAACGCAGGCCACAATCATCCGGCTATCATTGCGGCTTTAAAAGATGAGCTTGATAAGAACGGGCCACTGATGCTGCAAAGTCATGTGCCCGAATTGGCCGGGGTTGCCGCGCAACGGCTGTGCCGGCATGCCGGCGGATCGATGGAGCGGGTATTTTTTACAAGCTCGGGGAGCGAGGGCGTGGAGACCGCGATCAAATTTTCACGTGCCTACACGAAACGAAATTCTATTTTGTACTGTGACGGCGCTTTTCACGGGCTGACGTGCGGGGCCCTTGCGCTCATGGGAGATCCTTTCTGGAAGGAAGGCTTCGGACCGATGATGCAGGCCACGGAAGCCATCCCTTTCAATGATCTTGAGGCTTTAGAGGAAAAATTATCAACGAAAAAATTCGCAGCGTTCATGCTTGAGCCGGTCCAATCTGAAGCGGGGATCAAACTTCCCAAAGGCGGCTATTTGACAGAAGTCCAGAGGCTTTGCCGCCGTTATGGAACTCTTTTCGTGCTGGATGAAGTGCAGACTGGTATATACCGGACGGGATCTTTTCTGGCAGGTCAGCACTATGGCGTCGAACCGGACATGGTTATTCTTGCCAAAGCGATGAGCGGAGGGCTTGTGCCCGTCGGGGCTGTTTTGATGACCCAGGCCATCTCCGATTCAGTCTTTAGCTCTCTCAAACGTGCGATCATCCACGCCTCAACCTTTGGCGAAAATGCTTTGGCCATGCGTGTTGTCCTTGCGACCCTAGATGTATTAGAGGCGGAAAAATGGGGAGAAAAAAGCGCGGCGGCGGGAGAGATGTTCCGGAAGCGTCTCGGCGAAGTGCTGGCTCCGTATGAAATGTTCAAGGAAGTCAGGGGATTGGGAATGCTCTCAGGGATCGAATGGCAGTCACCCAAGCGGCTGAGCCTTAAAGTCCCTTTTGAATTATTCAAAAAAATCCATCCGGGCATGTTCGGCCAGATATTGGTGATGCATCTCTTCCATGAGAAAAAGATCCTGACACAGATCTGCGGGAACAATTTCATGGTGCTGAAAGTGGCGCCGCCGCTCATCGCGACGTCTGAGCAGTTGGACTGCTTCGTAAAAGCCATAGCGGAAACAGCGGAAATGATCCATACCTCAGGCAGATTTTGGACGGACGCTATTTCTATGGTGGGCCATGCTGTCAAAGCCGGAGCCATATAAAGAGATGAAGGTATCTATGAGGATGACAAAGATCAGCTTAGGCGTCCTGGCGGGGGTTCTTTTGCTCTCATCAGGTTTTGCCGCGATAACGGCCTACCGGCTGCAGCTTCCCGGAAGCATCCTGGAGTTCAAGGCTGATTCAACGCTTCACGGGATCGAGGGCCGGGTTACTTCTTTTTCCGTCAGGCCACTTTCATTTGATTTTGAAAAACCCGTACTTCAGGATCTGATCGAAGTGACTTTTCCCGTCCGGGCAATGGATACGGCGATGAAGGCGCGGGATGCCGCGATGTACAAGACCTTTGATGCCGATCACTTTCCGGATATTGTCTACAAAGCCGCGAAGATCCGGTGCGTTCCCGATACAGCGGATCGCCTGAGTTGCACGGTACCCGGTGACCTGACGATAAAAAAAAGAACCTTGCCGGTTCCACTACACGCTATTATCGAGCGTCGCGGTGGCCTTCTGCATGTCCGCGGGGATGCAGCGCTTTCCCTCAATGCCTTTGACCTCCATCCGCCGACAATCCTGGGGATCATAAAAGTTTTTGATGAGGTCGCGGTCCATTTTGATACAGGCTGGGCGCCTGCTTTGCCACAAATTTCTTCAGACAAAGAACTGCAGAAAGCTCCGTGAGGCTGGTGGGTCGTCTCCCCCTGCTTTTTCAGGGATAACGCATTTTTTAAAAGTTGGAATTTTCGGAGTGACATTCAAAAGCCTCAAGAAAGGTAACACCCTTTATGACATCAAAGATTATTGGAATTGAAACCGCGGTTCCCGCACTTTGTGTTAGCCAGAAAGAAGCCTATGCCTGCGCGACGCAAAAGAAAGGGATCAAGCCTTCGACTTTGAAATGGTATGAGAGATTTATGTCCGACAAGGGAATAGGGACAAGGTATTTTGCTGTAGAGCATGTTTCCGATGTCCTGGAAGAAAGCAGGGATGTTATCCATGAACGTTTCCGGAAGGCTGCGGCTCGACTGGGAGCCGAGGCACTTCGAAAGGTGCTGAAAAATGCCGGCATCGAACCCAAGGATCTGGACGGACTCGTCACCACTACCTGCACGGGATATCTTTGCCCGGGTTTGACATCCTATATTTCCGAGGAACTGGGGCTTCGTCACGATCTTTTTTCGATGGATCTCACCGGCCTCGGCTGCGGGGCTGCTTTGCCCGCGCTTCGGGCTGCGGATCAATATCTCGCTCAGCACCCTGAGTCCCATGTGGCTGTAGTCTCTGTTGAGATTTGTTCTGCCGCGATCTTTTGGGGAGACGATATCGAATTGATTCTTTCGAATTCCATCTTTGCCGATGGAGCTGCCGCTTGTCTTTTGTCGAATTTTTCAAGCCGACAGGGATTTTCGCTGACAGGATTTAGTTCCTTGCTTTGGCCTGAACATCGCGACGATCTGAGATTTAAAACCGAAGACGGAAGACTGCGAAATACGATCAGCCGCAGGGTTCCCTCTGTGGTCGCGAAGGCTGTAGGAGAATTGATGATTGATCTTATGAGCCGTTTTCCGGTAGAGCGGTGGCAAGCGGCCGTGCATCCGGGGGGACGCATGATCCTGGATGAAATCGAAAAAAATGTTCCGGTGCTCGCCGGAAAGTTGGCCCGCTCCCGGGAAATCCTTTTTCGCTATGGGAACATGTCGTCACCAAGCGTGCTCTTTGTTTTGAAAGATATTCTGGAAAAGGATCGCCCAGAGCAAAATGAGGCGATCCTTCTTTTTGCTTTTGGCGCCGGTTTTTCAGCCTATGGCGCGATCCTGCAAGTTTGCGCGGTGAAGGTCAAGAGACTGGGTGAAACCCCAGTCACAACGGCGGAGATCTGTCATGGTTGAAACTCAATATGATAAGAACGCGAAATACCGGCTTCTGGATGAGGTGGGTTTTCGAAAGTATTTTAAAGCGGATACCTGGGAAGAATTCAACCGTCAGTTTTTTGACGGACTTGCCCCGAAATATGATCGTTTGAATGAAGTTTTGAGCCTTGGACAGCATCGGAGGATCAAGCGGGCCGCGATCCGTCATCTTCAGATCCAGGGCAGGGCGAAGATCCTGGATGTCTGCACGGGAAGCGGGGATATGGCGATCATGATGGCGCGGGCCTATCCGGATGCTTCCGTGATCGGAGTTGATGTTTCCGAGAAAATGCTTGAGATCGCGCGCAAGCGGGCGCAAGGCATCGGGAACGTTCAATTCCGGACGGCAGATGCCATGCGTTTGCCTTTTGAAAAGGGTTATTTCGATCGGGTGTTGATCAGTTTCGGACTCCGGAACCTTGACGATCTTCGTGCGGGACTTTCAGAAATGAAGCGTGTGACACGGCCGGGCGGCTTTGTTTCAAATCTTGATCTCGGAAGACCGCCGGACGGGTTTCTCGCCTGGGTGCATCAGGTCTATTTCAGGAACTTCATCCCCTGGCTTGGAAAAACATTCTTTCATCGCGGGGAATTCAATTCGTTCGGCTATCTTCCGACCTCTGGAAAATATTTTCCTCCGCAGGCCGAACTCGTGAAGATCTTTCAATGCCTCGGCTTTTCCGGTGTTCAGCGGTATGACTTTATGTTGGGATCCATCAGTCAGCAGATCGGCCAAGTAGCATAAAGCCTTAGGGAAGCGCCTTTTTTTTTGGATTATGCGGGCTTTTGCATGCCGTATCGCAGGCGAAGACTAATATTTGTTTCGGTCTCCGGATTTAGTGATAAAATTCCGCATCTTTTGATAATTTCTCGTTCCATAAAACGGTCTATTCTGAGAGGTTTTGATGCGTATTCTTTTGGCCGAAGATGACAGCCGTGTTGCCGGTTTTGTCCGCAGAGGACTGCGGGAAGAACAGTATGCCGTGGATGTGGCTGCGGACGGTGAAAAAGCGCTTTTTATGGCGCAGACCGGCGAATATGACCTCATCATTCTGGACCTTATGCTTCCGAAAAAAGACGGTATGGAGGTCTTGCGAACGCTTCGGGCATTCAAATTGGGGACGCCAGTCCTAATCCTTACCGCCAAGGATAAACCCAAAGATAAAGTGGAAGGGCTGAACGCCGGGGCCGATGATTACCTGACCAAGCCTTTTGGTTTTGAGGAATTACTTGCTCGCGTAAGGGCGCTTCTCAGACGACGCGGGGACATGGTTCCGACGGTGCTTACCGCGGGTGATCTCCAGATCGATACTCTGAAACATAAAGTAAGCCGCGGAGGAAAGGATCTGGATCTGACGAACAGGGAGTACGCCCTTCTGGAATTTTTTCTCCGGCATCCCAACGAGGTCGTGACGAGGACCAAGCTTTCCGAGCATGTGTGGGAGACGGATTTTGATACTTTTTCCAATGTGATCGATGTTCATGTTGCCCGCCTGCGTCAAAAGATCAATGACGGGTTCTCGCTGAAACTTCTGGAAACTGTTCGCGGCAGAGGCTACGTCCTCCAGATCCCCGATACAGAATGATCCGCTCAATCCGGTTCACCCTGACCCTGTGGTATGGCGCGATCCTGATCGTCATCCTCTCGCTTTTTGCCGGGATCCTTTACGCCAACGTGAAGGCCAATCTGCTTCGGGATATCGACCGTTTGCTGGCATCCGAAGCTGACGGTGTCGGAGATGCTATTTCCTCTTTTGGAAAGGCCGAGTTGGAAGCCCGGCAAGGAAAGGACGTTTCCCCGGGAGAAGTTCCGGGAAGTTTTTATGAAGAGGTACGCCATGGAGGACTGGCGGAACTGGTCGGACGATGGGTTCAGGTGACGGATGAACTTGATACGGTCCGTCCCATCCGCGTTGTTTCCGGAAATGGCGAGACGCTTGCTTTTTCTCCAAGTTTGTCCAAGTGGGCCATTCCTGTCAGTAGCCCGACGCTGCTCACAGCAGGGGCGGGTAAGACGCTTTATGAAACATACAGTATTGCGGTCGGGCATCGGGCTCGCATGGTGACCTATCCTGTTTTCGAACAGGGTCACTTGATCTATTTTATCCAGGTGATTATATCCATGTTGCAGACGGATGAGTCGCTGGAACGCTTAAAAAGCTGGCTTTTTTGGTTGATCCCGGCCACCGCGATTCTGGCCAGCCTGATCGGATGGTTTTTGGCGAGCCTCGCGCTTCGTCCCGTGGGGCGGATGATCCATGAGGCCCGGCAGATGAGCGAGTCACGGCTTCATCGCCGCATCGTTGTGCCGAAGACCGGCGATGAGGTCCAGGAACTGGGGAGCACTTTCAATGAAATGCTCGACCGGTTTGAGCGTGGCTTTAAAAGATTGCGCCAGTTCAGTGCCGCAGCCTCGCATGAGCTCCGCACCCCCCTGACCGTGATGAAAGGAGAGATGGAACTTGTCCTCCGGAAATCGAGGACCGAAGAGGAATATGAAAGAGTGTTCCGGAATCAACTGAGCGTGGTCAATGACATGGTGCATGTGGTGGAGCAGTTGCTGGCGGTGGCTCACGCGGAAGACGGGGAAATGGCGGTTCATTGGGAAACATTGGAGCTTGGGGTATTGCTTCGCTCCGTCGCTCAGGGCTTTGACGCGATTGCGAATGGAAAAAACATTTCGGTCCAGGTCCTGGAGGAAAAAGCTGTCAACGTTCAGGGCGAGAGACGTCTTTTGGAGCGGCTTGTCGCGAATCTTTTGGAGAATGCGATAAAGCACACGCCGCCTGAGGGGCGGGTGACGCTTGAGGCCGTGCGGCGCGGGGGCCAGTCTCTTCTGATCGTGAGAGATACGGGGAAGGGGATCTCCGCGGAGGATATGCCAAAGATCTTCGATAAGTTTTTCAGCCATCAGCAATCTCAGGAAGGTATTCCCTCCACGGGAATCGGGCTGGGGCTTTGCCGTTGGATCGCGGAGGTTCACAAGGGAAAGATCGAGGTCACGAGTCGACCGGGACAGGGCGCGGAGTTTACCGTTTCGTTTCCGGCCCCTGGGGCATGATTCCGAAGGAACACGGATTATAGTTTCGGGCTTTTCCCCTCTTGTGGCATAATGCCTCGCCGAAAAGCGCTGTTTCCAGAGGAGTGCCACCTCTGATTCCAGGTCTCAGAGGCGAGTGACTTCTGCTTTTTTATCCGATCAAATGAAGGTCCGTCATGACAAGTTCGCAGAATTCAAAAAATCAGAAGCCGCTGGCTTTCTTCAGCGCCGCGTCTGCGGAAGACCTCTTCAAGGAATTGATTTCATCCTGGGGTGGACTTTCGGCGGCGGAGGCGGCGTCACGGCTTGAAAAGAACGGTTATAACGAGCCGGCCAAAAAGAAAAAAAGGGCTGTTCTTTTACAGATCCTCCAAAAATTCTGGGATCCGCTCATCCTCGTCCTGATCGTGATCTGCATATTCTCTCTTTTCTTTGGGGAAAAGATGCAGGCGTTGCTGGTTCTGCTCATGATCTTTCTGAGCGTTTTCCTCTCTTTTACCCAGGAATACCGTTCCCATAAAGAAGCCGAAAAACTGAGCGAGCTCGTGCGCGCTACGGCGACCGTTCATCGTGACGGGAAAAAGACCGAGATCGGGATGCGCGAGATCGTTGTGGGCGATATTGTGGATCTTTATGCGGGGGACATGATCCCCGCCGATCTTCGCATCCTCTCCTGCAAAGATCTTTTCATCAATCAATCCTCTTTGACCGGGGAGTCTTTCCCCATCGAAAAGATCGGGACGCCTGTGAAAACCGAAGGCGTTGCGGTCACAAGTCTCGGGAATATCGCGTTTATGGGGTCCAGCGTCGTCAGCGGCACAGCTCTTGGGCTTGTTATTAAGACGGGCATGGATACTCAGTTTGGCGAGATCTCCCGGCGTTTGGCTACCATGCGTACCCTGACCAGTTTCGACAAAGGGATACAGAAATTCGTATGGCTTATGATCCGCCTCATGATCGCTCTCGTGGGAGTTATCTTTACGATCAATTTTTTTAATAAGGGCGATCTCGTTCAGGCGCTCCTTTTTTCACTTGCGGTCGCAGTGGGGTTGACCCCGGAAATGCTTCCGATGCTTGTGACGGTCAATCTTTCCAAAGGTGCAATCGCGATGTCCAAGAAGAAAGTCATCGTGAAACGCCTGAATTCGATCCAGAACCTCGGTGCCATGGATGTGATCTGCACTGACAAGACCGGGACGCTGACTCTGGATGATGTCGTGCTCGAGCGGCACTGCGACGTCGTCCGTAACGAGAACGAGGAGGTCCTCAAATACGCTTTTATGAACAGTTATTATCAGACGGGCCTCAAGAACCTTCTTGATCGCGCGATCCTGAAGCACGAATTGGTACTGGCCGAGCAGTACACCAAGGCGGATGAGATACCGTTCGATTTTTCCCGGAGGATCATGTCGGTCATTGTGGAGGCGGAGGGGAGACAAACGCTTATTTCCAAAGGCGCGCCCGAAGAGATCTTCAAGCGCTGCAGCCATTATGAGCTTGAAGGGGAGATCCTGGAAATGGAAAGCCTGATCCTCTCCGACCTTAAGGAAGAATACGACAGCTTGAGCTCCGACGGTTTCCGGGTCTTGGCCGTGGCTTACAAGAATATGCCGGAGAAAAAAAGTGTTTATAGTAAAGAAGACGAAAAAGAGCTTGTCTTGGTCGGCTACCTTGCGTTCCTTGATCCCGCGAAACCAAGCGCTAAAGAAACGATCCACCGGCTCAAAAATCTCGGTATTGAATTTAAAGTTCTGACCGGCGACAACGAGCTGGTGACCAAAAAAATATGCAGTCATGTCGGACTGGATGTGAAGGAGATCGTCACGGGAGATAAAATGGAGATTCTGAGCGATCTGGCGCTGAAGGACCTTGTGAGAATAACGACGGTTTTTGCCCGGCTTTCACCGCTCCAGAAGGAACGCGTGATCCACGCCCTGCACGAGAACGGTCACATTGTCGGCTATCTGGGGGACGGCATTAATGACGCTCCTGCCCTCAAATCTTCGGATGTCGGCATCTCGGTCAATAACGCGGTCGATATCGCCAAGGAATCCGCAGACATCATCCTTCTTGAGAAAAGTCTTTTGGTGCTGGAAGACGGCGTCTTGGAAGGCCGCAGGACTTTTGGGAATATCCTGAAATACATCAAGATGAGCTCAAGCTCCAATTTCGGGAACATGATCAGCATGACGGGGGCCAGTCTTTTCCTGCCGTTCCTGCCGATGCTCCCCATCCAGATCCTTCTCAACAATTTTCTTTATGACGTCTCCCAGGTGGCGATCCCCACGGATAATGTGGATAGCGATTATCTTCTCAAACCCAGGGGCTGGGATATCAAATCGATCCGGCGCTTCATGCTGACCTTTGGCCCGATCAGCTCATTATTTGACTTTCTGACATTCGGCCTTCTTCTTTTTATCTTCAAAGCAACACAGCAACAGTTTCAGACAGGCTGGTTCCTGGAATCGCTTTGCACGCAGACGTTTATCATCCACGTGATCCGTACGGCCAAGATTCCTTTCCTGGAAAGCCGTTCAAGCTCATTCCTCGTTGGCATGTCCGTTTTTATTGTTGCAGCGGCTTTTGTGATCACTTCATCTCCGTTCGGAAAGCTCTTCGGGTTCATTCCTCCGACCTGGAGTTATGGCTTAACCCTTCTAGGCATTGTCCTTTGTTATCTCGTCCTCACCCAGAAGATCAAGGTCTGGTACATTAAGAAGTACGGCTATTAGCGCCCTGGTTCGCAAAAGCTTTTTCGGAATATTTTTTAGCACCAGTTTCTTGCGACTTTTGTGAGGGCTTTTAGTCGGGGAAGAGAAATTTTATGCGGAGAGAAACGGAAACTAAATCCGTGAGAGAGTGAAGGACGACATGGTTTCGGCCGGTCTCTTTGGCGGCCTAAAGAGACTCGTCCGCAAGGCGAATAATATCATTCGATTTACAGATCCCCGTGGCCTTGTTTGAGCAGATACCGAGGCTGATCGTGACGCGGATGTCTCTCTTTTTGCATTCGTGAAGACCGTAGATTCCACCAAGCAATGGGTTTTTTCCATGACCTGACGCGCAGCCTCTGCTGTGCAATCCAAAAAGGATCGCGCAGAACTCTTCTCCGCCGTATCGTGCTACCACGTCACTCGAACGGGTTCCTTTTCGCGGACATTTTGCCACCCCGATCAGAACCTCGTTCCTCTGCTCGTGCTCGCAGGCGTCGTTGATTTTCTTTAACCAGTCAATATCAACCATCGCGAAACAAAATTCTTTTTTCCAAACGGTTGTAGCGCGTGAGTTCCGCATCGAGTCTTTGCGGGATATGTTTGTGATTGTAAAGACATGCCTGATGTTGGAGAGCGGCATTTTCGAGAAAAGCCGGGATGAGACCGTAAGCCCGTCCGTCGTGAGCAATGCTGAAAAGAGGACGAAGATAAGGTGTCGAAAAGCGATTGGAGATAATTCGGAGGTGATGAGGAATTGCAAAAAAGGCAGTGCTATTGCATAATGCTGTCTTGTTATTTTGGAGTGAAACCTCTTGAAGACGCTTGTTTCTTGAACTGACGGGGATCCATGCCTATTTTGCTTTTACACGCGATCACGTTCCTTGCCGCATTTCTTCTTTTTCAGATCGAACTGATCGTTGCCAAAATGCTTCTTCCCGTTTACGGCGGGAGCTATTTTGTGTGGGGTGCCTGCCTGGTGTTCTTTCAGGCTTTCCTGCTGCTGGGGTATCTCTTTGTTCATCTGGTCACTCAAAAGTTGGGTATCCGGGTTTACCGGAAGGTTCAATTGGCGATCACCTTTCTTCCGTTCCTATTTTTTCCGGGCCATTTTCTGAAATTGGACGGGGCCGATATGACCTCTTTTTTGGCAGGCGATGTCTTTTGGCGTCTACTCGTGACGATCGGGCCTGTTTTTTTTGTCCTTTCTACGACCGGTGTGGCGCTCCAGATGTGGCTTTCGGCTTCTTCTCTCAAAGAAAAGGCCAATCCTTATGCGCTTTATGCGACGTCGAACAGTGGTTCCCTAAGTGCGCTTTTGACCTATCCTTTCTTTTTTGAAATAGTTTTTGATCTTTTCTGGCAGCAGCAGATATGGAGGTTCGGTTATCTTGCGCTGGCGGTCTTCAATGTGGTGCTCTTCTCAAAGGTTCCGGTGGAGGATGCCTGCGCGAGTGAATCCGCACCTGTTCAGCCCATTCCTGGGATGCACAAGGTTCTCTGGTTCATTCTCAGCGCCGCAAGCGTGATGCTCTTTATGGCGGTGACCAATATCATCACTTATTCGATCGCTCCGATGCCTCTCTTGTGGGTGATCCCTCTCAGTATTTATCTGCTCGCATTTATTCTGAGTTTTAAGGCGAAACCCTGGTGCCCCGCGTGGATCTCTGACAACATTTTTTTCTTTCTCGTCGGCGGCAGCTTGCTCTTTTTTCTGCTTAAAAAAAAGAATTTCGCGGCCGTGGAGCTCGAGCTTTTTCTTTTTTGCGTCACGCTCTTTGTGGTTTGTCTTTACTGCCAGAACCAGCTTGTGAGGCATAAGCCGGCGTGTGATCGCGGGTTGACGTTTTTTTACCTGATGATTTCTCTGGGGGGGTTCGCGGGCGGCGTTGTGACAAGCTGGGTGATGCCGCTTCTTTCAAAGTCCGTGATCGAATATCTTCTTGCGTTGACCCTGATCGTTTTCGGAGCCTGGATGGTCGCTGATGAAAGGTCCGCGGACGAATCTCCGGGCCTGACCGACCGGCTTCGGACCGTTTCTCTTGCCGTGGTGCCGCTGCTCCTTTGTTTTTTTTGGGTTCCGGAATTGATCGGGCATAACCCTCCGCTGGTCCTCTTTAAAAAAAGAAACTATTACGGTGTTTACGAAGTGAGGGAATTCAACCAGATCCGGACGCTGGCTCACGGGACGACTATGCATGGCGCGCAGATCCGGATCCCGGGCCTGGAGCTTGAGCCAACCTCTTTTTTCAGCCGCACTTCAGCTCTCGGGGAGATCCTCGGTTCAAAGAGTTTCAATTTCCGGGACATTGGCGTGATCGGTCTGGGTGTGGGGGCCATGGCCAATTACACCAAGCCGGGGCAGACCATGGACATTTATGAACTCGATCCGGAGATGTACAAGATCGCCCGGGATTATTTTACCTATCTGGAACACGCTCAGGGAAAGATCGATGTGCTCTATGGTGATGCCCGGCGGTCTTTGGGCCGGCGCCCCGAAAAGAAGTATGATCTTTTCATCGTGGATGCCTTTGGCGGAGATTCGATCCCTTTCCATCTTCTGACAAAGGAGGCGATCGAGGAATACCGGCAGCATCTGAATCCGGGCGGTATCCTGCTTTGTCATATCAGTAATCGCTTTGTCCGTCTGGAACCGGTCATGGTGGGTGTTGCCGGGGTTTCGGGAGCTCAGATCGGTTATCGCATGACTTCCGGGAGGCCTTATGGTATCCCTTCAGCGTGGGCTATTTTTACATGGGATCAGGCTCAATTCCGGGATCTCGTGGCGAATCAGCATTGGACTCCGATCGCCTATCAGATGAAAGAACGTCATCGGGTCTGGACGGACGGTTATTCGAATATCCTTCCTGTTCTTGATCTCGAAAAGATCAAAAAGTTACTCCTCAAATTCAAGCTCTCCAGTGACTTGTAAGGCTTTCCAAGATACAAGCGGGACGGGGGATATTTGTTCTATCCGGGGATTGACGGCATAGCGAAAAAAAGAACAAGAGGTCAAAAGAGGATTTTGTCGAGGGGTGTTGAGATGCCAACAGTGTTGACGGGCTTATTTTTTTAGGAGATGCAGAAATTGGGCGGACAATGATGAAAACCACCACCATGCAGCGGATCGACAGAGCCTTTGGCCCCATTTTTGGTTCGATTTTGGTAGCTCTGAGGCAGATCCTTCCCCGGAGAAAAAAATCCGGAGCGGACAATATTCCTGTAAAAAATATTTTGATCCTGAAATTTTTAGGGATAGGAACGCTTCTTCTGGCTTCGCCGGCCCTGAGACGGTTAAAAGCCATGAATCCCTCCGCCAGGATCGTGATCCTCACTCTTTCTCAGAATCAGGCTTTGGCCGAGATGCTTCCGGGGCCGGAAGAGGTCGTAGTCATCAAGATCAATAATTTCAGGAACTTGCTGAAAAGTCTGTGCGGGGTTTTACCCGGGCTGATCAAACGAAAATTTGATGCGGTCGTGGATCTGGAGTTTTTTGCCAACTTTCCGGCATTGATCACTGCTTGTCTGACTTTGTTTAACCCTGATATCGTTGCGGCCGGGTATGATTTTCCAGGCCACTGGAGAAATAAGGTGTATGGGCGGAGGGTTGTATTCCATCATAAAAAACATATTTCTGAGATCATGTCCGATCTCATCAACTCCTTGCTCCTTCATGCTGCGGAGCCCGAAAAAATTTCTTTCGATGTGGAGCGTCGCATCTTCTTTGAGAAGGCCCAGACGGATCTGGTGACGGAGTCTCAGAATAAGTACCCGCATAGCCCGGCCTTTGTTGTGACCCTCAATATCAACAGCGGGGACATGTGCGAGAATCGCAGATGGCCGAAAGGACATTTCCGGGAAGTTGTGGCGGAACTGCAGAAGAGGAAAAACATCGCGATTTTTTTGATCGGCGGGTCTTCGGATGTGGCCTATGTCGATGAGTTTTTAAAAAGCCTTCCATCTCAAGAGAACGTCGTAAGCTTTTGCGGGAAAACATCCTTTTATCAGCTTCTGGGGATTCTGGCCAAGACGGATCTTTTCATCACGAACGACAGCGGGCCCTTGCACCTGGCTACCGTGATGGCAATCCCCACGATCGCTTTCTTTGGCCCCGAAACGCCGGCACTGTATGGGCCCGTGGGGGAGCGGAGTCATGTTTTTTATCTCGACCTTCCGTGCAGTCCTTGTCTTTCGATCTATAATTCAAAATATTATATCTGCCACGATAACCAGTGCATGAAAACAATAACCTCCGCTCAAGTAATGAAAGTGGTTGATGCAGAAATTAATACTACAAAAGCACGCAAACCTTAAATTTTTCTCGGCAATGCTCCGCTGGCATGCGCGCTATTATCTGCAGGGGCGGGGCCTGCCGGTCAGCGCCGGGGTTTATCTCACGGACGCATGCAACAGCCGGTGCGTCATGTGCGATATTTGGAAAAACAGGGAAAAGCATGTTTATCCCCGCGAAGCCCAGGAGCGGGCCATTGACGTTCTTTCCAAAGCGGGATGTCTTTATTACTCCATAAGCGGGGGAGAACCCACGCTGGTTCAGGACCTTCCCGAGCGTCTGGCTTATGCCGCAAAAAAAATCCCCTATGTGCATCTGGTCACCAATGGTTTTCTTGTGGATGCGGCTCTGGCGCGGAGCCTGGGTTCGTCGGGAGTCAAAGAGATCAGCATTTCCATCGACGGAACGGAAGAATTTCACAACGCCGTTCGCGGTGTGAATGACGCCTACGCCAAAGCCTGGCGTGCGCTGGCATTATTCCGGACCCACGCGCCTCACGTAACGATCGTGGTTAATTCGCTGCTGACCCCGTTTAATCTTGAGGCGCTGCGGACGCTGTCCCAGAGGCTCCAGGTCTTCAAAAAAGATGTTTATCAAAAACTTCTGCCTTATTCGGCTCACGCGCTCTTTGGCCGGAAAGATTTGAGCGGCTTTGCTTCCTTCGGAAAAGGGGCGGGCGCCGCCGAAATGGAACGCTTTCTGGACGAGGCTTTGCGGGATCCTCGAATTGTGAATTCTCAGGCTTTCTTGAAAAAAGCGAAACTTTATTTCAGAGGCGATGCCGATATTATCCCCGAGCAAAAATACTGTGCCTACGCGTATCATTCCATAGAGTTTGATTCCCGAGGGTGTGCTTATCCTTGTTTGACCGGAATGGATTTTAAGGATGGGATTCCTCCTGAAGAGGATCTGGGTGAACAATTACGGTCTCCTGAGTATCTTGAATGCCAACGGAAATTAAAAAATTGTACGCGATGTCACGGCACCATGCCTCTTTGCTACTACGAGCCGAGGCTTAACTTTCCCGCGACTCATTTTATAAAGACTTGTATCGCTGTGGCAAAAGAGGAGCGTCGGCATGACTGCTGAAAAGGTTATCCCGGTGCATTTTATCGTTATAAGGACTCTCAGGGATCGGAAGATCGTCAAATGAAGAAGCTTAGGATCGCGTTGATCCGTCCATTGATACGAAAATACAGGAATAGCCAGTCTCCGGCGGCCTTTGAGTCTTCTATCGGGCTTGTGCCTCCGCTGAACCTTTGTTGCCTGGCGGCCGCGGTCGAAGAGGCCGGATTTGAAGCGGCGATCTATGACTGCGAAGCGAACGGGAACGAAGAAGAAGATCTGAAGCGGTTTCTCACCTCGTATGCTCCCGACGTGGTGGGTATCAGTATTATTACGACCAATTTCCATGGGGCGCTTGATACGGCGCGGCTCTCCAGGAGTTTATTGCCTGAAGCCAAGGTTATTTGCGGCGGTACCCACATGATGATCTTTCCCGAGGAAACCCTTTCTTATTCCGAATTCGACTATGGTTTCATCGGGGAAGCGGAACGGCCGCTCGTGCAGTTCCTGAGAGCGCTCCAGTCCGGGGTCCTGGAGGGTCCTGCCATCCCGGGATTCGTCTGGCGCGAAGGAGGCAAAACGGTTTTCAACAAGACCTACGGATTCAATGAGGATCTGGACGCGCTGCCGTTTCCAGCATATCACCTTCTGGATCTTTCCAAATACCAGATGCCCAATGCGAAAAGTACTGTGATCTCGCTTTTTTTGTCGCGAGGGTGTCCTTTTGACTGCGGATTTTGTTTCCGGAACCCGCAGTTGCGGCGATTGCGCTTCAAATCCGTCAAAAGGGCGGTGGAAGAGATCGGCCATATGATCCGGAATTATTCGGCCACCTCGATCAACTTTGTCGATGAAGCCATCACCATCCGGAAAGATTATTTTCTGGAACTTTGCGCCAGGATGAAAGAACAACCCTGGAAGATCGAATGGCAATCTCCAACACGGGTGAGCAGTATCGATGAAGAGATCGTGACCGCGGCGAAGCAAGCCGGTTGTCACACCTTCCGTTTCGGTATCGAATCCGGCAGTGATAAGATCCTTGCGAAGATCAACAAAGTCATCACATGCGAAATGTCGGAGCGCGCGATAACGCTTTGCCGTGAGTACGGGATAAAATCCGTGGGATATTTTATCATCGGCTATTTGGGAGAAGACGCCACCACCGTGAGGCAAACGATCGATTTTGCCTGCAGAATACGCCCTGATTACGCGGCTTTTTTTCCTGCGGTCCCGATGCCTCAAACCCAGCTTTGCGAAGAGTGCGAAGCGGGCGGATTGATCCCCAAAAATTACTGGCGGGATTTTGTGCTCGGGAAACGGGACGATCCCTTGCCTTTTCTCATGCCTGATGCCGGAGATCTTGTGGTCCGTGCTTACAAGAGGTTCTATTTTTCACCGGCGTCTATCTTTTCAGTATTAAAGCGTAAGGAATTTTACCGCCATTTTTTAAAGAACGTTTTTTTCGGCATCCGTTTATTGTTCCTGAAGTTCAAGAGATCGGGCGGGGATCCCGGTGCGGCGGAGAACGGGACTGCCGCCCAGTAGATTTTCGCCCTGGGACCGGTCGTCTAGGGTTTATTCCGAAGGTTTTTTCACACAGAGTGCTAAAATAACCGGTGCAGTCACTTTTAAAGCGGAATCTGTAAGGGGGTGGGCATCATGAAGTTTTTGCTTAATGCGTTATCCAAAGTCTACAACGAAGAGATCGAGAGCCTTTGCACGCGAATTCTTTATTTCTTTAATACTACCGACACTTATTTTCTGGTGGCGGGCCTCGTGTCTTTTTTTGCGGCCTTCTCGTTCCGCTTTCCGATTCTTCCGTGCGCCGGGGCGCTTCTTTTTGCCGTCATCACGGTCCGTATAGCTGATTTTTTCCCTTATTTTATTCTGCTGGCGATGCCGGTCATCCTTTGCGCGATCTTCTTTTTTCAGATCCCGGTCGGGTTGCTTTCGACGATCCTCCTTGTCAACGCCGCCTGTTTTTTTATCGTGCAATTTTTTTTTATGGGGATCCCCGACGCGATCGTTTCCAGGGATCCCCGTGTTCCCTTTCTCAAAGCGCTCAATTCGATCCTCACGATCGCACCGACCACCGTTTCTTTTGTGGTCAGCCTGTTCTTTTCTTTTTATCTTTCGTTCTGCCTCACGCTGGCTGCGGTGGTGCCAAGTGGAAAAAGGGCTCCGGCGTTGATTCTGACGGGTTTTCTTTTGCTTCTGGGTTCGGTGGTGACACGCGCCTTTCGGCCGCAGAACCTGTTCAGCCGGTTCCTCAAGCCTGATGTTCCGGAAAAGCCGCTATTCCGGCGCGTCGTTATTTTGAATATCGACGGCGCGCGTAAAGATATTTTTGACAGCCTGACCCTGCCGGCGATCGATGCACTTAAAAAAAGAGGCGCTTATCATGTCCAGGGGCTGGAAACCGTGTACCGGGCTTTGACCAATCCGGCATTTGCCAGCATTCTCACCGGGACGATCCCGATGATCCACGGGATCAAAAGCAATAATTTCGGTCAGACCATACGGACAGAAGGGCTTCCCGATGTGGTTCCCGCGATCGCCTACGGATCGATGCACGTGAAGCATTTTTCCAAGAAAACGTGGGCGACCCGCATCGTGTCCCTTCCACGCCATTCCGTTTATAAAAGCGATGACATTATGGTCCGCTGGATCAAAGAGGACATGGTTGAGAAGGCCGGGACCCGTCTTTTTATCGCGGATTTCAGCGAGGCCGATTTTCTCGCGCACGCTTATGGGAGCACCTCCAACGCATACAAAGATGCCCTGCGAAGGATCGACAAGCGGATCGGGGATTTTACAGGCTGGCTCCGGGAGGTCGGCCTGGAAGATTCCACAGCGATCATTATCTGCTCGGATCACGGTATTTCCGCGATCGATCACAGCTATCTGATCGCAAGTTCCGAAAAATACGTGCCGTTCATCATGGCGGGCAAGGGGATCAAGCAGGGTTTTAAGATCGAGCGGCCGGGAAAGATCATGGATATTTGCAGTATGACCAGTTTTCTTCTGGGGGTGCCTTACCCGAGCAGTGCCCGCGGCCAGGTCTTTACGGAGGTTCTTGAGCATCCGGAGGATAACGCGAGGATCGAAACCATCGTCAAGAACTTCAATGAGCTGAAATACGATGCTGAGGCGGATACCTATACCGAGAAGCACGCGGAGATCCGCGAGGGCGATAAAGAATGGTGGGATGATTGTCTTTCCAAATTCTGTGCCGCCGGGGATCGAGGATTAAAGGTCCTGGATATCGGCTGCGGTGATGGGTTTATCGGGGAAAGGTTTCTTGCATCCGGGATCAGAGTCGAAAAATTCGTGTGCTTTGACCTCTCAAAGAATATGCTCGCGCAGGCAAAGAAGCGGCTTGGAGGAAATGCCGCGTTTGTTTTTACAGAGGATCTGGGATCCTTGAACGAAACCTTTGATGTCGTTACCGCGAGTTCGGTGTTCCATCATCTTGCGGATCCCGCCGCTCTGGCCGCAAAGGTGGACCGCTGGACCGCGTCCGGCGGTTTGGTATTCGGCTCGCACGAACCTAATCAAAAGGCGTTTAGGAATCTGCTCTTCCGGGCCGGAGCCGTTCTCTATAAACGATTGGGGGGAGGAATTACGATCGATCCCGGAACGGTCGATACATTCAACCGGCTTCTCAGAGAGCGTTACCCGCGATCGGCGAAAGTTTGCCGCGAGGAGATCCTGCAGACCGTGGAATATCACTCGCCGCTCGAACAGTACGATTTCGCGGTGGACGCGACGAAAGGATTTATTCCCGAAGAGTTCTTCAGCCGCTATTTCCCGGGCTTCGAAGTGCTGGACAGCGAAACTTATACGACTTTTTTTGAACGTCCTTTTTTGTCGGGGCATAAGAACATTCAATCCGCGCTTCGGAGCATGTTCTGGCTTTTTTTTAGAGAAGGGAATCTTTTCCGGTTCGTGCTAAGGAAGAAATAATATGAAAGTGATCTTTCCGGTGATGGGCGCGGAAAACATATCCGTGGCCTATCTCTCCACCATCCTTAAAAAAGCGGGGCATACGGTCCAGGTCGCCTTTGACCGCGCGCTCTTTGATGACAAGCAGTATTTCTCCGTGTCATGGCTTGCCCGGATCTTCAGCGAAAAAGAGAGGATGATCCGCGCGATCATTCAGGCCAAGCCGGATATTCTGGCGATGTCCGTTTTCGCGGATAATTATCAGTGGTGCCTGGAGGTCGCGGCTCAAGTAAAAAAGATCCATCCTTGCCTGACTGTCTTCGGGGGGATACATACTACGACGTGTCCGGAGGAAGTGATCCTGAAAGGACAGGTCGATTTTGTGATCGTCGGTGAGGGGGACGAAGCGCTTCCTGAATTGTTGAGGGCGCTTGAAACCAAAGCTCCGGTAAGGGATATCAGGAACCTGTGGCTCAAGGAGGACGGAAAAGTGGTTCGCAACGGGCCTCGGCCGCTCTTGCCGCCTTCGGCTTTTCCAGAAGTCGATAAGACCGTCTATGAAAAGTTCATTCCGATGAGGGATTATTACCTCACCGTGACGTCTAAGGGCTGTATTGCTTTTTGCAGTTACTGTTCGCAGAATTTTCTAAAGAACTGGGAGAAGGAGCAGCAGATCGGGCCTTTTTTAAGGGAAAAGTCCGTCGACCAAGTCCTCGAAGAGCTCAAGACGATGAAGGCTCGCTACGGGGTGCGCTATATTGACATCAAGAACAATGTCCTTTCGGGGAACCGGCAATGGCTTGCCGAGTTTCTCGAGCGTTACCCGCAGGAAGTCGGGGTGCCTTTCAGGATCATGGGACATCCCCTGATGTTCCGGGACCGTGATCTCGCCGCCCGGTTGAAGAAGGCGGGATGCAGTCATGTCCAGATAGGGATCGAGTCTTTTAATCCGGATGTCAGGGAGAAAAAGCTTCTTCGTCACGAAAGCAACGCGCAGATCGTTCAGGCCTTGGATGCCATGGAGGCGGCGGGGATCAATTTTTCAGCCGATCTGATCATCGGATTACCCGGCGAAACCGAAAACGATCTCATCCTGGCTTTGAAAAGCCTCGTCAGGTATCGCCGGCTCATACGCGCTTCCATTTTCTGGCTTCAATACCTGCCCAAAGTCGAGATTACGAAAATGGCGCTTCGGGAGGGCTACATTAGCGGAGAGGATGAGAGGATCATCAATGAGGGAAAGCAGAATAATTACTTATCCACGGGTTCAGCCATGGAATCCCAGCGAAAGAGGATCCTCAAGACCTATCACATCATGTTCCGGTTGCTGCCCATTCTTCCGGAGAGAGTCCTGAGTTTCCTCCTCGACCGGCAGTGGCACCGGATCTTCCGGTTCATTCCGTTCCAGATACTTCTGATCATTATGGTCGACGTCTGGGTTTCTTTTGTTCGCAATGATTACTATGCGAAGTGGATCATGGGGTGGTACTTGAAGCAGATCAACCGGCATCTCCGCGGCAAGGTCGAATGCCTCTCGCGGTAAAAGTTGAATAAGACCGGGTCCGGTTCAATGGTCTGGAAAGGCGAAAGGTCGATCTGAAGATGAAACAGGAAGATAGAGGGATCCTGAAAGCGCGCACTCCCCGTAAGGATTTGAAAGATGCCTGGGGAGATCCTGAAGAAACGACCAGGGTTCAGACCAAGATCCTAAAAGAGAAAAAGGTTCTTCTCGATTGGTACCGGAAGGCCTATGCCTTTGCGGCCCAAGAAACTTCTTCTCATACGGTCCATGTGGAGATCGGATCGGGCAGTAGCCTCCTTTTTGAGCACATCCCGGGCCTTATCAAAGCCAATATTATTTTTATCAGGGAGAATGATCTTGTCTTTTCCGGCTATCAACTGCCTTTCATGGATAATTCCGTCGGCGACCTGATCCTGATCAACGTTCTGCACCATATGGGAGATCCCTACGCTTTTTTTGAGGAAGCGGAGCGGGTTCTCAAACCAGGAGGGAGGATCCTGATCTCGGACCCCTACCTTTCGTTTTTATCTTACCCCGTCTGGAATTACCTGCATCCCGAGCCCTGCAACATAAAAAGACTCGGCTTCGGAGGTGCTGCGGAAGCCAATCCTCTCACGGATGCCAACTCTGCCAACGCCACCCTGCTTTTTTGTTCCGGCAAAAACCCGTTCGAACAACGCTGCAGGAATCTGGCTGTGGTCAGAGTGAAGTTGCATACGAAGTTCCAATACTGGCTGGCGGGAGGCTATAATTTCCCTCAGTTGATACCCGACGCGTTATTGCCGGCGACGCAGTTTTTAGAACAATTTTTTTCTCCCCTGGACCAATGGATGGCGAGCTTTATGTTCGCGATCATAGAGAAGAAGGGATGAGGGAAGCCCCCTGTGGATAAACCTATGCAATGGAAAGCATTGAGGCATATCTTAGAGCATTCGGGATTTCTTTTAAAAAAGCCGCGTATTTTCTGGCGGGCGTTGTCCGAGTCTTTCAGGGTGGCGGTTTTGCGGCAGCGTCGGCTGAGAATCGTGGAGTGGATCATAAACAGTGAGTGCGACTCGAAATGTGTCATGTGCTATGCCGTAAAATATGCGAATTCCAAGGACACGCCGTTGACGCCTCAGCAAATAGGAAAGGCGTGGGAGGCATGCGAGAAGCAGGGCGCTTTTATTGCCGCGGTCGAAGGGGGAGAGCCGACTCTGAGAAAGGATTTTGACGAGGTCGTGAAGGCGCTGCATCCTGAACGGAATGTCGTGGTGATCGTATCCAATAGTCTTGGATTTACAAAAGAAAAGATCCGGCATCTCAAGACGTTAGGCGTTTCGATGCTGCACTTGAGTCTCAATAGCGCCAAGAGAGAGGAGAACGACTTGATCCGCGGAGTCCAAGGGCATTTCGATCAGGTGCTTCGCTGCGTCGGTTGGGCCAAGGAGGCAGGTTTGGAGGTCTATTTTTCATCCATGTTGATGCATTCCAATAAGGAAGCCTTCGTGGAAATACTCGATCTGGCCAAAAAACTCAAGGTGGGGGTCAGCGGGGCCCAGATCGTTACGGAAGGCCGATATCGTAACGAGCGCAGTGAACGCCTGACCGAGGAGGACAGGCTTTGGATCATTAATGATCTGCTCCCGGACTATGCGGATGTCTTGCGTTTTGACTGGAATACGAACTTTTCAGGCCGGTATGAATGTCCCGCCGGGAGAGAAAAAATAAGCATCAGCATGTACGGGGAAGTCATGCCATGCGTGTGCAATCATATTGGTTTTGGGAATGTAAGGGAGGAGTCTGTCGCCTCGATCCTGCGGAGGATGAACGAATTCCCTCATTTCAAGGAAAAGAATGAAAAATGTCTCGCAAGTTTTGATACGCCGTATAGGAGTAAATATCTTGATACGATCGGCGATTCCCCAAAACTCCCCATTAGTATCTTCCGGCATCCCAGGCATCCGGCCAGATTGTCCGGAGGGAAGATCGTTGAAGGGGGGCAGGATGTCTAAAACACGGGCTGCTTCGCCCCTTCTTCCAGGAAGGACCCCGGGGGAAAAAATAGGCGCTGTCCTATTAACCAAGGCAGGAAACCAATGTTCGTTTTTTTAAGAAAAAAAGAGAATATCTTCCGCGTATTATTGTGCCTGTATTTCGCCTACTTTTTTTGGAGCCGGGTCGTTTACCTGAGTTCCGACTCGCCGGCCTATATGCTCGATGTTGAAGAAAAGGCTACGGCCTATAACGCGCGAAACAAAGTTCTTTTTGAAAACCCCGCCTCCGGAGGCAATCATTATGAGCCAATGATCTCTTCCCCTCTGCCTGCAGTGGTTTCCTACCTCTACTTTCTTTTCTTTGGCGTGAGCTTGTTTTCTCTCAGGCTGCCTTATGCCCTGCTGTCGGTGCTGGCGATCTTTGTTTTCTACAAAGTGCTCAAAAAAGAAACGAATTCCTGGATGGCTTTTTTGGGGATCGTTTTACTTGGGTCGGCGCATTTCATTCTTCTTTTGAATCGCTCAGCGCTGGTTGAGAACTTTTTTATCCTCCTGCCGGCAGTGGCGCTTTATTTTTACCAGGATTATGCGGAGAATAAAAAGGACGCGTCTCTTTTATTGTTCGGACTCTTTGCCGCGCTTAACGTTGCCGTGAAATATAGCGGCGCTTATTTTCTCCTCATTTCAGCCATCGGGGTCCTGATGATCTTTTTTAGAAGAGATCGCGGTTTTTCTTCGGGGGAAATCCGGGCCTGCTTGTTTTTCGCGGGCGGTGTCTTGCTCGGCTTGATTCCAACCGTGATAGCTCTGATCTTAGGAAAAGAAACCGGCGCGCTGGAAACCTTAAAGTTACAATGCTCCATCCATCTTGATGCGGGGGCCTACCTCTACAGGAACATCCGTTATGAATACCCGCTTTTTTTTATCAAGAACTTTCCGCTGCTTTCCTTGGCGGCTATGACGGGATTGTTTTCAATGCTTTTTTTGAGGCCCCGAAAGTGGAGCAGGACGGATCGCTTTGTTTTGCTGTGGTCGGTTCTGGGTTCCGCGACCGCTTTTTTCTGCATCATTACATGCAAACGGCTTATTTTTTTGATATGGCCGTTGATTTACCTTGCCGTCAAAGGCGGCTATGGATTATGGCTCGCTTTAAGAAGATCGAACATGCCGGACGGCTGCGAGGGGAACAGTTTTTCCTTTTGGTGGCAGAGTCGGCGCGGTGCGTTTATCTGGAAGATACTTTCCGTATGTGGTTTTGTTGTTTTACTCTCATGGGTAGGGCAATATGCTCTTTGCCAGCATCCCATTCCAAATTACGGACTTATTACCTACGCATTCCTCCTGACTTTTTCAACCTTTATGAGCCTGCCGGGGGCTTGCGCTGGACTGATTCAGGCTGGCATTTTTTTGGGTCTCATGATCGCGCCCATCGCGGGGGGTGTCTCCGGTTTTATCATAACCCGGGATCGGGATAAGGCCTTTGAAGTGCTGAAAAGATGGTTCGTAGCCGCGCTTTTTATTTTTCTGATAGCAGCTTCGGGTTTATCGATCGCGAGCAATGAAGTCTGCAATAGCGACTTTTTGTTTCATCCTGAAAATATCCGGTACAAAAGTTATAATAATTCCCGTGATGTTGGCCGGAAACTCAAGGATGCAACCGTCATAGGTTCCGAGTATGCTTTCAGGATGCTTGGATTTGAAAATAGATGTAAATTCATATTTAATCATGACGGGATCAAGAGTGCCGGCCGGAATCCTTACGATGCGGACATAGACGACATCATCCTCCGGAAGGATGTGCGTTATTTTTGCCTTTATGTCAGTGACAGTGGTCTTTATTTGCAGCATACGGAGCCCGGTATTAATAAAATAAGAGCCGCCTATCCGGGTCTTAAGCATATCCAGAGCTACTCGTTTGAGACAACGTTCTTTTTGCTTTTCGACAAGTATCCTTATCTGGGTTCTGAATCATAATGCGCAGAATGCAGGCGAGAATTAAACGGGGCGTGACGAAATGGGCGGGGGATGAGCGTAATTTAGATTATTATTTCAGGGTTTGGCAACAGGGAATTACTTGGGTGGTTTTGCTTCAAATGAGGAACGGTAAATGTTTCTTTTTCTGAAAAAAAGTGAAAACGCATTTCGCGTCCTGCTGGTTTTGTACTTCGTCTATCTTCTATGGAGCCGGACGATGCATCTGGGTGCCGACTCACCTGCTTTTTGGCTCAATGTCGAAGAAAAAGCCGGTGCTTATAACGCACGCAACATGGTGCTGTTTGGCGATTGGAAATCCGGAGGCGTCAATTATGATGCGGCGATCTCTTCGCCGTTGCCGGCATTGATCTCCTGTGTTTCTTTTTTCCTCCTCGGCGTCAGTTTGTTTTCCCTGCGGATACCTTATGCTTTGCTGTCGGTCCTGGCGGTCTTTTTTCTCTATAAAGTTCTTAAAAAAGAAATGGATCGCCGGATGGCTTTTCTGGGGACGGTGATATTCGGGTCGGTCTATTTTATGTTTCTTATTAACCGCACAGCGCTGATGGAGAATCTTTTTATCCTTCTTACGGCGATTTCCCTTTTCTTTTTCCAGGATTATGAAAAACATGAAAAAGATGCCTCGCTTTTTTTGTTCGGACTCTTTTCCGCGCTTAACGTTGCTGTGAAGTACAGCGGCGTTTATTTTCTGATTGTTTCGGCTTTGGGTGTTTTGATCCTTATCTTCGGAAAGAGGCGAAGTTTTTTTTCAGGGTTGCATTCCTTCGGGCTGTATTCAGGCGGCGTGGCGCTTAGTCTGATCCTGCCTGTTTTTGCTCTATATTGCGGGAAAGGGAGCGGGGAGTTTCAAACCGTGAAGTTCTTGTGCGGCCTTCAGATGGGAGGTGCACGCGAACTCTTTCTGGACAATTTGAATTTTCAGTACCCACTTTTTTTTATGATGTATATCCCGTTTATCTCTTTGGCCGCGTTGGCGGGATTGTTTTCAATGGTCTTTTTGAGATTCAAAAAGCTGACGAAGACAGACATCTTTATTTTGCTCTGGTGGTTGCTTGGTTCCGCGGTCGCTTTTTCCGCCAGGATCAGCTACAAGAGACTCATCTTTTTGATGATCCCCGTTGTTTATATAGCCATCAAGGGTAGCTATGGTATGTGGGTTTATCTCGGGGAACAAAAAACGACATGTGACCTCCCGGGAAGCGACGCGAACTCTGATCGCCGGCTAAGAATAATTCCGCTTTCCTGGAGCGTATCAATAGCTTTTGCTTTCTCCTTGCTGATATCCTGGGTCGCACAATATGTCTTGAACGAGCATCTCATGATCAGCTACTCCACGATGCCTCTGAAAGCTTTTTTTAAAATCTCGAGAGCGGATGCAGAACTTATAAGCAGCGCTATTTCCCTGGTTTTAATCGGGGCCCCCATGGTTGGCGTTCTGACTACCTTCCGCAAGGTGGGAAATGTTCACGAAGCGATCAGGAGTTCAAAGCGGTGCTTTGTAGCGGCGCTTCTTGTCTTTTCAATAATAGCCTTGGCGCTGTCGATCATCACAAATGAGGATCGCATCGTCAGGTGGCTGCTTCATCCCCAGACTCTCAAGTACGAGAGTTCCTCCATCTCAAGAGAGCTCGACGAGGCTGTAAAGGCCAACACCACGATCATTGGCTCAGAGATGGCATTCCGATTGTGTGGGTTTCAAAGCCACTGTAAATTCATATTCAATCACGATTCGGGAGATGGCAGCGGCAGGGATTACCATGAATTGGATTATGACGGCATTATACGCCGTACCGATATCCGCTATTTTTGCGTCGTTTTACCCACCAACTCCATCGACTTCGACGGATACATGAAGGCCATTAAAAAAATAGAATCGATCTATCCTGCTATGGCGCATATAAAAATATTCCGATTCGATGAGACGTTTTTTTTCCTTTTCGATAAGTACCCTGTCAGAAAATCTTAAATAACGCAGGAGCTTTTTCCCTGGCGATGCCTTGCCCCGTTTTTTTGAGGGGGATTGCTTTTTGGAAAATTCACGATGACGTTGATGCGCCGCGCTGGCGCGTCAGTGAGAGTTCATTTTACAGAGATGATTCATGAACCTCCCAAGCGTCATGCCCTCGCTCTTGTAGGAGGCCCAGGCGTAAGTGATCTTATAGATCAACCTGTAGACGGGGTTGGGGGGAAGTCGGGTCAAAAAATCCAGGACGGGTTTTAGAAAAGGAAATTTCACATAGAGAATGAACAGGTTGTGAAGATTGAGAAGCTCTTTTTTATCCCGGTAAAGATCGGACTTCGGAAAAAACCATTCCAGGTCGTTCACGGAGTCGGATTGATAGTGTCCTTTGAAGTGTTCGTAGATCTCGGTTCCCCGGTATGGCATCAGTAAGGAAACCCACGGATAATCCGCTTTGATCTCCTGATTCAGCCGTATCGTGGAATGAACGTCTTCTAGCGTTTCTTCAGGCAAGCCCAGAATGTTGTAGGTTCTGAATGGGATCTTGTGCTGATGCAATAAGGCAGCGCCTCTTTTGATCTCCTCGTCTTTCAGGCTTTTTTTGAGCAGCGCGTTGCGCAATTTTTCGCTTCCGGTTTCGACTCCCATAAATACGGCGTGCACGTTGGCCTCTTTTAATAACTTCACGGTATCAACATCCAATTCATTTGCCCGGACCTGACAAGTGAAGGGGAGCTTGATGCGCTGTGCGTACATCGTCAAAAGGACTTTTAAACGGTTTTTGTTGGTCGTAAAGGACTCGTCCCGGAATTGAATGAGGCTGCTTATTTTTTTTATGCTTTGAAGCTCCTCAAGGATGTTTTCCGGAGATCTGTACCTTACGCAATAGCTCTGATGGGTTTCCTCTTTGACAAGCTTGCGGAAGGAATTATTAAAACAAAAAGTGCAGTCGTAAGCGCACCCCCTTGATGATAAAACGGGTTGGATGTCGCCGTGAAAGTCAGTCCCGTAAAGATCCCTGTCTGGGAAAGGCAGTGCGTCCAGATCCTGCGAGGGCGATCCCATCTTATTGGCCTTGATCCCGTTCTCCGTCTTAACGAATAAACCGGGGATACGGCTGACCTTTTCGCGGTCGTGTAAATTGAGACAAAGCTCTTTCATGGCCGATTCTCCTTCACCTCTGCAAATCGCGTCTAAAGGCGAGTCCTCGGATAAAACTTCCGGGAAAAAAGTCGGATGAGCGCCTCCCATGATGATGAAAATATATTTCCTCATGGATTTGATCTGCCGGGCCCATTCAAGTGCCAGGATATGGGATCCCGTGGTGCAGGAAAAAGCGACGATATCGATGCCGTCCAATTTTACGCTTTGCAATTTATGAGTGCTGTGCATAGCGACCTTGATGCCTTCCCGCTTAAGGACGCTCGAAATATACATAGGTCCGAGGTTCTGGAAATATATATTTTGGAGGAATAACACTGAAGGCACGGATCGGTTCTCCAAACGTTCTCTATGACGCCGCGTGTTGAGGCGAGCTTTTGACGAGGCCCAGTTCCTGAAGTCTTTGAACGATCAGACCCGCCACGAGCCGGCAACCCACGGGAGTGAAATGAGTGCCGTCGGAGAAGTAAGCAAGCGGGCGTCGTTGTTCCAAATGAGTAAAAACAGCTTCAAGATCGATCACCGGAACCTGACGGACGGCGCCCACCTGCCTGACGATGCTGTTGTAATCCCTGTGGGTACGGATCAGCGTCTCGGCAGGAAAAGGGAAGATCTGGGAAGGGGCAAGCTGCGAGGGATCATACGGCGCCGTCATCAAGACCGGCCTTATTCCGTTCGCCTGGCAAAGATCGATCATGGCGTTCAGATTTTTCGCGTAATCTTCCTGGGAGACGCGCAACGTGGGAGGCTCGCCCGCTTTTTTGGCCCGCTTGAATTTCTCTTTAAGGCGCGTGATCGCCAGATGATAAGCCTGATAGGTCCTGAACCGTTCAAGGAAATTGATAAGACCCACTTCCCAAGCCGCTTTCATCCGGATCTGATTGTCGGGCAGGTTTGCGACCCAGTGGTCATTCCATCCAAAATAGATCGTGACGATATCGGGCTTGTATTTCAGGAGCGCGTATTTGAGGCGCTGAAGGCCCTGGAAAGAAGAGTAAGAACCGACTCCTGCGTTCAGCACTTGATAGCTGCGCGGAAATTCGGAATTCAGGATCTCTTCCATATGAGTCGGATAGGAGAGCGTTGTGTCCGAGCACCCTTGAGTGCAGGAACATCCGAGCGTGCCGATGCGCGTGACGCCCACCGGTTTCTCCAGCCCGTATTTGTTTTCAAATGACGGAATGGGGATCCAGGACTGATACTTGTCCTTTAAGAAGACGCTGATCTGGTTCTCCTCAAGAACGTGGGAAAATCTTCCGCCTGAAACTCTCTCCGGGTAGGAGAGCATGAGTGCCGGGGTATCCGAATATCTGAAATCAAAAGCGCGAAGGATCACTTCACTTGCAAGAAGAAGGCAAAGAAGCGGGATCAGCGAAAAAATCAAGGGTTTCAAGCCTTGAAACTTGGGCTTATACGGCGCCGGTGATGAAACGGGCTCTTCATTATTCATTCAGTAAGGACCTCTTTTTTGAAAATGATATAAGCGTCACTGCCATTTTACAAGGAATATAGAAGGAAGTCTCACGTGCGAACTTACCGATCGAAAATTTCATGATCTTGAAAAACGGAGTCTGCTTACGGTTACATAGGTGACGGTGAAGATCCCCGCCTCGATCACGATGGTCGCGATGGCCGCTCCTACATAAGAGAACGTGTCGATTAGCAGGAATATCACGGGAAGTCCTATCATGGCCATGATCACATGGATCCTGGAATAGATATGCGTTTTGCCGCAAACGAGCAGAAATTGGACGCGGAGCGCGTTGGAGCTGATGAAAAGGACCGAGACCAGGAGAAGACGAAAGGAGAGAACGGTTTCCGGATAATTTCCGCCGAAGATCAGCTTGATGATCGGATGCGCGAAGATAAAGATTATAGGAAGACAGATGATGGAAATATTAATGACGATGAGCTGGATCCTGTTCATGAAATCAAACGCCCGGGACTTGCTCTTGTGGTAGATCTTGCTCAATCGCGGGAAAAGCGCCTGGCTGAAAGAAGCGAGCGGGAAGGTTTGGCAAAGGCCAGCCAGTCTTTCAGCGATGGAATAAAATCCCGTCGTGGCGTTATTGGTGAGAAGTCCGACGGCGAAGATGCGGGTTGTGGTGTAGGCGTTGATCGCAACGACTGAAACAAAAATATCCCATCCTGCGGTAATTTGCTGATGCAGGCTTGTGTATTCGGGAAAGCGGAATGAAACCCCGAGTTTTTTGAAAGCGATGTATTGACCCAGGATCCCGGTGATCAGGCTCACGCAGGAGGTGATGAGAGGGACCATAAGATAGTCCTGGGGGCCATGGACCGAAACGAGAAGACAGATGAGAGTGAGGACCCCGCCCGCGATATTGAGATCCGCGATATATTTCATTTTTTCGGTGCCCTGAAAAAACCAGACTGGGAAAAGCGTGTTGCCGAGCACCGCACCGAAACTCAGAGCGTAGACCATCCAGTCGTTCCGGAACTTAGGGATAAAAAAAACCGCGCAAGCGAGGATCGCTAGGCTTGCGAACGCCAGAACGAGTTTGACCGTCATGACCGACGAAAAAACCTTGCTGACTTCCGAGGGCCGGTGCTGGCAAAGAGAGATCTCCTTGGTGGCCGAGATGCTGAATCCGTAGTCGGTGAGGATCATGAAGTACTGCACGAAGGCTTGTGCGAAGGCGATCAGTCCGAATTTCTCGGGGCCGATGATCCTGAAAAGATAGGGGAGGATCAAAACCGGCAGGACGTAGGTGATCGCTTGAAGGACAGAAAGCGATGCGAAATTGCGGAGCACTACCCGGCGTTCACCAGGCGCTGCAAGACCGTAAGTTTTTTTTATCTGACGGATCAGAGTTCGCACGGTAGCGATCCATTCATTTTAGATCCCGGAAAGTGGAAGGGCATGGTTGTTCATCGGTCATTTGCGGTATTTTTGAAGTCCTTCCTTTGAAACAGGACTTCGTCCGCGGGGAGACGTCAGATAGAAAAAACTTTAAGACAATCTATCGGGTTTTTAAAGGAGTTCCTAACCTCACCCCTCGGATGGCGGTCTGTGTGATACAATTCTCGCATGATCAAGTTCCCTGAGGACTTCATGTGGGGCGCGGCGACGGCGGCATATCAGGTCGAGGGCGATAATCGCTACGCCGACTGGTGGCATTGGGAAAAAAAGTCGGGTAAGGAAAATTCCGGTCCGGCTTGCCGCCACTATGAACTTTATGAAATGGATTTTGATCTCGCCAAAGGGCTGCATCACAACGCTCACCGGCTTTCAGTTGAATGGAGCCGCGTCGAACCCGAAAACGGAAAATTTTCAGAGGAAGCGCTTCAGCACTATAGAGAAGTCCTCAAGGCCTTGAGGGCGAGGCAGATCGAGCCCGTTGTAACACTGCATCACTTTACTAATCCGGCCTGGCTTTCGGATCTCGGAGGTTGGGAAGATCGAAGGTCCACGGCCCTTTTTTTACGTTTTGTGGATCATGTGGTGCGCGCCCTTTCCGGATATGTCCGGTACTGGATCACGATCAATGAGCCAACCATTTATGTGTCTCACGCCTATTTGTTTGGAGTTTGGCCGCCGCAGGCAAAATCCTTTCTGAGGGCGCAGCGAGTCGAACGACATCTGGTGGCCGCGCATATCCAGGCGTATCGACTGATCCATAAGATCTACGGCGCGGCGAAGCTTCCCAAGCCCGCCGTCAGTATTTCCCAGCATCTGATCGCCCTCGTGCCGTGTTCTCAGGATCTGAAGAACCGTCTGGGGGTGTACCTGCGCCATAAGCTGTTCAATGAAGGATATCTCGATACGTTTGTTCGCCGCAAAGTTCTCGATTTTATCGGGGTGAATTATTACTCGCGCCAGCGCGTGGATCTCAAGAAATGGGGTCTTCGGAATCTCTTCGAGGACATCTGCGAAAAAAATCATGATCCGGTCCCGGCCAATTCACTCGGATGGGATGTTTACCCTGAGGGACTTTATCAGCTGCTCCTGAAGCTTAAAAAATACAAACTTCCGGTGATGATCACTGAGAACGGAATTTGTACTTCGGAGGATACGCAGCGCTGGGAATTCATCGCCGGACATTTAAAGACCCTTCACCGGGCCATGGAGGCAGGCGTTCCGGTGACGGGGTACCTCTATTGGTCGCTTCTGGATAATTTTGAATGGGATAAAGGGTTCGGGCCGAGGTTCGGTTTGATCGATGTTAATTACAAAACCCATCAACGGACCGTCCGCGAAAGTGCAAAGAAGTTCGCGCAGGTTTGCCGGACCGGCGTGTTGGGCTAGAGTTCATTTTCGATAAAAAGATCCCTTAAAATACGCGTGGCTATATATTGCCAATCACTACTGTCCGGTTGTCAAATGATACACTTCTTGCAACCTATGTATTTTAAATGTGTTGGCAGGGCAGCTGGCTTTAATCGATTTGAAGCGAGCGGAAAATTTCAGCTCAATGATATCAAGTACTTACGACAACGAAACACCAAAATTGAACAACAACCGGACAGTAGTGATTGCCAATGAAAAGAAAACGGAGGCTTGGGTACGATGAATAGCGCTCAAATTATTGGGGGTCTTATTTTCGGGAGTATCGGAACGGCCGCTTTCATATACGGGTGGAAGCAAAAGAGCTTGAAACCTCTGGTGATCGGTCTTCTCCTGGGGGGCTACCCCTATTTTGTATCCAATTCCATTGCCCTCTATGCGATCGGAATAGTTCTTACGCTGGCCCTCTTCCTTCTGCCGGGTTGATTGGGCCCATGATTGGGCTTTAATAGGGCTTTAATTATCTCGTGTTTTCTCTCGGAATAGCGTATAGTATCGGCATGCCACACACGATGAATCAGCCGACTCCGTCCCTTGCGCAGCCTACCCCTGCAAGTTTTTACGGGTTGGGCATTGCCCCACATATTTTAGAGACCCTCACGAAGATGAAGTTTCAAACGCCTACGCCTATTCAGCAAAAAGCCATCCCTCTTGCTGTTTCAGGTCAGGACGTGATCGGGGTGGCTCAGACTGGGACCGGGAAGACCCTGGCGTTCGGAATTCCTATGATCCAGCGTCTTGCGCAGACCAAGGGCCGCGGGTTAATCCTTATCCCGACCCGTGAACTGGCCTATCAAGTCCATCAAAGCCTTCATAAGCTCGATCCCAAGCTCAAATTTGCCATTCTGATCGGTGGCGCATCCATGCATAACCAGATCCAGGAGCTCCGCCAGCATCCGCGCATTCTGATCGCTACTCCGGGCCGTCTGATCGATCACATGGAGCAACGCTATGTCTTTCTGAACGAGATCAGCATTCTTGTTCTTGATGAGGCCGACCGGATGCTCGATATGGGTTTTGCGCCGCAGATCCAGAAGATCCTGCGCGTGATCCCGAAGGAACGTCAGACCATGCTTTTTTCGGCAACGATGCCGGAAGCTATCATGAAGATCGCGACCTCCCAGATGAAATTGCCCGTTCATATCGAGATCGCGAGATCCGGTACAGTGGCGGAAAAGATCACCCAGGAAGTTTTCGTCGTCAAGAAAGAAGCTAAGAGGGACCTGCTCAAGAAAGTCCTGACGCAGTATCACGGGACCATCCTTATTTTTTCAAGGACCAAGATCGGTGCCTATAAGATCACCCGCGCGATCCGTGAAATGGGACAGAATGCCGCGGAGATCCATGCCGATCGGTCACTTGCCCAAAGACGCGAAGCCTTGGAAGGCTTTAAGTCCGGAAAATACCGCATCCTTGTGGCGACCGACATTGCGGCGCGCGGTATTGATGTGAAAGGGATTGAGCTGGTGCTGAATTACGATCTTCCGGATGACTCCGAGAATTACATCCACCGCATCGGCCGTACGGGCCGCATCGGCGATAAGGGACACGCGATATCCTTCGCGACGCCGGATCAAGGGAAAGATCTCAAGGACATCGAAAAGCTCATGCGCATGGCGATCCCGGTTTCGGAACATCCTGAAATGCCGCTTGAAAGCCTCATCGAGTACAAGTCCCAGAAGGTCGCCTCTTTCGGCGGTCGGCGTTTTGGCCGGGGTGGCCGCTCCCGCGGCTTCATTTCCGCTGCTTTTCGTAAGTCTCGTTAACTATCTCCGCAACTGTTACTCCGGTTCTTATACTCTTTAGACGCTCATGGTTTTTTATTTGATTCCCGCATAGGGAAGGAGTAACCTCTTCATAGGGGAATCATCCTTGCCCCCTGGCCTTTATTTTTAACGAACTAAAGGTGCTTTGGATCGTACCGATACCCATGATAAACCGTTTGTGTTCCAATGAAGGAGAATTATGCCGTCCAAGTCTTTGTTTTATGGACGGCGACTTGGGCAGTCATAATTATCGATCCGATTTTTAATGAAGGTGAATGATGGCGGAAATCTCAAAAAAAGGAGAGATCGAAACAAGCATATCGGTCGATATATTCACTGTGGCTGCGGCGATGGTTGGCGTTTGTTTCATAGTAATCCAGTGGATCAAAATGAATGCGGGCAGAGCAAATATACCGTTGTGGATGAGATCCTGGCTTTTGGCTCCATTCTCTTCACGACCGCCTGCGTTTCAGCCTCCCTTGCCCTGAAGAGTGAAAGGCATTCTCTTTTTAAGAAAAATCGGAACACCTCAGCGATGGGTGTTTCCTGACAGCTATCTCGACTATGGTCGTAGCGATCACGCTTGTGGTCTATACGGTTTTGTGATGCTATTTCCAGGGATCGTTCAATGAAACAGGGGATCTGCGATGCCGAAAAAAATATTTGTAATCGATGACGACCCTTTCGCACTCCAAATGATAGCGTCTACTCTGAGATCGGAGGGGTATGACGTCTTCCCATTCTCTGACTTCGGGATGCTTCTCGAGGAGGCCCGCCATAACCCCCCGGATCTTGTGTTGACGGATGTTGTAATGCCGGATGTTTCGGGCTTTGATGTCTGTAGAGAGATCAAGAAAACGCGCCGGCCGAATTCGCCTCCGGTGATCATAATGACAGGAAAGCTTGACGCGATAGAGCCCATTCTGGCCCGCAGAATGGGAGCCGATGACTTTGTGGTAAAAACTTCCGATATGGCGGTGTTGCTTCAAGCCGTACGGAAAGTTCTGCCTGGCGAGGAGTCTGCGTGACAGGCTCTTTCCTTTCGCGTTTTTTTTTCAGGCCAGGACAGTCTTGAGGGTATCGTCGTGAAAAAAACCACTACCGGGATGAAAAACAACAAGAGCTCTCTTGTGTCCGAGGCAGGCCCTCGGCTTGGTCTGGCCATAGGCGGTTCTATCTTTTTAGGCGAGTTGTTGATCATGTTGCTGCTCGAAAAGCTCTCGATAGTGGGCTGGCAGCAAAACATCGTCGACGCTTTCCTGCTCGTAGTGATTTGCTTCCCCGCCGTTTATTTTTTTATACTCATCCCTTTGAAGTTTGAAGCATCCAAGCATGAAGAACGGGCGAAATTGTTGCTCTGCAGCGAGGAGAAGCTCCGGAGTATCACCGATTCCGCACAGGATACCATTCTCATGATGGATCCACGGGGGAATATTAGCTATTGGAATCCTGCCGCAGAAAAAATGCTGGGATACCGCAGAGAAGAGGCTCTGGGCATGAACTTGCACCAGCTGTTGGCGCCCTCACGTTTTCACGCGGCGCAGGCAGATGCTTTCCAAGAGTTTTTGAAAACAGGAAAAGGTTCCGTGATTGGAAAAACGCGCGAGCTGGCAGCACTAGGTAAAGACGGTGTTGAAATACCTGTGGAACTCTCGCTTTCCGCGATCCATCGCGAGGATGGGTGGCATGCCATCGGAATCATACGGGATATTACTGAGAGAATACAGGCGGAGACGGAACTGCGCAAATTCCAGCGTGCGATCGAACAGAGCCCGGTAACCGTGTTGATCACCGATTGCTCCGGGGCGATCGAATATGCGAATCCTGAATTTTTGCAGATGACCGGATACACGACCGAGGAAGCTCTTGGAAAAACCCCGCGTATTTTAAAATCAGGCGAACTTTCTTCCCAGGTCTACGAGGAATTATGGCTCGACATTACATCGGGAAAGGAATGGCGGGGAGAATTCCATAACAAAAAGAAAAACGGCGAGCTTTATTGGGAGTCCGCGTCCATTTCGCCGATCCGGGACGCCCAGGGGGTGATCACCCATTATCTTGCTGTCAAAGAAGACATCACGGAACGAAAGCGGCTCGAGGAGGAGCTTAAAAAGAACATGCAGGAATTGGAGGTTCAGGCCAGGGAACTTCAGAAGACCAATGAGCTGATTAACCACCTTTATCATGGGCTTGAGATGAAAAATCGGGACCTTGAAAAGATGAGCGGGCTCAAGGATGACTTTGTTTCGATCGTGGCGCATGAACTTCGAAATCCTCTGGCAGTGCTGTGGGAAGCGGCGTCTCTCATTCTGGATGGATTGGCGGGGCCGATCGAGCCGCAACAGAAACCTTATCTGGAAATGATCAAAAGAACGGCGGACCGGCTCGGTCATGTTACTACGGATCTTCTGGATCTCGCCAAGATCGAGGCCGGGAAGATCGTGTTGAACTTTGAAACGATGGATCTGCTGTCGATGGCGAGACAGTCTTGCGAAGGGATCCGTCTTCGCGCTCAGAAAAAAGGGTTAACGGTTTCGGAAGACTTTCCGGCGGAAGGGAAGTTTGAAATCTCCGCTGATTTTGACAAACTTTCGCAGGTGATGATCAATCTTTTGAGCAATGCGTTCAAATTTACTGAAAAGGGCGGGATTACGGTAGAGATTAAGGATCTCGGCGCTGAAGTCCGGTGCGCGGTGAAGGATACCGGGCGGGGGATCTCTGAGGAGAACCTTTCGCGGCTTTTTAGCAAATTCGAGCAATTTGGAAAGCCAATGCTGGATTCTGAAAAAGGATCGGGGCTGGGGCTTGTGATCACAAGAAGTATCGTGATTGCTCACGGCGGTCGTATTTGGGTCGAAAGCGAGGAGGGGAAGGGAGCTTCTTTCATCTTCACTCTCCCCAAGCATCAACATAAGAAAAAGCTCGGGGAAATTCTTATCGAAGAAAAAGCGCTGACTCCCGAGCAGTTGACCCGGGCGCTTTTGCGGCAGAAAGGGCAGGGGGCGGAGCAATAGAGGGAGCAGGGGGACGGCGCGGTTTATCATTGCGTCAAAGATCAAAAAAAAGATTTTGTGAAAGACAAAAGATCCTCATCTCTCCAGGGCCGGAAACTGTAGCCAGCTGCGTTCCTGCTTCTGGTTATTCCTGGAGCTGGGATGCTTTTGACTGCGTGGGCGGGTTTGAGGGTGCTTCATAGGCTCCGGACGATTTTAAAAATGAGCGAAAGACATCTGAGGATTTCATGGCTGACATAAAAAAATTCATCCATAAGAGGACGATCTGGAGCATTGTCGTAAGTGGGGCTCTGCTCATCGGAGCGATCTACTTTATATCGCAGTTTACGGTGATGAAAGCGTTTGAATTGCTTGAGGAAAAATTCCTCGGGAAAAACATTTCAAGGGCCCAAGAGGTCATTGCCGACAGGATCAAGGGTCTCGCGTCCAAGCTTGCGGACTGGGCGAGTTGGGATGATGCCTATTCTTTCGTTAAAGACGGAAACGAAACGTTTGTAAAGACGAACCTGACTCCGACGACGTTTGAGAATCTAAAGCTCGACTTACAGATCTTTCTTAATTCACGCGGCGAATGCATCTCTGTCATGAATAAGGACCCCGTGAAAGGACTGACACCTGATCTTCCCGAAGGGTTTAAAGATCATCTTCAGAAAGGAAGTATTCTGATCACGCATCCGGCCGAGAAGTCCTTCGTCTCAGGGATCATCGAGCTTCCCACGAAGACCTTGATGGTAGCCTCAAGGGCGGTCTTGAAAAGTGACGGAACGGGTCCTGCCCGTGGCTCTCTCATCTTCGCGAAGTATCTTGATGCGGACGAACTAAAGTATTTGAGCGGCATTGTAAAAGTCGGCATGGGAGAAGAAAGTCTGAATGCCCCCGTATTGCCGCCTGACTTTAGTGACGCTCTCCAGGCATTCCTGGGAGGAAAGGACACATTTATTAAAACTTTTGGCCCAGAGGTGATAGCGGGTTACAGCATCCTGAAAGACGTGTCGGGAAAGGCTGTTGTGATCTTGAAGGTGACCGTGCCGCGTGAGATAACACAGTTTGGCGTAAAGACGATGCGCTATGTGTTTGTGGCGATTATTTTGGTGGGGTTTGTTTTCGGGGCTTTGGTCTATTTGCCACTACACAGAGAAATTGCCGGAAGAGACCGGGCCGAGAGTCTAGCCAAACAAGAAGAGCTGCTTAATCAAACCATCATTGATAGCATTCCCGGAACCTTTTACGTCATTGATGCAAAGGGCCGGTATGTCAGGTGGAGTGCCTATCAACGCGATGAGATCGTCGGCAAACCGGACACCGACATGCCGGCAATTTATGCGGTGGATACCATTCATCCCGAGGATCGCCGGCTTGTCGGCGAGAAAATCGAGAATGTCTTAAAACACGGCGTTGAGGAGGTCGTAGAAGGCCGTGTTTTGCTGCGTGGCGGTCCGGCATTCCGGTGGATGCTGATGACGGGCCGTCGCATGATCATTCAAGGCAATCCGGTCCTCATCGGGATCGGTATTGATATTACGGACCGCAAGAAGACAAGAGAGGCGTTGGACGCCAGTTTGACAAAGCTAGACGTCGCAAGGAAGGCCGCCCGCATGGGTGTGTGGTATTTTGATCTTGTTGAAGACAGGCGTTTTTTTGATGATCAAACATGCGCTCTTTTAGGACTTGATCCGGCGACCTTTGGCGGGACGGCCAAGGAGTTCTTCGCGGCGGTGCATCCCGAAGATCAGGAAAAGATCAAAGAGGCGCTGAACCGAACGATCAAGACGGGCATCCCTTATGAGCCCGAGTATCGCGTGATCTGGTCTGACGGGAGCGTTCATTACCTTAAGATCCGTGGGGAATTGCTTCGCGATGATAAAGGGAATCCTCAGACGATCAACGGCATCGCCTGGGATATAACCGTGCAAAGACAGGCGGAAGAATCGTTAAAAGAAAGCGAGAGGGAAAACCGGCTGTTGTTTGAGGAGGCGATTTCGGGAATTGCCGTGCACAAGATCCTATTGGATGCGGAAGGCCGGCCCGCCGATTATATGTTTCTGAAGGTGAACCCGGCGTTCGAGGTTCATACAGGATTGAAAGTGGAGGATGTTCTTGGGCGCCGCATTACCGAGGTTTTCCCAGGCCTTGAAAAAGTGCCTTTCATTGAGATCTATGGCAAGGTCGCTCTGGGCGGCGAAGCGGTCAGTTTCGAGCAATATGCGGAGCCTCTCAAAAGACATTTTTTTATCAATGTCTACCAGATCGATAAAGGGCGCTTCGCTACGGTGTTCAACGACATCACCGGACGCAAGGAGGCGGAAGCGAAAATACTGAAAGCAGCTGAGGAATGGCAGCGGACCTTTGACAGCATTTCGGACCTGATCGTCCTCCTGGATAAAGATCATACTCTTATGAGGGCAAACAAGGCGGTTTTTGACACTTTTGACGTCAAGCCAGAAGCGATCATCGGGAAAAAGTGCCATCAATGGATGCATCAGTCCGAGGATGTCTGGCCGGGATGTCCTCTTGAGGTATTATACAAAGATAGAAAGGGCCATTCGGGGGAAGCCCGGGGACCGCACGGCGAAATGCTTTGGGTGACGGTGTCGCCTATTTTTGATTCGCAGGGAGAATTGCAGGGCGTTGTCCACATTGCTACAGATATTACGGAGCGGAAAAAAATAGAACGTGAGATCAAAGAAAGCCGCGATTATCTGAGAAGCATTATCGATTCTGTCGCGGATCCGATTTTTGTCAAGGACCGCGACTATCAGTGGATCCTTTTCAATAAAGCATTTTATGAATTTATGGGACGTCCTTCCGATGAGATCCTGGGAAAAACGGATTATGATTTTTTCCGGAAATCGGAAGCCGATATTTTTCGCGAAAAGGACAAGTCTGTTTTTGAAAGTGGCGCCGAAAGCACGAATGAGGAAATGTTCACGGACGCTCAGGGTGTTTCTCATGTGATCGTGACAAAGAAGACCCTCTACACCGATATGGAGGGACGGAAGATGCTTGTCGGGATCATCCGCGATGTGACCGCGTTGAAGATGATCGAACAGGAGCTCCGGAAGCAGCAGGGGGATCTTGAAGAAACAGTTCACGACCGCACACTGGAACTCGAATTGAGCAACCAGCGGCTTGAGATGACCGCCAATGATCTGAGACGGCTGAGCAAAGCGAAAACCGAATTTCTGGCAAATATGTCGCATGAGCTCCGGTCGCCCTTAAATTCCATTATTGGATTTTCGGAAGCTCTGTGTGAAGGAACGTTCGGCCCGCTTAATGAGCGCCAGAAAAAATATGCCGAGAATGTCCTTTCGAGCGGCGTCCATCTGCTCGCTTTGATCAATGAAGTTCTTGATCTTTCAAAAGTAGAATCCGGGAAGATGGTGTTGGAAGCAGGCACCTTTTCTCTCAAGAACTGCCTGGAGGAGGCCCTGAGCCTGGCGGTGGGCTTGTTTTTACCCAAAAAAATTAAACCTTCCCTGGATGTTCCGGAAAGTGTCGGTAAGGTTGTTGCGGACCGGCGCAAGATCAGGCAGGTGATTTTCAATCTTCTTGCGAATGCGGTTAAATTCACCCCAGCCGGGGGGGCGATCGGACTCCGGGCTAGGAATACAGGAAGCGAGGTCGAGGTTTCCGTTTGGGATACAGGGATCGGAATTCCGGCAGAAGCCATAGAGAAGGTTTTCGAGCCCTTTTCCCGTCTGGAAAGCGCTTATACGCAGGAAACGGAGGGGGCGGGTCTGGGACTCACGATCTGCCGGCAGATCGTCGGGCTGCATGGCGGCAAAATATGGATCGAATCCGAGGGGACGGGCAAGGGATCGACGGTGAAGTTTACGCTTCCTTTGAAGGCTTGAAGCGCGATAGCGAATAGTGGACATCGGGGTTCTGAACGGAGGATTCTATGGATAATTCAAAAAAACAGGTCATTCTTTGCGTGGACGATGAGAAGAAAAATCTCGAGCTGCTGGAGGTTTTTCTTGAGCCGAAGGGGTATGACTTGAGATTCTCAGGATCCGGCGAAGATGCCTTAAAACGGGCGCAAGCGGAGCTTCCGGATCTCATTCTCCTTGATGTGATGATGCCGGTCATGTCAGGGTTCGATGTCCTGGAGCGGTTGCGCGCAGAGGAACGGACGAAGCTGATCCCAGTAGTTCTTCTGACGGCTTTGAACGCAGACTCTGACAGGATCCGTGGGATCGATGCGGGGTGCGATGATTTCATTTCCAAGCCATTCAACAAGGCCGAGCTGATCGCCAGGATCCGGTCACTTTTGAAGAGCAGCTATTACCGGAGGTCCCTTAACGAGAAAGAAAAGTTTGAGGCGGTCATCCACGAAATGAAGGATGGCGTTGTTGTTTGCAGGCCGGACTGGACGGTAACAAGTGTCAATCGTTCTGCCCAGCGATTATTGGATCTCAAGGAAGGAGCTTCTTTTCTTGACCCCGTTTTTGACCGGTACTCTGTTTCCTCCGGCCTGGAAATTCTCGAAGACCTTTCGAAGGCGCCCGAAAAATTCGATATCAAGCGGGAGGCGACAGAAGAATTCAAGGAGCTTTGCCTGGAGACGCATCTGGATATTCTCTGCGACCCCGGCGGAAAACCCTCCAGCATAGTTCTGATCCTCCGGGATGTCACGAAGCTGAGAAATGAGAACTTCATTGTCCATGATTTTCTGGGGCTTCTTTCGCATAAGTTCAACACCCCCATTTCCGTAGTTTCAGGGGTGCTGGATCTAATTCGCTTGGAGATCTCAAAACCGGAGAGCCTCAAATTCCTGGATGCCGCGGAAAAGAAATTAAAAGAGATCCATGAGATCTCTCGCAGGCTTATTTATGTCCTGGAAATGCAAAGCAAAGGACTGAACGATATTCTCCTGGAGGATTTTTTGCAAAGTGCGGTTCATTCCAACAAGGAATTGCTGGATGCGAAGTACGAGACCACGGGTCTTCTTGTAAGAGACATCTCGGTACAGAAAGTGGCGCTTTGGAAAGTGATCGTGCTGGAGGAGCTGATGGATAACGCCTACAAGTTCAGGAATAAAGACGGACTGAGCCTGAAGTTAATACTCACGGAAGATTTTATGACGCTCTGCGACAATGGGGTCGGGATCCCACCGGAAGAACGGGAAAAGATCTTTGAGCCGTTTTATCAGGTGTATAAGAATTTCCATGGGAATATTCCCGGACTTGGGCTGGGGCTGACGCTTGTGAAGAAACTTGTAGAGCTGAATAAAGGCGGTATCGAAGTTGATAGCACTATGGGGGAGGGTACGAAGATCAAGATAAACTTTTCTCCTCACGACGGAAAACCCTGAGTTCCTGTAGGGGATAATCGGAATGAGGCCATTTTGGATAATGGTGGTACCTCTAACAGACATAACCGCCCTTCGATCACCGGGTGGAGCCGGAGGATCAACAAGACGTGGAAATCTCAAAAAGCGGCATGGTGGAAGCGGTGACCTTTTCCAATAGCACGATTCTCCCCTCTCCGTGGCCGTACGATGAATTATTCACACCGTGGGCATCTAATGCCTAAAGATGCCGCACGCACGGCGTGGTACTGATTCAAACGCAGAGTACGCTTATGGGATAAATCATGCCGGATAGGATTGTTCATTATCCACCGTATCCACGGAATTAACAAAAGAAAGAAAAAAGTACCATAAAAAGCGAGAAAGGTTCTTGTGATCGAGGATGATCCGGAGGTTTTTGGAAAGATCGTCGTGGAGTTCACGAACCGGGGCTACGATCTTGCGGGTTCCAAGAGAGGCGTGGACGGACTGGCCCATGCCATGATGGATTTGCCGGATATGGTCCTCATTAAATTGGGGCGTGCGGACTTGACCGGAGATGTGGTGGCCCTGAAACTGTGGAGGTTGCCGAAGACCATGGATATTCCTCAGCCCTACAATGTTCATGTTGATTAAGCGGTCGAAAAAGTCCTTTGCGATAAAGCCTGCATCGAAATGATTGTCGAATCGAATGACTCCGCGGTGCTGCTGAAAGAGGCCGAAAGAATATGGGAGAAGATCGATCGCGATGAAGAGTGTGAGCAGTATTAAGTAGAGAAAAAAAGATCATAAATATAAAAGTGGACGGGCGATTCATTTATGCCTGTACCCTTTTTGTTTCTTGCACTTTGAGGCAGTCTGCGTTTCCTGAGGACCTACCTTGACTTTGTTTTCCCCTTCCGGATTTTCCTTACCTGCCGTTAATCATAGGGTTACGAAAATAATTATTTTCATGTAACTTTTTACTCCGGATTGCGTTTAACGGGGTAGAAGAAAAGGAGCCATGGATACGATGGAACAGAGCGATGAGGAGTTGATGAAAGCTTATCAGGAAGGAGATGAAGAAGCGATGGGCGTGATTTTCGTCCGGTATCAGAAGAAGATCTTCAACTTCGCATATCGGTTTCTTGGCCAGCGGGCCGATGCCGAGGACGCCACGGCGGATGTTTTTCTGAATCTCCTCAAAACGGACGCGTTCTATCAGCCCGGAGCGAAATTCTCGACCTGGCTTTACACGATCGCCCGGAATGCTTGTCTTTCCAGGCTTCGAAAGCACAGGAATTGTTTCTCGCTTTCATCTGCGAAAGATTCGGCGGGAGGCGGCAGCGATTGGGATCTGCCGGATCCCGTGGCGACCGGGGATGCGCTTCATAAAAAAGAAATTGGCGCGCATATTCAAAAAGCGGTGGAAGGTCTCGTGGCCGGGCAGAAGGAAGCGTTGATCCTCCGGGAATATCACGACCTTTCTTACGATGAGATCTCAAAGATCACCGGCGAATCCTTATCGAACGTCAAAATCCTTATTTTTAGGGCGCGGGAGCAGCTGAGACAAAATCTCGGGTTTCTGCTGAAGGAGGTGCGGTCATGAGTGCGCCAAGAGAAGCTCGGGATATCCTGTCCGTGAAATCGGAACTGAGTAAGGCGAAGCCAGCCGCTCAGAACCGGACTCTGCATTTGGGGAGGCAACGAACCAAGTGAAGCCAG